>Ga0315314_1002751_pt1 | contig 14293 bp, 15 predicted proteins | sample TDP9_MG_FD_203631 | JGI IMG/M metagenome (GOLD analysis project Ga0315314, IMG submission 203631) | Freshwater sediment microbial communities from Lake Towuti, South Sulawesi, Indonesia - TDP9 | ecosystem: Environmental > Aquatic > Freshwater > Lake > Sediment | place: Indonesia: South Sulawesi...
CATGCCTAGGCTCTGGACGAGGCGACATCGCAGCTAAATCGCCGTTAACAGGCGCAGTTGGAGACTCGAACATTGGCGGGTTCTTCGCGCCAGAACTCAGGCTCGCGGGCTTTGATCATCTGGTCATTTCGGGACGAGCTGAGAAACCCGTTTACTTGTGGGTAAACGACGGCGAAATCACAGTTGAAGACGCCTCACGCCTTTGGGGACAAGACACTTTCGACAGTCAGATCATGATAAGGAAAGACCGCGACGACGAGGAAATCAAGAGCATTGTAATCGGAGTGGCGGGCGAGAACCTTGTCAGGTTTGCCAACGTGCGAACAGGCATGAAGAATTCGGCTGGCAGAACTGGCATGGGCGCAGTTATGGGTTCAAAGAACCTCAAAGCCGTTGCTGCTAGAGGCACAACGAGCATAGAATATGCTAACCCGGATGAATTGCTTGACTACTGCAAAGAAATGAACGACATGATCATTAGCACAAGATGGGCTAAAGCCCAGTCGAAATGGGGCACAATGATAATCTACAGCAACACGAACACGACTGGTCTGATTAGAACTAAGAATTTCCAGCTCAACAGGATGGAGGAAGGCGAAGACCTTGAGCCTGAGAACATAGACCGTTATTCGTTTGGCACTTCAGGCTGTTACGGCTGCGTTGTGCACTGCAGACATCGTTACACTCTGAAAGACCGAGAAGGCGAGCAGGTTTTTGCTGAAGGACCTGAGTACACGTCGCTCGGTGCATTTGGAACCATGGTCAACTGCAAGAAGATGGAGACTATTCTGAGAGCCAACCACTTGGTCAACAAGTACGGGATCGACACGTTGGAGACAGGTGGACTCATCGCTTGGGCTATGGAGCTCTACGAAAAAGGCTTACTCACTGACAAGCAGACTGACGGTTTGAAACTGGAGTGGGGCGACGAAAACGTAGTCTATGAACTCATTCGAAAAATCGCCACTCGAGAGGGCTTCGGCAACGTTCTCGCAGACGGTTTCAAGCCAGCCATAGCCAAGATTGGAAAAGGCTCGGACTACTACGCCATTCACGTTAAAGGAATGAGCAATCTGCATTCAGATGAACGTCCGACGCCGAGTTTCGCTCTGGGCATAGCTACTTCAACCCGTGGTGCAGATCATCTGCGAAGTCGTCCAGCAATCGACTTGTACGGCTTGCCTGAAGAACTGCTGAAGGAAATCTATGAGGGACCGGTTACCTCCGACTCGACTTCGTATGCTGGCAAGGCGCGGATGATTTGGTGGCAGGAACGCCTTTACGCGGTAACAGATGCAACAGGCGTGTGCAAGTTTCAAACGACTTTCTGCGCTGTTCACGCGCCAAAATGGAACGAATTCTCTAAGCTGATACAATTGGCAAGTGGCATGAAGTTTTCGAAGGCGCAGTTGATGGAAATCGGGGAGAGAATCTACACGCTGGAACGTTTGTTCAACCTCAGAGAAGGCTTCAGTCGGAAAGACGATGCGCTGCCAGAACGTTACTTTAAGGAGCCTACGCCTATCGGTTTGCCAGCGGCTAGGGGCAGGACAATTGACAGAGAGCGGTTTGAAACAATGTTGGATGAATACTACGCCTTGCATAATTGGGATCAAAACGGCGTGCCTACAAAAGAGACTTTACAACGACTGGGGCTGGACAAGGAACCCTCGCACATGATTTGAGATGTGGAGAGATGACCTTTGGAGAAAATCTTGTTTATAGACCCTGAGAAGTGCACTGGATGCCGCCTCTGCGAAACAGCTTGTTCCCTGCACCATGAGAAGGTAGTTAATCCAGTGTTGGCGCGGATTCACGTGGCCAAGTGGGAAACAGCAGGACTGTACATTCCTGTGGTCTGCGTGCAATGTGAATCGCCTATATGCCAAACCGTGTGTCCTGTGCGGGCAATAAACCGAGATGAACGAACCGGCGCTGTTCTAATCGACCCCGATGTGTGCGTCGGTTGCCGACTCTGCGCTCTGTACTGCCCGTTTGCAGGCGCCCAAATTGACTACAAGAAAGGACGCATCTTGAAATGCGACTTATGCGCTGGCGAGCCTGTGTGTGCCAAGTTCTGTGATCCCAAAGCCTTGCAGTATGTTAAGGCTACAACTGCGAACATGATGAAGCAACGTGCCGCAGCTCAACGGTTCTCAGAGTTGATGAAGAAAATGATGGCTATTCCGTAGAACACAACGCCTTGGATTTTCATTTGGCATAGCCTAGTCTATTCTGAAATCGCAGATTCGATGACTTCAACTACGTCATAGACTTTGATTCCCAATGATTTTCTGGCTGCTGCGTTGCGAAGGTTGATGTGGCATGTTGGGCATGCGGTAGCTAGGGCTAAGACGCGCATGGGCGCTACGTCGGCGACCAGTCTTTCAGTGGCACAATTCGTTGCGAGTGTGTTGTTGAATGACCAAAGCCCGCCTCCTGCTCCGCAGCATCGTGAATTGTTCTTGCTTAGTGGCATTTCGACGAAGTCGAGTTTGGGCACAGAGCGTAAGACATTACGAGGCGAATTGTAGACGTTGCTGTGTCGCCCGAGTGAGCAGGGATCGTGATACGTGACTCGCCTATTCAACTCGTGTGGAATGAGATTTTTCTCTTTGATGAGATGTTCCATGTATTGTGTTGCATGCTGGACTTTGCATGGAAGTTCGACGCCCATTATTTCGGGATACATTTTCGTCAATGTGTAGTAGCAGCCTGCACAAGTCGTGATTAAAGTCTCTGCTCTTGTTTGGCTCAGTCTCTCGACAAGTCCTAAAGCGTTTTCTTTTGCCTCGTTCCAGAGTCCTGAGGCAAACAGGACGTAGCCGCAGCATCCTTCTCTATCGCCAAGATAAGTAAATTCGACAACTGCTCGATTCAAAAGGTTAGCCAACGCCTTGGCAGTGTTCGGTGTGCGAGTTGAAGCCACGCATCCAGCCCAGTAGATAACCGAAGCCTTCGTGGGAAAACCTCCTTTTTGCCGAAGTTGTTGTGCCCATTCAACGCGTTTGCTGGGCGGCATTCCGCTTGGATCTCCAACGTCACGTATGTTCTTGGCTGTGGCTTTGAACAGCTCAGGCGCTTGGATTTTCTGCGCAAGGCGGTGGCGCGTGTCCAGTATGGCTTTTCTAACCTGCGTATCTTCGAAGCATGGTGAAAAGCACAGTCCGCATAGACTGCAGGAATACAAGACGTCGATTGCTTTTGGAGAGGGCTGTAATTCGCCGTTGGACAAAGCGCGAATCAACAGCGTTCTGCCCTTGGAAGACCATGTTTCCACATTGTTGAAGTGTGGGCTTACGGTGCAGTATCCGCTGCATACTTTGCATGTGAGGCATCTCTGCGATGGAAGCTCGGAGAAGAATGATTTCAGCGCTGCGGCATAGTTGCGAAGTGAACCGAATCCAACTTTCCGAATTTCTTGCTGCAAGTCGCTGGTTCGAGGCTGTTCTTCTGCTGATTTCAGAAGTTCTTCGAGTTGAGGCGGGTCAGCCTTGTCAATAAGAACTGTGATCTTTGACCCAGGTTGTGCAAACGCTCTCTTTTCTCCGCCTCTTGTGAAGGCTTGAAAACCTTCTTTTTGAGCCGCCTTAAGGATTTCGCTTGCTTGTCGATCTGAGCTTACTCTGACGACTGCGTCAAGCTTTGGATACTGCTTAGGTTTAAAGAACTGTTCGAAGGAGTACACGTAGAGGTCTTCGACGCCTGTAAGAACCCGTGTTTCGCCAGCTATTTTCTTCAGGCGTTGAATGACGTGGTCTTTCCGAGACATATCTTCAGCTCGGTTGAAGCTTGCTGGAACAAAAGACTTGGCGCTCGTTGTAGATTAACGCTTCTGAGCGTTCTGAGCTACTTCTTGAATACTTTGCTGCCTATGAACCCGCCAACCGCGCCCAGCGCTCCAGCGATTGCCGCGTATATTACGAATATTATGACAAAGGCAGCTGCTACGTTCGGGTTGCTGGCAGCTCTGAGCGTTTCTGATGAAAGAATGAAAGAACCTAGTAACACGAAGATGAATGTAAGCACAAAACTCAGAAGAAATCCTCTCTTGACGCCTGAGACGATTATGCCGATTATGAATGCTGGTATGATGAAGAGGATGGGATTAAGCTCAGGAGTACTTGTGAGGACATGCATGGCGATTATGGCGATATAGAGAGCCGCTCCAATGACTATACTGTAAATTACTCTGTTGTTCAAGAGGCATCCCGCATCAATTTTCTTCAGCTAGGATGAAACTTACAGCAGATAAAACTTGTGGAGACTACGTGTTAAGAATGCGGTAGATGTATAAGAACAGAAAGACGACGCCCATTATACTCAGTAAGCTGGTTGCCAAAATTATAGGTTGAAAGAAAGCTGCGGTTGCTTGTGAAAGCTGGGGCAGAATGATAAGGTTGATGAGAAGAGGAGCTGCGATGAAAATTAATGTCAGGTAGAAGTATTTTCCGCGCAACGCGCTTGCCTGTTCCATTTGAGACAGGAGCTGAGGTATTCTGTCGTCATGAAGTCGCTTGCTAAGTTGACTAAATCCATCATCCAGCTCGCTCAATGATTTTGTTACGTCTTTGACAAGGTTTGTGGGGACTTTTTCGACTTTTTCTTTTATTTTTAGAATGGCGCTGGATTTCTGAAGGTTTGCCTTGAGTGATGACGTGCTTGCTGGTTCAATGAAGAAGGCGGTTTGTCCTTCCCATGTGTCTACGATTTGTTTAATGATGTTGAGCAGCTGCCATTCTCTTCTTATGCTTCTTTTTCTCTTCTGATAGGTGTTGAAGAGAGCGGAATCCATTTCCGATACGGAAACGTCGGTGGTTGGCAGTCCTTGCTGTCTCAGCTTAAGATTCAAAATTACAGCAAAATCAACGAACAGAGACGACGCGTCAGTGGCGATTCTGTTGTAAAGGTCTCTTTCTTCTGAGATCGCTGTTGTCGCTGCAAGCTGGGCGAACTTTTTTCGCATGTCAAGCAGACGAGCCGTGGTAGATTGGATGTTTTCCATGGACAACGCTTCAACGAGATAAGTGGGTGCCTTGTCATTCAGTTCGCTTGCGAGTTGGCTGAAGGTTCCTTGGGTAAACATGAGTCCCGCCGTGATTACTCCTAAAAGCGTTCCGAAAGTTGCGGTAGTAGTAGTCAAAGCTGTCGTCAGATCGGCGTAGCTAGCTGATTGAACCGTGCTTCGCCACAAAAAGATGAAGACTGCAGCAACTACAATAAGAAGAACGAAGATGACGACTTCCGGCTTTTTCAGATAATTCATCCGGCTTTCACTAGCTCAAATGTGACTGTGCATTTGCCTATTCCTTTTATCAATGTCTTGCTCCAAGTGCAGATGCCCTTGCGAGGATCAAGCACAGTGTCCATGAGCGCCTTGCTTCCGGCTGTGCAGATTAGGTCGCAGAATTTGTCCTTAACATTCAAACTAACATCTTTCCCTGTATGAATCATCGGGCAGTCTGTTATGCTAAAAGAGTACCGCGATTCTGACAGTTCAATGGGCTGGATTCTCATTCCTTCAAACGGCGTTATGATTTCCCACATCCTTGCTAAAGTCTTCATGTCGTTGCCATCCATTCTCAATATCTCCTTTATTCCCTTGGCTAGGCTGCAGTATGTCTCGTATATCTGCGCTGTCAGCTCTTGCTCCCCACGACCAGCTTTTTCGAGGATTGGAATGATGACCTCGACTGGCGGAAACGAGTGCCTAGCGAACAGATCTCTTATTCTTTCTTCTGCCCGTTTCTTCACGGCTCTCACGCATCAGATTTACTACGTATATGCACATAAAACATCTTTTGCCCGAAGCGGCAAAATTCATATAAAAGCGCCGAGCGCTAATAGCGTAATTTCTGAATGGCATTCGCGATTTGAAAAAGGGGAGAAGGATAAGTTATGGGATTGGAATGGTTGCCGCGAGATAATGAACTCAAGAACCATGCATTGCACGGCGACGCGCATTGGAGTAAGGAGGCTCCTGGGGTCATCTACGAGAAGCGACCCTTAACAGATCCGCAGGGCAAACCCATCGAAGACTTGTTCGTATCATGGATCATATTGAACAATCCGCAGCAATACAACTCGTACACGACAGAAATGGTGAAAGGCGTCATAGCTGGCTTCGAAAACGCCTCGCTCGACCGTAGCATAGTGGCAGTCGTGTTCACAGCCGAAGGAAGCAACGCGTTCTGCACGGGCGGAAACACAAAGGAATACTCCGAGTACTATAGCATGAGACCCAACGAATACGGCGAGTACATGGAACTATTCAACCACATGGTGGACTCTATACTCATGTGCAAGAAGCCCGTCATCAACCGAGTCAACGGCATGCGAGTCGCAGGAGGACAGGAAATCGGCATGGCATGCGACGTTTCAATAGCTTCAGACTTGGCGATTTTCGGGCAGGCTGGTCCAAGGCACGGCTCATCTCCAGATGGTGGCTCATCAGACTTTCTGCCTTGGATGCTAAGCTTGGAAGACGCGTTGTGGAACTGTGTCTCCTGCGAGTTGTGGAGCGCCTACAAAATGAAACGCCTAGGCTTGATCAACAAAGCCGTTCCAGTGATCAACGATTACGGCAAGTGGATTCGTAACCCATTGGTAATAACAGATCGGTACATCGAAGACGGCGAAATTGTTTACGGCGAGTTCAAGACTGGAGAAGAATACAACGCAGGTCAAGCTACCATAAAAGCAGCGAGGGAACAGAACAAGATCAGCCTTGAGCTCTTGGACAGGGAAGTCAACAAGGTCATCTGGTTGTTTGCCAACCTCTTCCCAGGTTGCCTAATCAAAGCGATTGATAGCGTGAGGGCGAAGAAGAAGTTCTTCTGGGATGCGGCTAAAGATTACAACCGCCATTGGCTGGCGGCTAACATGAATTATGAAGCCTTCCTAGGATTCGCTGCGTTCAACACACGAAAAATGACGGGCAAAGACACCATTGACTTCATCAAATTCAGACAGCTGATCGCAAGAGGCAAGCTCGCAGAAGACGCAATGTACGAAGAGTCCATGCCTAAGCGAAAGGAACAGTAGCCAAAGTCGAGGGAGCATCTGGAAAGGCGAGAAACATGAGCAAAGTTCCGGAGAAGATACAGACGTGGCAGATGACAAAACCATGGAGCAAAGACTCTAAGACTGGACAAGTAATTGAAGGCTTGTTAGAGAGAGTTGAGATTCCAGTTCCAACGCTTCAGCCAAACGAGGCGTTGGTTGAAATCGCTGGATGCGGAGTCTGCCACACTGACCTGGGCTACTTCTATGATGGAGTGCCCACGGTTACCAAGCCTCCGCTCACCTTAGGACATGAAATAAGCGGCACTGTAGTCGCAGGAGACAGTCGACTTCTGGGCAAAGAGGTCATCGTGCCCGCGGTTATGCCCTGCAGCAAATGCGACATATGCATGTCTGGACGAGGAAACCGCTGCCTAGCTCAGAAGATGCCTGGAAACAGCCTCGGCATTTACGGAGGCTTTTCAAGCCACATTCCCGTGCCGTCTGAAGATTTGTGCGTTGTGGGCAATCGAGGCGATTTTCAACTTGCTGAATTAGCTGTGATAGCTGACGCTGTAACTACACCATATCAGGCTTGTGTGCGGGCTGGTTTGAAGAAAGGCGATAATGTCGTCGTAGTGGGTGTCACAGGCGGTGTGGGCAGCTACGTGGCTCAGATGGCTAAGGCTTTTGGTGCAAGGACCGTAGTCGGTGTTGCCCGCGACCAAGAAAAGCTTGAACGAGCATTAAAGTTTGGCGCAGACTATGTCATCAACTCCAGCGGCAAAGACGAGAACGCTGTCCGCAACGAGTTCAGAGAATTATGCAAAGCGCACGGGCTTCCTAATTATGCATGGGTGATTTTCGAGGTTACGGGAACGGGCACCGGACAGGCTATCGCACTGAATCTCCTGTCGTTCGTTGGCAAGCTAGTCGTAATCGGCTTCGGCATGCAGAAAAACGAGTACAGTATATCACGGTTGATGGCTTTTGACGCTGACATCATCGGCACATGGGGTTGTCTGCCAAAATACTATCCCAAAGTCCTTGAAATGGCACTGAACGAAACCATCAAGATACGCCCATTCACTGAAACTCGCCCAATGAGCAAGATCATAGAAACGTTCGAAGAAGCCCACACAACCAAAATGATGAAAAGGGTAGTTTTAACCCCAGATTTCTAAGAAATGCCTGTTGCTCATTGGTTTTTCGAAATCCGATATCATTAAGTATTCGAAAATTTATAAATAAGACATTAGGTGCTCTATTAGTGTATATCAGCGCGGATAGAGTAATAATCATAGTTGTCATAGGAACCTTAATCGTGACTTCTGCAGGCCTGCTATACTCTCCAGTTCTTAGCAACCCGGTAACAAGAGAAGAGGCAATAGAGATAAGCAAGAATTCTGAGCTGGTGAGGGAGGGTTTGGCAGTTGCGCGCGGCTTTACAATTGAGACACACTATTACAATTCTTCGGGATTGGAGCAACTGAGAGAATGGCATTCCGACGAAATATTCAAGAACATCCCAAAGGATGCATTCTGGGAAGAAAAGGTTCCAGAAGGACATACAGCTTGGCAAATCGTATGGTGGTTTGGGGATACAGGGGCGCCTTCTGAAGGTTACGCCGTTATTGTCATCGTGGACGCTGATATGGGAATGATAATCCATGAAGAGAAAGGAATTCATTTACTTTGAAAGTACAATCTAATGAGGCTTCCGGGTTTTGACTGATGAGAAGCAGAAAAAGAAGAAGCGCAAGCGTCAGCTAGTCTTGCTTAAACAGGAAGAGATTCAGAGCGAGTCCCTTCCAGCGTTGGTGGCAGCCCTTGACGAACTTGCAAAAGAAGGAAAATTCGTCGACGTGCAGATTTGTCCCAGGTGCAAAAGCGCTAAAGTTAGAAGAGTTGGCACGATGAGTGGCGACATGGCTGGTCACATGGCTATAACGCCAGTCAAGTATGAGTGTCTTGAGTGTGGGTGGAGAGAACGTCTCGTCATAAAAGCAACAAACCGACCGTTAGGTTGGAAAGAAATGGCTATCATCGCCGAGGCTCTAGACCTAAAAGACGAGGAGAAGTAACGCAGAAAAAGAAGTACACGAGATTCTTTTAGCTAGATCGTTGTGCTTAATCTCTTGACGAAAGGGATTGTTTTGAAGCTCCATTTTGTCGGCAGTCGTTCTCCTGTGTCTTCGTAGCCCATCTTTGTCCAGAATCCATATGACTTCCAAGGAGTACCCTGTGCGTTTTCGGTTGTGTCAGTTTTCATTGTGGAGTGTCCATTCATTCGGGCTATGTTTTCGACGCAGGTCACAAGAGCTCTGCCTATTCCCTTGCCCTGTTCTTCCTTAGCAACATCGATGTTGTCAATATAGACGAAGTCATGTTCTTGTTTAAACACGATGAACCCGACGATTCTACCGTTTTTCTGAGCCACGATAATCTCCGAACCGTCTTTCAGCCTATTCTCTTCGTCCCAAACCTTTCTGAGTTCTTCAGGCGATGAATACGTCGTCCATTCAGCAGCGGAGAAACCTTCAGTTTCCTCTTTTGTCGTAGACGCCAAACTGGCTTGAACAATAGAGACGATATCATTAGGCGTAGCCTTGCGAATAGCACGCACAGTCATGTTTCAAGGAATATCACCTTCAAGTTTAAGGTCTTTCTCCCATTGCACTGTTCAAGTGAACTTTGAGTCTCGTATCGGCTTTTGCAGGCGTAGTCCATAAACGTGGAACACAGGTCTTGCTATTGTCTGCCTTCGTAACGAACGTTGGCGCGGGAGCGACTCTGCTAATGCATAGTGATAACGAGCGTCGTCAAAGCATTTACGTAGCACTATTCTGGAAAGAGGTTCTTTCCTTTTTCCGTGTATTCGATGACACCTAGTTGTTTTAGGAAGTCTAACATGTCATAGACTGACCCTTTCTCTACAACCTTACCATCAATTATACGCCAGAAGTTGACACCAGTCCATGTAACCTTCTTGCCAGTGGGAGCTAGCTTTATTGGACCAAATTGAAATTCGCCTGTGTGTGTTCCCGTAGTTTTGAAACGATGCCACACCTTATCCCCTTCGGCAATTATGTCCTCAATAGTCTCATGGCAATCGGGAAAGCCATTTAGAAACATGGCGTAGAATTGTTTCATACCGTCAGGACCACGCAACTGCCAAGTAGGGTGAAAGAAGTCAGGTGCCACTAACTCGTCTAGAACGGCTAGGTTCTGTCTATTGATGTCTTCAACCCATCTTCGCACGATAGCCTTGTTCTCTTCCAATGACATGGAGCATTTTCCCTCCTTTACTATCAATCTTGATTACCTATTTTGGACTCGAGGCTCATGCTTTCTGGTTAGACTTCCACGCATACAGACAATAAGCGCTGTAAAGACAACTCCTACAACTTCAATGAGTACTGAATAGGCTCTGTAGGCAGATTGCCCTGCCAGATACTCAATTGTAGTGAAGACCCCAAGACCAGTAATGAAGATTCCCATGATTATATTTCCCAGCGATTTATCGAATCCTTCAAAGTGATAGAAAGCAAAGCCATGACCGGACCAATCAAGAACAAAACTGCCATCATCAGCATAAGCTCGGGTGTTATCTGCACGCCTGCCATTTCTCCAGCACTGATTTCCTCTATGACGCCTGGCTCGTACAGCTCTAACATATTTCCAACAATCCCAACAAGCCAACCAACCACCCACAGCAGCGAAAGCCTAACCTTCCAGTCTTCCAAAATCTCACTCCTTCCCATAGTATTGCTTCGAGCATCTGTGCGTCCAAAGCATATAAAACCTGCATCCTCAGGATCAAAAATGCATGAAAACGGAAAAATCACGACGATGGAACGACTGTGTATCAGGCAATAAACGTATGTTCAAGGTTAAGGGCAACATTATTAGAATTGATGCTTAGCAGAAAAAAGAAGGAAGAGCCTTGAAGGTAGAGAGAGCGCCCTCAGGTGAGAGAGAGTATGGCGAATTCATTGAGTTGACTTATGACTTGGCAAGTTAAAATCATATATTGATATTGAGTAGCAGCAATTAGCATGTGATCTGTTATGTCAGCAAAAGATCTTAAGGCGCTCGTGCGTCGTTTTTTTGAGGAGGCGAGCAAGGGGAAGGGGGCGGCATTTGCCGCAATAGATAAGTTATTTGTCACTGACTATGTCGAACACACTGGCTCCGGAGAGATTACACACGGCATCAAGGACTACAAACAATCTATGAGTGAGTTCTACAGTGCTGTTCCTGATGTTCATGTGACTATTAATGATATGGTCGTCGAAGGGGACAAGGTAGCGGTGCGATTTACATTAACTGGCACCCATAAAGGCGAATTCATGAGTGCCCCACCTACAGGCACAAAGGTGACGATTGAGGAGATTGGAATCATCCGCGTTGCGGGCGGCAAGTTCGTGGAATCATGGATGAGGTACGATACCTTAGGCTTGATGCAGCAACTCAATCTTTTACCCGCGTCAGGAAAGTCAAAGTGGCACGCGCAGTTACGCCAAGGACAAGACCACGTTTACTGAATCCGTAATTGCCAAAGCTTCTTCAGACAAGTGGAAGAGGAGAAAACCAAGAAAAATGGTATACTCATACAGAGGCTACCAGACCATAGAGAATTACTGGGACAAGTATCATCTTGAGCCTTTCATCGATGTGTATGATCGATTTGCCCTCTCATCGGTGTCTGCTGTAGATGATATTCAGGTAAATTATGGCTTCTCAGGGAAGAGAGTATTGGATATTGGTGGAGGCACAGGCAAATCTGCTTTCCGCATTGCTCAATATGCCAATTCCGTCGTAATCGTCGAACCGATCACAGCATTTCTAAACTTCGCCATCAAGAAACAAAAACAGATGGGGATAAACAATGTTCAATTCATCGAAGGTCTCGGCGAAGACCTGTCACAATTTAAGGATGGAGAATTCGACTGCGCAGTAAGCGTCTGCGCTCTTCCCATTATCTACGAAGATGCTGAAAGAAACAAGGAGAACTGCGACGCCCTAGTCAAAGGTTGCCTAAGAGTAGTTAAACCCGGAGGCTTCATCGCGTTAGCCTTAACCACGCCCGGGTGGCTGAAGGATCATGAAGTTGGTGGCATGAGTTCTTTTCCTGACCCAAACATTAAAGGGCCGAATGAGGAGCTGCTCGAACCTCATCGTTTCACGTACAGAGATGTCAGGGTCGTCATCGATTATGGAACAGTGGAGGAAGCATTGGCTACGTGGGGTTTCATCTACGGCAAAGAGGCTATTGACTATATTATCGATTATCAGGTTTCCAAATTCAGTTGGAGCCTGCGGATATTCCATCGGAAAGTTTAGAGCAGAGCGCGCGTTATCAGAGATTTCATATCTGCTCCATGTTCAGAACCTTTTTGAGCATCTGCTCCTGCCTTCTGCCTGTGATGTTCGGCGTAGCATTCTTTGTGGAACCATTTCTTCTGCACACGCCAAGGGATGCTGAGACGGCCACACCCAACGCTTGTAGTGGCTGCAACGGTGAGGAAACTTCAGAAGGAAGCGGCTCCATGCCAGCCTTGTTTCAAATGGCAGACGCATTTCTTGACTCTCGAAGAAATCCTCTTAGGCTTTTCGGGATTTAGGATTTCGCTCTGGGCTTAGCGCGCTGATTCACCCTAAGCCGTTGCGTATGGCAACAGAAAGCTATTTTAGCCCTGAGTTTTATTGAAGTAACCAAGAGGAGTTGTTTATGGACATCAAGTTTAAAGAGGATTTTATTGTTCTCTGGAAGAAATTTTTCGGTGAAACGGAACTTCCTATCGCCTTCTACTACACGGATGAAGAAGGACATGCGGAACTCGTGAAGCCCGGTACAATTGCGCTCAGATGCGTCATAGCAGCGCTTTCACTTGTAAGGAAGGGGAGATCTTTATGTTTTGATGCAGAGTCAATCGGCTGTCTTGGCGGACAAAAGTCTCTGGGTTTTCGTGAAACGGAAGAACCTGACATCGTAATCTTTTTCGCGTGCCCCGATGTCCTTTCAGGGCTCTTCACATTGGCGAATTTTGAAGAAACGGAACCGAACGTTGTTTTCACTCCGTGGGGTTCAGGGTGTTCCTCAATCGTGGCGTATCCCTTCTTGAGAAAGACTCTGTCCGTCCAAGAGCTGTCATAGGATTGTTTGATGTTTCAGCGCGCCGCTTTATTCCAGAGAATGCACTTTCGTTTTCTGTATCCATGCTCAAGTTCGAGCGTATGGTTCGCAACATGGAAGAAAGTTTCCTGACCACAAATTCTTGGAAGGCAGTACAGAAAAGAATTCAAGGAGCACCATAATAGCGCGCGTTTTTTCGATCAGTTCCATTTATAAACTTTAGAGTACGCGTTAGTGGGATGATAAGAGGGAGTAGAGGTCTTCAACTTTGCTTTTGTCAACTCTTGACAGGATTAGATAGCATGATGGACAATAGGTCACTAGAGGTCCCTCACTCTCACCAATCATCTTTTTCGCTATTTCCATTGAAAGTGCAGGAGCATAGGAGATTAGGTTGACACCACAACATGGATAATGAGTTCTGTGAACTTCGTTGTCCTTGAGTAGTTTGTTGGTGATTCCTTTCAATTTGCTCAGGTGATCTGGATAGTGTATCGTCAAAGTCAAGCCTCGTGGTAGATTCTTTGGTTTTATGACCTCCAACATGTGACGGACTTCAACACCTTTAAGGGGATAGAATGAGTTGAATGCTAGGTAACAGCCAGGACAAGCTGTGATTAGCCGCTTTACACCCTCTTCTTCAAACATACGTATATTTTCTTGGGCGACCTTCTTTGCCCCTTCAACATCACCCATCGTGTAGAGTATGTAGCCGCAACAGCTCTCTTTTGGAAGAAGCCGAAAATCAATTCCTGTATCTTCCAACAGGCTTATTGCTGAAAGCCCCATTTTTTGGATTCTTGGAACCAGTGAGGATGTACATCCTAAGAAGAGTGCTGTGTCTGAGGAAGTTTCATGTTTTTTGCTGAGGAAGGCATGACGTTCTCTTGGGCTACTGTAGGGATTGCCATATTTTTTGATCGCATTTTGTAGATAAGGAAGGTTATGAGGGATTATGCCGTTCTTCACTAGGTTCTGTCTCACTTTATACCTTAAGCCAGCCATGCCGCATTTGTTGCAGGTTGTGCAGAGAAATATGGGATCCATGTCGTTCTTGAGGGATTCCGCGCCCCTTATCTTGAGCTTGAGGTATTGATAAGGAGCCGTAAATGGTGAATATCTATAATCCTCTTTTATCTGATGTATCGGGCA
>Ga0315314_1002752_pt1 | contig 14292 bp, 12 predicted proteins | sample TDP9_MG_FD_203631 | JGI IMG/M metagenome (GOLD analysis project Ga0315314, IMG submission 203631) | Freshwater sediment microbial communities from Lake Towuti, South Sulawesi, Indonesia - TDP9 | ecosystem: Environmental > Aquatic > Freshwater > Lake > Sediment | place: Indonesia: South Sulawesi...
GCGCTGCTGGTATCATTCGGCATTGGGGTGGCGTGGGGTTACGCAGGTGAAGCGCCCTACGTCCCGGACCAGATCTTGGTGAAGTTCCACCCCGGCACTCCGGCCTCGGAGGTGGCGCGTGCGCACACCGCGGCCCGCGCCGTGATCCGCGACGAAATCCCCCACATCGGGGTCCAGATCGTCGGCCTGCCGCGCTGGCTTTCCGTGGGAAGGGCCATCGGCATCTACGAGCGAAACCCAAATGTCGAATTCGCCGAACCGGATTACTACGTTGAGCCGGCGCTCACGCCGAATGACCCATACTTCAACTATGGGCAATTACAGTTGCAGTGGATGGGTGCGCCGCAGGCCTGGGACATTACTAGCGGCAACTCTTCGGTTCTCATCGCCGTTCTTGACAGCGGCGCGGACTTCAGCCACCCGGACATCCAGGGCCGTTTGGTGCCAGGCTGGGATTTCGTGGACAACGACGGCGGCCCCGGGGACGAGCATGGACACGGAACCTGTGTCACGGGGGTGCTCGGTGCCGCTACCAATAACAGTCAAGGACTCGCAGCAGTCTCTTGGCACAACCCTGTGCTGATCGTCCGCATTGGCGACTACACCGGATACACGACCTGGAGCAGGATGGCACAGGGGATCACCTATGCCGCTGACCACGGGGCGCGGGCGATCAACATCAGCTACGCGGGAACCGGCTACCCAAGTTCGGTCGCCAGCGCGGTAGAGTACGCCTGGAGCAAGGGTGCCGTGGCCGTGGCCGGCGCGGGCAATTCGTCGGACAGCTCCCCATACTACCCCGCTGCGCTGCCTCACGTCATTGCGGTTTCGGGCGTTGACGGCAATGACGCACTTGTCTCCTACTCGAACTACGGCCCCTGGGTTGATGTATGCGCGCCCTGCCATTCTTTCACGACTTGGCTGGGAGGCTCGATCAGCGCCTTGGGCGGGACCTCGATAGCCGCGCCCTTTGTGACCGGGCTCTTCGGGCTGGTCTTCTCGGTGAATCCTGGGCTTGACCTGCCCCCATGAATGATACCACGCGTTATGTCAGTCCCGTGGCATACACGGCCGTTGATTCCCGATCCTGGCACCGGGGTAGGATCGCCTCCGGGGCCGGCGGCCGGTAGCCCAACGCGCTGTGCGGCCGCACCGTGTTGTAGTGTCTTCTCCAGCGTTCCACCAGCACCTTCGCCTCCAGCAAGGTATCGAATAGCTCCCGCGCCAGCAGCTCGTCCCGAAGCTTCCCGTTGAACGATTCCCCGTACCCATTCTCCCAGGGGCTGCCCGGCTCGATGTAGAGCGTGCCCACGCCCACCCGGCCCAGCCATTCCCGCACTGCCCGGGCGATGAACTCCGGTCCGTTGTCGGAGCGCAGATAAGCCGGCGCGCCCCGCTCCACGAAGAGCTGCACCAGGCGATCCAGCACATCCTCGCTGGTCATGTGCCGGCCCACGTCAATCGCCAGGCACTCTCGGGAGTACTCATCAATGATGGTCAACAGCCGCAAGGCGCGGCCATCGCTGGTCTGGTCCTTCATGATATCGTAGCTCCAAACATGGTTGGGATAGGCTGGCCGCAGCCGGATACAAGAGCCGTCGTTCAGCCACAGCCGACCTCGCTTGGGCTGGCGCTGGGGCACCTTCAAGCCTTCCCGGCGCCACAGCCGCTCGATCCGTTTATGGTTCACCCGAAATCCCTCTGCCCGCAGCATCGCAGTAATCCGGCGGTATCCATACCGGCCATACTCGCTCGCCAGCTCCACCATCCGCGTCACTAGCCGGGGCTCATCACTGGGCACCTGGTGCTCCCGGCGCTGCGTCGCCCGCGCCTGCCCCAGCACCCGACAGGCTCGGCGCTCAGAAATCTGCTCTTGACCCAAAACCTCTCGCACATACTCCACCGCCGCCCGGCGCTTGTCCGGGCTCAGAAGTTTCCCGAGGCAGCTTCCTTGAGGATGGCGTTATCCAACGACAGGTCTGCTACCAGCTTCTTCAGCCGCGCATTCTCCGTCTCCAGGGCCTTCAGCCGCTTCGCCTGATCCACCCGCATCCCCCCGTACTCAGCCCGCCACCGGTAGTAGGTGTGGTCCGTCACCCCGATCTTCTTGGCCGCCTGAGCGATGGTCGCTCCCTTGCTCAGCGCTACCTCCACCTCCCGTAGCTTATGGATGATCTGCTCCGGCGTGAATCGCTTCTGACCCATCTGCCTCGCTCCTTTCGATCCGGTCCAGGTCCTCAATTCTGACATTACACCTGGACTCGTTTTAGGGGGCAAGGCCATTAAGACTACTTTCCCTGAGGGATCGGTCACCTCGAACACATAGTCGCCATCAGGCACCCAGCGGGTGGGGGAGGCGAAGTTCGGGCCGCCGTTGAGAAAAGGCACCCGCGGCGGCGTGACACAAGGGTCTGGCGAAGGTGGACACTTCTGGTCATAGAGATTAGCGTTCACCTTCGCGCCGTCGGCCGTCGTCGTCCAGACGGCGCCGGTCAGGTGCGCTCGCGCCGGCGTTGCGGAGGCTACCACCAGCACGGCGGTGAGCAACGCCAGGCTCGCAACATATGTCACACGTGACATTCAGGCACTCCTCCTTCCGTCTTAACAGCACGACTTCGTGCGGCTTTCGAAGGGCTAGTGCGGGTTGATGTGAACCCTCTTGGAGTGCGCTTTCTGGTCCTGTCGAACCGCGACTGCTTTCCTCACCGTTGATGTAAACCAGCTAGAAGGCCCTCATGGAGCCGCTTTCTTCCGCACGGCAAGTGTCTCCCGGTCATCCCTCCTTTCCATCTCGTTATGTTCGCCTATTGGAGTCAGCCAGGCTTAGGACACGCCTAGGGGATACCCTGGCCCATTCTGAACTGTCGCGCCTTCAAGCCAGCTTCTCCTCTCTCTGGGTCCAATTCGTCACTTGGTTTCCCTTCTCCTGCCATTTTCTTGCCCTTGTCCGGTTCTTCCTACACTCTGCGGCCGATAGCTCTCTCCCTGTCTCACCAGGCGCACACGGCGGCGAACCGCAAGGCCAACAGCTGCGCACGGCAGACGGGGCGTAGAGGCAGAAATGACCAACCGTCTTATCCCCCTGCAAACTGGCCGCCAAAGATGGGAAGAAGGAGTCAGCGCGCCTTGTCTTATGGAGAAATCTCGAAGGTCTGCTGCGTCTCGCGGGCGGAAATGCCAAGAGAGTGAATAGCCCCGGCGGGATTTTGACACTCGTAACTTTCGCAAATCCAGTGCGGGTGCTAAGCCTCCGGGGGCGGGGCTATGCAGATCGTCGGCTCGCAGATGAACGGCGCGGGAGAGGGGAGAGACAGCGTCTGCGTGTCGGCCTAGCTCAGGCCGGCCACTCGCCACAGGCAAGCGGGCAGCCCCCAGTCAGCAGAGCGTCACTTGGGCAGGAGATCGGGGTGCTCTGCAGCGAGCCAGGCTGCCACGTCTTGCCGCAGCCTGTGGGCGAGTTCGACCGCTTCGTTCGCCTCTGCTTCGGAGACAATGTCGGCCCGTCTGTATTCCACCATATGGCGACGACCACGCAAGGTGTCGAGGGCGTCAATCTCCTCTCGCGGCCAACCGATGGTCAGCTCTAGCGACTGGACTGTGCGATAATGATAGGCTTCGTGGGCGACGCGGTAGCCCGCGGCCGCCAGGGCCGCGGTGGCGCATTGCAGGGCCGCGTTGTAGGCGATGGCAAGCCGCCAGTCGGGGTGCAGCCCCGGGTCGCGGCATTGCTCAAGGTCGCGGTCGGCGACGGCGAACAGGTCGCCGATCTCTTGGCGGTTGGGCCGGTGACTTTTCACCCATTCCCACTTGTGCCAGTCGGCCAAGGACATCAGCATCTCCAATCACGAAGAGCTTCGGCTCTTCCATCACACGGGTCACGAAGTAATGGTTCTCAGCCAGCTTGCCCCGGAACTCGTCAACCGGGTATGTGGTCGGATTCACTGGTCGAGCGAGGACCTCTTGGGCAGGGCGCAACCGGCTGGAAAGGGTGCGCAGAGTCACGTCCCCGATGATCATCAGGTCCACGTCGCTCTGGGCGGACTCCTCTCCCTTGGCCAGGGAACCGTAGACGAAGGCCACCTCGATGCCTGGTACATCCGCCAGCGCGCCGCGGAGCACCTCCACCAGCCCCACCGTTTTCAGGACGATGGAACGAAGCTCCGGGTAGATGGGGCAGGCGGTATTTGCACGATAGTAGGCACGTCGGGCCTCGACCCGGCGGGCAAGGATGCCGGCCTCGACGAGCGATCCCACCTCATCATGCACGGTGGCCGGCGAGAGCGACATGCGCCGGGCGATCTCCCGCAGGTGCCATTCCCGGCTGGCGTCAGCAAGCATCAGCCCCAATATCGCCCGCCGCGCCGTCGGCCATAGGGTATCAGCCAGACTCTTCGGTTTCTCCATCTTTCTCGTTCGCATTTCCCGAACAATTGTCCGGTTTTTCCGAACGACTGTCAAGTCACGGCTCTAGCTCGGTATTGGCCCAGCCGTGCGCCAAGCATCGCGCGCCCTCGTTCTGGGGGCGGATGTCAAGTGTGGCGTCTTCGCGCAGAACCGGGACGGGGCATCTTTGCGCTTGGCTCTCGGTGTAAGCGTATCGCTTCACCCAGCATCTACAATGACGCTTTCTGCCAGCCCCAAGTCGCTCAACGACTGGCGGATTTCGCGCTGCACGTTGGCAAGGTCGGCGGTGGGCACTTCCATCTGCGCCTCCACGGTCAAGGAAAGACCCTCGCCGCTGCGCAGTTTCGGAAGCAGCCGCGTGCCGAACCGGTTCCATAGTTCGGGAGGGATTGGCCCGCGCAGTCGGATGCGGCTTGTTGCGGCTGCTACAGGTTCCTCACCTGTCACTACTGCTCGCTCGCCCTCGCTTGGCGTAACGGTTGTGACCCCACCTCGCTCCTTCTCGCCTACCGGCTCCGTCGGTAGCTGCACGACCGGTTGCTTCAGCGCGGCTGCGTGCTCCCGCCTGAGCAGGAAGACCTGCGGCTCAAACACCACCTCTTCTGACCCCACAGGTTCCTTGAACCAGACCCGTTCGTAAGTCCCGTTGGGTCGTTGCCCAGAGGCGACACCGGAGTCCCCCTTTGCGACGAATTGAGCGATCCCGGTGCGGAGTGTTTCCTCGGGGTCGCGCAGGCGGGTGAGCGCGCCGTTGACGAAGCTCTGCCGCAGTCCCTGGAGTGGCCATGCGCCGGACTCCCTCAGCGCCTCCGGCCAGTTGCGCTCGATGTAGCCAGCGCCAACCGACTCGTTCAGCAGGCCCTCGGACTTCAGGGCCGTCAGGGTTCTGGCAGACATCGTCTCTGCCGCGCTCGCATGGCCGGCCCCCAGGTCAATCAAGCGAAGCCCTGACTCCTCGCGTGGGTCTGCCAACAGGACGAACCGCTAGTCCGCCCAGACCTCGTCTTTCACGTTGCCCTCGGCATCGCGCAGGCTCGCTTTGACGCTCGAGCGCTCGCTTGATTCGAACTCGCCGCCTAGCGTTCTGTCGGCGATCTCCTTCGCGACCCGTCTCCACGCCAGGCACAACTCGACCCTGTCGCGCAGGCCGCGTCCTGGCTTTCGGACGCACCATATCAGCGCGCCGGGATAAAGTCGAGGCGACTTCCCGCGTTCTCGCGTCCACGAGGCCAACTGCGCTCGTAGATCGCCTTTCTCACTCCATTCGACTGCGGGGTCAAGCGCGACCAGGGTCAGCCTTGGTGTGTCAGGGATTTCCGAGCCGTCCTCCGGGAAGGGCAGCAGCGGCACCGATGCCCCTCGCTCAAACTCTGCCTTCACGAAACTGCGGATGGCCTGGTCCACCTCGCCGCCCGGACTGCCGTCGAGCGATGCCCGCCGATCACTGACAACCTTCTTCAGAGTTGGCTGAAACCCAAACCGGAAACCATCTGTGCCTGCTTTTCGCAGGAAGAAGCCCTTCTCTTCGAGAGCGACTGCGGCGTTGTCAATGGTCGTGGTGTCCAGTTCCGGCTCACCAAGGGCAAAGCGCAGTTCGGGCAGATGCGCATACCTGTCGGTCATGCCGCCAGAAGACTCGAACAGCATCGCCGCCCCGACCCGCCGATGGATATCCCGGAGCGCGCCCTTCGTGTCCGCATCGAGCCCCCGCGCACGTGCGGTCTCGCCGGCCACGTCGGCCAGTATGGCTGCTTCCAGTCGCTCCTCACCGAGCTGGCCAAGGATTGTGGCACGAAACTCTGGTGCCTCCAGTGGCGCTGATCCGAGGGTGATCAGCGCTTCGCGTCGCGCTCTTCGGAAGCCGTCGCGGTAGGCCCACGAAATCCACTGTGCCAGCATGGCGAGAGTGCCGCGCGTTCGTTGGTACTGCGGCAAGGCTTGCCATTTCCTCTGGAAGACGGTAAGAGTGGCGGGGTGGAACGGATAGCAGGCCTCAAAGCGAGCTGCAAGCAATTCCTTGGCTTTCTTCTCAGTCGTGGTCGAGTCCACCGCCGTCCACTCCGGTGGCAGCTGGGCTCGCCGCTCGAAACACCAGTCAGCATAGGCCCGCGCAACCGCCCTCCGGGTCGACTCTTTGCCGAGGTCTTCGAACAGCCGTCGCCTTACAACCTCGCTGATCTCGCTCTCGTCCATCGAGATGAGGTCTTTGGCAACGCGCCTGACGACCTTCGTGATCCTGGTCTGCCACTCCACGTCTTGGTCTGTCATCTCGACCTGGCTGCGCGGCAGGCTGATCACGGCTACACTGTGGGTCGTGCCCGTCATAGCGACAGTCAGATTCTGGAGAAAGGCGTAGAAGCTCTCGGCTCGGTCGCGGTAGCGGTTGAAGAAGTTCAGCACTTCGTCAAATAGGACGAGGACGCGCCCTCCGGCAGCCTCAAAGAGACGTCCCAGGGACTCTGTGCCGGGAGGTGTGGTCAGGGCCTGCAGGCCGAGAGTCTTCACGCCAGCATCGCCGGCCAACTGCCGGGCAACATCCAGCCACGGCGTCTCCCTGCCCGCCTGGGCGTCCCAGGCATTTCCGACGAAGACGGCCACCTTCGCCGAGGGCAGTCCACGCAGGTGGGCATGCTGGAGCAATTGCTGCACGCCGGGATCTGAAGACGCCTGAGACGGGTGCACCACCAAGTGGTAGAGCGCCGTCAGCGTGTGGGTCTTGCCGCCGCCGAACTGGGTAATCAGGGTCAGCACAGGCGCGGTGTTTTCGGTTTCTCCCGCGAGGCGGCGAAGCACCATGCCAGAGTGCTCGCGCAGTGCCTGGGTGAAGTAGGTGCGGCTGAAGAATTTCCTGGCGTCCCGATAATCCTCGGGGGCCGTTCCGGCCACCACCTGTTCGAGGGCGATGGCGAACTCGTCCGGGTTGAACGAGCGGCCCTCTCAGACCTCTGCACGGGGAAGGGCTACCTTGTACCAAGGCTCCATTTCTCACCTCCTCGGGACGGCTAGCAGCATGGCATCCACCAGCCGCTTCTCTTCGCTGTTCTTTGGGTAGAGCGCCGACAACGCGTTGGCCAGCCGGAAGAAGTCTGGCCCGCGGCGCTGCTCGTCTTCCAGCAAGGCTCGCAGTGCACCGGACTGTCCGCTTGCTTGTAGAAGCATGGCGGCATGGACTCTGTCGAGGGTAGTCGGTTCCCAGCGGCGCGCTGGCTCTTCCTCTTCGGTCGTCCTGGCGCGACTTCGCCGGGCGGCACGGCCGCGGACTGTGGGAGGTGCGGCGCGTTCGTCTTCTGGGAACAGCATGAGTTGGGGATCGCGCACGCGCCCGCGCACGAAAGCCTCGGCCATAGCCGCTGCGCCATCCTTGCCGAAGAGTTGCTGGGCGCGCTCGGAGACCGGCAGCAGCCTGACCACGCCTTTTTTCGTCTCGATAACGCGCCCCTCCCATTCGTCCAGGTGAATCCCCAGCGGCTGGGCAAAGCGGCGGGTGATATCGTAGATCAGCGCATACCCCTTCGTGCGCTTGCGTTGGGTCGGGAGCTCTGCCTCCTCGTCGCCTTCGTCCTCGGGCTCTTCATCATCGCCGCCGTTCTTCTGCTCGTCATGGTTGGTGCTCTGGAGCGTCCACAGGAAGAGGGCGGTCAGACGAGCGTCCTCTTCAAGCGCGCCGGCGGCGCTGTTTCGGGCGCGGGCTTCGGCAGTTCCGAGCACTTGCTCCAGTGCTGTGCGGCCCACGACCTCCCACACCTTCTCCAGGAACTCCGGCAGTTCCACGGCTCGACCCTCAGCGGTCTCGACGCGTGGGTGGCGGCTGAAGAGTTCCATCGCTGGGCCGATGCAGGAAAATACGAGGTCGGCACCACGGATGCGCTCGCTGGCCAGGCGCTCCATCCAGTCGCCGATACGAGCTGGTAGTTCGCGGAGGATGTCCTCCCAGCCACCGATCGGAGCGTCTTCAGCGCGCGGCCGACAGAGTAAATGGACACTGGTGGCGAGCGCCGCTGTTTCCTGCGAGAGCAGTCGTCCCGGCCGCTCAGTCGCTATGGGCCACGAGGCTGTCACTGTCCAACCGCCTCGGACCATGCCCGACAGCAGAGCCTCCCAACCTTCGGTTGTCTTGTGTGCAAAGACGACCGATCCTATGCCGTCCTTTTGTATGATCCTATGACCCTCGGCAAAGGCGACATGCATGGCAGTCTCGTAGAACTTACCGTTCTTAGCGATGCCGTCGACCTGCCTTGCCAGGTCTTGGATGATCTCCTGTTGCTTCGGGGCCAATGGATTGCGAGGATCGAACGGATCGCGTAGGATGGCGTGTTGCGGGAGCGCCCGCTTCAACCATACGAAGAAGAAGTCAGACAAGTCAGCGTATGCAACGGCATCATAGTAAGGGGGATCTGTAAACCATACGTCGGATGACTCGTCAGGCAGGGGACATAAAGTCGCATCCGCGATCTGTGCCTGAGCACCGCGCTGGTCTAAGGCAAGACGGTCAACGACGCGGATCATCGTGCCGAGCGTGACCTGGTAGTCACCGGCTTGTTCCCCGAAAGGCGAGGTCTCCCCATAGTCGCAAGCCATCGGTATGGCCTGTCGCCCAAAGAGGTGGACCACCTGAGTCGCCCCACTTGACCACGGGCACGGAGCATTGCTTATGTCAGCCCGGCGGCTGAGCGCTAGACACAGCACTTCCTTAGTGGCTTCGGTCGTGGTTCGGAGCCGCATGACTATGTTGCGGAGAATGACGTTCGTGATCTTCTGTCGGGCCGAGAAGAGATCACCAAACTCCGACATGCCGTAGAGAGAGACCCGAAAGCCCGAATTCCCATGCACGCGTTCCAACGGCAGAGGCTCATCAGGTACTGGGCAGAGCCCGCTCCGCCTCCCTCCCTGCCAGCCGTCGAGCATTCTCTTCAGATGCTTCTGGGCCCTCGACACGGCTGCGTAGTCGCGCAGCGTCGGCAGCCGAAACTCACGACCAGCCGTGGTGTTCCTCATCGTCACTACCGCCAGCAGCATCGCTCCCCCGATGCGATTCCCATTGGCCTTGCAGATCGCATCGGCCCCACCATGCTGCGCCGACAGTTGCGCGCGAACTCGCGCGGCGGGCAAGACTATACCGCAGCACGGACAGGTTGCGTTTGCACGGGATACTGTGCCGTGAGGCACCTCGCTGTCGGACTTGGGCTTGAAAATGGCGAATTCGAGGTTTGGGGGCTTGCCTGTTGCCCGCTTCACCGTATAGCGCAGCGCCAGAGGTCTGCTCTTCTTCCTGGAAAGTGAGAAAGATCGCACCAGCGGAATCTCGGCCCCGCAGTTAGGTGACTCACAGCGCACTGTCCGCGCCCACAGATAGGCGATCGGTCGTGCTCCGTCTGGGTCGGGCGGATAGAACTCCGCCAGTTCTTTCTCGGCAACCGCCTTGATCTCCGCACCAACGCGGCGAAGCTCGTCGGCCAACTGTGCGCCGTGGCGAGGAATATCCTCCAGCAGCACCTTGAGGATGAGGCAGGCTACAGGGTTCAGGTCGCTGGCGAAGGTGTCGCAGCCTACCCGTAGCGCCTCCAGCGGAATCGAGCCACCTCCAGCGAAGGGATCAACCACCAGCGGCGGCTCGTCGCCGTGTGCTGCCTTTACAAGCGCGCGGGCGGCTGTCAGATAGGTCGGGCTCGCCGACAGATCCCAATTGGCGAAGTCAGCGATGAAGGCTAGAAGCGCCTTACGAAGTGCCTTGTCATCCTTCGGCTCCGCGATCCCTGGCACAGGCCGAAGCGCCTTCTTCGCCTCCCTCTTGAAGTCATCCGGGCAATTCGCGTCGCAGGGATCAGGCAGGACTAGCCCTATCAAGACCGCTCGGCATGCTGAGAGCGGCCGCCTCGCCCACCACAGATGGAGCGTCGAGGGGTGACCATGTCGGATGGACTTCTCCCGCGCCGAATGTCGGCTCACCGCCGCAATCGGGAAATCCACCTCCGCCAGCCGCTTGCACTCGCGCGGGATCATCATCCAGCCCCCACGTCGGAGCCGCAATCGGCATCACAATCGCACCGAAGGCGAGGCCCACAATTGGCCTCTGCTTGGAGGACTTCGGCCCCGGACAGAATGCTCTTGAGGTGAAGGATGTCGGAGCGTTCTCCTTCGCGGTTTCCTTGCCAGGAAAGCTTAGACTGGAGGAGCGCCTCAGCAGTTACACATCTGACTGCCTTCCCCAGAAGGCTGCCTTTGGCTTCAGTCGGAAGCGCATCCAGCGGACAGGCGAGCCACATGTCTCCAGAAGGAACAGACAGCCAGATGTGGCTTCGGCCGCTTCGCACAGATGCGACCTGCACGAGAGTGCCGTTCTTGCACCTCCCGAACCGTAAGTGCTCGCATGGGTCATTCGGGTCGGGGCGCCCGGTGTATCCCAGCCCCTCGATAACTGCCCGTGCGCGATCAAGGTCCTGTAAAGCGACGACGAGGTCGATGTCGCAGTGACAGCGGCTCGCCAGCGGCACTTGTGCCTCAATAGCCCAGCCACCGAAGAGCCAGACCTGGATGCCCTTCGACTCCAGTGCCGTCATGATGGCAAGGACATCTTCAGGCTGCGTCATCGTTTCGCTCCGTAGTGTCCGGGCTCTTCCCGCACCTCCATCGGCTGCGTAACCGCGTTCACCGACAGGTAGTAGTGATCTACCTTTGTCACTTCGTGCCAGCCTAGGCGCGCCGGGTCTGGGATGGGATCCTGGAGGCGCGGCTCAGTCCCGCAATCGGTCACGACGTAGAGCCAGTAGCAGTCACGCCGGTCCTCCGCCACACGCTTCTCGTTTGGAGTGAGGACGACTGTACCCTCGGAAGCCGCGATGCCCTTGACCTCGATGAGCCGGAGTTCTCCGGACTGCGTGTCGAGGCTGGTGAGGTCGTAGCCTAGGTTCTTCTCGTGGACATCAGCAACCGCACGGCCGGCAGCGCGCTCGCACTTCATCGCCACCCGCATGGCGATCGCCTCAGTCTCCGGGTCGGGTCGCATATTCCGGATGTCCGGCCGGTCGCGCTCAGGATGAGGCAGCACCAGGGCAGTGGCAATCCGCTCGACGCCTTGGAGTGTAAGTGAGCGCTGTTGCTGCAGTTCGTCGCGGCGCCGATCACGTCGTGCGATAAGCTCGGCCTGGCGCTGCTCTGCCAGCGCGAGGCTGCCTGCTGCTCCCTCCACACCGCGATCCCTCTCCTCGGTAAACCGGCCAATGCGCTCGTCCTCGCGGGCGATCAGTTCGGTGAGCGAGAGTTCGACGTGATGGGCAATGCGCTCCACCTCTTCCAGCCGCTCGGCCCGTACCTCTTCGAGGAAGCCGGAAAGGGCCTGCTGGTGCAGGAAGTCTGCTGCCTCGGGTAGGTGGGCAACCGAGGGCAGTGGATTGGGCGGCTGGGCTGGCTGCATGTTGCCTAGAACGGCTGGTTCGCATAGGCGAGGTTCGGCATCCTCCTTCACCTCAACAGCGAATAGCCGCTCGTGAATGACATGGTCAAGGCCGTCCACGACACGCGCTCGGTAGAAGTCGAGCCGAGTCGGTCCAGAGTGGCCGAGCGAGTAGAAGCACGCGCCGTCCCCGAAGACTGGCCTGGCATCCTCGGCGACGCTTCGACGTAGGGCCTCGAAGAGCGGGTGTCCAGGAGTAACCCACTCGAGATTGTGCTCTTCCGCAACACCGCGGTCAGTCGAGAACCGTGGGTAGCGGTGAGCCAGTGTGGGCAGCCTGCAACCCGGCTCGGACTCGAACCTGCGAAGTCGTGCCGGAGTTGGGCCGGGCTCGAACGTATGGGGAAGGGCCGACACGCGCCTCAGGGTGATCCCAGTGTAGGGGGCTGTGTCTGCCAGAAAACGAGCGAGCGTTTCCGGCACGATTCGCCGCTCCTGAGCCTGCGCACGGCGCTCCACCAACATCACCAGGTTCAGGTTCTTGACGGCCAGCCCCTCGAGGGCGTTCTGACAGATCGCGCGGAACCTGTCCGGCTCCACGTCGCGGAGCAGTCGGGCTTCGAGGTCTCCGGCCCCAGCCGACCGGCGTAGTAGTCACGAAGTATGCGCTCGATGTGGGCGGCCGGAAGTATTTCGCCCACCACGTTGAACACGGCATCGTCATCGAGAGCATCACGAATCTCCTGGAGTTTCTCCAGGAGCCTTTCGAGTACCCTGCCCTCGACGGTATTGGCGGCCACGAAGTTGAAGATCAGACAGTCCTTCGTCTGGCCGTAGCGGTGAATGCGCCCCATGCGCTGCTCGAGGCGGTTCGGATTCCACGGGATGTCGTAGTTGAACATAATGTGGCAGCACTGGAGGTTGATGCCCTCGCCGGCTGCCTCGGTCGCCACGAGCACCTGGATCTTCCCATCCTTGAACTGCTGCTCCGCATAGAGCCGGGTGCCGGGATCATCGCGTGAACCGTAACTGGTAACGCTAAGCGGGGGTTTGGGCGGTAGGGGTGCTGGCTTGAGGTATAGGTCTGGGTCGGGGTTCATGTGATCAGCGACTGGAAGGGGACGCCGGCGAGCACACCGCCCAGGGAGGCGAGCAGGAAGAGGATGGGCAGCAGGGTGTCGGCGCGCTTGAAGCCCCGCAGCCTACTTCGCCGAAGTAGCCTTCGGCTACGAAGGCTGAATCCGCTTGGCTCTAATCTTGCCGCCCCGGCCGATGGCATTCTCGGTGGCGTTGTTGGTAGCTGGCACCTGGTAGGTGCGAGGGACTTTGCGCCCGAGCTGGTCCCGGAAGCGTTCGTGGGTCTGCTGGTAGCAGATCAGCCGGTTCCAGTTCTCCTGGATGTCTAAGGTGAGCATGCGCAGGGCATAGGCGGGAGACTGGCGCTCTCCCTTGCGGGGTGGGGGCGCTTTGGCAAAGTGGCGGTGCAGCCAGCGGATGGTTTTGCGGGCTGGCTCATCCAGCTGCTTGAGCGCCTCCCGGATCAGCTCCTTCTCCTTCTCATAGCCCTCAATCCGCTTCAGCCGACGCGCCACCGCCTTGCGCCAGTGCGCCAGACAGAGCTGGTGGGAAAGTCCCGCTTTCTCTGCCGCGGGCTTGTAGCACTCCAGCTCGTCTGACACCAGCGCCTTGGCGCCAAAGTGCTTTGCCGCCTCCACGATCCAGCGCGCCAGCTCCTCTCCCTCTCGGCTGGCCAGCACCCGCAGGCCGATGATCTCACCTGAGCTGGGGTCAGTGGGGAAGCCCACTGTCACCCCGTTGCCCGACAGCTTCACCTCGGTCTCGTCCGCCCCCAACACCGGAGCCTTCATCCTCGCCGCCAGCTTCTTGTGCCGCGCCATCCCCTGAGCTCCCATCGCCCGCACGTTCTTGAGCACCCCTACCTCCGAGATCGGTATGCCCAATCCCTTCATCAGCCCAGCGGCGTCCCGATAGGACAGCCCCAAACCCCACAGCACCTTGGTGCGGTCGCTGTGTCGGCACTCTGGCTGCATGCCGGGAGGGGGGACGCTCGCGCTCTTGCCACAGCCCTCACACTGATACTGCACCACCTCGCTCTCGGGCACTTTGAGGTCGATCACCCCGCGGCGGCGGACCTGATGGCGCACCATTCCCACCCGGCCGCAACCAGGGCAGCGACGGGGCCGTTGCTGGGTGCTGGGCGACAGCTCTGGAAACACCAAGGGCTGGTTCATGGCGGCGACTCTCCGCCAGAGGCGGATCTGCCTCTGGCATGACTGGTGCGATAAGGGCTCAGAATTCCACTTGCCGCCAAATTCGCGTCCCCTCCACAAACTCCTCCCGCACGCTGTTACCAGTTACCGCCAGAGGTAAGTGCTAACCTGCGACGGGCTTAGGGGGGAGGTTGGGCAGGCTGCGTCGGGTGTTCGAGGTGGCTGGTCTATCCGATCAGCGACTGGAACGACACCCCTGCCAGCACA
>Ga0315314_1002753_pt1 | contig 14291 bp, 11 predicted proteins | sample TDP9_MG_FD_203631 | JGI IMG/M metagenome (GOLD analysis project Ga0315314, IMG submission 203631) | Freshwater sediment microbial communities from Lake Towuti, South Sulawesi, Indonesia - TDP9 | ecosystem: Environmental > Aquatic > Freshwater > Lake > Sediment | place: Indonesia: South Sulawesi...
AATCGCCTCGCTGATCCTCTTGAAGTCTTTGAACTGGAGATCGTCGAGCTGCCGCCGTGCTCCCTTGTCGAGGAGGATCCTATACACCGCGGGCAAGCCTCTCCGCTACGTAGGCATCGAAGTCCACAAACTCCTCAGGATTCTCCCGATACCTGGCCAGGGACTCCTCTGCTCTTGTTACATCTTCCAGATCCTCTAGGATGGGAAGGACAGCTTTGTACTCCTCGATGCCTATGATGGCAGCTATGGGCTTCCCCCGCCGCTCGATGATGAAACACTCCCCGGTGTACAGAATCCTAGAGAGAAGGTCTCCTAGCCTACTACGGATCTCCATCGCACTAATGGTAGTAGCCATTCTTCTGAACCTCCTCAATCATCACAATTGCCATAGCTATTATACACCAAGCTCTTCGCTTGTCAAGCTTTTATTGCGCCCAAACGGCAACAGCCGCTTGAGCAAGGCCCTTTCCTCTGCGGTGAAGGTGCCCAGTAGTATCAGCCCTCCCAGGTAGACCAGCCCCGCCAGCGGCAGGACGATGAGCGAGCTAACGCCGCGCAAGCACCACATGAGAGCCCCCATCAAAAGGGAAGCCAAAGCCGGCCGCCAGAGGAGCCCGCCGAGGGGGACGCTGGCCAGGTTGGCGCGCACACAGCGATAGAAGGGGACGAGCAGGACTATCTCCGAGAGGATGGCCACCAGGGCAGACGCCGCATAGCTGAAGCGCGGGATGAGGAGGGCGTTCGCCAGGACGTTGAAGGCAGCAGCGGCCACGAAGCTCTTGGTGATGAAGCGCTGCTGGTTGAGGGCGATGAGGACATAATGGGTCACGCTGTTGATGAAGCTGAAGGGCAGGAACCAGATCAGGATCCGCAGGGCGATGGCCGAGTGGGGGAGGTACTCCGCCCCGCCCAAGACGAGGATCAGCTCCCTGGCGAGGAAGACTGTGCCCACGGTGAGGGGGAGGCCGACGATCAGCAGGGCCTTTAGAGAGAGGATGTAAGCCCTGACCATGGCCTCCTTGGCCGAAGCAGCGTAGCGCGAGAGCAGCGGGAAGATGGCCAGGGTGAAGCTGGAGGGTATGATGTTCACCGCATCAATGAACTTGTGGGCTGTGGTATACCAGCCGACGACGGTGTCACCCTGCATTGGCTTGAGGAGCATCACATCGCTGCGGAAGAAGAGGGTGCTGAGGAGGTTGTTGAGCATCAGGGGGTAAGACTCCTTGACCATATCCCTGGCGAAGAGGGGCTCGAACTCCAGATGGGGCTTGAAGAAGGTGGAACGGACGAGGTAGTAGAAGATGGCAGCGGTGATGAGGTTCGCCAATAACGAGGTGGCAGCCAGCCCCACGATCCCCCAGCCAATGAGCAGAACCACCACCCCCATGGAGACGGTGAGCAGCTTGGTGACCACAGCGATGGCCGCTGGGTACTCGAAGCGCTCGTAGGCGTTGAATAGATAGCTCAGGCTGGAGGCTATGTTGCTAGGGATGAGGCTCAAAGTTAAGAGTATGATGGCCAGAGCAGTGTCAGAAGTTAGATCGGAAAGCTGGGTGTAAATGGCGATAATGGCGAGGATGGGCACCAGGGAGGCGAGGGAGAGGCCGACCCTTAGGATGGCCGTGTTGCTCAGGTATCGGTTGGCCTGCGACCGATCCTTGGCCACCTCGCGGGTGAGGAGCACCCCCAGCCCGAAGTCGGTGATGGTGCTGAAGAAGAGCCAGATGGCGACGGCGAAGCCGTATCTCCCCGCCCCTGCGGGGCCGAGGAGGCGCAGCATCAGCATGGCGAAGGCGGTATCTATGGCCTTGTTGAGCAGCGAGGTGGCCATAGGGGTGAGGGAGTTCTTGACGATGCGTTTGATCGTCTCCCCCTCCTCTTCCCGATAGAAGCGCTGCCAGGCCCAATAGCCAAGCCCCATCAAAACGACCACCCCGGCCAGGAAGCTGGTATAGAGGCCCAGCTTGAAGGACATGGGGCTATACTTAAAGCGGACGGTGTGCTCGCCGGCGGGGAGATATACGGCCCGGAAGTTATAATCGGCCTTATAAATGCGAGCCTCTCGCTCCTCGCCATCCCCGGTGGCTATGTAGGCCCTCCATCCGGGGAAGTAGCTGTCGGCCAGGACCAGCCAGCCGGGACTTGGCGTCTCGACCTCGATGATAACCTCATTGGGAGAATAGACAGTGATGGCAACCGAAGCTTCTCCCTTTGCAATTTGCAATTTGCAATTTGCTATTTGCTGCTCACCGTTTGTCGGCTTCTCCTCCAGGATGACCTTCGTTCTCGGATCGAAGAACTGCAGCTCGCGGTACAGCTCCTCGCGGTCCTGGATCACCTTGGCCTGATAGATGACGAAGGCGCGAGGCAGATAGTCGTCGTTGCGGTAGACCTTGACCTCGCCATCGTAGACGAGGGTGTAGTTGACGTCGGATATCTCTTGGGTTGTCAGGACATACTTGACGTTGAGCAAGTCCAGGAGGCGCGAGTAGAGGGAGCTCTGCCGGTAAAAAGGCGCGATGCGGTTGTAGAGCAGCTCACCCTGCCTCTCGATCAGGCCCATGAAGTCCGCGTACTGCTTGGGGATGATGGAGTCGTAGCCCCGGATGTCGGCGATGTCGTAGAGCATCCCCACGTTGGGGTTGAAGAGCTTCTCCCCCGGCCGGTCGAAGCTGGCGATGCGGTAGAGTTCCGTATCCCCCTTGAGGAACTCCACGACAGGGGGCGTGAATTCGATCAGCTTGGGATCAACGGCGGGGTTAAAGCCCATGCCGAAGATGAAAAGGTCCAGGATTAAGACGAGGAGAGCCAAGGGTTTCCAAAGGGGAGAGCTGCCCAGGCGTCTAGGCAAACGGATCGAACGGCGGCTGAGGGAGAGCACCAGCCCCGCCGCGGCAAGGAAAAGCCCAAAGACAAGGAAGTTGCGGAACTGATAGGAGTAAAACATCCGCCCGCTGGCGAAGGCCTCCTGAGCCTTAGCAACCCGCTCTAAGAAGCGATGGGCCAAGGCGATGACATGGTCGCTGAAGGCATAGCCGACCGCTAACGAGACAAGCACCCCAACTCCGGCGAGAAAGCCGCCCCAGCCGATGAGGGCCGATGGCTTACCCCCTGCCTCTTGCCCCTTGCCCCTTGCCGCCAGCCAATCTGCTCCGATCCCTGCCAGCACCGCCACGCTGAACGTATAGGGGAATACCCAACGGAAGGGCGTATGGAGCTGCCTGTAGCCCGGAAAGAGGTAATAGAGGAGGGCATAGAGGGGCGTGCCGAAGACAAAGAGCAGGGAGAGGAGGGCAAGGGAAGCGAAGATCCAAACGTATTTGCTACTGTGTGTCCCCCTGGAGTGTCCCCTCCCCGTTGCGTGCAGGCTCGTCAAGAGGGCGATCAGGGCCAAGAGCAGGGGCAGGATGCCCATGTAGCTCCCCGCTTCCACGTAGTTTTTGATCCCCCAGAAGATGGTGTCAATGGGTCGGCCGGCGAAATCCCGCGTCACCGGCAAGACCTCCCGGCTGAGAAGGTCGAAATAGCTGTGGTGGGTGGGATTGCCGAAGAAATCGGGGACGAGGAAGGTGATAGCCTGGCGGAGGGGATAAGCCCAGCCGACGACCTCCTTGTAACTCGCCGAGCTTTGGCGGAAGCTGCGGCTCACCAGCTCGTAGAGGGGGATGAGCTGCACCGCCGCTAACCCCGCGCCTAGGGCAACCATGGCCGCCAGCCAAAGGGCCAAGCGCCCCACCCTCTTCAGCCCGTCGAATCGGCTTAATCCGCTCGATCGGCTGGCCCACCACATGCTCCCCAGTCGGCAGAGGCTGTAGAAGGCCATGACCATCAAGACGTAATAGGAGAGCTCGATGTGGCCAGCGAGGAACTGAAGACCGACGACGATGCTGCCGAGAAGGAGATAGACGATTTTGCGGCTGGAGGTTAGGCGCTCAGAGGGAACTGAGGGTTCTGAGGGTTCTGAGGGGTATCCCCTTAGTTCCTTTAGACCCCTCTCTTCCCCCTTTATGACCAGCTCCACTGCAGTTAAGAGAAGCGGCAGCCATGTCGCCACAGCGACGATCATGGGGTGGACGACGCTGGTGACCATGAAGCCGCTGAAGGCATAGGTTATGGCCGAGATGGAGGCCCCCCAGCGGCCGACGCCGATGACGCGGGCGTAGAGATACATGAAGAGCCCGGCCAGGAAGAAATGGAGCACGGTGAAGTAGCCGTAGGCCTTGGCGATGGGCAGGACGTAGAAAAGGACGCTCAGGGGATAAAGGGCCGAGTGTTGCCCCGCGGCCAGGAAGGGGACGCCGGCAAAGAGGTAGGGGTTCCAGAGGGGGGTCTGTCTCGCCCGCAGTGATTGGACGATGAAGCGCTTCCAAGCGTAGTTCTCCAGGATCAGGTCACTGAGGAGGCCGTTGTGGGGGACGGCCACGCCGAACCGGGGGGCAAAGGATCGCCAGGGCTCAAAGGTGTAGAGGTTATCGGAGGGCAAGAGCACCTTGCCGCTGAAGATGACCGGCCAGAAGAAAAGCAGGGGCAAGATGAGGAGAGTGAGGATGATAAGTAAATCGCCTTTCTTTCCCAAAGTGATGCTCCTCACGGTATAAAGCGAGGCTAGCCGCGCAGTGAGAAATTTAACTGCACCTCCCAACTCTCGCCAGGCGCCAGCACGACCCTCCAGTGGGGGAGGATGCAAGAGCATTGATAGCCCCTCTCGAAGCCGCTCTCGGAGTTGGAGATGGTCTCGATGGGGAAGCGCCACAGGGTGGCCGGGCGGCTGAGTTCCAGGCTGATCTCCATCCCCACCCCCCGGTTGACCAGGCTCAGCCTCCCTATCCCCACAGCCTCGCCCAAGGAGTCCAGGTGTGCATCCTCCAGCCCCACCCCGGGGATGTGATAGAAGGCATCGGCGGAGTGGCCGCTCAGGAGGCCGAAATTCATCTCCACACCGAAGCGGGCCTCGACAGCCCCTTGCCCGGTGTTGGTCAGCGTGTAACGGACGGGCAGGTCGGCGCTGCCGGCGAGGATCAGAATCCGCTTCTCCAGGCGGAGGGGGACAAGGGCTTCCCCCTGCCAGAGATGGCCATCGCGAGCCAGGATCACGGTAAGGCTATCCTGGCCCCGGCTTAACTGATGGCGGTACGGTTGGTTGACGAAGTCCCCCAATTCGCCGTAAGCGGAGCGATAGAAGTCCATCAAGGTGGTGTCAGGGTGCAGGAAGTGATCTATAAGGGCGGCACGGCGATACCAATCGTAGTGGAGGAGCTTCTCCAGGCCCTCCTCCTTCACCTGCACTATCTCGTGGATGGTTTTGACCCTCCCTGTCTCCTTCGTCGCCTTAGCCTCCTCCAACAGGCGGTGATAGCCCTCGGGGCGACGAGTCATGTTGTTGAGGAGGTTGAACCCTTTTCCTCGCCAATCCCATTCGAAGAAGGTGCCGCCATCGGCTGGGTCGAAGTAGAGGTTCATCGCCTCGCCGCTGACCAGAAGCTCTGGCTGGGCATCGCAATCGAAGTCATACTCAGTGCAATCGAGCCAGCCCAGCTCGGGGTGAGCCGCCTTGTCGGCCAGGTTTTCCGCGGCCAGGAGGTGCTCGTAGGTCGCCACGCGGATGTGGGATAGGTAGACCCCCCCGAAGACGCCGTGCCAGTAGGGGCAGTTGCATTGCCCTTTCCAGAGCTCGTCGAGGGCCCTCTCCTTGGGAGGGGAGGAGGCCATGCGATGGACCTTATCGCTGACAAGGAGCATCTTCTTGTGCATGGTGTTGACCTCGGGGTACTTGACCATGAAGTAGCGCCAGAAGCCGCCGCGGATGAAGCGGAGGATGTCATCCCGCCCTTCCCCTTGCAGTTGGTGCTTCAATTGGACTATGTCGCCTGAGGCGGCTGCGGGCAAGGCCCACTCGCCCATCTCGTCGTAGGAGGTGGTGGGGAGGTAGATGCGCCCTAGGGCGGGGAAGCGTCGGGCATAGTCGTCCAGGGTGATGGTCTGCAGCCAACCGCTGTTCTCCTCCAGGGCGGTGAAGAAGCGCTCGCCCCAACCTTCCTCCCAAACGTGGCGGTAGGTCCCCGGCCAGATGCCGAACTTCTCGCCATCGTCGCCCATGACGGCGATCCTGTTCCCCTCCTCCGTCGCCTTATCCCGCAGGTAGGCTATCACCTCCTCCACGCTGAGCCAGGGGATGCTGTAGCGCATCCATTTGCTGGTGGCGAATACCTTGAGGGTGGCACCCTGTTCCTCGGTGACATAATAGCCGAATAGGTCCTCATCCTCCAGGCCAACGTGCTTGAAGTGCGTGTCATCCACTACGGTGTACTCCACCCCCGCGTCGGCGAAGACCTTGGCCAGGTGTGGCTCCCAAACCCTCTCCGCCAGCCATGCCCCTCTTGGCTCGCAGCCGAAGTCCTCCCTCACCGCCTGGGTGAGCTTCGCCATCTGGCCAAACTTGTCGGCATCGGGGATGGCCACCAGGATGGGCTCGTAGTAGCCCCCGGTCATCACCTCTACCTGTCCCCGGCCCACCAAAGCGGCGATGCGTCCTGTGAAACCGGGTCGGTTCTCCAGGAACCAGTCGCGCAGGGGGCCGCTGTAGTGCAGGGTCATGCGGATGGTCGGATGTCTCTCCAGGAGGACGACCATCGGCTCGTAGGCCCTCTCGTAAGCCTCAGCGAAGACGTGAGGGAAATTGCCCACCGGCTGGTGGTTATGGATGGCCAGGCCGAGGTAGATGCGTTCGGACATGAGGACCTCCTCTGTCAGCGACGGGGATTCCACTCGCCGTTCGAAGTCAGGCCCAACGGGGCCTCCGCCGCCCCTACGTGTGGATCATGGTCCATTGCCTTCGGGTTGTAGCGATCCAGGTGCCAGCGGATCGGGTTGTCTAGGATGTACTGACGGATAGCCTGGAGGGCACGTTCAGTCCGGATGATACGCTCGTAGTAGTTGCGTTGCCAAACCGGGACGCCAGGGCTATGACGCAGTTGATTGATGCGGCGGGCCGAAAACGATTTGAGGGCCCGCACGATTTCAGGCAAATCATGACGGCGTGGCGATGATTTTCGGGCGGCTTTTGTAGGGGCGGGTCTCAGACCCGCCCCTACAACGTCCACATCATCCACATCGGGGGTTAACACGATGATGCCATGTACATGGTTGGGCATGATCACCCAGGCATCCAGTTCCATATGGGGGTAATGGTTGGGCAGGTCGTCCCATGTTTCCTGCACAATGCGGCCATATTCGGACAGTACCATCTCCCCATCCCGGACGTCCCCAAGCAGGCATTCCCACTGGTAGACACAAATGGTCACAAAATACGCCCCTGCCTGGGTGTAATCATACCCCTTCAGGCGGATGGAACGGCGGTGGTGACGGTTGGGATCATAACCTGGCATGTCCTACCTCCGCAACTCCTCCAGACTCCGCCGGATCTCCGCCAACTCCCCGGCGGTGATCCCCCACAACTCAGCCGCCGGCCGGTTCGTCTCAGCTTTGTCTAGCGTGGCCCTTCTTACGTTCGCAGTCGCTTGATTTGTGGCTTCAGCGCCTGCTCCAGCCGCACCATGGAGTCAATCATCGCTTCTTGGATGTCAGGCCAGCGATCTCGGTCCGCTAGACCGCCTAGGGTCAGGCGATGGCGGATGCGGCAAGCTCGGCGGTCGTCGAGCCGCTGCCACTCTAGCGACTCACCAAAGGCTGCCTCAATTTGCTCCTTGTTCGCGAAGAGTTGATCAAAGACGCGTTTGTTCGCTTCTGCCTCGCCCTGGTCAATGTACAACTCAACCCGAGCATCACCCATGCGGATGACATAGTTGAACGCGAGCCCGCTCTTCCCCGCCCTAGCATACCTGATCCAGTTCCCTTTGCTCGGAGAGATGCGCGCGTGCAGGCCGGTACGCTCCTTCGCCCGTTCCAGCAACTGTCCCCAGAATTCTAATCGCAGCACGTGGCGCTGAGCCAATTCTTTCTTCTGCCCGCCGATTTGCTTGGCTTCAGGGCTAGGCCCGGCCACGATAGTCAACAGCGGTGCCGGGGGTGAGTCGCCAATGCGATAGGCCTCCAGCTTCACCAGGTACAAAACAACGTCGGCGGGAAGCATCTCGTTGAGCCAGTGAATGGCCGCCTCGTGCTCAGCACGGGGGTCGCTGGTGATCCAGATGGCAGTTTTGGCCTCCAAATTGCTTAGGTAAGCGATGAGTTTACCCAGGTGATCGTGGTCAGTGCGCTCCAGTTGATTTTCGATGATGACCAGGTTGCCGCTTGCATCCTCAGCGAGAATGTCGGCCGCGAAGGGCCCGGCAGCCGCTTCTCGCTCTACCAGAGAAAGCGAGAGTCCCAGAGCTTCGCTCAGGAACTCCAGGTTGTCGGCAAGCCAGGCAGTGAAATCGCGAGCCTCATCATGCCAGATAGTCCGTAATGGGACTTTTTCGAGCTTACTAATAGGCATATTCCCCTCCTTACAATTGTCCCTAGGTAGGTAGATAGCCAATCGAGCAGTTTTGAACGGGAGCTACGAGGCATTGAACTGGACCAGGTCTACTTGGTGAGGACCTGCGAGCACAACGCGTGGGCCACACGGTTTGCCACGTGTTGTCCGTATCTCTATCTGATTCTCACCCTCGCAGCTCCTCCAGACTTCGCCGGATCTCCGTCAGCTCCTCGAAAGATATTATACCATTCCTCTCCTCTCGTTGCAAATCACTTTACACTCCCCAGGAGCGAGTTGCCTTAAATCCCATTTCCAAGTATAATGGGCGGGAGAAGGTTCAAAAACGTCAGGGAGGCTGGATGCGATGAAGAGGCAAATATCACTGATGATCGTCCTCCTGGTGCTCTTGGTGGCCGCTTCGAGCTGCGGGGAGCCGCAGCCGACAATGGTGGCCGAGGAGATAGCCCCGACGCCGACGATCATCAAAGAGGTGCCAACGGCCACGGCATTCGTCGAGGAGGCGGCAACCGCAACGGTGTCCGTCGAGGCGGTGCCGACGGCGACCCCGATGCCCACCCCACCCCTGGCGGCCCTGGTGAATGGGGAGCCCATCACCCTGGCGGAGTACCAGAAGTCACTCGACCAGTTTGAGACATCCTTCAGGGAGCAGGGGCTGGGCCCCGAGAGCGAGGAGGCCTTGGCCGCCCTGCGCCGCCAGGTATTGGAGCAGATGATCAATCAGAAGCTGATCGAGCAGGCCGCGGCGAGGGAGGGCATCACCATCTCCGAGGAGGAGCTGACGGCCCAGATCGAGGAGGGCAAGCGGGAGATGGGAGGCGAGGAGGAGTTCAACGAGTGGCTCCAGGCCAATAGGATGACCTACGACGACCTCAGGGCGATGCTCCGCTCCCAACTGCTGGGCAACGCCGTGCGCGATAGGGTCATCGCCTCCGTCCCTGCAGCAGTGGAGCAGGTGCATGCCCGCCACATCTTGGTGACGACGGCGGAAAAGGCGCGGGAGGTTCTGGCTCAGCTCCAGGCGGGAGGCGACTTCGCTGCCCTGGCTCGACAATACTCCGAGGACCTCACCACCAGGGATAACGGCGGCGACCTGGGTTTCTTCCCCCGTGGGATGATGCCTCCAGAGTTCGAGGAGGTGGCTTTCGCCCTCTCCCCCGGCCAGGTCAGCGATGTGGTGGAGACCCCATTCGGCTTCCATGTCATCCAGGTCCTGGAAAAAGACGCAGCCCGGGAGGTGCCCCCTGAGATGCTACAGGCCCTTCGCCAGCAGGCCTTCATGGACTGGCTGGAGGAGCAGCGGGCGAAAGCGACCATCGAGCGCTTCGTGGAGTAGACAAGCAGGCGGGCTTGTGGTATACTAAAGGGCAAGATGTCCTCGAGTAAGAGATGGCTGCTCATTGTCATTGGGGGCCTGGCCATACTGCTGGCGGCTGGGGCCATAGCCGCTGGTGCCCTTTTCTTTCTCCGCCCAAAGCCTCAAACCCCTCCGCTGCCCAGGTGGGTTGACCCCATCAGCCAGGTCGAGAGGGAGGGGATCGAGCCGTCCCTGGCACTCCTGTCGCTGGCGGGCGCCAGCGACCTGGAGGCGGTGAACATCGCCCTGGACGAGGGCGAGCTGGAGAGCGCCTACGCCGCCATCGTCTTCAGCACCGGCCTCCCCGACCAACAGAGGGCGGGAAGCCTGCTGCTCCTGGCCCAGCAGTACATCTCCACCAAGGACAGCCTCAAGGCCAAGCTTTGCTACCAGCAGGTGAACACCATAGCGACGCTGAGCCCCACCCTCCCTGACTTCGCCAGGGCCGAGGCTTTCCTGCAGGTCGGGCAAGAGCTGGCATCTCTAGAGGAGAGGGAAGACGCCCTCTTCAATTATGACCAGGCCCACACCGTTGCCCTCTACAGCCCTTACCTCAAGGGGCCTCACCGGGCCCACATCCTCGACCAGTTAGCCGAGGCCTACGCGGCCATCGGCGAGGATGCTAGCCACTGTTTGGAGCAGAGCGCTGAGGCGCGATGGCCCGCCGAAGTGGGATCGGTTCCTCTGCGCAGCTCACTGCAGAACCCTTTCGAAGAAGAGCTTTCCCAGCCGGAGGTCGAGGCCGCGAGGAAGCGGCGCGTGGCGGCAGCCCGGAGCCTCATAGATCGCCTCAAGGCCGTCCCGGAGGAGGTTCCAAATGACCTCTTGGGGGATCTGGCCCAGGCCCTGCGAGCCGAGGATGAGGCGAGGCATGAGTTCTATGAGGCGCAACTGTCGGGGGCGATCAAGATGGCGACCAGGGTCGCCTTGGCTAGGGCCAAAATCGAGTGGCTGACCATCAAGCACCGGGTGGCCTCAGGGGGGTACGGCCTCAGCATAGTGCCGGAATGGGAGGGGCAATTGGCGCAGATCAGGTCGGATCTGAATGCGGCCTACAAGGAACTCTACGTCTTCCGCGGCGAGCAGGTCATCGCCCTTCCCCAGGCCAGCGACATAGATCGCGCCTGGGCCGATCTGATACAGGAGGAGATCGAAGCAGGGAGGCTGGAGCTTTACCCGAACTACCCGGAGGAGCAGCTCATCTCCAAGCTCAGGGAGGCTACAGCTAAACTCATCGCCGCTGGGCAGGATAGGGGGTTACGCGTCGAAGCCTCCCCCCAGAATGGAGTCAACATCTTCTTCTTGGCGGCTGGCGAATAGAGTAGAGGGGACTATGCCTAAGATAGCCATCGGCGGCAAGGGAGGGGTGGGCAAGACGACACTGGTGGCCCTTCTGGCCCACATATATGCCAGCGAGGGTTGGGATGTGCTGGCCATAGACGCCGATCCCAACGCCAACCTGGCCTCAGCCCTCGGCTTCCCTGAGGAGTTGGCGGCCGGCATCACCCCCATCGCCGAGATGAGCGAGCTGATCGCCGAGCGCACGGGTGCCGAACCCGGCGGCTTCGGCGCTTTCTTCAAGATGAACCCCCGCGTTGATGACATCCCCGACCGCTTCTCGGCCGTCCATCGCGGGATTAAGCTCCTGGTGATGGGCACGGTCAGGCGGGGAGGTGGGGGGTGTGTCTGTCCCGAGAGCGTGCTCCTCAAGAACCTGGTGACCCACCTCCTGTTGCACCGTTCAGAGGTGGTGATCCTGGATATGGAGGCCGGGATCGAGCACCTGGGCAGGGCTACGGCCCAGGCCGTAAATGCTTTGATTGTCGTCGTCGAGCCAGGGCTTCGCAGCCTGCAGACGGCCCAGACCATCAAGAGGCTGGCCAGCGACATCGGCATCCCTCACCTCTATGCGGTCGGCAACAAGGTGCGCAATAAGGCCGACCGCGACCTTATCGCCGAGAAGCTGCCCGGCTGGCCGCTTCTCGGCTTCATCTCCTACAGCCCCAAAGCCATCGAGGCAGACCACAGGGGGGTGCCGGTCTTAGACCTCGACCCCCAGATGGTTGAGGAGGCCAGAGCCATCGTGGCCAAGCTGCGCAGCCTTTCGCAGCCCCAGGAATAGTTCGTGAATCTCTCATGAAGGATTGTGGATTGCAAATCTTAAAGATGGAGGCGCGAGATGGAGATCACCTGGTACGGACACTCCTGCTTCAGGCTGCGGGGCAAGGAAGCCACGGTCGTTACCGACCCCTATGGCCCGGATTACGGCTATACCCTTCCCCACATCCGGGCCGAAATCGTCACCATCAGCCATCATCATCCCGACCACGATTATGCCCGGGGGATTAAGGGGAACCCTAAAGTCATCGAGGGGCCGGGCGAATACGAGATCCGAGGCGTCTTCATCACTGGCATCCCCACCTTCCACGATCGGAGGCAGGGGAAGGATCGGGGCTCTAACACCGTCTTCCTCTTTGACATAGATGACCTGAGAGTCTGCCACCTGGGGGACTTGGGCCACGTGCTGGATCAATCGCAGGTGGAGGCCCTGGGCGACATTGACGTCCTGCTCATCCCTGTAGGGTCGGTCTATACCATCAACGCCGCTCAGGCAGCCGAGGTGGTGAGCCTCCTGGAGCCCAAAATCGTCATCCCCATGCATTACAAGACCAAGGCTTCAACGGTGAAGCTCGACCCGGTGCGTAAGTTCCTTAAGGAGATGGGGATGGAGGAACTGGCCCCCCAGGAGAGCCTGAAGGTTACCAAAGGCAGCCTCCCGGAGGAGACGCAGGTGGTGGTCCTTCAATACAGGCAATGAGTTCAATGCGCCCCATAAGCGCTGGGTGGGTTAAGCCCATTCACCAATTGAATACCCACTCTCGCTTTAGTGAATAACCCGGTTGACGCCGATGCGAGAGTGGGTATTCAAAAAGGAGGATGGTTCCGTTGATTGATCAAGAGAGGATAGCCAAGGCGGTGAGGGAGATAATCGCCGCCATCGGGGAGGATGGGACGCGCGAGGGGCTTGCGGGAACCCCAGGGCGCATAGCCAGGATGTACGCCGAGCTCTTCGAGGGGCTGCATCAGGACCCCGTTGAGGAGCTGGCCGTAAGCTACAGAGAGGACCATCAGGAGATGGTGGTGGTCAGGGATATCCCATTTTATTCCCTTTGTGAACACCATTTTCTACCTTTCCACGGCGTGGCGCACATCGGCTATATCCCCGATGGGCGAGTGGTGGGCATCAGCAAGCTGGCCCGGGTGGTGGAGATCCTGGCCCGGCGCCCCCAGTTGCAGGAGAGGCTCACCAGCCAGATCGCCGACACCATCGTCCAGGGGCTGAAGCCCAGGGGGGTGGCCGTCGTCGTGGAGGCTGAGCACCTCTGTATGACCATGAGGGGCATCAAGAAGCCGGGGAGCCTCGTGGTCACCTCGGCCAACCGCGGCCTCTTCCGCGAGAGGCCCGCCACCCGCGCCGAGTTCTTCTCCATTGTGCAGGGGAAGCGACCCTGAGATTCGGAGGACTGAGATGAAACGGGCATTTTACCTTCTGGCAATCGCCCTCCTGGCCATAAGCCTCAGCCTCGTAAGCTGCGGGCCTTCGGGTCCGACGCCTGTCGCGCCCAGCCCGGAGGAGGCAGAGGCGCATATCGAAGCTGGGCGCACCCACCTGGAACAGGGCAGGTTAAGCGAAGCTATAACTGAGCTGGAGAAAGCCATTGAGCTCGATCCCAACTCCGTGGAGGCCCATTTCCGATTGGGCAACGCTTACTTCCAGCAGGGACGGTTGGAGGGAGCGGCCAAGGAGTTCAAGGAGGCCCTCAGGATAGACCCTGACAACGTCGATGCCCACTCCAACCTGGGGGTGGTCTATTACCAACAAGGGCGGCTGGCCGAGGCGGTCGCCGAGTTCAAGGAGGCGCTCAAGATCGAGTCCGAAGACGCCGAGGTGCACTACAATCTGGGCAGCGCCTATGTCCAGCAGGACAGGCTGGATGAGGCCATCGCGGAGTTCGAGGAGGCGCTCAGGCTCGAGCCGAATCTGTCTGAGGCGTACTTTGGTTTGGGGAGCATCTACAAGCTGATGGGCCAGAAGGAGCAGGCCATCCAGGCCTTCGAGCGCTTCCTGGAGCTGAGCCCCAGCCCGGAGTGGCGCGGCAGGGCTGAGGAGCAGCTCAAGGAGCTGAAGGGGGAGACACGCTAACGGAGCTTGACTTGTTCGAGTTGGGGCAACGCTTTACACTTAAGGGCCTTTCCAACAGATAGGCGTGCAACAATTTTTGCGCCGGAGAAGCCAAGCGTTGGGACATAAGCAGCCTCTTAGGCTGTTTGCAATCCGAGCACGATATGTTATAATGATCAAAGATTTCACTCAACTTATACCAATTGCTCATAGAGAGGCCGTGTGATAGAATAGGCATCACCACATATTGGGAGGTGATGCCGTGCGTGAGCAGCTCAAGATTTCATGGCAGGATGATGAAGCGACCCTGTTTC
>Ga0315314_1002754_pt1 | contig 14289 bp, 9 predicted proteins | sample TDP9_MG_FD_203631 | JGI IMG/M metagenome (GOLD analysis project Ga0315314, IMG submission 203631) | Freshwater sediment microbial communities from Lake Towuti, South Sulawesi, Indonesia - TDP9 | ecosystem: Environmental > Aquatic > Freshwater > Lake > Sediment | place: Indonesia: South Sulawesi...
TTCTGGTCAAGCACTATTCTCTCGCGCAACTGCTGGAAGAGTTCGTTCCAGCGGAAAGGGAGTGGCTGGAGAAGGAAGCCTCGCCAGCGGAGTTGCGGGCTTTGGAAAGAGCCTATCTGGAAGCCTCACTCTCCAGTCCCATCTCTGCTTGCGGGGTTACCGAGGTGGCTGACGAGGTGGAGCGGTCGCTCTTTTTGGCTCAGGCCTTTCAATCCTTGTGGAAGAGGGCTCTGGAGCGGAGAGTCGCCATCTTCGGGTCGCCCGCTAATCGAGAACGGCTTGAGGAGTTACAAGAGAAGCGACTGCTCAAGGAACCAGGGTTCAGATCCAAGGTCCCCTTTGTGGGCCCCCTCATAGCAGGGTTTAGGGAACTATGGAATAGCGTCTCCACCAAGTGGTATGTGGGGGACATCATACGGCAACAGATGGGGTTTAACGATTTGGTATCATGGCTGATTTCCGAAGAGGCCTTGAGGGCGGAAGACGCAGCCGGTGAGATCACCGCTCTGGCCTCTGCCATCGCTTTGCTCAGCAGCCGTCTAGATAGGATGGAAGCGAATTTAGATCGCCAATTGGCAACCCTTCGGGAGCGCGTAGAGGAGGTGGAGAAAGCCCTAAGGATCGAGCCCGTAGACGAGGGCAAAAGGGGGGAATATCGAAAAAATAAGGGGTGAGGCATCATCCGGTCTTGCATATGAAGGAGCGGGGGGTCTATGGTGGAAGGGACGCCCCGTTGATCTTGTCCTGGTTCTCATCCCCCTTGCTGGTGAAGAGGTCCCAGCGCGGTGCTATCGAGGGCGGTGAGTCTCAGGCTTCTTCTATAGTTTGCTAGCGAGGCTTACCTATGATAGAATCCCTGTAAGTGCCCTTTTGCCGAGGAGTTCTAGTGATAGATAGGCTAAGCGAACTGCTTCAATACCGAGATTTGATTAGACAACTGGTCATCCGTGATCTGAAAGTTCGCTATAAGAACTCCCTCTTTGGCTTCCTTTGGACCCTTCTGAACCCCCTTTTCATGACCGTGGTCTTTACCATAGTTTTCACCATCATGTTACCCCAGAGCGCCGTCCCCAAATTCCCGGTCTTTCTGCTTTGCGCCCTTCTACCTTGGAACTTCTTCTCTGCTTCGGTCATGACTTCTACCTCTACCATCCTGGGGAATGGCCACCTCATCCGCAAGGTCTATTTCCCGCGTGAGGTCTTGCCCCTCTCTACGGTGCTCTCTAACCTGGTCAATTTCCTCTTGGCTCTCTCGATGCTCTTCCTTGCCATGTTACTCCTCCGGGTCCCATTTACCCCTTGGGCGTTGCTTTTGCCGTTAATAGCCGCTGTGCAGTTCCTCTTCGCCCTCGGCTGGGCCTTTTTCCTTTCGGCAGCGGCAGTCTTCTATCGAGACGTGCCCATGATCATGGATGTACTTATGTTGGCCTGGTTCTTCCTGACCCCCATCTTTTACCCCATGAGTGTTCTACCTCAAGCGCAGACCCTTTTGGGTGTTACCTTGAATATTCAGCGTTTAGCCTATATCTTGAACCCTATGGCCTCTCTTGTCGCCTCTTATCGAGTCGTTCTCTATTACGGTGCGCCTCCGGCTTGGGACTTCTTCTTACGTACTATCGTGACGGCTTTAGCCTTCCTAGTCCTTGGTTATCTCTTCTTCGTCCGCTACAGTTGGACCTTCGCCGAGGAAGTATGATGTCCGTGGCCGTGAGTTTCAAGGGTGTCTCCAAAAGGTTCACCCTTCACCATGAGCGACCACGCACCCTACAGGAGTTGACCATCGGGTTCTTGGGCGGCGATAGGGGGAGAACCGAACAGTTGTGGGCTTTGAAAGATATCGATTTCGAAGTCGAGGAGGGGGAGACTCTCGGTATCATCGGGCCCAATGGGGCCGGCAAGAGCACGGTACTGAAGCTCGTGGCCGGGATCATGAGGCCCACCTCAGGTGAGATAGTGGTAAGGGGCAAGGTGTCACCCCTTCTGGAGTTAGGAGCTGGGTTTCATCACGACCTGACAGGGAGGGAGAATATATATCTCAATGCTGCTCTCTTAGGGGTTAGGGAAAGAGAGACCAAAGCCAAGTTCCAGGAGATCGTCGAGTTTGCCGAGTTGGAGAGGTTCATAGATGTGCCTCTTAAACATTACTCTTCAGGGATGTATATGCGGTTGGGGTTCGCGCTGGCTGTCAGTGTTGATCCAGGCATCCTTTTGATAGATGAGGTTCTGGCTGTAGGCGATGAGGCCTTTCAAAGAAAGTGCCTAGCCAGGGTTGAAGAGTTTCAAAAGGAGGGCCGAACCATCGTCTTCGTCTCCCACGCCCTAAGCACTATAGCCGAAATGTGCCACAGAGCCCTTTGGTTGGATCAGGGACGGGTAAGAGCGATCGGCTCCGCTGATCAGGTCGTAAAAGAGTATCTAGAAAGTGTCAAATAGGTGGATGAAACGCTTCACATCCTGACCTTTCTCCGGCATGAACCGAGCATGTATGAGTTAGCTAAGACAGGCCACGAATTCCACGTTCTTTTGGTGGATAGGCCTCCTTGGGAAAAAGGTTGGGACACGAAATCGCGCGCCATCCCCCCAAATGTGAAGGTAGTCGGTGAGGCGGAATCCTTTCGCTCTCTCGATATGAATCAATACGATCTTCTCTTGGCCAATCTTACCATGACTTTGAATTGATAGAGAGACTCCCCAAAAACAAAATATTCTTGGCTCACTCTGCTGTACTTCCTCGTCCCGATGGTTTATCGAGGGCGGACGTGCTACGGCGTCTATATCAGGAGCAGCAACCGGCTTCCATCCCCGTAGTATATGTCTCCGAATATGTGGCTCGTGGCTGGGGCGTCCCAGGGAAGGTGATTTTGCACTCGGTGGACACTGGGGATTACTACCCCCGTAAAGGGGAAAAGGAAGCGGCTCTCACCGTGGCCCATTTCTTCAAGGAGTGGGATGTCGAGTTGGGCTACTCCGTTCACCAACAGGTGGTGAGAGACGACATCCCCTACCGGATCGTGGGCTATAACCCCACCCTCCCCAACTCCGGGCCAGCCGAGAGTTGGGATGAACTCAAGTCATATTACCGCGACTATCGTCTCTATCTCAATACGACTAGCCATGGACGGTCGTTGGCTCTCTTGGAGGCGATGGCCGCCGCCATGCCGGTCGTTACTAGGGCTGGCCTCGAGGGTAGGGAACACATTGTTAAAGATGGGTACAGCGGTTTCATCTGCGAAGAGCCTGGCCAGTTCCGAGCGAGGGTAAACTATCTTCTCGCCAATCCAGAGGTAGCCCACCTCATGGGCCAGAGGGCTAAAGGAGCAGTAAGGGAGAGGCATGGGAGCGAGCGGTTCATAGGGGAATGGCGGGAGGCCTTCGACGGAGGCCTATCCGGTCGGACTCTCGGAAGCGACCGGCCGGGTGATCTCCCCTCTCCCCTCTATGAGGAGGCAAACCTGGTTTCAGACCCCCAAGCCCCTTTGGGTAGAGCCCTTTTTGGGCCTGCTCGTCCGCCTGAAGAACATCTCCTCTACGGCCCTTTCATCTACCTATATGCTGGTCAGTACGGGATAACCTTCTATGTGAGGGTGGGTGAAGAAAGCGGTTTGCGTTCTTGGGCCTCTTCCTCCGTCCATGCTGGATTGAGCAGGTTTCATCCCGAATGGGGGGAAGGGGACCTTCTTCTTGCCGTTCTCGACATCTGTTCCGGGCTAGAAGCCCGCGTCCGTGCTCATGGCGCTCTCCACCGGTCACATTTCAGACCTTGGGCATCCTATCAGGGTTTCAAACTTACTTTCCATTCTAAGGGGGAAGGGTTTTTTCAATTTCGGGTGTTTGCCACTGGGTCGATGCCTCAATACGTAGACCCCTATCGCACCTGGGCGTCGATCCAAATGCTCGGCGCGGGAGATAGAGGGTGATGAGCGCCGTTGCTGTCAAAGATCGCAAAAAAAGTCTAGGGGATAGCCTGGCCGCATTAAGCGCCAAGCAGATCGCCTGGCTAGTTTTCCTCAGCACCTTGTTTATATATTTCGCCCTCGTTCCTTGGGTGAGCAGACGGTGGTGGCTCACCGGGGATGAGCCGCATTACCTGATAGTGACCCATAGTCTACTCACCGATGGCGATCTGGAGTTATCCAATAACTACCAGGAAAAGGATTTTACTCTCTTCTATGTTGGGGACAAGATAGATCCTCATATCACCATCGGCCCTGATGGAAGAGCATATCCTTCTCACACCATAGGGCTATCGGTTATGCTTCTGCCAGCCTATGCTTTGGGGTATCTTGTCTTTGGTAGCCATGCAGGGGTTCTATATTTCCTGAACATGATAGCCGCTCTTCTGGCGGCAAATGTCTATCTCTTATGCTATGAAATAACCGGGCGAAAATTCTCCTCCTTGTTGGGCTGGGGAACCACCGCCTTTACGGTCCCGGTGATGCAATATGCCTATGAGGTCTACCCAGAGATCATCGGGGCCCTGCTGTTGCTCTGGAGCCTGAGGCATATAAGGCAGGGACGAAAGACGATGCCCTGCCTCTGGTTGATGGTGGGGTTGTGTATCGGCTTTCTACCTTGGCTGGTGAGCAGGTTCATAGTCCTTTCCGCTCTCCTGGGGGCGACGGCCCTCTACTTCATCGCAACGGAGACTGCAGCTCCCAGGTATCGCCGATTATCTATCATAGCCTTATGCTTACCTGTGCTCTTTTCTGCAACACTACTAATGGCCCTCAATTTCCATTTGTACGGAAGCAGCGTGCCTGTGGTAGGCTATGCTGGCAGCGGCGAAACCTTCGTTGACCTCATCCGATTGCCCTCTTTAGGCGAGTTTGCCACCGGTCTTGTTGCTTGGCTATTTGATCGGGATGCCGGACTATTCATATACGCTCCGGTTTATATCATTTCTCTGCCCGGCCTTTTCCTCCTGCTTAAGGATAGACGAAGAGACACGATACCGCTATTTCTACCCATAGCGGGAGCGTACTTGGCTTTGGCTTGGCAAGGGTTCTGGCCTGCGTGGAGTATTCCTGTTCGCTATCTCGTCGCTGTCTTGCCAGTGCTGGGTATCTTCGCAGTTCATGTAATTCAGAGGATAAATAGCGTGGTCTTCACAACGGTATTCTTGATGCTACTTTTCCTTAGCATGGCGACGGGGGGACTATTGATGGTCGACCCCGAATTGCCTCAGGCCTACTATCTTCACGGCAGAGCGGGGCTTTTAGCAAAATATAGCGACCTGCTTTCTACGGATATTGAGAGATACGTGCCCTCCTTTCGCCCAGAGATCACTGTCTTATACGCTGTTGGGCCTGGGCAAGGCGAGGTTGGGAAGGCGGAGCTCGATCCTCAAGCGATAGAAAGCCATGCAGGCCAACTCGGTTTGGGTCGGTGGGTCACGAAAGCGGAAACAGAGTCGCAAGACGAGGGGTACATTTTTGACAGGCAGTGGCCTGACGAAGAATATGCGCCGTTCTTGCCTGCGGGCGAGTACTCTGCTTGCTTTCGCATGAAAACCGAGGATAGCATAGCCGGCGACACCGTGGTAGTAACAGTTGATGTGTCTACGCCAGAAAGCACCTTAACTCGAAAGCAAGTCCGAAGGAGCGAGTTTGCTGGAAAGGGATATAGTGTATTTTGTGTAGACTTTCACTATCCGGGCGGGAAACTGTTGAGATTCCGCGTTCTCTTCACCGACCAAGCCGATTTGTGGCTGGATTGGGTGAAACTGAGTCAACTAGGTGACTCTCCGACAAAGTGGATACTATCAGGCTTTTGGCTAGTAGCCATAGGGACCTTTACAGCCTACTACTACCTTCGCTACGGCAGGAAATCTGAAGGGCTGGACGACGAGATTTCCTCTGCACAATTCGAGGTTGGAGGCGAGAGGGGCAATTTGGCCTTCAGGGCGGTGGCCGCATTGCTTATCGTTTTGCTTATTGTTGCCTTGGGTGCGTATCTCTACTCCCTTTTCTCCTCTAGAGTCTTCGAGGCCGAGGGGTTGCGTCATTTGACGGGGGACGTGGTCACTGGTGAAGAAGCCTCTGGCGGAAAGGCGGTCTACGCCGGGGTGGGTGAGAAGGAAGGACCCCTGATCTACGGCCCCTATCAGTTCTTCCCCCCAGGCGATTACAAAGTACATTTTAGGATGAAAACGAGCGACGGCGACTTTGGCAAAGTAGACGTCGCAACAATCGATGTCTTCGGCAATGCGTCAGGGGTGTTAGCCCTGCGAGCCATTGAAAGCACCGAATTCGAGGAGATGAACAAGTATCAGGACTTTCTTCTCACGTTCCAGAATCCAGCGCCGCAGGCCTTACAATTCCGAGTCTATTTTGAGGGCGCAACAAATCTCTGGGTGGACAGGATTGTGGCGCAGAGGTTAGATTAGATGGAGAGAAGCAGGCCCGGGGATAATAGGAGCGTTTGATGGCCGTAACAGCCGCCTGTGTAAAGAGTGTAACGATACTTAGAAGAAATCTAGATAGCCTGAGTCATGGGCAAATCGCCCGGCTGGTCTTTCTGGCCACCGTGTGCGTCTATTTCTTTCTAACCCCTTACGTGTTACGCCACTGGTGGCTAACCGGTGACGAGCCTCACTACCTGCTCGTAACCCACAGCATAGTGACCGACGGCGACCTCAAGCTTGCCAACAATTATGAAGAGAAGGATTTTCTGGGCTTCTACGTGGGGGATGATCTAGGACCAATCCTCCACACTGCAAAGGGCAAGGATGGGGGTTTGTATCCCATTCGCGGTCCGGGCTTTTCTCTTCTCCTTGCTCCCGCTTACCTTTTGGGGGGAAGGGCAGGCGTAGCCTTCTTCCTCGACCTGGTCGGTGGCCTCTTGGCCATGAATTTCTACTTACTCGGTTACGAGGTCACTCGCTCTAGGTTGGCCACCCTGGTGGCTTGGATGTTTGTATTCTTCACCCCCTTACTGGTAGTCTACACCTTCCTTCTCTACCCCGAAGTGTTAGGAGGTCTCATCCTCATTTTGGCCTTGAGAACGATCATCGCGAGAGTTAGGGAGACCCAAGTAAATCGAGGGGGGTCAAGGGGTTGGCTTCTCATTGGTTTCCTTATCGCTCTTCTCCCCTGGTTGTCGAACAGGTTCATACCTTTTGCAGGGATCCTTTTAATATGCGCTCTGGCCTACGGATGGCGGGAGCCCGACAAGATTCTCCGCCGGCAGGCCATGATTTATCTCCTCTTTCCTTGTATAGGGTCAGCATCTCTTTATTTGGCTTATAATTATTCGCTCTTTGGAAACCTTTCACCACTTGCTGCCTACGACATCGCAGGTCACAATGTATCTGGCCACCTCCTTAAGGCCCGCTTCACAGATTTCGGAGCCGCGATGCTAGGGTGGCTATTGGATCCCCGGAGGGGTCTATTTATCTACGCACCGGTCTATATCCTCTCCTTACCAGGAATATTGCTTCTTATAACACGGAAGAGAGTAGAGGCTTTCCTCTTCCTTCTGTACCCAACTATTGTCTATCTTTTCATGGCCTGGGCTGGCCTCTACTGGACCGGGTGGGAGATTTCGCCTCGGTATATGGTCTCGGTCATGCCCATATTGGGCATCTTCATAGCGCATGCCTTCACCGTAATCAAGCGTCTCTCATTCCGTGCGATCGCCTTGGCTCTTTTTATCACCGGCTTCACCTCAGCACGCTACATTTTCGTGGATCCCTTGGTACCTTATGCTTCAACCATCGTAACAAAGTATAACCGTTGGGATAGGTTAGATCTAAATCGCTATCTTCCCCACTTTACCTCAGAGTTTTTCTTGCCTAGTCACCTCGGCTTTGCAGGTGTCGGTGTTCTAATCAAGGATAATGAGATGCAGGGCTCTTTGCCCCTCCCACGGTTTCGGGACCGGATCCAGAGCGTGATCTATACAAGTACCGACCCAAAGGATGAAGGTTATGCTTTCATAGCCGATTTGGGAAAGGACCCCTTTGCTTTGCCTCGAGGAGCATATGAAGCGTACTGGTTCCTGAAGATTGGGGACAACACAAGCCGGGAAACCGTGGCTACCATCGATGTCCTCGATCCGGCGGGGGAAGTCATCTCCAAAAAGGAGATCACAGCCTCGGATTTTGAGGAGTCTGGCACTTATCAGAGATTCACGCTTCCCTTTGATTATCCTCTAGAGACCGCTGACCGGGGAGAGCCAATCTTGCGGCTCTTTTCCACCGCCAGGGCAGAATTGTGGATCGCCGCCTTGGAAATAGGTGCTGTCATGGTAATCCCGGCGTGGCCGTTGGCTACCATTTGGCTAGGTATTATTGGAATCTCTAGTGCTTACTATTGCCTTCGCCCTGGAAGAAAACCCTTGGCCCTTCCTCGGCCTCAATCGAGAGCAGTTCCCGTTGGAGCCAAGGAGCGGAGCGTGCTCTTTCCGGTTATGACGGCAGGACTGGTGCTTCTGATCATAGCTTCCCTAGGCAACTATCTGCTTTCTATAGGCTATCCGAGGGTGTTCGAGGCTGAGAGCTTGCGCCGATTGACAGGAGAAATAGTGGCTGACGAAGATGCCTCGGCAGGAAAAACGGCCCACGCTAGCGTTGGGGATCCAGAAAACATGCTTATCTATGGGCCCTATGAGTTCTTTCCCCCAGGGCGATATGTAGCTGAGTTTCGAATGAAGGTCGGTGCGACTACCGAGGCTGAGATACCCGTGGTCAGCATCGATGTCCATGGTGCTGGATCTGGTGTCCTCACTGTACGCCCTCTTCTGAGCAGCGATTTCAAGGAGGTTTACCGTTACCGAACTTTCCATCTCCGTTTCCGGAACCCGGTGCCGCAGGCTTTACAATTTCGGGTTTATTTTCCCGGCGTCGCAGACCTTTGGGTGGACAAAATCACTCTTGAGAAGTTGGAAGTGGTGGAGCGGCAGCGAAACTTCGCCCTTCCCTCCCCCGACCACCCCTTGGAGGCAAGGCTGGGGGAGATGGTGCGGCTTTTGGGGTATGACCTGGAGGGAGATAGGGTGCGGTCGGGCGAAGAGATAGGTCTTACCTTGTATTGGCAGGCTCTGGCTGCGGCCGATAGGCCATACAAGGTCTTCACTCACCTCATCGATGAGGAGAACGTCATCTGGGGACAGCATGATAGCCAGCCGTTGGGAGGGACCTACCCTCCCAACCTCTGGCTAGCCAGGGAGGTGGTGGCCGATAGCCATCGCTTGCTGGTCGCGGCAGACGCTCCGGGCGGGATCTATCGTTTGGAAGCGGGAATGTATTACGAGCCCACGGGTGAGCGGCTGCCTGTATATATAGACGGAAAAAGGGTGGAGGGGGACAGGGTCTTGCTGGGAGAGATAGAGGTGGTGAAGTGAAAAACTGGGTTGCGATGTGCAATAGATGGTGACCGGAGGTGGGGATCAATCTGAAGATGGGTTACTCCTCTTGGCGAATACGTCTTGGAAGTGATATCCTGATCAGCAATGGAGTATCAGGAAACAAGATCTGGGTCATTGGGCCAGGCATTGATTTAGAGGTCGTATTGTGGGGCGACGCTTGCCGTTTTCGGGAAAAGTATAGGGGCAGGAGACCCTTTCGTTCTCTTCTTGGCGACGCTCTCACTTGATAAGGGGGCCATCCATCTTCTAAAGGCTAGGCAAAGTCTTTGGAAGGAAGATCATGCCTGGGCTGAGTAGTGGCTGGTCCACCGAGGGATCACTTCTTGGAATATTGTGGCTCCCTCAGTGGCTTAGGAAAAAGAGCGCAGCGATCTATTGGGTTTGATCTCCGATGAGAGAGATCTCTTGGCTGCCAGCGAAATGTCAGTCTCACCTTCTCCTAGCGAGTCCTTTGGGATCACCTATCTCGAGGTCTGGACAGCCAGAAAACCAGTGATTCCATCCAGAACAGGTTGCCTTCTTCAGGTTACCGAAGAGGTGTGGTTGGTTAGCTCGTGCGCTTTGGCGATGTCCAGGCTATCGCTGAGGCCATATTTGCCCTTTGGTGAGATGAAAAGGGGCGAAAGCGATTGGGGGAAGGGGGCTGTTCCAAAGTGCTTCGCAATTACACCTGGCCGGTTGTCTATCATAAAATCAAGGGGATTTACAAATCCCTTGCGGAGGGTTAGAGATGGAAGAGAAAGATGTTTCCAAGATCTTCGAAATTCGAGCCCCGAATATCACTGCCGAGGAGGTTTACGGGAGGTTGGAGGAGAACCTTAAAGAGAGGCGTTCTCTAAGTCGCATTCCCTATCTCCCTTCCTACGATGACCTCCTGACCCTGAGGGAGCCAGAGGTCTCCGATGCCATTGGTTATCACCTTTGGCAAGCAATCAAATTGGACATGGCAGTGGGGCAGAGTCTGGTCCCGTCCCGAATTCCTCTCTTCGGACGGTTAGTCGACTACATTAAGTTGCAGTTTCATAACCTGGTCTTGTACTACATTAACATGCTATCGGCACGGCAGGCGGCAGCCTACGCTAACCTGACTCTGGCTTTGCAACTCTTGGCGCAAGAGTTGGCTTGCCTTAGGGGCCAAATCGGAGAGCGGGGGGGAAAAGATGACCAAGGGGATTAGTCTATATCACCTTGTGCCCGCTATCATGCCGGGAGACGCCATCTCTAATTGCACTCTGGCCCTCCATCGGAGCGCGCGGGAACGGGGGTACAATTCACAAGTCTTTGCCCGCTGGATTGACCCTTCTATGCGCGGTCAGGTTTTCCCTCTGGAGCGCTGCCAGCCCAGGGGTGGGGAGATCCTACTTTATCATTTCGGCTTGGGCTCTGAGTTGACTGACTTCATCATCCAGAAAAGTCGTGCCAGCCGCGTACTCATATATCACAACTTAACCCCACCTCATTATTTCAAACATGAGGATCCTTTATTGGCTCAATCGCTTCAAGCTGGAAAGGATCAGTTGGCGCAACTAAAAGGGTTTGTGGATCTGGCCATTGCAGATTCTAACTACAGCGCACAGGAACTCTCAGCCATAGGCTATACAAACTTAGCCGTGGTGCCACCCGTTTATCTGGATGACAAATATGAAATCACACCTGACAAAGCAACTTCGGGAAGGTTTGCCGATGGGAAGACAAACCTCCTCTTTGTTAGCCGCATAGCCCCCAACAAGAAGCAGGAGGATATCGTTAAGATCTTCTATTGGTATAAACAGATCAACCCCGATTCGCGCTTGCTCCTCGTTGGTCCTTTAGGAGTAACGAAGGTTTATTACCGATGGCTTCTCGATCTGGTAGATTATCTTGGCCTTCCAGGGGTGCATTTCACCGACCGTGTCTCTCAAGCGCAATTGAACGCCTACTATCGTCTGGCTGACGTTTTTATCAGTATGAGTGAACATGAAGGGTTTGGCATCTTTCTGGTCGAGAGCATGTATTTCGAAGTCCCCGTGGTGGCCTACAAATCTACGGCCGTGCCTGAGACCCTTGGCGACGCTGGGGTGTTGATCAAGGAGAAAGATTTCCCTGTTATCGCCGAGGTAGTTCACCTTCTGGTTTCAGACGAGGGTTTCCGCCAAGCCATCCTTGAGACTCAGCGCGAAAGGATAAAGGATTTCGCCAGGGAAAAGGTGGAAGCCCTGTTTTGGGGGTCTCTAGCCCCGCTTCTAGAGATATAGACTCTCTTCCTCGCAAGCCTTGTGGTACCATTTTCCTATTGCCCCTCTCTCTTTCTCCATCTATGATTGAAAGAGGATGGTATCTTGGCTCCCGAACCATGATCCTGACTGGCCTAAGAGGTGAAAGGGGCAGGTAGGGGGTAGGTGGGATGAAAAAACCTCTCCTAGGCGCCGTCTTTCTGATACTTTTGGTGTCCACACGGGTAGTAAGAGCCTCTCCTTTTAGCTATACGGTACCTTGCCAACTCTCCATAACTCTAAATGGGGCCATGGTTCTGTATTCTTCTCCTGTTCTGGGAGACCTAGATGGCGATGACCTAGATGATATAGTGGTGGGGGGAAGCGATGGACTCATACACGCCCGAAAGGGTGATGGTAGCGAACTCTGGACGTTCAACGCTACGGAGGCCCTCAACGCTGCTTGCGCATCCCGTGTTCCCCCTTGCTTGCCCAGTGACAACTCTATCCGCTCCTCGCCAGCCTTAGGGGATCTGGATAGCGATGGAGACCTTGAGGTAGTAGTGAGCGTGGGAGACGTGCCCCAGTTTCATCAAAATGGAGGGATGATAGTCCTGGACCATATGGGCAACCTTCTCTCTGGATGGCCTCAACTCTCCCAGGATGTGAATGGGGCAGGTGACCCACCGTGGGACCCTGATGGTCACCCTGACGGCTTCAACTCTTCTCCCGCCTTAGGTGATCTGGACAACGATGGGGATATGGAAATAGTAGTGGGGGGTTTCGACAAGCGGGTCTATGCTTGGCATCATAACGGGAACCTAGTCTCGGGGTGGCCCATAGCCCTAAACGATACGGTTTGGTCTTCTCCCGCTCTGGCCGATATAGATAGGGATGGGTATCTAGAGGTCATAATCGGGTCCGATGCCTTTGTCATAGATCCCTATACGCCCGGTGGGAGCCTTCAGGTATTCAACCACGACGGCACCGTGGTCGCTGGATTCCCCAAATATATAGATCAAACGATTTATTCGTCACCAGCCGTGGGAGATCTGGATAGAGATGGCTGGCTGGATATCGTAGTGGGTACGGGTCCCTACTACGAAGGCCGTGGGTATGAAGTGTATGCCTGGGATCACAACGGCAACCTGCTCCCTGGATGGCCTGTGAATACCACTGGTTATGTCGGAGCTTCACCAGCCTTGGGCGATATAGATGACGATGGTTACCTGGAAGTTGTAGTGGGCGCCTTTGACCATTGGCTCTATGCCTGGAACCATGACGGGAGCCCAGTGCCAGGATGGCCTGTTCTGCCCAGACATGGAATGGGCGATAGCGGCCCTCTGTATGACTCGCCATCACTCGCCGACTACGACGGCGATGGGGCTCCGGAAGTCTTCTTGGTTCTCGCCTGGGAGGTGTGCATCATCGATGGCGACGGCACCCAGATAACGAACGATGGTAGCCATCCCAGTAACCCCACCTATGCGGGCGAGTGGGTTCTACGCTCCACTCCGGCCATAGGGAATATAGACGCCGATGATGCGTTGGAGATGGTGATCGGAGGAGCCGCAAATGGAGGTGGAGTGGGCAAACTCTACGCCTGGGAACTCCCAGGTTCCTCCTCCCAGGAACAAGACTGGCCAATCTTCCGCCATGATTCCCGCCACACCGGTCTATTCGATATGCCCCCTCGTCTTTCCATTGATCCCTCTGTTGTCCATCTCTTCCACCCTTATGGGGAGACAACTAACCCCTCTCAAAAGATCATAATACGGAACACCGGTGGTGGGAGTTTGAATTGGACGGCCGTTGCCACTCAACCTTCTATAGTGACCGTTACCCCCTCTTCCGGCGTTGTATCATATCTCTCTCAAGCCACAGCCACCGTAGAGGTTATGGCTACTGGTTACCTCACCGGTACTTACAGCCTCGGCACGGTGTCCTTCGATGGCGGGACAGGAACCCAGGATATACCGATCACGCTTCACGTAGGCTCCGTCTACCGACTATACTTACCCCTTACCCTCAATAGTTCCCCGTAGATCGCCTCATCGGCTCTCGATATTTGCCAAGCCACTGCCCACCAACTATAATGGATAAAGATTACTTATTTGGTGGAAGGGCATGCGGGTTTTACATGTCAGCGCCGGATATTGGCCCTTCATTGGTGGGGCGGAGGCGTACCTTCAGAGGCTTTCAGAAAGGTTGGTCGAGGCTGGTCACTCGGTGACTGTCCTAACCACCGATGCAGCCTGCGCAGAATACCTTTTGAGTCCTAAAGGGGAGAGGGTAGATAAACCGTCGGAGATCCATAACGGCGTCTCTATTTTTAGATTCCCCGTGCGTCACCTCCCCTTCTCGCCCTACTCCTATCAGGTTTTGCGAAGATCGGCTATGGAGGTGTCTAGGTTCCCCATCGACGTGACTTCGCTCCCTCTACGCTGGGGACGATATATGCCTTGGGTACCTTCTCTGGAAATGGCCTTGGGCGAATGGGAGGAGAATTTCCATCTGGTGCATGGAGTGAACCTATCCTACGAGTCCCTGCCCCTGACCGCCCTTTATCACGCCGAGAGAAAAGGGCTCCCTTTTATCTTTACCCCCTTTTTGCATATTGGAGAAGGGGGTAGGGGTCCTGTTTACCGATACTGCACCATGGCCCATCAATTGGAGTTATTTAGGAGGAGCACCAAGATCATTGTGCAGACGGGCAGGGAAAAAGATGCCT
>Ga0315314_1002755_pt1 | contig 14286 bp, 20 predicted proteins | sample TDP9_MG_FD_203631 | JGI IMG/M metagenome (GOLD analysis project Ga0315314, IMG submission 203631) | Freshwater sediment microbial communities from Lake Towuti, South Sulawesi, Indonesia - TDP9 | ecosystem: Environmental > Aquatic > Freshwater > Lake > Sediment | place: Indonesia: South Sulawesi...
CCTCTTGTGGCAAACGAGTTACGCCTTTGAGTTCCAAGATACTTGTATCGTCTATTGCGTCAACATGACCGTATAACGTAACGTTACTGAATCGTATTGAAGCCTCGTCCTCAATCCCGAACCCATCTTCCTCAAGTTCCCGTTGAACCGCTCTATGCAACAGTGTTCCCCACATGAGGATAACCTTCTTGTTATCGGCGAACTCCCTACGCATCTTTCTATCATAGAAAGCCTTAAGCATACACGTAGTTGTCTGCGTTACGCTACACTCATCATCATTGTATCGCCTAAAGCCTTTTCGGTAGTAAGCCTTAGAAAAGAGTTGGTAGATGTATTCAGCGTTCATCTTTGCTCATCCTTCCGCTCCCATCCGTTTCTCTACACCATCCCGTAACGACCTCATCTTCTCCTCGATTGCCTTTGCTTCCGCTTCCTCTTTTTCCTTATCCTCTTTAGTTGGCGTTACGCTAACCGATGTCTCCATGACGTATTGTACCTCTTCTTTAGTCCGTGTCCCCAACTGTTTCCAGTCATACGTACCGATAACCATAGCGTCTGTATCCTCTCCCGTAACGTTGACTCCAAGTGCATTAACAATAGCAAACAGACATTCACTATGTCGCTTGAACCTTCCCTTTAGTCTTGATACACTGTATTCCTTCACCTTCTTCTGACATTCCGACACTATCCCACGTATCACCGCATCAGGTAGCACACGATACGTTAAGTAGTCCATGACTCGTATCTCCTGAAACACCGTATCAATCATGCAAATCCTGTCCGCTAACGCCGTCGTATCCTGACCAAACCGTTGCTCAAAGATGTTCGTGAACAACGCCCTAGCCACGTATGGTCTAACACCTTCATACTTCCTGAAGTCCCCTAGATTCCCAAAGAAGAGTATCGGTATGAATCGTGGTATGTCTGGTGGCTTTATGCCTCTTGCTGATACGCCTCTGCTCCATTTTCCCTGTTCCATCCCTGTCAAGAGCGTGTAGAACGTATACTGTCTATCTGTCGTGTCGAGTGTCCATTTCTCAAACTCGTCAAAGCATATTCCGTTACGCTGAAAGACCTCTCCAAGTATGCCCATCTGAGCATTAAGGATTAACCGTGCTAACGTTGGCGGTTCTTGTATGTATCCCCAGTTCCATAATGTCTCGTTACGTATGGCAAACGTTGTCTTTCCCGATTCTGGTTGCGTAAACTGAGCCACGTGCATATTCTTCCCATCATATCCTTTAAACCACGTTACGACACGTGGCAAGAACAGTCGCTTAACGTCATGTATCGGTTGGTAGCCAAGCCCCATGAGGATTAAGTCAAACGGCGTATAATGCGATTCGACCATGATGTTATGTGCTATCTCGTTCTCCACTTTCCCACGTAACGGTAGAACCGTGTCAGCCACTAGGTTGCCCTCAACCTTCTTAATTGTCATATAGATGTAGTCCGATAAGTTAGCGATACGCTCCTCAGTCGTAGCTCCCAAGTATTCCAGCAAACGTAACGGAACGACAACCATGTATCCGCTAGGCATCTGTACGCCAACGAGGACATTCTGCCAGTCTATCGCAACACCTGACGGTCTAAAGATTGCCTCAACCTTCTGCTTCGTTATCAAGTCCATCCCCAAGATTTCCTTACTGTTCCCGTATAGCCACCACTGCCTAACGTTACGCCTCTCAGTTTCGTCTGTCAACGTCTTAGGAAAAGCAATGTAGACTTCGAGCGGTACGGCACTGTCTCTTGGAATCTTGATGTTAAGTAGGTACTTGTCTACGATGTCTGGTTGCATAAGGTCTTTCTCCGTTACGCTGATTACCTTAATTTTTTCTAGATGGAAGCCCCCCTTAGCACATTTTGGACATATCGGTATGATTTCGTTTGAAGTAAACGTTACGTTACAGTCCCTGCAACGGTACTCTGTTGTGAATGACATTGATTACACCACTATTGGATTCATTTCGTATACTTTACGTATCGAGATAACGTCCACATCGTGTCGCTCTATCGCATCGCCAACGTGTTTACATACTTCATCGTTATTCTTTGCTTTGCGGTACATTACGCTATTGTGTAAGTCGTATCGAAACGCCACGACAACGTAGTATGGTTTACGCTCTCGTTGGGACACCTTTCACACCTTCTGTCTGCGTTACGAGTTCCTGTAGGGAACTGATTAGCTTTCTTGTCAACGATACGTTCAATCGGAACGTTACTTGTTCCCATATTACTTTTCCGTCTCTGTCTAGTATGCGGTTGCCTTTCTGGTCTCTTGCCATACGCTTGTGTGAGAATAGGAAGGCGTTTCCCTTTGCCCACCAGTGTATCGTCATCAGTTGAGCCTTTGAGACTTTGATTATGCAGGTGTTTCCTTTGTTGTACACTTCTGCTGGTGCTCTCTCCTGTTGCTGTGTCTGTTGTTGCGGTACGCATATTGGACACGTTTCGGCGTTGTAGTAGACCTCTTTCCCGTCCAATACGTGCTTGTGGTATTGCTGACTCATTCAGCGTATCACCCCCTTTTAGTAAGGTGAGCCTGTCCTTACGATTCGCATGAGCCTCTCCCTGTCATATCCTGAGAGGGAGTTGTAGCCCATCACGTTGTTTTCTACGTTACGCATGGTATCTCTTCGTCCTTCCTCATATCCTCGTTCGTAACCAAAATGTTTTCCCTCGTTATATCCAACCTGATGACTTGACTCCTCAGCGTGTAATATTATGTCCATTATTGCGTTGCATACTTCGCTCATTGAGGATTTGTCCGCTATCATGTCTGTCAGTAAGTCGCATATCTGTTTTGTGGTGCTCATTTGGTCAGTCCCCCTCGTAACGCTCTGTTGTTTAGCCAGTCTCGTATGAGTTCTCGTACTAGGTCTGATACGCTTTCGTATTCGCTGTTTATAAGTGCGTCTAGTAGGTCGTTACGTAGTTTGTTGCTTACTCTTACTGACAGTTTCGGCAAACTTGTTCACCTCTTCGTCCGTTAGAGATTTGAGGATTTCGTCTTGTATGTTGCCTGATATGTCTGATATGTCTACTTCTATTTTTATATAGGTTCTTCCGAGAGATGGTATCTCGTAGTCCTCTAGTTTCTCGATGTTGTCTACTTCATCTCGTAACGCTTCTGTTACCTTGAGAATCACGTATTTGTTTAGCTTTGGGTGTTGTCGTATCGCTTCCCAATCCTGCTCAAACAGTTGATATAACGCATCATCAACAAGTTTGCGTATCGTTGCATAATAGTGTCCCTCTCCGATTCCGCCTTTCGTTCCATCGCTGAATATCACTGTTTCTTGTTCTGCTATTGCTTCATTATAGAAATCTTTGAGGTACTGTCCTTCCAGTATTTCTTTACGTATCGTGGTGATTAGTTCTTCGTGTTCCTTCTTGCGTCTACGTAATGTTTCTTGATATGTTTCATACATTATTCTTTTCTCCTTTGGCATTTCTACCACTTATCACGGTATTCTAGTGCTAGTACCTCGTGTGGCGATATCACTCTGACGTTTACTTCTTGTCCATCGCTTGTGAAGATACTGCATCCGCATCGTGCTCGTAACGTGTTTAGGTCTACCCATGTTTTGATGAAGTCCGTTGTTCTCGTTATGTCTATGCGTACCGCTAGGATTCCTTCTTCTATATAGCCTTTACCTCTCTTGTCTGGTACGTTTATCAGTTTTGCCCTGTATTGCCAATTACGTTGTATCCATTTGAACATCTTGTTACGTGATGATGTTCTGCTGTCTAGTCCACAGCTTGTAGCACAGAAGTATACTCTTGCTTTTCCGTATCGTTGTATTGTGTCTTTGACTTTTTTTACCACGTCCCATTGTTCGTAACGTTCTATATCCTGTTCGCTCATTTTCGTTTTTTCCTTCTTTTTTGTTTGTTGTCTTTCTAGGGAATTATCTATCTCTTTCCCCCCCCGTCAGACATTCTACTACTATGGTATGACGTTCCTTATATACTTGTCGGTCATTTGTCGTACACTTGTCCATCACTTGTCATCTTCTTGTATAACAAGTGTTAAACACTTGTATGACAATCAATATACCTTACTATACTAAACGTTACACACTACTATATTTGAACTCCCCCCCATCTCCCTTTATCACAATATGATGATGGTGGTCAACCTTCGGTTGTAAACGGGTATAGGGTATACTACGTTACGTTACACTACTTACTCTACTATGTTTTTTACGTAACGTTGCGTAACGATTGATTGATGAGTGTATTAGGCAAACTGATGAGTGATGACGTGTGTGCATGGATGAATCTTGATGTTTAATGTGTAGTATACACTTGTTAAACACTTGTATATTGTTATGGATATATGTTTATAAGCAACCATTATCATATTCTGTTACGCAGACATGATTATGAATGTAGAGAGAGTGGAGTTCGATACGAAGGAGTGGGCTAACAATCAGTTGCGATATGCAATACTGATATTGCAGGAAAAGACCATGACATCTACTCCTGAAGGACGTATCGAAGTAGTATTATTCATAAAGAGACGTTTAGAGCGTTACGGTTACTGGTGGCAGGCAGAAAGGATTGATAACTGGATACATCGCTACAAGAAACAGCTTAAGGAAAGACGTAACGCTGAGAAGCTATGTTAATCTTCTTCGTTTAGGTGGGCGATACGTTGACTTGCGGTAGAATCCGTGAACTTCCCTGAATTTTCGCATACCTCTAATATATTGGTGAACGATATGTTCAGCCCATGCTGGAACTAGAAAACGCTTCTTCATTCGTATACGTGCTCCTCTTCGTGTGATGATTACTGCGATATGAGGGTACTGCCAAAAAGCATAACCTTCTGGATAACCGACCATGCGTGCTCCCCATACTTTGATAAGGTATCTGCGTAACACTGCGTCAAGTATCGTAACGGTAATCATATCCTTACCGCTAACGTCGTGGAATATTGGTATGTAGTCCTGTTTGCTGAGTTTCTCATGCTCCTCTGCGTGGTGCACTGTTCGTATACGGTCTACTCCGCCCTTTGCTTTTGCAAGTTGTTTTGCACGTAATGCTCTTGCCTGTACGGGAACTGCTTGGCTCTTGGTCTTGATATCCTGTCCCTGAACGCTTCCCGTAACGTATGAAGATGCGTGGCGACCTTCGAGTAACAGAAGCGATAACGGAGTAACCTTAACTCCTAATAAATTATGCTTGTACGGTACTTGCATATAGTAGGGCATATAGTATTCCATGATGAACCTCTGAAATCCTTCCGTAACGCCAAGAGGCTTGATGAACATGTTACGCTGTTCGCTTGCCAAGATGAGGTTTGTTAATGCTAGTAACGTCTGGTCGTGGAAGTTGTCCCATAAGTAGTGTTCGAGCATGGCTTCTAGGCTTAACTCAGTGTTACCGAAGGCGGGGTATTCAAGTATCATTCGCTCAATCGTGTCTAGGATTCTCTCGTAACGTGTCAATGCTCTTCGTTCTCGTTTCTCAAGCTCTGTTTCACGTAACGATATATCGGCTCTTCTGGTGTGAGCTTCCTCTTCTTCTGTAACGGTTTCGAGGAGTGGTAGGTTGCGTTCACGGTGTTCACGGGTTAGCTCAGGGGTTAAGCGTGGTAATTGTTGCATAATGTAGGCGTTGCGTAGTTCACGGAGTCCAATGGTCTTTGATGCTTCGTTACGTGCTTCTTCGGTGAAAGATGTCTGTATTGCTGTTTGTCGTGTGGTCGTGGCTAATAGTGTAACTTGTTGTATGCGTAACGTTTCTCTTGTACGGGAAACCATTTGGACGGCGTTGGTTAGAATCTTCCAAACCATATTATGTATCACTCTCATCAGTTTGAAGGGAAGGTTTGTCTGCGTAACGCCTAAATGAGTAGTCATATCCTTCTGGTCTTATCGGTCTCCATCGTGTTACTTGGTTGTCATAATCATATATGACCATGTGTGATAATCCGCAATCACAACAGATAGATTCTTCTTTAGGCTCTTTGGTTATAAAAGTTCTGTCTTTACGTATCACGTATTGTAGTTTCAGTTTCTTACGTAACACACTGAGTATAATGATGAACTGTGTTAAGAGTTTATATAGGAACAGTTTCATTAATGATACCCTATCGTTTTATCTAGTAAATCGTTGTATGGTTTAACAATGTTGGGCGTATATCCGTATTGGAATATGTCTATTAGGGCTTGTGTTAGGATTTGGTATGCGTAGGTTCTCTTTAAGGGTTCTGAGACGGTTTTTGATGTTTTTGCACTGGCTCTCATTATATCTTCTCGTAACGTTAGGTAGAATGTTTCAACGTATGCACGGGGGCTTGTTGGGTATTGGAGTCCGAGATTGAGTGCGTTACGTTGCTCTCTGTATGCTTTGCAGTTGGCTATTGCTGTTTCAATTAACGTTGGCGGTACGCCTAAACTAAACGGGAAGCTATATGGAAAACCCATGTTGTAAACTGTTTCCCCCGTTACGTTGGTATTACTGGTCGTAACAGTGTCAATCTGCCTGTGAAGTTTCCGCCTGTAATCGTAACGACTAAACTTGTGATGTTGTCTGCTGAGTTCTTCCACATAGAGCCAAATTGGACGTTGGCGAGGCGGTCTAGAGTTTCGCTTCCGAATACGGAAATGCTGTGGCTTGTCCTTCTTTTTCCGCTTACTGCACCGAGTAGCATTTCGGCGTGGATTCTGCAACCGCTTAGTCCCCATGCGTTACGGCATAGGGCTAGTCCAGTTAGGCTTCTATATGCCCCTGAATGACCAAAGACTCCTGCGTCGTCCTCGAAGTAGTGTTCATCGTTACGGTAATTATCTCCTGAGTCATTGTTTGGTCTGATGATGATGTATACGTCTGTTGATACACCGTCAATCTGTCCTATGAATAGGAGTTTGTATAATTTATGCGTATTGCCTAAGAGGGTTGGAAATGTATATGTCGTTACGCCTGATACGTCTGCGATGGCGATTAGTATCCATGCTCTTACGCCTTCGTCTATTATGTGTTCGGCGTTCCAGTCATCTGCGTATAGTGTTCCTTCTGGTGGTGGGGCGTTGTCTTTTTTGACGGTTGAGTGTTTGATTCCTGTCATGTTTTGCACTTCGTTAGGATGTGTGAGCTATTTAGATTGTTCCTTTGCGTATGAGTTCGGCGTGTAGGTTGCGTAATGATGTGCACATTTCGTTTATGGCTTTGGCGTTGATGTTGTTCTGTTCTATTACTGTTGCTAGGAGCACTATTGTTATGTCCGTTACGTTGGGCTTGTTCTTGTATGTTAGGAGCTTCGTTATGGTGTCTCTGACTGATGGTGCTACTGCTGTTACGAGTTTGATGAGTTCGACACTCATTCTTCGTTACGTCTCCTATCGAAGAAGGGTTTGATGATTTCTCGTATAACGATGCAGACTACTCCGATTCCGATGAGGATTAAGCCTGTTTTAGCGTCTCCTTTGCGTAACGTGTCTAATCCTTCCGTTACGAGGAGTATGCCTATTCCGATTAGCCCTGCTTTCGTTAGGGCTTCGGTTTTGTTCAGTTCGCTCATGGATGGTTTCACCTCTGTTAAGGGTTTATGGCTGTCTTTGCTTATAAGCGTTGACAGGAATGTATTACAAAACTTATAGGTATTGTCGTACAGGGTATGTAAGTGTGGTCATACTCGATGTATAACACTTATAAACAGGGAGCGTTATACTGGGACGTGGACGTGAGGCTCTGAGCTGTGGGGGGCTTCACGTTACAACTGATGGGGGTAAAAGTAAAATGTCCACTTGGGTACTTACCGTATACGGTGCGTTAGCAGACACTCTGCCAACAGGCGTTGCTGACGAATGGGAATCCACTCTTAAAGGTGAACGTGCACGTATACTAAGCGGGTTGCTGACGAAGATTCCGAATGAGACTGAGTATAAGGATAAGCTGGCTGATGCGTCGTCTGACCGTTACGCAGAGTTCCTCGCAACGGTTGGGACGTTCTGGAACGCTGACTACATCAAGCTGAAGCAGAGGCTCAAGCTGTTCAGGAAATACTCGTCTTGGGATACGGGGGTTGACTCGGCGTTTGCCGTTGGTGGAAACTTCGAGACTCAGGTTACTGCGAAGAAGGGTAAGACCGAAGCCATGCGTTACCCGTTGGGCGTTGTCGGTATGAAGAGTCAGGATAGGTGGAGACTTGCTTCACTTGTCGCACTGGCTCTGTCTGGCGATACACGTATCGCAAGATACATCACCAGTCCCGATACGCTTGCGGGAACGATTGAGGTTGCATTGAGTGCTCCATACAACAGGCTTGACCTTCCCTTCGTCGTGGCGACGATTACTCAGCACGGTGTCTTGGCGAAGTACGCTAACGAGGCTGGTTTGACAACGTTACGTGATAATATTATCACGGCGTTGAACACGAACCTTAACATCATTGAGGGGCATAAGGTTTCGGGTTCGACGTTGGTGCTGACCGCTTCGTGGGATGCAACGTATACGCACGTCAAGATAATTGCTGATTACACGAAACCGCCATAAGCGTTTCGGTGTGGTCTGTTGTTGTCTCCTTACACGGTTTTTTGTTCCGTGTACGTGAGCCTAAACTACCCGACACCTTTAGGTGTGGTGTGTGAGGGCGAGTTACGATGGAAGAGGTTTGGGATAGGGTTTGTCTCGTTACGTATAGCGTAACGTTAGATAATAGGGGGGATTCTTATGCCTTATCCGCCTGAATACACTGATGCTTATAACAACTTGATTGCGTTTCGCAACAAGATTCTTACTGACATGGTTGGTGCACGGGTTAAGGCGTTGCTCGATGCTGGGCACGATTGCATGGATAAGTATAAGGGTAAGCTGGAAGCTCTTGGTGTCGAGGTAACGCTGTTTAATGACCTTATGCGTAGGGCAACAGTGTTTAAGTTGCATGGTATGGACTTGGGTGAGGGAAAGGGGCGTTACGTTAAGGGAGAGTTTCTTGAACCTCAAGCTAAGTACCCGTTGTTTCCGCCTTACCTCGTTACGCAACGAAACCTTCCGCAAGTTGACATTTTTAGCTATACCGCACGTACGGGAGTTGACATAAAGGAGATGAGTGGCGGTGCTCAATTACAGGGCATGATAACGTTGCAGTGTCCTAGCGGTTCTTTTCACGAGACTCCTGATGCTGAAAATGCGTTATACGATTTTTACTTCTTGTATCCGCAGGCTCAGTATCATGGTAAGTATACGCCTCTGTTTCCTATTTTGTATGGTATTCAGGCTTTTAGTGGTAACGAAACGTTGTTGCAGAGGCAACTGCATTTTGGGGCTAAGTATACGTTATACACTGCTTCGTTAAGCACTTGGTTTGATGCGTTGGTGCAGTTTTCGGGTGATAAGTATGAGCCTATATCGTGTATCGCTCAGTTTTCTCGGAGTCATGCGACTCCAGAGGTAACTATTGTTCTTGGGCAGTATCGTGTTCATAGTGGTAATGCGGGGTTTTGGGGGACGTTTTGGACGTTACGTCCGCCTAGTTTGGGTTGGTTTAGGTTTAGTGCGGGGTTGCAGAGCGTTACGGAGCAAACAACGCTTTGGTTTAATCATTTTCCCGTTACGATAAGCGTTAATAATCCTAATTATGGTTACACGATTCCAGAGATGGGTACGTATACGAGGAAAAGTGGTGAGGAGTTTATCGTTGAGGCTGTTCCGTATCCTGCGTGTTTGTTTGACCGTTGGTATCTTGACGGTGTTGACGTTGGGACTGAGAATCCTTATCACTTGTATCCTCTGAAGCCATGTGAGTTGAAGGCGGTGTTTGGGCACGTTTAAATGAGGGTGATGCGTAATGGCTGAGGTTGCGGCGGGGCTTCTGACGGGAGCGGGGCTAGGCGTTGGTTATGGTATACTCAGTGATTACGCTAGGCTTGGGGCGTTATGGGCTAAGTGGAAGGCGATTAATGCTCTTTCACCGAATTTTATGAAGGACGTATTTGCAAGTACGATGGAGAGCATTATTGCTTCGGAGAAGGATAGCGTTACGGGGTTGAGCAGTAAGGGTACTATTGACGTTATGTTCGAGTTTATCAATAAGACGATTGACATGAGTTTGCTGATTAACGAGGGTATCGCCACTCAAATGTTCATTCAGATGATTCAGCAGAGTATCGCTTACGCTATACATAGTAGTCATGCGGGGGCGATTGGTACGATTGGTAACGTTTACAGTGGTTCTTCGAGTCTGAGCGTTGCGTTTGGTGATAACGTTGGAGAGGATAGTGAGGTCATTGATGATAAGATTGCGGGTTTCATTGGGGCGAGTATTGGGGCGAACATTCCGACAATAGGTTATCAGCTTGTTCGTGGTGGGAACACTAGGCTTAGTGCTTACGTTACGAGGCTTCAACGGGATGTGGAGAACATCATTGATGAGTGGAATGACCTTACGTTATCGTATTATCGTCAGCACCATACGATGACACGGGATGAGTTTAGTAACGCTGTAAACATGAAGAAGGATGCTGTTACGAGGGCTTACTCTATTTTGGAGAGCATGGGGAACACGCATTTATCACGTATCGCTGAACAGTTGGATACGCTTGTTGCTGGTAAGGAGTGGTTTGATGCTGGGTTTATCAGTGAAGAGGAGTTGGTTATGCTTAGTACACGGATTAATCTTGAGCGTATCGCTAGTGAAGCTAACTATGATGAGCATAAGACCGCTATTCTTGATGCTGTTACGTCAACTATAACGGATTGGGATGCGTATATCACGACTGCTATGAGCGATTTGCAGGGTAACGAAGCGTTATACAATACATTGCTTAATCAGGCGTTGTCAAGTATCTTCTATGATGTTTCGTTGTTGATTGATGCTATTCTTGAGGGGCTTAGTTTGGCGTTGGAGAATATCTGTGCGTATCGTAACCTTTCTCCTTCGTTACGTTTCATTAAGGGTGTGTTTGAGCCGTTCAAGCCATACGACCTTTATAGACCTAGACGAATATTTAGCAATTATAATGTGTGTATTCTTGATAATAGGATGTGGACTGCTCAGTTAGCTTCGGGTTACGTTGTTTCGATGTTGGGGGCTAAGTTTGCGGTTAGTCCCTCTATTACTGGGACATCTGTTAAAGTATTGGCGAGTCAACTTAATGTGGCTTCGCCAACTTCTGCGTATCAGTTAACTATATCGTAATTGATACGGAAAGGTGATGGAAAATGGGGGAAAAGGAAAAAGAAAAGGAGAAGGGAAGTCAGGTTCAACTGCTGGTTAGGGCTGTTGTTACGAGTCCAGACGGTAAGGTTCTGTACGATACGGGGGAAAAGAAGTCAAAGTCTTTCGTTATACAGTTCTTGGAGTTTTTCTATGGGCTGTTTCGTGGTATAACGTTTAATGCAACTGCGGTAGGTGGCGGTGAACGAAATATCACTAATGTTCTTTGGTTTTGTGAAAAGGCTTTTAGACTTGAGGCGGGAGTTGGTGTGGCAACTTATGGTATCGTTGTCGGTACGGGTACTAGCCCTGTAACGAATACGGATTTTAAGTTGGATACTCAGTTGGGCGAGGGTACGGGTGGGGGGCAGATAACGCATGGGGCGATGATTGTTGGGACTACTGCTGTTGTGGGTAGTAACGTTGACTTGGAGACTAAGAGGACTTTTACGAATAGTACGGGTTCTACCATTACGGTTAGGGAGTGCGGGGCAATCATCAGGGGCGATACGGCGGATGATAGACATCTTATCATTAGGGATTTGTTTGGTACGCCTGTTGACGTTCCTGATAAATGCTCGATAACGGTGTATTACACGTTTAGGACGACGGTGTGATGAAAATGATAGAATTATATCGAAGGATAGTGTTGCGTAACGCAGAGAACGGGGTAGTCTATGACAGTGGCTTAGTTCCATGTAAATCTTATGTGAAGCAATTTCTAGAATTGGCTGAGGGTTTTCTAAAGAAGATTCAGAAGGACGGTAAAGACGTTAATGGCGATATAGTCAATTTGGTTACTACAACTGGTATAGGCATGAATAATAATGGTCGGGTTGATGCTGGTGTTGGCGAGGATACGCATGGTGTTGTTGTTGGTACTAATGCTGGTAGTACACCAGAGGATAACGTAAACTATAAGCTCGATACGAAGATACTGCATAGTGGTACTGGTGAGGCGGGGAAGTTGAATTATCAATCCGTTACGTTTGTTGCTCCTCATGAAAGCGGTGGTTACGTTGACTATGATATTTCGAGGGCGTTCATTAATGAGACTTCGGGGAACATATCTGTAAAGGAGATTGGCATAATTTGTAAGAACTATGTTGTTACGAAGTATCATTTGCTGTTGCGTGATGTCGTTAGTGAACAGGTTGTTGCTCCTGCTGAGACGGTTACGGTTGTGTATACGTTACGTACACAAGCATGAGGTAATTGCGGTGGTGTGGCTTGCTGGTTGGTCGTATCGTAAGAGTCATATCGTTCATCCTCAAAATGGGGCTGGCTCAAACTATGTTATACGTATAGTGGTACGTTACGGTTCTGGTACGAGTTTTGGCGAGGACGTATACTGTGGCGGTCATTGTAAATCCGATTTCGGCGACGTACGGTTTACGAAGATTGATGGTTCAACGCTGTTGTCGTATTGGTTGGAGAAAAAGGTTAATTCGGATTATGCGATATTTTGGGTTAAGATACCTGATAGTTTGGATTTTGTTGACGTAACGTTATACATATATTATGGTAAAGCTGATGCAACTTATGATGGTAACGGTAATTACGTGTTCACGTTTTTTGACGATTTTGAGGATGGTGTTCTCGATACAAATAAATGGGATTATGATGCTGGTGGTGGAACAATAGTTGAAGCGGATGGACAGCTTAAGTTAGATAGGTCGCAAACGGGGACACAAACAGGTGTATACGTTAGAACTAAGACGGCTTTAAGTGCGTTATATAGAATGGAGTGTCTTTTCAATTTAGTAAACCTCAATCATTGTGAGAGGCAGAGAGTCATTCCAGTTAAATTGAATAACGTAAACAATAATCCTTTTGATATGGGTTTCTTTGGTTATTCCGCTACCATATGGGCTGTATTCTTTAATGGTTGGGTAGGTACTTTTAAGGGTACTTACAATACGTGGTATAGGCATATTCAGTCTACGCCTCTTGTTAATGCTGTTTGGATTGTGATAAACCCTGATGGTTCAATCGGGGATAGTAACGTTTATACTCCTATTACTCAGACAGCGAAGTTCAGTTTTGTTGCTGGTGATGCTGGGGGCAGTTTACTTGGAACGTTATACTTAGATTTCGTGTTCATTAGACCATACGTATCACCTGAGCCTTATCAGGGGACGTGGAGTTCCGAAGGTTCGCCTCATTCTATGTCTGGCGTTATGAGAGATTATTCTGGTGTTCCTTTGGGTAATTGTGTTGTTCAGCTTTATAGGACAAATGATAAAGTCTTTATTGAGGAAGCGATTAGTGATGGTGATGGAAATTACTTGTTTACGGTTGATGATGGTGTTACGCAATTCTTTGTTAAAGCGTATAAGGACGGTACGCCAAATGTGTTTGGTGTAACGGATAGGGATTTGACTGGTGTATAGGGGCGTGTTACGTTGACTGATATAATTCTTCATTATGGAGCGGTGCAACCTAAAGACGTTAAGTTGTGGTATGCTGGGCAGGTTGCGGTTCAGCATTACGTTTTGAATAGGTTGTTGATTCCGATTAAGCGTATTAGACCAGAGGTTTTGGTTAAGCGTAACGCTGAGGTTGTGGGTTCACGGGATTTTTATGTAATGTGGACTCCCCCTAGCCCGCTTATATCCGTATCGCCTGAAAGTGGTAAGGTTGAGGTGGCAACGGTTATGCAACAAAGGATGAGAATGAAGCCCATGTGGGCATTGACCGTTAAGCGTAACGGGGAATTAATATACTATAAGAAGCGTACACGGGATTTGTTCGTTTATCGTGGACAGAGCATATTCGCCTATTTATTGAGTCAGGGAGCAGTAGGGACGGCAACGGGTACATGGTATATGGTTGCTTCTGAAAACGCTGATGCTCCCGATATGGGAGATGATAGTGGTAATCCTGATGCTAACGAGTTCAGCCCTCTCATCGGTACACCAGTTGCGGTATCGTATGAGTTTGAGCCAACGGTAAAGCCTAGTGGGTGGGGACAGACCTACGCTATCTTGACGATTAAGGGAACGGTAACGAGTGATGGGGCTAAGACGTTACGTAAGATAGGGATACGGGATAACGTGGCAATACCGAATCGTCATATCATCGTTGAGGATTCGGTTGTTCCCTTCGGTGTGGCTCTT
>Ga0315314_1002756_pt1 | contig 14283 bp, 15 predicted proteins | sample TDP9_MG_FD_203631 | JGI IMG/M metagenome (GOLD analysis project Ga0315314, IMG submission 203631) | Freshwater sediment microbial communities from Lake Towuti, South Sulawesi, Indonesia - TDP9 | ecosystem: Environmental > Aquatic > Freshwater > Lake > Sediment | place: Indonesia: South Sulawesi...
CCTCATAGAGCTTTTGCGCCGTCTGCCTCAGTTTCGCTACGCTGACCTTCATCTTCTTCTTAGCGCCTTCGATGACTGCCAGCTTTCCCGTTTCCGCTAGGTACAAGCCTTCCATCAGGTCCAATATGAGTGGTACATCGAACTCCATGACTTTGGGCTTCGGAATGCCCATGGGCTTGCCATAGTAGCCCCGTCTATAAAGCTCGGAACCCTTGGATGCATCCCAGACTACTAGAAAGTTTTCGATGAATTCGGCTTGAATTTTGCCGGGCATTTCTCTCATTGTCGCCTTTGGTTTATATGGCGAATGCTAAGATGCGGGCTGCGTTTGACGCGTCTTCAGCTTTATCAGCTATGTCTTCCAATAGTTGCAGAACATCCCTGAGTAAAAGCAAGGCAGGGATTTCGATTTGGCTGCTTAGAACTTTGACCTCTAGGTCTCGGTACAGGTCATCGACAACTCTTTCTGCAACCTCGACCTCGCGGGCTTTTTCTGCGGCTTTTGCAGCACCATAATTCAAAGTCATGGTGGTCTCTCTCAGCTTGGACACGGTTTCGAACGTGGCTTCAGCAAGTTTGCATACCCCTTTCTTCACGTCTGCGGGTACTTTCCAGCCCCGCTCCAAGATTTCTAAGAACCGAAAAGCTATGCCTTCGCAGAAATCGGCGATTTCGCTCACAAGGCTGGTAAAGCGTAAGAAATCTTCTCGGCTGATGAGGATGGCGCCGATTTCTGCTAGTTCCTGCGCCAGTCCCCGTCTGGCGATGTCCACTTCCTCTTCTGCCTTTCTAATTTCAGCGTGCAGTTGCCTCACTGAAGCTTTGTTGCCTTTAGCAAGATCGTCGCAAAGCTGCGGGACCTTCCGCGTGATTTCAACAACCTTGCGCAGATGGTCTTGACAGAGGGTTAAGGCTCTGCGTTTGACGCGCTCTTCAGTCTCAACTGGAAACACCATAAACGATTTCCCACCGCGTAATAAATCGAGGTTGAACTTGAAACCTATGAGTGTGGTGAAGCCTTATTAATGTTACATGGAGGTAATCAGGAGAGCCTATGCTCACAAGCCGTAGGGCGGATTGTCAATGATCAAAGCGGTTCTTTTCGACCTTGGAAACACTCTGGTTTATTCAACTCCGGAGGACACTTTCCGAAGGATCCTAGCGGAGCATGGCATCATCAAATCCTGTGAAGAAGTCAGAGGCGCCTTGATCAAGGGAAACGCGGAATTTGACGTTGAGGGCCATGAAGGGCTTTCAGCACACGAATTCTACACACAGTGGAACATAGTACAGCTGAAGCACCTAGACCTTAAAGGTTCAGAAGCGAGGAAGCTCGCTGAAAGCATAGACACACAATGGTGGAAGTTTGCCAAATTCCACGTTTATCCTGAGGTAAGGGATACATTGCATAGACTCAAGCAAAAAGGTCTGAAGCTAGGGATAGTCACGGGAGGATTTAAAGAAGACCTCGAGATGATACTGCCCCAAGCCAGATTGAACATGTTCTTCGACGTGAAGGTTGGAGCGAATACTACGGGAAAAAGGAAGCCGCATCCAACAGCTTACAGATATGCGCTTGAACAGCTCTGTATCAGGCCAAGCGAAGCTATCTTCGTTGGAGACAATTATAAAGCGGACTATTTAGGGGCGCAGAAGGTGGGCATAGCGCCAGTTCTAATTAAGAGAAAAGGCTTGCCCACTCAGAGACTGTACACCGACACCTGTGTCAAGCTTCCTTTCGGTGTCAGAATCATAGAGAGACTCGACGGAATCTTTGACATATTAGAAAAATTTAGCCCTTGATAAGCCGACCTAGTTCCTCAAACTCTTTCTTGCGGAGGAAGTAATCTCTGAGCAGGTCTGCGAGTTGATTTATGGGCGTGCGAACTTGTTTCCATGAGTCTCGATCGCGTATCGTGACTGCATTGTCTTTCAGTGTGTCGTAGTCAATGGTTACACCTAATGGCGTGCCTGCCTCGTCTGCTCTGGCGTATCGGCGCCCAATCGAGCCAGATTCATCGTACTCCACCGTGAAACCTTCTTGAACCAGAGTTTTGTATAGCTGCAGCGCCTTCTCTGGCAGCCCGTCTTTGCCGACTAAAGGATAGACGCCAACTTGCACAGGCGCTAATTCCCTTGGAAAGCTAAGCACGGCTCGATCCTTTTTGGCTTGATATGCATATTCAACCGCGATGTAAGCGAGGCGGTCAGAGCCGAAGCTGGGCTCAACCACATGCGGAATGAACCTTCTACCCTCTTTGAATGCCCGCATGTCGACGCCGCTGGCATCCATATGCCGGTTTAAATCGTAGTCGGTGCGGTATGCGTGACCCGAGACCTCTGTCCAGCCCCAGCGTTCCAAGTATATCTCCTGATCGAAACTCTGCGCTGAATAGTGAGCTCTTTCCCAGTCGAGTTTTTCCATGAATCGTTGTTTTTCATCTGGGACGCCGAGTTCTCTGAGGAACAGTTTAGCCAGGGCCATGAAGTAGGCATGCCACTCGGTTTTTATGTAGCCTTTCTCAAGGGCTTCCTTGACCGTCACCGTGATGGGTTCTTTTTCGCCTTTCAACTTGGCTTCAGCGCGTACTAATTGTAGTGTTTCGTTTTCAACGTCTTTCAGTTGAGCACAGTTAGGTTCTTCAGGGTCAAAGAAGAATTCAACGTCCATGATGGTGAACTCGCGTAGCCTTATGGGACCTTGCCGAGGCGAGATTTCATTCCTCAACGCATGTCCTACTTGAACCACACCGAAAGGCAACCTTTCGCGAGCCAGTTCCCACAGACGCCTGAATTCTACGAATATGCTCTGTGCTGCTTCTGGTCGCCCGTAACCCAGTGCATCGGAATACGGACCAATGGTTGTGGTAAACATGGTCATGAAATACTTAGGTTCGCCTAAGACTCCGCCGCATTCAGGGCAACGCACTTTGCGTTTGTCGATTTCAGTCTTGAGTTCTGCGAGGCTGAGCTTTTCAGTTTCTGTGTCGCTCATTTTTGCCTGTTCCTGTAGCAGGTGGTCTGCCCTGAACTTGCGTTTGCAGTTGGTGCACTCAGCTAAAGGCTCCTTGAAGTGTTCCACATGCCCGGATGCTTCAAACACTTTAGACGGCAGAATCACTGAGGACTCAATCTCAAGAATGTCTAAAGGTCGCGTGTAGAACTCGTGAAATCTGTCTTCAATGCGACGTTTCAAGACGGAGCCCAACGGACCGAAGGTGATGAAGCCGCTGACTCCACCGTAGATTTCGTAGGAGGGCCAGAAGAAGCCTCGTCGCTTTGCTAGCTCATTGATTTTGTCGGCTTTTTCGACATTTTGCACGTGTGGAACGTCTCCTAGCGTTAACGGATTTTACAGACCCTTACCGCGCTACTGAATAATAAATCAACCGTTAAGTTCATTTCAGGGTTTGTAGAAACGACATACGGTTAAAGCTCTAACTGTTTCTTGCGATCAACTCATGAAATTTCTCTTTAAGATTTTCCATCGATGCTCCGACAACCCGTATTTTGTCGATGTTGCTTTCGCCTATGTCTCTATTCATGGCTTCTCGTATAACCGGGACTTTTTCAGGCTTCAAGCCGACGAGAGTTGCCCCGACCACTTCAACGGCTACAGCGTCTCTGCCGACTAAAAGAGTGTTCGCACGAACCGGCTTTGAGTTTTGGACTACGTTCAATGATACGCTGGTGCCGTCTAACACTGCCAAGTCTATTCCGCCTATTGCTGCGTAGATATCCATCAGTGTTGCCGCTAGTTTCTTGTGGAATCTAACTTTCTTTCGATCTGGGATCATCCCTAAAAGGTTCTTCAAGACGCTGCCCTGCTCATAAGTTCTCAGAATATGAGTGCTCACCAGAACGTTCGGTTTGAAGAGTATGTGTGACAACGCTATTTCTTCGTCAGCAATCTTGACCAGTTTTGTGTCGGTGTCTTCGGACAAGTTGAACGGAGTAACGCGTTCAGAGAATAGCGACTTCCACTTTTGCAGCCTGTCTGAGCCTTTACCTCGACAATTGTCTGACTCCGCAATGTAAATCCGGGGAGCCTTGTTGAAACTCTTAGTTATTGCGTGAACTACCTCAACAGACGTGTGGTGATCTGCTTCAGGGTTAAAGATGCCCACTTTGACAACCACGGACCGTTTAGCCATGTTTAGATCATCGATTTCTCCTATTAGTTTTAAGGCTTGCTTGAACGCCTGCACAGCACCGTGCTCAAGACTAACAACAGCAACTTTCGAGCCCATGCTTCTTCACCGACATGCTTGAAGCGCCTTGCGTAGACGCCGATCTGCCTTGTAACTGCCTAGAGCAAGATAACCGTTTCCAAAACTCGCGGCAATGAATTCTTGCGTTGGGAAATTTTTTGTGCCAAAAGGCAGATTTATGTGCTCATTGGCAATATCAAGTTCTGAAATTGGGGGAAACCTAGATCAGCGATTATGAAAAGACTGAGAATATCTTAAACGCATTGGCTAGCAAGTCACGTCTTCAAATCTTGGAATGCATCCAGAAGGAGACTCCAACCCAGGTCAAATCTCGAAAGCGTTGAACAGACACAGATCAACAGTTGAAAAGCATCTGCGAGTACTACTGAAAGCAGGAATCATCGAGAAAGTGCCCTCACTCAGCAAGGGCGGACAACTGGAGATTCGTTACAGAACACGGGAGAACGCCCTCATGTTGCTCGAGGCGGTTCAAAATGCGGTGCGGAAATTCTAAACGCTCAAGACTACCCTGAAAAGGTGGTGTGACCTTGAAGAAACTAAACGAGCAAGACTTGACTGATCTCGTTGAAGGAGCCGCCATCTTCTCAGCTGGAGGAGGAGGCGACCCACAAGTAGGTCTAAACATAGTGGAGAAGTTGATTGAGAACCATTGCGCAGCTCAGCTCGTCGACCCAAAAGATGTTCCAGACGATGAAATCGTGATCAATTTTGCATGTGTGGGTGCCACTGCGGGCGCTGCCTATCACAGCGACGCTGCAGTCAAGACTTTGAAGACGCTTGAGGATTTCTTGGGCAAGAAGACTTTCGCTGTAATCCCAGTTGAGCTAGGCGGGTTCAACACTTTGGCAGCTGTGGATGTGGCTGCGCGGCATGGTGTTCCCGTGGTTGACGCTGACGGTGCCGGCAGAGCAGTGCCTGAAGTGCACCTCAAGGTGTACACATTAGACGGTATTTCCTTGACGCCAATGGTTATTGCAGACCTTGATGCCCAAAACATAGTGTTGGTTAAGCAAACGCGTGATTCGAGGGCAGCCGAGAGAGTCAGCCGTGTTCTTTCCGCAGAATGGAGCAACATGGTTTACACTGCCAGGCGAGTCTTAACCGGTAAACAGGTGAAGACTTCGCCTGTGCAGAACACTCTTTCAATGTCGATTAGGATCGGCCAGCTTCTACGGAAAGCTGTTGATCCATTGACGGCAATTCTGAAAGAAACTCATGGGTCCATGCTCTTTGAAGGAAACGTAAGCCGTGTCCAGCGTGAAACCAAAGGTGGATTCACTTGGACGACTCTCGGAATTAGTGGCGTTCGCGACGTCAAGGGATCAATGCTAGAGCTCAAAGCCAAGAACGAGTTCCTAGTCGCCAAAAAGAATGGAAAGCTTGCCGCAATTGCCCCCGACATCATCACTACGGTGAAAAATGACACGTGCAAATCTGTCTCAGCTGAGAAAATCAAGAAAAATGACACGTTAACTGTGATTGCGATCCCTGCCCCAGCGAAGTGGCGGACCTCGAAAGGTTTGGAATTGTGGAAAAGCGTGATGCAAGAGTCTGGAATAAAAGAAGACTATGTACCCTTTGAGCAGTTGGCGTCGTAGGAAACCTTAGCTAAATGTGCTTCTCCACTTCCACTCGGTTCACTTTTCCTTTTTCATCTAGATTCAGTCGAAGCATTACGCGATCCGTCAAATGCTTCTTCGTGTTGAAGGTTTCATGGCACATGCCACATTCAATATCGGATCCGATTTCAACGGCGTACCAAGATGCTTCCGCATAGTAATGTCCACAGTTTGGACATCGTATTACAGCCACATCGAGCCAAGTCTTCTGGGCGCTCAAGAAGTTGCACCTCGACTGCAAGGATGGGTTGTCACAGTTGAGCTATAAGAGTTGAGACAGCAAGTTTTTGAACAGAAGTACACACAATACGTGGGATAATCTGGGTAGGTAGGTTTGACGTTATGTCGAGTATCCGCGTCGCATTGACAGGAGTTGGAAACTGCGCCTCATCGCTGGTTCAGGGCGTATGCTACTATGCACATGCTGACAAAGAGGAGCAAGCTCTGGGTTTGAGGCATTTGTTTCTGGGAGGCTATCACCCCAGAGACATCGAATTCGTCAGTGCTTTCGACATCGACGCTCGAAAGGTAGGAGAAGACCTGTCGAAGGCAGTATTCTCCAAACCCAACAACACATTAAAGATCGCAGATGTGCCCAAGCTTGGCGTAGAAGTGCTCAAAGGACCAGTCTTAGACGGTGTTGGACCACTTCTGAGAAAGGTTGTCAAGGAAAGCCAGCAACCTGAGGTTGATGTTGAGCATGAACTGAAACAGACCAAAGCTGATATCTTGGTTAACCTCTTGCCGAGTGGCGCTTTCAAGGCTACAGAATGGTATGCGGAGCAGGCTTTGAAGGCTGGCTGCGCTTTCGTCAACGCCACACCCGTCTTCATCGCAAGCAATGCCAAGTGGGCTGAACGCTTTGACAAAGCAAGCTTACCCTTAGTAGGTGATGACTTGGCTGATCAAGTGGGTTCAACTGCTGTGCATAAGACTTTGTTGAAGTTACTGTCTGAGCAAGGGGTGCGTATACGTGAGACTTATCAGTTGGATGTGGGCGGCGGATCCGAGTCGCTGGACACGTTGGATCGTACACGTGAATTGAAGCGTACGGTGAAGACTCAGTCAGTTGAGTCTGTGTTGCCTTACAAGGCTTCTGTGGTTGCAGGATCAACGGATTACGTTGATTTTCTTGAAAACAGACGGGACAGTTTCTTCTGGATCAAGGGCTTTTATTTTGGTAAGGTGCCCATGCTGCTTGACTTGCGGTTGAGCACAGTGGATGCACCAAACGCGGGTTCAGTATTGTTCGACGTTGTACGAACCGTGAAATTGGCGCTTGATCGTCGAATCGGAGGTGTTCTCACGAGTTTGTCAGCCTACGCGTTCAAGCATCCTTTGGAAGCCGCTGACTTGCAGACCGCAGAGGATTGGTTCTACGGGTTTATTCTAGGGAAGAGAGAACGCTGAATGACGCCTCCAGAGAAGCAACGGTTCCACTATGCAATTGCTGTTCCTGCATCCTTTGTTTCTGATATTCCGCATTTGCGAGAGAAAACCTTTAGAATAGGGCTGATTGGGCGAGCAGCCGCCATATTCAGGGTTGACGAGATCATCGTTTACCCAGACATGCACGGCGTCAATCAGAAATCAGACATCAAGCTAATCCACACCGTTCTCTCTTACATGGAGACTCCCCAATACCTGCGTCGAAGGCTTTTCAAAATAGTGCCTGAATTGCAGTATGCAGGTACGCTGCCGCCGCTACGCACGCCACATCACCAAACAGCCAACAAGACCGAGAATCTGAAACTGGGCAAGCTTAGAGAAGGAGCGATCATCTCAAGCACAAAAGAAGGCTCACTGATAGACATCGGCGTTGAGAAACCAGCGCTGATTCAAGGAGCAAGACTGAAGGAAAACACACGCGTCACCGTCAAAATCACCGATCTCGGCAGACCGCCAAAAGTACTTCCAGTCGGTCCAGATGAAATCAAAACTTACTGGGGCTACCGGGTTAGGGCTTCAAACGTTCCAATTGGACAACATCTGAATACTGAAAAATTCGAGCTTGTCGTAGCCACATCGAGAAAAGGGCAGACTATCACATCCGTTCTCGATGACCTGACAAGCAGATGGAGAACTTCGCGCAAGACTTTGGTAGCGTTCGGCGCTCCGACCCAAGGCCTATATGAAATCATTGCTCAAGAGCACACTCAACTTGACACCGCCGCTGATTTTGTTGTGAACACGATTCCGAATCAAGCAACCGAGACGGTGCGAACCGAAGAAGCCGTTTACGCAACCCTGTCTATACTGAACATGCTACAGTAAAACCGAAAAGCAGAAAACACGTTCATAAGATAAGGCGAGGTCAAACCATTATGCCTGCGCAGGTCAAGTTGAAGAAAAACCCTTTCCCATTCATACTGAGCAAAGGCGATCCCCTATCCACCTTACAGGCCCTCACAGTGATCGACCGCCTCGGCACAAAGCCGGGATTAGACAACCTGACAACCATAATTTCACTGCAGAACAAAGACGCAGGGTTTCCGCGAAACCTGCAAAAGCGTCAGCCTAGTTCGACTAAAGCAACGTACCGTGTTTTGCAAACTCTTCACAAAGCGGGCGTTGACAAACAGTCGTATATTATGATCTCAGCGTTGAATTGGCTGCTGAAATGGCAGGAGCTTGACGGTGGATGGCATGAAAACGTAGCCGTAACCCTTCCAGAATGGATGACATGGGAGTCAACAAGCCAAAGCATAACATGGTACACTTGCCAAATCGGAAAAACGTTGCAGCAACTTGGAAAGCAGAACACCAAGGCTTTCAAGAAGATCATTGATTTCTTCGTAAACAGCCAGTTGCCAGAAGGTGGCTGGAGCGCCGTCGTAGGTCAAGATGGACCTGACCCGGACAGCACCACAGGTATAGGCGATTTCTTGGCTCCGATGTTGGGAAAGCAGCATCCTGCAGTGTCCAAAGCCAAGAAAATGTTTGAGGCAAGCCTGGCGAAGTTGCTTTCAAAGCTTGAAAAAGAGAAGGTTGGTGACGCGTACGAGTTGACCCATTTGGTTTTTGAGACTCAGCCCAACCTCATGTACCGAAGGGGTGATAACAGGATCAGGACTCTGCTGAAAGCGTTAGTGAAGGTTCAGAGAAACGATGGAGGCTGGCTTACTTTCTATTCCGAGGGCAAGTCTGACGTTCCTATAACGGTCTTCTCGTTGCAGGCGCTGGTTTCACACGGTATGATAAGCAAGGTCGCATTGCAACGCCTTTTCGACTCCACTCTCGAAAAGATTAATGAGTAGCTAAGCTACGTGAATTCAGCTTTTCGTGGCCAGGTCATCAGTGTTCCAACCAGCGCGGTGAGGAATACTGGAAGAAAATAGAAGAGAAGAGAGTACGACCAGTACCAGTACGGTATAACCATGGAGAGCATCCATGCTCCAGCGCCCGACACTGTGCATAGGATTGCTGAAATCATGGTCCACTTGTAGCTTTTCCTCGACAGCGAAAGTATGCCAGCGGAGAAGCCGAACAGTAGCCCGGTGAAAGAGAAGACCGTTAACGTTTGATCGTAGATGATCCAGCTTTGAGCAACTGATTGAGGATACCAACTGTAGATCTGTACGAGTGCTCGGACAGATTGAATGAAGAAAATCAAGGAAGCCACAGCTGAAACAATGAACAACGTGCCCGCAGCTGACACCCGCGTCGTTCTGGCGCTTGGCTGGATTCCATGGCCGCAGTATGGACAATAGACGGAATCATTTGGCACGTCTCGACGGCAGCGTGGACACTTGGAATCCATGCTTCAAACTTCGATGAATGAGGTAGTTAAAGCTTCCAAAGGCATTTTATTCCTATTTTTTCACAGTGAAACATGAGGACTCTTGTCTGCTGAACTGAAAGTCTTCGCGCTGCTTGTGATTCTGTCAGCAGCTGTCGCGCTAACTACGACTAATGGTGTTAATGCCGATATGGTCGTGGTAACTCCGACCCTGAATAATCATGTTGCGAAGCTTAACTCGAATCAGCCTTATGTCGCCGGGTATCACGTGGACGCTCCTGACCTGTACACTCGTGAGCGGGTTGATGCAACAGCCGTTACTGTCAGCTTTCCTTCAGTTGACGTGAATCGGTTTCCGCCTAATAGTTGGCTTGGTGCAGGCATGTTTGTTCAGGGGCAGGACAATGAATTGGGGTTTGTGGATTATGGGTACTACACCATGCTCGTAATAGACAGTTTGGGAAGCCTGTTTGTCGATGTTGGCTTGCATCAAACGCGGGAGTCAACTGCTCCGTTGCAAATGCCCACAGCAGAGTTGGTATACGCCTACACTTGGCAATTGTCTGGAATTGACCCAGCTACGCCGGTCAATCTAATGGCAAGGTGGGACTCGAACAAGTATCTGCATTATTCTTTTTCCTCTGCTGAAACCGACACTACGTTGCTGTCAGTCAAAGTTGAGGATCTGCCTAATTGTGGGAGTGTGATCAGCAGGTTTTATGCAGGCACTGCTGTGGCTGGCAGCGGGTTTCCATGGGGTCACTTTGTTTACTATTTCCAGTTCGGAGTTGTCAGCAACAAGATAATCGCTGATACGCATTGGTCAGCATGGTTGAAGGAGCCGAGAATGCTTAGGAAAGCCGGATGGGACCTCGTTGAAACAGCTTATACGATTCAGGGAGACATCGCGTATCTCGATCAAGATTGGATGTGGGGCGGCGCAGCTTACGACGGCGTCGACGCGGAATATCATCAGAACCCACTTAGCAATCCATATGAAGTGATCTTTTCGTACACTGAGCGAACCCTTCCGTCGGGAACGATACTTTGGGACACAGGGAAAACCGGCTACCCCAGGATGATTCCGCCAGCAGTCCTCAAACAGCCCCTCAGCTTGGAATCCATGATTCTAATATCGCTTGAGGTCATGACGTTATCTGGCGTGATGGCTGGTGCGTTTTATAACATTAAGCTGAGAAAACGACGGTAACAGGCGCTAGCAGATAGACTTGCGCCTCTGTTCTGAACAAACCTCGCTGAAATACTTCAGCAGGCGTTCGAATCTTCCAAGCGGAAACGGTAGGTTCTCATCTTTGCAGAGTTTCTGTGCTTGTTGTATGAAGAGGGCTGTTGTTGCGCTTATTGCCTTTGCGATGCTTTCAAAGTTGTAATGGCACAGCGTCTCTTGAAGACTTCTGTTCGTCTCTTCACTGGCAAGTTGTTCGAGTCTCCGGTACTCTTCTTCCACGTCGGTTTTTGTGCGCAGACCGATGAGGCTGACGACTCTTTTTCGAAGTATTTCGACCTGCCGAATAGACGACCAGTACTCTCCTCTGCCTAGCATGTTGATGGCGTGCAGCAAATTGTAAGCTGCGAAGTCCATGTGCTCTGTCAAACGTTTTTTCACGTCGGTTTCGTAGGTAAGCGTGTGTTTTGACAGAAGTTCTTCCAGGTTGCCTATTTTGTCAACTATGACGTTATAGGGTCCGAACATTTCTATTTGTTCGGGTTTGCAGTAGCACAAGTCAACTTCGACGCAGTTGTCCAAGATGACGCCGTAGAGTTGACAGTTAGGCCATTCTACCTCGAATGTGCTGATGACTTTTCCTATCTTTCTAGCGAAGGAAGAACGTTGACCATAGATTTCATCGTATTTGTCGCCTTGAACCAGAAGGTACAGGTCTAGGTCGGAGTACTTGTCGGCGGTTCCTGTTGCCATGGACCCCACGGTCCATAAGCCCATGAAACTGGGGTCTTGGTTGACAAGCGATGCCACTTTTTTGAGCAATTTCTTCTGCTGATGGGCTGAATCCTTCATAGAGAACGCCAGCGTTGAGAGCTGTTGTTGCTGTACCATTCTGAAAATCCTTATAAATGTGTGTTGTTGATAAGACTCTGCACTTGAAAATCAAAGGGTGAGGCAAAATTGTCCAAGCCGTTCTATGTTAAGATAGACGTTCCGAAGGAGGTCGCGGACGCCGCCTATGAAGCCCTTCAACTGGCCAATCAAACAGGCTCCGTGAGAAAGGGCACCAACGAGACGACGAAAGCCGTGGAACGAGCTCAAGCTAAACTGGTTATCATTGCTGAGGATGTTGATCCGCCTGAAGTCGTGGCTCATCTACCATTGATCTGTGATGAACGCAAGATTCCATACGTTTTTGTGCCGAATAAGCAGAAGATCGGTTCAGCCATTGGAATTGACGTTCCTGCGGCTGCAGCTTGTATAGTTGAACCTGGCGACGCGCTCTCACTAATCAAAGAGATCACCAAACGACTTGAAGAGGTCAAGAAGGCAGCCGTCACATGAGCAAGGAAGCCAAGGAAACCACAACCGAGAAACGAACAAGCGAGAAGGAAGAGGTTGAAGAAGCCCTAATGCCAGCCGAAGTCATCCAAGTGATTGGGAGAACAGGCGTAACAGGCGAGATCAACCAAGTCAGAGTGCGCGTGTTGGAAGGAAGAGATAAAGGACGCATCATCACACGAAACGTAAAGGGTCCCATCCGAGAGAACGACATACTCATGCTGCGGGAAACAGAACGCGAAGCCAAGAAAATCAGGTAAGCATACTCATTTGAGGGATTAGCCTGTGCCTAAACTCCGTCGCTGTTCCTTCTGTGGCAAAGACTTCCCCCGGGGAACAGGCATCATGTACGTGCGCGGCGACGGTGCCTTGTTCTGGTTCTGTTCCAGCAAATGCCGCAAGAACAGTCTAGACCTTGGACGAGACGCGCGGAAACTTCGATGGACCAAATACTACGGAAAGGAAGAGAAAGGACGAGCCTAGTTTCATGGTCAGGCATGACGTGCTCTGCCACATCATAAATGATAGAAAACTGCTGTTGCTCAAGAAGGCAACTGGACTTTTCGGCGGCGGAAAATGGAACGGTTTAGGAGGCAAAATAGGAGCCGATGAGAGCCCAGAACAAGCTTGCATTCGAGAAGTCTATGAAGAATCAGGTTTAAAGGTGAGCAATCTCAAACACCATGGCACTCTCACATTCTGGTTTGGAAAGAAAAGCGAACCTATCATGGTGCATGTTTTCTCAACTAGGTCATTTGGTGGGCAACTTAGAGAAGGGCAGGAAGGCATTCTGCGGTGGACTGATTTTCGCCGAGTACCCTACGATGAAATGTGGGCAGACGACGAACACTGGCTACCCATGATGCTAGAGGGAAAAAGTTTCAACGGCGAATTCCATTTCAATCAAGAAGGAACGAAGCTGCTTAGACATAAGCTTAGGATCTTGTAAAAGGTGCATGCAACGTGAACTTCATAATTTTTGGTCCACCGGGCGCAGGGAAGGGGACTTATGCTTCCAAGTTGGCGAACGAGTTCAACATTGCTGTCATTGCAACTGGCGACATTTTTCGAGCTGAAGTCAAGAACGGTTCAGTTTTAGGAACTAAAGTGGTGGAGTATCTGAGGAGCGGCAAGCTTGTTCCGGACCCAATAGTTAACGACGTGCTTAAGAACTGGTTGGGCAAGCCTCAGAGCAGTCGGGGCTTCATTTTGGATGGTTATCCGCGAACAGGTGACCAAGCGAAAGCTTTGGATAAAATGACGAAAATTGACGCCATAATCAATTTGGATGTGCCCGAGCAGGTTGTGGTTGAACGGTTATCTAATCGCAGGATTTGTCGAAGCTGCGGCGCCATATACAATATCAAGTATTCTCCTAAACCCAGAGTTGACCTGAAGTGTGACCGATGCAGCGGGGAGCTTTACCAGCGCGAAGACGACAGACCTGAAGTGATTAGAAAACGCCTCAGAGTCTATGAAAAGCAAACTCAACCGTTACTTGATTATTACAAGAGAAGCAAAACTAAGTTTGTCACAATCGAAAACATCCAAGTGGATGCACCTATTGAAGTGGTTCTCCAGAAAATACTTGATGGGCTTAGGAAAGCTGGATTGCATTAGGAACACAGGACTCGTCTTTTCAAACAGTGGAATTATTTATAGGTTGAAACGCACCTTTTGATGGAAGAAAACCTAACGTCGATTAGCTGTTGCGTTTTAAGGCGGGCGAGAAATGCCTGTTCGGCAACCTATCGTGTGTGTTCTCGGTCACATAGATAGTGGCAAGACCAGTTTGCTGGACAAGATTCGGAAGAGCAGCGTGCAGGCTCGGGAAGTGGGCGGCATGACTCAGCACATTGGCGCCAGTTTCTTTCCCGTAGCAACGCTGAGAGAGCTTGTTCGCCCCTTGTTAAAGCAGTGGAAGGCTCGGATCACGATTCCAGGTTTACTGGTAATCGACACTCCTGGTCACGAGGCGTTTGTGAACCTTCGCAAGCGGGGTGGAGCCGCAGCTGACATTGCGATACTTGTGGTCGACATGTTACGTGGGTTTGAGGCTCAGACGTATGAGTGTGTGGAGATTCTGAAGAGTCGGAAGACTCCGTTTTTGGTTGCTGCCAACAAGATTGATCGTTTGCCGGGATGGGTGCCCAAGCCTGAGGAGCC
>Ga0315314_1002757_pt1 | contig 14280 bp, 5 predicted proteins | sample TDP9_MG_FD_203631 | JGI IMG/M metagenome (GOLD analysis project Ga0315314, IMG submission 203631) | Freshwater sediment microbial communities from Lake Towuti, South Sulawesi, Indonesia - TDP9 | ecosystem: Environmental > Aquatic > Freshwater > Lake > Sediment | place: Indonesia: South Sulawesi...
TGGAGTTGTTTGGGAAGGCGATTAGGTTTAAGAAGGCGCCTTAAGTTTGTGTGCATGTGTGAGTCTGTCTGTGTCTAGGTCTAGTATAGAGGGGGGAGGGGGAGGGCGGATGTTGGTGGTTGTTTAGGGCGTTTGGTTTTTTGTGGTGGTTTTTGGGTTTTTTCATGTTTGGAGTCTGCGTCTGAATGCGTTAGGGTGTGGGGTTGTCGTAAATTATATATGCTGATTGGTGGGTCATAGATAGTTTTTGCATGTATTTGAAAGATATATGCGAGTATAATAAGAGGAAAGGAAAAATGTTCTTGAAGAAATTAAGTTTCGCTTGTTTAGTGATTGCATTTGTTGTCTTAGCGTCTGTTTGGGCTAACCCGATAGTTAGCACGGTTAAGCTTGAATCGTCTGCTATGGTTGGTTCTGTCAGTGAGGCTTCGACTACTGATTCTTTGTTGTCCACGCCCGTTGAAACGCCACTTGTTTCGCCTGTTCGACCTGTGCCCCCTGTTCCGTCTGCACCGTCTTTGCCATCTGGAGCAGCGCCAGTGCCGCCAAGTCCGCCGAGTCTGACTCCGTCTACTCCGCCACTACCGGAGAAGAGGGTTCCTCTGCCTTTGCCGAGGGATTTCTTGCCGTCGCCTTTGTCGTATCCTTTTGAGGGTGCGGAGATTCATGTGCCTGCTGACTACGCTACTATTCAGTGGGCGGTTGGTAACGCCTCGGATGGTGACCGCATATTTGTTCATGAGGGAACTTATGCGGAGAATGTGGTGATAGCGGATAAGACTTTGTTGTTGACGGCTTTCAATTTCAGTGAGATGCCTATTGTGGACGGTAGTGGGGGTATCTGTTTCGATGTGACAAGCACGGAGTACGATGATATTTCGATTTCTGGCTTCGAGATGAGAAACTGCGCTTACGGGGTTCGGCTTGATGATGTTGCGGATGCTTGGGTGAACGACAATGGTATTTGGGGATTTACTAGTGCTGGCATCTATGGGGTCTATGGCACGGTTTATGGAGATGTGCAGTGTAACGGTAACGTCATAGTCTCTTCTGTTGATTCGGTCTGCGGCATAGACCTTGAGTTCGTTTATGGAGATGTTGAGGCTGACGACAACGCTATAGTTCTCACTGGAACGTCTACCACTGGCATTTACATGAATGATGTTTATGGGGATGTGCGGTGTAATGGCAACGACATCTCAGCTCTTGAGGGCTATGGAATATACCTAAAGGATGTATATGGGGATGGTCAAGTCAATGAGAACGACATCGAGTCCTACAACGTAAGTTTGTACGTATGGTGGACTAGCGGTGACATGGAGGCGATCGGCAACACAATATACTCAACAGACAACGATGGCATAGACCTTTGGTATGTCTATGGTAAGATCTATGTGAATGGCAATGATATTGATGCCTACAGCTATGGCATCTACATTTATGAGGGTTACTGTGACATACTGATTGACGGCAACAACATACTGTCCCGAGACGAATGTGGCGTCTACATATATTATGGATATGCTCACGTGGAGACAAGCGGAAACACTATTCAATCTGATGGTGATGGCATATACGTCTATGAGGCTTACAGTGGCTTCAAAGCCTGCGACAACATGATCACTTCTTGGTGGGACGACGGCATATACGTTTACTACTCCTGCGCCTACTTTATAGTCTGCAATAACAGGATAGACTCCTACTATTACGGCGTGTACCTTTACGAGGCTTACAGTTACGCCATAATCAACGACAACTGGGTCTACTCCAGAGACTACGAGGGAATATACATATCTGATTATGCTTATGGGGTAGAGATTAAACGGAACACCATCTATTCCTACAATGAGGGCGTCTATGTAGACTACTCTTACGGGCCAACAGACATCAGCGACAACGTGATAACGTCGGAATGGGACTATGGCATATACCTTTACATGAGCTATGGCGACCTCTACATCAACAACAACAGCATATGGTCCTACAATGAGGGCATATACGTTGACTACGGCTATTCAACAGTAAGCATATGTGACAACCACGTACGCGCCTACTACTCCTATGGCATATACCTCTACGAAACATATTCTAACCTCACAATAAACAACAACCAGATATGGGCCTATAACGAGGCCATATACATAGGCGATTATGATTATATCTACGGAGATTTGGAGATCATAGGCAACTTCATCGGGTCAGAATGGAGCTACGCCATATACATATACGATGAAATCTATGGATGCCTAACGATTAATGAGAACACGATCTACGCGCTTGACGACTGTGGCATATACGTGAACTATTATGTTTATGGAGACGTCCAGATCAACCACAACAACATCTCAGCCTACTGCGACGCCATATACTTCTACGAGGAGGTGTATGGAAACGTGGATATTCTCTACAACAACATTGATGCCGCCCTTTACGGTGGCGACGATGCCATATACTTCAATAACTGGATCTATGGGTCTGTGGAGATAAGCCACAACACAATAAACGCGGCTAAATGGGTAAACGGCTATTACTACGGCATATACCTAGCCGACGTTTACGGAGACACACTCATAGAAGACAACGAGATCGGCTGCGACTACGGCGTGTACGTATCTTGGTCAGAAAACGACGTAACCATAACCGGCAACACAATCACAGCCGACGGCAATGGCATATACGTCGATCTATACGGGGACGCAACCATAACCAACAACGTGATAGACAACCCAGTCGGCCAAGGCATATACGTCAATGGCGCTTACGGAAAATGCGACATCATGAACAACACAATATCTGTCAGACCAGGCGCCTTCGGCATATACACATGCAATCAGATCTATGGAAAAGTAACCATTCTAAGAAACATCATAGACCCAGGAGCCTACGCAGGCATATCCATCAATAGTTACATTCATCCTCGCTCGCTCATAGCCCACAACACCATATTCCTAGCTGAAGACTACGGCATATACCTAGGCATGAATGTACCCTCAACCGTCGCTGTCAAGAACAACATCGTCTACGGCATGAACAAGACAGGTTCAGTTGGCATTTACGGCGGCGTCTCCGGTAATTACACCCAGGGCGTCGGATACAACGACGTCTACAACTTCAGAGACCTAGGAACTTATGATGAAACCTGTGGCGACATAAGCTTAGACCCCAAGTTCGTCAACCCATTCGCCGGAGACTTCCACCTGCAAGCCACATCACCATGCATAGACGCAGGCAAAGACATCGGCTTACCATACCAAGGTTCAGCACCAGACATGGGAGCCTACGAGTACGAGCCTTAGAGGTCAACAAAATGACCGTCAAAAGATATTTCATCGCTTGTCTGGTGATCGCAATCGTCTTCTCGGCGTCTGTCTTAGCCGTTCCCTTAGCTGACACGATCTCTCGCTGGTCGTCTACTGGCGGTTCTACTAGTGAGACATCGGCTACTAGTACGTCGTTGCCCACGCCAGTTTCTGGAAGGGTTCATCCCGAGGTTGAAGCACCATCACCGCCGACTGCACCGACTCCACCGACGCCACCGCCAAAGAAGTCTCCTCCAATCAGGATAGGCGGTTTCTCACCGTCTGATCCTTTCGACGGCTCAGAGATTCATGTGCCTGCTGACTACGCTACTATTCAGTGGGCGGTTGGTAACGCTTCGGATGGTGACCGCATAATCGTTCACGCTGGAACCTACGAAGAGAACGTGGTCATAGTGAACAAGACTCTGCTGTTGACAGCCTACGGGTCGGATGTTCCCCTTGTGGTTGGTAATGGCGGCGTCTGTTTCAACGCCACCAGCATGGAGTACGATGACGTTTCTATTTCTGGCTTTGAGATGAGAAACTGCACCTTTGGAGTGTTGTTTGAGGGAGTTGCTGACGCTTGGGTGAACAACAATGTGATTAGAGAGTTTAGTGTGATGGGCATCTCAACGGTCCCTACTACTGTCTATGGGGATGTGCAGTGTAATGGGAACGTCATAATTTCTGCTGAGAATGGCGTCGACGGCATCCGCATTCATGACGTTTACGGTGATGTTGAGGCTAACAACAACATTATAGTGCTTACTGGAAGTGGCACTTATGGCATCCATGTAGATGAGGTCTACGGTGACGTGCAGTGCAACGGTAATATGATTTCAACTCTTGGAACGACACCGTGCAGCTGGGGAATCTACTTCGTTAGCATATACAATGATGTACAAGTAAGGAATAACGACATCAAATCTTACTATGATGCCATACGCGTGTCTAATCTAGTTTATGGAGACATGGAGGTTGTTGGCAACACCATCTACTCCTCAGATACCGAAGGCGTACACATCTGGGTCGTCTACGGCAAGACCTATGTGAACGATAACGAAATAGACGCCTACAACGACGGCATCTACATTGATGAGGGGTACTGTGACATACAGGTTAACGGCAACACCATACTCTCTAGAAATGACCAAGGCATATACATTTATGATGGATATGCTCATGTGGAGACAAACGGAAACACAATACAGTCCGACGATGAGGGCATATACGTAGAAGACTATGCGTATGCTGGTTTCAAGGCAAACGATAACGTCATAACTTCCTGGTGGTCTGATGGCATATACGTTGGCGCCTCATACGCTTACTTTGTAGTGTGCAACAACAGGATAGATTCCTACGATGAGGGCGTATACCTCTCTTCCGAGGCTTACAGCTACGCCATAGTTAACGACAACCTTATCTATTCTAGAGATTGTGATGGAATATACATATGGAAGGCTTACGGGGTTGAGGTTAAACGAAACTTCATCTACTCCTACGATGAGGGAATCTATGTCTACTACTCCTATGCGATAACCGACATAAACGACAACAATATACAGTCAGAATGGAACTATGGCATATACTTGTACGAGAGCTACAGCGACCTCTACATAAACAACAATAACATAACGTCCTACGACGAGGGCATATACGTAGACTACGGCTATTCTACCGTGAGCATGTGCAACAACTACATCCGCTCCCTCGACAACTACGGCATATACCTCTACGAAGCCTGTGCGAACACCACAATAAACAACAATACGATATGGGCTTACAACGAGGGCTTATACATCTACGAGTACGTCTATGGAGATTTGGAGATCGTAGGCAACTTCATTGGATCAGAATGGAACGAAGCCATATACATCGGGTATCCGTATGATTATGACATCTATGGTTCCCTAACGATCAACAACAACACGATCCGCTCAAACAACGACTATGGCATCTATGTCGGAGAGTATGTTCACGGAGACGTCCAAATCAACTATAACAACATTTCATCCTACTGCGATGCCATATACCTCAACGAAGATGTATACGGAAACGTGGAGATTCTCCACAACAATATCGATGCATCCCTCTATGGTGGCGACCACGCCATATACTTCAGCCGATCCATCTATGGATCGGTAGAGATAAGCCACAACACAATAAAAGCAGCTAAATGGGTAGGCTATTCCTCCTACGGCATATACATATCCACTGTTTACGGCGACACAACTATAGAAGACAACGAAATCGGCTGCTACTACGGCATATACATAAATTGGGCTGGAAACGACGTAACCATAACCAACAACAACATAACCGCAGACGACACAGGCATATACATAGACACATACGGAGACATCGTTATAGCTAACAACATGATAACGAATCCAGAGACTTACGGCATAGAAATCGGTGGAGCCTATGGAACATGTGACATCACAGAAAACACAATGTCTGTTAGACCAGGCGCCGTCGGCATATATATAATCGGCTATGTCTATGGAAAAACAACAATCCTAAGAAATGTTGTTGACCCAGGAGCCCTTGCAGGCATATACATCAACGTTTACATTGGTCCTCACTCGCTCATAGCTCACAACACGATATACCTCGCACACGACTATGGAATATTCTTAGAGGGAGGCGTGCCGTCAACTGTCCAAGTCAGAAACAACATCGTTTATGGTATGAACAAGACGGGTTCGTTTGGCATTCTAGGAGGAGTCTCGGGACCAGTGGGCTGGAATGACGTCTACAACTTCAGGACTTTGGGCACGTGGAACGCAACCTATGGCGATATAAGCTTAGACCCCAAGTTTGTCGATCCGTTTGCTGGAGACTTCCACCTACAAGCCGCATCACTGTGCATAGATGCGGGAATCAACATTGGCTTGCCATACGCTGGAACAGCCCCAGACATGGGAGCCTACGAATACGGCACACCCCACGCACCAGCTCCTATCCCACCAACGGGAACAACATGGTACGTCGCTCCCACAGTGCCTCCAGGCAACTATACAAAGATTCAGGACGCAGTGGACGCTGCGAGCGATGGTGACCGCATAATCGTTTATGCAGGAACCTACAACGAAAGCGTGGTCATAGTGAACAAGACCTTGACATTGATGGCTTATGGAACGGATGTGCCCCTCGTGAACGGCACTGGTGGCAACTACTGCTTCAACGTAACCAGCAACGAATACGACGACATATCAATCATAGGCTTAAACATGACCACCGACGGAACATACGCCATATACATTGTTGAAAACGCAAACGTGAACGTCACTGGCAACATAATTAGCCTACAAAGTTCCGGCAGCTACGGAATACACATAGACACAGTAGTTTTCGTGACGTATGGCGACGTTGAAGTGTGCGGCAACACCATAACGTCCAGCATGAACTCGGTATACGGCATTTACGCCCATGACGTCCAAGGCAACGTAAAGATCGACAGCAATCACATAAATCTCACAGGCACTTCTACATATGGCATACATGTAGGCGACGTCTATGGCGACACACAACTTAATGAAAACGTGGTCTCAGCCCTTGGAGACTCCAGCTATGGCGTGTACCTAGGGGATCTATACGGAGACTGCCAAGCCAACGACAACAACATCGAATCCTACAACGAGTTCTATGTCCAATGGACCGCCGGTGAAATGGAAGCCATCGGCAACACCATCAACTCAACAAACAGCTACGGCATATACCTCAATTCCATCGACGGTAAGACCTATGCGAACGAGAATACTGTAGACTCCGACAACGAGGGCATATATGCAGTTACGGGGTACGGCGACATCCAAATTATCGGCAACACCATCAATTCTACAGGAAGCAGCGGCGTCTACATAGATTATGGCCGCGCTCACGCGGAGGTAAACGGTAACACAATCAACTGCAGTTCTGATGCCATATTCGTCGGCGAGGCCTATGGCGGCTTCAAAGCTAATGAAAACACAATAACCTCGCAAAACGGCATAGGCATAGACGTCAGCTGGTCAGGAGGCTGCGTCATCGTTAACGATAACAACATTACCTCATACAACGAGGGCATAGAGATATCTGACGCGGACAACTACCTGTGGATCAACGGAAACACCATAAACTCCACCGCATATGCCTCAGGCATATACATAGGTAGCTGCGGCTACGGAGCAGAGGTCAAAAACAACAAAATCGTCCAATCCTACGACGATGGCATATACATAGACCTCCAAGCAGGTCCCGCCTACGTGGGCAACAACTTCGTAAACTCTACTAGCGGTTATGGTATATACCTGAACGATGCTTGCGGTCCCGCCATCATCGAAGACAACGAAGTATACTCCCACGAAGACGGCATACTAACCGACTACATCTACTCAACCCTGGTCATCCGAAACAACTTCGTCGTCTCCGCCAACAGCTACGGCATCGACCTCGACGAAGACATCTACTCCAACCTAACCATAACCGGAAACAACATAACCTCCTCCCAAGAGGGCATCTTCATGGGCTTCGAAGTCTACGGCGATGTGGTAATAACCGGAAACAACATAACCTCAATAGGCTCTGACGGAATCTACGTCAACGATTACATTGGATCATTAACCATCAACCTCAACACCATCACCGCCTACAACTATGGCATATACATCCGCCCCGAACTCTACGGGGACGTCAAGATCAACGAGAACACCATAACCTCGTTTTATACGGCTATCTACATCCACGATAAGGTGTACGGCAACCTACAGATTAACGACAACAACATAGTGCGCACGCGCTATGGTGGCATATACACCTACTATGGTGCCATCTACGGCACGGCGGAGATAAGCGGAAACACCATAGCCACATCGTTGGGCGGCACAGGCGACGGCATACAACTACTAGGCAATCTATACAGCGACGCCACCATGAGCAGAAACAATATAACGACGACGGTTGGCTATCTTGGCCGCGGTATCAATACAAACTATATCTATGGCGACCTATGGATTAATGAAAACAACATCACAGCCGAGGACGGCATAGTGATCAGCCGTGGCTACGGCGACGCCACAACCAACGGCAACAACATCAACACAACATACCGCTTCGGCATACTCTACGGCACACTCCACGGCGCCCTAGAGATCAAGGAGAACGTGATCCACCTGCCCAGCTTCGGCACGGGCATATACATCAGCAACACCGTCTATGGTAAGGCCACCATCCTAAGGAACGTCATAGACCCCAACTTCTACGCAGGCATATGGTTCGGAGAATACGGCAAAAAGTGGATCGGATCCCACTCCCTTATAGCCCACAACACCATATACCAAGCCAACGACTACGGCATATACATAGACCCAGCGGTTCCAGAAACCATAGCCGTCAAAAACAACATAATCGTAGGAACAAGCAACGCAACCACAATAGGCATATACGGAGGCGTCTCAGGCAACTGCACCAAAGGCGTCGGCTACAACGACCTATGGACCTGCAACCTAACCCTAAGCACTTATAACCCAGCATACGGCGACATAAGCGCAGACCCAATGTTCGCAGACCCGACAGAAGGAGACTTCCGCCTACAAGAGGGTTCACCCTGCATAGACGCAGGAATAGACATAGGCTTGCCGTACGAAGGCTTAGCCCCAGACATGGGAGCCTACGAAGGAGCTGTCGCACCCCCACCACCGCCAATCCTAGACCTCCTACTAGACCTGAGAAAAGAAATCGCAGTAGACCTGCCAACCGCATACATAGTACCACCAGGCTATCTCAGAAGCAGACTACTCTACTACGCCGATCAGGCTATAGAGCGCTACTTGGCAGGAGACAGATTCATGACAATAGCCCGACTACAAGCACTGAGAGTAAGAATAACCGAGCATGTGCTAAACGCACCACAACCCTGGAGAACCACACTAACCAACAAAATCGACCTCATAATCAGCCTACTATAAAAACCTCTCAATTCCTCTTTTTTTTAATTTCAATTAAAAACTATAACTAACTTAAAAATCAACTGACCAATCTACTATAATGTTTCCTTCTGCGGAGCATAACCGCTAGCAGTGTCACCATCATGAATAATGGCAAGACTAGAGTCAAAGGAAACTCCGGAACTATGGTCACCTTGTACTCCGAGTGTTGATACATGAAGTATATGTAGGTGTTCACGTCATCTGTCCAGTTCCTAAATTCCACGGACTGTCCGTCAACTAACACAGTGTAGTTGCGATGCCACAAGTCTTGGACAATGACCTCGGGGATAGTCACCCTACAGAACCCTACCCCATTCCTGCCAGTAACGTTGAAACTCACTCTCCCCCATGTCGTGTCAAGTTCAAAGCTGGAAACTGTGGAGTTGCTGACCACATGAACCCTATAAGATATGTTATTCCAAACGCCGGCGTCAAACACGTTAACAAGAGCCACAAAAGGATAGTTATCTACATTGTTCTCGTAGACAACGTATGATTCGTCTCCGATGCCATCGCTGCCGGTCACATTTCGATAAGGACCACTAAACAAGTCCAAACCAGTATAGTTATCCCAATAGTTGCCACCGGAAGGATAGCCGTTATCCCAAACATTCTCCCATGACTCGACAATGGAGAACTCTACATGCTCTGTGTTGTTGATAAAATTGTTATGATAGAATGTGTTGTTTGAAGAATAATCAACTATGATGCCATAGTAGTTGTCTTTTATGTTGTTTCCATCTACACCATTGTTGGATGAAAATGAAATCTCGATGCCACCATAAACGCTTGCCGTTATGTTGTTTCCAGATACACTGTTGTTTGAAGAATAATCGACCGTAATGCCGCTGTAGTTGTTTGTCAAGCTGTTTCCATATATGCCGTTATTAGAAGAGTCTTCGAGCCAGATGCCATAGTAACTATTTGCTGTTATGTTGTTTCCATGTATACTGTTGCCACCAGACTCGTAAAGGTAGATGCCATGATCAAACGCTTCGATATTCACATTCTGGATTGTTACATTGCTTCTTCCTGACAGTTCTATTCCTTTTCCGTTTCCTGCTCCTTGAAGAGTGTAGCCTGCTCCATCCACCACAATGTTGTCTCTTTCCACAATAATTGAGTCCTGAATATTCTTGGTGATTATGTAGGTGACGTTGTCGACGCTGGAAATCGATTCTTCTGCTTCTGGAGGATCAACTCGCCCGTCAGCCCTGATATAAATGGTTCCACTTGCTTCCACCTTCCGAATTTCAAGTGCTACTCCTAACATTCCTAACAGAACAATTACCAAAGCCGTTACCAACAGAAGTTTTCTACTCATTTCACATCGTCCACTGAGTTTTCCGCATAAGTTTTTATCATTTGTGGTAAGACTTTCTTAGCTTCCAGAAACTTTTCTGTGTGCGTGCGTTGACAGGTAGACTGCGGCGATTATGAAGATTGCTGTTACGGTTATGAAGACGTACGTTAGGTTTCGGATGTTTTGGGCGTGCTCCAATAAGAGAGAAGTGTGATTTCCCTGCAATGCCAGATAGTCCAGTAAATGCTGGTGATAGGAAGCGTTCAACGTGTCATAACTTTCTAGGAGCTGAGTGTAATTGCCTAGGAGTGCGAGGTAGTTGTTTAGGAGTTCTTGGTATGTGGAGTTGAGGTTATGAAAGTCTGTTTGCAACTCGCCGTGTTGGTCCAGTAGTTCGTTGTAAAGGTAGAGCAGTTTGGAAGAAATTATCGCGATTGTGTGACTGATATGGACGTACGTGAAATATAGACGAGCGTATGTTTTGTTTGAAACGTCAAGGATGACTGGAACGATCTCTTCTTCGTCAACCAGCACAATGCATGGATAATTCATTAGTTCGGTGGGGATCATGATTCTGCAGAAACCAACCGTGCCGTCTTCACCGGCGACGCTAAAGCTTATTATTTTGTTTCCTGTTTCTCTCCCAACTTCAAATCTGAGATTGGAGATTGTTGAGTTAGAGATGGTGGTGGCATGGTGGGTTTTGTCTTTCCAATTTATATCGAAGTCGGAAAACTTTCCCATTAGTGGGTTGTTGTCTTTGTTGTTCACGTTGATGATGTAGGAAGGATCTCCTATTCCGTCTCTATTTAGGTCTTGTCCCGTGTAGTCGCTCCAGTAGTTTCCTTCGTTGCCGTCGTCCCAAACGTTTGCTGAGTCGCTGTACACTTGATACAGATTGTTGAGGTTGTTGAGATAGATTGTGTTATCGTTGCTGGCAGAGTCGAGGCGGATTCCGTAGTTGATGTTTGAGAAAATGTTGTTACTTGAAAGAAGGTTGCGGCTAGAGAAGTCGAGGCGGATTCCGTTAACGTTGTTTGAAAAAACGTTGTTACTCGAAATGATGTTGCTGCTTGAAGAGGAAAGTCGGATTCCGTTGACGTTGTTTGAGGAAATGTTGTTGCTGGAGACTTGGTTGTTGTTGGAGGAGTCTAGGCTGATTCCGTTTATCTTGTTTGAGTAGATATTGTTACCAGAAACGGTGTTGTCTCTCGAATAGGAGAGGCAGATTCCGTGGTAGTTGTCTGTTATTGTGTTGTGGCTTATGTTGTTGCCGCTTGAGTGGTCTATTAGAATGCCGCTGTCGTATAGTGCACTTCCGCTTTTCTGAATGGTGAATCCATTGATTTTTACGTTGCTGGCGGTTACGAAAATCACGCTGCCTTTTTCAGCGCCGTCGATGATTGTTGTTTCTCTGTCTTCTCCAATGAGCGATACTGTTTTGTTCACAATTACGTTTTCGTAGTATGTTCCGTTGTACACAAAGATTGTGTCTCCGGGGGTTGCTTGGTTGATGGCTTCTTGTATTGTTAGGAAATCTGTTGGAACGTACATTGTGTTTGGACTTGCCCTCACGGCTACGTTGTGTCCTATTGAGAGTAGAGTGAATAGCAGACATAATGTTGTGAGCGAGGTCAAAACGGTTTTCTTCATTTTTCTTCACGGTGATTTCTGTTATGAGGTGACTGTATTTAAAATTGTGTGCGTTTATTGAGAGGTGTGATGACTATTTTTGGGAAACGGTTTTCCCAAGTATAAGGGAGCATATGAAAGCTATGGAGAAGGCGGGTATGAAAATGATTGGGTTGATGATGGGTTGTAGGAGGGACCATGAGACTGCTGTGTATGAGATGATTATTATGAGGGTTAGTGTGAAAATTTTGGTTTTAATTTGACTTGGTTTGGTTGTGGGGGGTTCTTGTGGGCTTAGTATGGGGTTTAGTAGATTTTGGGTTTGTTCTATTTGTTGGGGTGTCGCTAGGGTTATGAGGTTCTTGTCGAGGTCTTGGAACTTGAAACTTGAGAGGGCGTATCTTTGTAGCTCCCATGGTTTTTTCTTTGGTAAGATATTTACGATGCCGTTTTTTTCCATTTTTTTTAGGATTGTTTGAATGTTGCGGATGAATCGGTCTTCGTTTGCTTTTTCTTCTCCGTATATTTTTTTTATGAGTTCTTTGGCGTCTGGGAATTTTAGTTGTAGTTGGAATGATGCTAGTTCTTTTGCGAGGTCGTATTGGTATTCGCCTTGTTTTAAGCGTATGTCAACTGTTTTGGTTTCTGAGTTTATGCTTTCCTGTAATAGTTGGGCTTCGTTTGGTGTTAGTTTGTGTTGGGACAAATTTTTGTTCCCTTTTCAATAGCTTCAATAGATGCATATAAAATTTCTTCATGAAGAGGGGCTTGTTTGATGTTTCTTCAATGGCGTCAACAGCATCAATAGAGTATGTGGAGAAAATACTTAACCCTTTCAATGGAACACTATGGTGGCATGCATTCATCGTGTGGAATTGAGATACAGAAGATATCTCTATGTGGCGTAAAGCTTTTAAGCGTATACCTTAGAACCTTTACGCCGTCATGCATGGATGCATGCAAAAAATAGTAGAAAAAGAGGAATAAGAGAATGAAAATTTCAAGGAATAAGTTGTTGGTTTCAGCGTTAGTTCTGATGATGTTTGTTTCAGTGTTTGCTGTGGCTTCGATATTTCCTGCAATGTCGGCTTATCCTACTACTTATGTGGGAACCGAGTATGCTTATCTTGAGGGTGTATTGGCTACTGACAGTTACACGCTATATCCTTACAAGACCAAGAGTTTGAACATTGGTTTCTCGAAGTACGGTGAAGTAATTAACCCAGACAAACCTGCGGGTCTAAGGTATTCTGAGGTTGATCCGTTTGCCAACGCCAATGTTAGTAGAACGGAGTGGAACGAAGGCTGGCTGATGAACATAACCTATGAGTACGAGGGTCTGAAGCACAACATTTGGGCTTACGCCTTGTTCAGCGACTTCAATAAGACTGGAGGAGCTTGGATTAATGGTGCCTCAAGCCCGTTGGATAACAGACCCGGATACACTGGTGGTAGAAAGACTAATGGTTACGCGGTCACTGCGCCTATGCAAGTTCTTTATGATGGTCCAAGGCGTACTGTTGTTCTCTTAAACACAACTATCTATGATCCAGCTATTCTTAACCCGGACTATCCTGATGATCCGAAGGGTCTTCCTTTGGTCGATGTGTACATTCAGATGGTTTTCAACAAGGTGAAGAAGTACGTGATTTTGATCAAGGACGTTAAGCTGAGAACCGAGAGCAAGTTGCTTGAGAAGGTTCAGGTGAAGTTTGGTCAGAGAGGAGAATGGGACTTAGGTTGGAAACCTCAGGATTGGCAGCCTTGGAGCTTCGCTCACTTCTATCATGCGCTTCCTACGAAGTACTTTAAGCACCCATGGTACATGACGGATGATATGGAAACTGGCTACGATTTGTGTCAGATCATTGATCAGGACCGAAAGTATGTGGCTTATGCTGCTTTTTGGCCTGAGCTGATGAGTTGGCGAGTGGAGAGCATCGGAAAACTGACTAGAGAGGACAAGTTGACCGACTTGTCTGACTGGGACTACTATTGGCTAGGCAAAGAAGGCACAGAGAACTTGTATTTCATTGCTTCTGTTCCAGGGTACTATACAGAGCCATTGTGGTATCCA
>Ga0315314_1002759_pt1 | contig 14274 bp, 8 predicted proteins | sample TDP9_MG_FD_203631 | JGI IMG/M metagenome (GOLD analysis project Ga0315314, IMG submission 203631) | Freshwater sediment microbial communities from Lake Towuti, South Sulawesi, Indonesia - TDP9 | ecosystem: Environmental > Aquatic > Freshwater > Lake > Sediment | place: Indonesia: South Sulawesi...
ATAGTGCCATCCCATTATCGCACAAGGAGCGATGTCTTTCAACTCGCTGTTGTCATCCTACAACCAGTCTTCCGGCTTCCCACAGTTTTTAGCCAGACTCAAATGAATAAGATGTTCATTATCGCCATCGTGTTCAGCTTGCTGACAGCCATGGCCACCGGTTGCCGCCCACCATCTAAGGTCGAATTGACGGCGGACGACAAGGGCCGCGAGATCGAGCTCAGGAAGGGCCAGGTCCTGGTCATCACCCTGGAGGCCAACCCGACCACCGGCTACACCTGGGAGGTGGCGGAGCCCCTCGACGAGCAGATACTGCGGCCGCTGGGGGAGGTGGAGTTCACGCCGGAATCCGACCTGGTCGGCGCTCCCGGAGTGCAGGTCCTCCGCTTTGAGGCCGTGGACGTGGGCCAGAGGGCCCTCAAGCTGGTCTACCACCGCCCCTGGGAGGAGGGCGTGGAACCCTTGGAGACCTTCTCCCTTCAGGTGGCCGTGCGCTGACCGGATACAACGGCCTGGGCTCCTGTGGTTTCTAAATAATACGAAAGGCACCCACTACGAGGTGCCTTTCGACCGCTGTCCGATTTGATGGCGGCGACTGGATTTGAACCAGTGACCAAGGGCTTATGAGTCCCCTGCTCTGCCGCTGAGCTACGCCGCCATCTGGCTGATAGCTTATAGCTGATGGCAGATAGCTTGACCCCTTTACGGGAGGCAACACAAGCTATCTGCCATTCGCTATTTGCCGATTAGGTAGCGGGGGTTGGATTCGAACCAACGACCTTAGGGTTATGAGCCCTACGAGCTTCCTCTGCTCCACCCCGCGTTCAATTAAATTATACTACATCTTGGCCTTTAAGTCAAGTACCCTCCTCGATTTTCCCAAGCCGTCAGAAAGCTGAGACTTCCGAAGTCTGCCACGGTTGCTGAGCAAAACGCGTAATCAGTAACTCTGCTAGGGCGGCGAAAAGCGCCTAGTGCGGAGACTTCGGAAGTCTACTCCGATTACCCTTTTGCACTCCCAGCAAGGGTTCCAGCCTAGGGGATATTCACGGGAATGCCTTCGTAGACCCTGGTTACGTCGCCGGGGCCGATGCCCCGCTCCACCACTACGGCAGAAGGGATGATGGGGGCGTCGGGTTCGCCATCGCATAGTTGCTCTACTTCTGTGACCCTTACCTCGCCCGCGCCAACCCAGCCAAGGGCCACACTGCCCACGTTGGCCAGGTCAATGCTCCTCACCTGCCCAGGCTGGAGCCAGAAGCTGTCAACCTCGATTACCGCGCCGCCGGTTTGATCCCTGAACTCCAGAAGAAGCTCTATCCTGTTGCAGTTGGAGTTGTTGCGCAGGGCGATCAGCGAGGTCAGGTCCTGATAGCCCTTAGACAGGGAGGGGAGGGCGATGTTCCACACCCACTCCTTCTCGCTCAGCGAATGGGCGTTATAGCTCCCCCCTTGCGCCGCCATCCCCTCTGGATAGCCCGCTCTCTTCAGATCAACCACGGCGATGATCGGCTCCCCAGCGCTTTCACGGCCGCCAGGATAGCCTACCTGATCATGTGATTGGATAATAGCGGCGCCCATGAAATCGAATCCCAGGTCTATGATGGCTGGTAGGTGGAAGGTCCTGGAACCGGCACAGTAGACCCAGTCGCCCAGGAAGAGAACCTCATCCCCGCTGGCATCCACGAAGTCCACAGTGACGAAGGTAGGCAGGGAATTCTGGCTCAGGTTCTGCACCTGGATGCCCGCGCTCCAGCCGCCAAGCTCCCTGTAGAGGAGGTCGGCGTAAAGGGTCGTGTCGCCTTGCTCCTCCCAGAGCGAGGCCCGATGGGTGAGCAGCGTGCCCCGATCATAGGAGCCAGGGGCGAAGCTCGTCTGATCCACGACGATGCCCAGGGGCTCATTGGCGACGATGTGGGTTGAGCCCAGCCAAGGGCCGGCATTGTTCAGTTCCAGGACTGCTGGCACCCTCACGCGGATGGCCTCGCCCGGAGCCAGGTTCTCGATGTGCTGGGCGTAAGCAAAGCCCGCCAAGCCCTGTTGGCCGTAGTAGATCCACACCGAGGTGCACTCCCGCCCCGAGTTTTGGATGGCCATCTCGGTATCCAGGCCGTTATAGGCCCTCATGGCATAAGGCGCGAAGTAGCCGTAGGGACGGCTCTCCCCGGCCATCCTCTCAGAGATGCCGGTGTAGACGCTGGAGACAAGGGTGCCGAAGTCGTTGGGGCCGGAGCGGCTGACCGTCACCGCCAGGGGCTCTCCAGGGTACTTATCAGGGTGCTCAGCCACCCATTCTCGCCATTCCTCGGAGTTTTCGACCTCGCCAGCCTCCTCGCAAGCCGCTTCGTACTTGTCCTCTCTCACCGAGTAGGCTATAGCTGACCTGGCGGCGGGAGGGATGGCGGCTTTCAGGGTCCAGACGCCATCCTCGGGGATGAACCAACAGGTGTGTCCTAGGGGCGCGGGGCTTTCAGAGGGGCACAATCCGGAGTATTCGCCCCAGAAAAACACGATCACCCCGGTGCCCGTTATCCCCACGTTTTGCATCTGGAGCCAGGTGCTCCACCCAGCCTCGTTGTCTATGCGGGGTAGCTGGATGTGCCTGCCGATCAGGGCCGAGGTGAGGTAATTGATCCCGCCAGGGGTGGGGTAGTCGAGGAGGTGCCAATCGGCCCTGCTGTTGGTATCCGAGGAGGGGCTATCCCTTCCCAGGGATTTGCCCTCGTCCCCCTTGCTCCAATCCGCACTCTCAGCCTCGTTTACCTCCGCCCCGCCATCCGGCGTCCCCTCCCAGTGGCCGGCGTTGACTATGTTGTTAAAGGCCGTCTGTTGAGCCCCTGCCCAAGTGCCATCTTTATTGGCGAAGGCCATAACATCAATTATCGTGCCCGCCCCATCTTCCAGGATGATCACATTGTCTGTGCCTGTGAGGCCGCTATCGGCGGTATAGAAATCACGATAGCCATTGCCGTTGGTATCTCCTGCCATTTCATCGTCGGCTGGATCGCCGCCGAAGTTCAGGACGATATACTCGCCTGGGGTTATGGTGTAATAGGGGAAGGTCTTTACTACGCTGGTTCTTGCTTTGACTACCCAGTATTTGATAGCGATGCTCTCTCCTGAGGTGTTGTAGAACTCCAGCCAATCTTTATCTTCGCTAGGAGCTACTTCGTTGATCAGCACGCTTCCTGGGACACCGAGGGTGGGATTAGGCTCCCCAGGGGTTTGGCCGGTAAACAAATGCCAATCGGCTTTGGTATTGGTATCGGTGGAGGAGCTATCTCTGCCTAAGGACTCGCCTTCGTCTCCCTCGCTCCAGTCGGCGCTTTCAGGCTCATTTATCCCTGCCCCACCATTGGGCGTGCCCTCCCAATGGCCGGCGTTAACTATAGCGTTGAATGCGCTTTGCTGACTCGAGGCCCATGTCCCATCGTTGTTGGCGAAGGAGACGGCGTCGATCATCGTGCTTGCTCCATCCTCCAGGATGACCACGTTATCTGTCCCTACGAGGCCGCTGTCGGCGGTGTAGAAGTCGCAATATCCATTGCCATTGGTGTCCCCTGCGATCTCATCGTTGGCCGGATCGCCATCGAAGTTCAGGACGAAATGCTCCTCGGGAGCTACTGTGTAAAAAGGAAAAGTCTTCACTATGGTGCCTCGCTCCTTGGCGACCCAATACTCGATGTTTATGCCCTTTCCCGAGGGGTTGTAGAATTCGATCCAATCCTTGGCCTCGCTGGGGGCCACTTCGTTTATTAAGATGTCCCCGGGGGTGCCAATGGTTGGATTACCTTTCCCAGGGGTTTGGCTGGTGAAGAGATGCCAGTCGTTCTTGCTGTTGGTGTCCGTTGAAAGCGCATCCCGCCCCAAGGATTTGCCTGTGCCTCCCTCGCTCCAATCAGCGCATTGCTTCTCGTTCCTCCTTTTGTTTTCTTCGGTATCATTGGGGTAAACTGTGGCTACCCATTCGTTGGCATCAACTATGCGCTGGAAAGCGCTATGCTGATCGCTTGCCCATGTCCCATCGTTGTTAGCGAAGGCCAAGGCGTCAATTATGGTGCCCGCCCCATCTTCTAAAATGATAACGTTGTCCGTGGCAACTAAGCCGGTGTCGGTGGTGTAGAAGTCGCGGTAGCCATTGCCATTGGCGTCCGCTGTGATCTCATCAGGTAAGCTCTGATTGAAATGTAAGACGATATACTCGCCAGGAGCCATAAGGTAGGAGGAAGTAAAAGTCTTGGCTGTCGTGTTTCTCTCTTTGACTACCCAGTTTTGAATATCAATGCTGCTGTTCGAGGCGTTGTAAAACTCAATCCAGTCGTATCCGCCGGTTTCGCTGGGGGCAACCTCATTTATCAGCACATCGCCTGGTGCGGCGGCAGACGCTGAGGTTAAAGCGATGGATAAGACCACTGTGATCACTAATAGCAAGCTTAAAAACCTGCAGGTTTTGTGGTGAACAGCGAAGCCACCCACCAGAAATCACACCTCCGGATGGTTCACAAGGTAATAAAAAGCCAACCTTTGAAACTGAGTCTGATCAAGCATCTTTAGGTTGGCATGAGAGATTGTGATAGAAAACGGAAGTTTGGGCTCATCCCCCTCAACCGCGCCCGGCAAGGATACCGCAGATGAAAAAGGAGATGGCAGCGAGGCTCGGAACCAGTATCCGCAGGGGGCGCGGTGCATCGGCGTAGACCAGGAAGTACTGGGCAACCCCAACTATCAAACCAGCCAAGGTGAAAGCGATCAACGCTGCCCAATTCATCGCCCTACCTCAACAATATGGCCATGATCACAGTGACCCACATGGTGATAATGGTGCCCATTATCCACCTGTAGTTGGTCCTCATCTCGGCCTCAATGTGATCTAGCCTGGCTTCCAGGTGATTTAACCGGGTGTTTATCTGCTCTAGGATCCCCTCTATTTTAGCCACCCTCTCTGTTAGGGCTGCTATTTCCTTGTCCCCCTCCATGGTTTTATCCCTCCTTTTTTAAATTTTACCATAAGGGAATACCCCTGTCAATGGCGGTGACCACAATTTATAGGGCAATGCATTCTCTTATTTAAAGACCTTGAGCAGGCACCTTCCATCCAGCGCTGCTTTCAAGCCCTTGGCCTTCGGGCTGATGCCCTCGAGGCCGAAGCCTTTACGCCGACCTTGGCAGCTCTCTCCTGGTGCAGCAAACCCAGGACGATGCGTGTAGGATGGCAAAGTCTTGGGCACCGTTGCCCTCACTACGGGGCTGTGATATCTTCCCGCAAGGCTACATCCAGCACCCAATTTTGCAGAAGATGTCGTTTTCCAAGATGGGGGCGCGGATCTTCTAGAGCGGAAAGACGCCCCGCCAAGGCTTCGCCCTGAGGCCCTCAGGGTCCCGAAGGAGCTCTAGCCCGAAGGGGAGCCATCGGATTCTCGGACATGGGTTATCCTCCTTCGACTCGGGAAACGATAACCCATTTCGCCTCCAATTCAGGGAATGCGATTGCCCCGGGCACTGGTGCGAATTGGGTGGCCGATTTTGAGTATCTGTGCTATAATATAATGCATAATGTCCCTAAGCAGCCTCCCCCTCTGGTGTTGGTGGTCTTGCAGGAAGAAAAGGGCTCTTGAAGCCGCGAAGCGGAGGCGGCAACGGTCCGGCGGAGCCTTCGGCGTGAGAAGCCTTGTTGCAGGATAAAGGCGAGAACAAGATTTCGCCCGAGGCTTCAACGCTCAGCCGAACCGCTCGATCGGGGCGTTCTCGCCTCCCTTTTGAAAGCCTTCGACCTCATCAACACCCAAAAGGGGGATTACCGTCCCATAGAAGGAGGCGACTATGCTCGATTTGCTTCATCAGATGACGAATGGTGACGAATTCTCTCGCCCCTCTTCTAATGACATACCCTTCGGGCTTGAGCCCCTCAGGGCGAAGCCTTTAAGGCGAGAGAGTTCGTCAGGTCTCACCGTATTGATGCAGATACTCTGTAGAGGATGGTGTGAGACTATTCGTCAGAGGGTTCTTCCGCTTCTCTGCCTTTCCCTTCTTTTGTGTGGCTGCTTGCCGGGGGCGAGGGCCACCCCTGCAGCCCCTGCGACGACCAAGACGCCAAAGCCGACCTTCACCCCTGTATCCATAGTGGTTGAGATCCCCACACCCGGACCCTCGCCCCCCTCAGCTCCCGGCCCGGCGGCCGAGCAGTGCCCATTGACCGGAGAGGAGCTATCCGACCCCAGCCTCGCCGCCCGTCGCCCCATCGCCGTGAAAATTGAGGCCTCCACTGTTTCCGGGCCTCAGTCCGGCTTAAGCCGAGCCGACATGGTCTTCGAGCATCTGACGGAAGGGGGCATCACCCGCTTCACCGCCCTCTACCTCTGCCGAGATAGCGTGGCCCTGGGGCCCATCCGCAGCGCCAGGCTCATCGACCTGGAGATCGTGCCCATGTTCGATGCCCTCTTCGCCCACGTCGGCGCCTGCCAGCCGATCATGGAACTGATCGCCAAATCCGACATAGCTGATTTTGACGAATACCTGGGCACGCCGGGCTACCATCGTATCCCTGAGAGGAAAGCACCCTACAACGTCTACACCAGCACCGATGCCCTCTGGGGGGTGGCCAGCGAGAGGGGATGGCAAAGGGCGGTGGAACTCGAAGAGCTTCCCTTCTCCGAGGAGCCTCCAGCCGCGGAGGCCACCGCTATTCACATCTCCATACCCTACTCCCGCTGGTTCACCATCGAGTACCAACATGACCCCCAGCGAAGGGCTTATCTGCGCGCCATGTCCGGGGAGCCGTGCATCGAGGCTATCACCGGCGAGCAGTTAACCGTCACCAACGTCATCGTCCTCTATGCCATCCACAATGAGACAAACATCAGGGACGCTTTAGGCGCCCGTACCGTGGAGATAGAGCTGACCGGCCAGGGACGGGCCATCATCTTCCGCGACGGGTTAGCCTTCGAGGCCCGTTGGCTCAGGGAAGAGCGCGACCAGATGCTGCGCTATGTGGATGCTTTTGGCAACCCCATCCCCCTCAGGCCTGGCAACACCTGGGTCCAGGTCGTGCCACACGACATGGAGATAGAATGGAGATAGAGGTGGTCTCTGGAATGGACTTGCGGGTCATCAGCGTAGGGAGCGTCCCCTCAGGCCTGATCGAGAAGCTGCGGGGGGAGATCGAGGGGTGCTATCGGAGGCTCTCCGCACCCGGCACCGTGGAGCTGCGTTTGATTGACACGGCCGAGAGGCTGGCCGATCTCCTAGCCAGGGAGAAGGCGGAGCTGGGCATAGCCACCTCTGGAGACGAGGAGTTCCTGGCCACCCACGATGCCTGGCGAGGTATGCCCCGGATAACCGTCTGCGCCGAGAGGATAATGGGCCTGCCAGAGCTCCTGCGGCAAGGCATCATCAGGCACGAGGTGGCCCACACTGTTCTTCATGGCTCCCTCGAATATTACGTCTTCAGTCTCCCGCAAGATGTCCTGGCCATGGGGAGGGCAAGGGGAATCGGGGTTCCTATCCTGCAACAGCTCTTTTATTATGTCTCTGTAGCCGTCAAGGACTACGAGGCGACCAAGCTGCTGGTCGAGCATGGCTACGAGGAGTGCCAGGTGGCCCTGGCCCTCCACCAGTTAGAGGCCACTGAAGAGGACAAGCTGGCCTGGCGGATGGCCATTAGGCACCCGCAGGCCAGGCTCGTCTATCTGGCCGCCCAACTGAAGCCGCTCCTATTCGCCTGTCCGCTCCTGGAGCTCCCCACCACAACTCAGCGGGTAAAGCAGGGGGTGGAGGAGATGTTGGGGCACCTGCCGCCAGAGGAGAGCGAAAGATTGCTCAAACTGGCGGAGCAGGTGGCATCCCATCTGGGCGATGACACCCACCGCAACATGGAGATGGCCCTCAGGCTGGTTTTGGAGACGTTGTAACTGAGGGGGGACACAAAGAAAGGGAATAGAAGATGAAGATCGCTTCCCTGCACCCTTGGAAGGTTGCGCCAGCTGAGGCGATGGAGATACAGCGCCAGTTGCGTGCGAGGGTATCCACGGAGAGCACCCTCACCACTGTGCAAACCGTAGCCGGTGTCGATGTAGGCTTTAAGGGGAACATCGCTAAGGCAGCGGTAGTGGTGTTAAACTATCCAGAACTGGCTCCTCTCGATCAGAGCGTGGCCGAGTTGGAGGTGGAGTTCCCCTACATCCCGGGGCTCCTCGCCTTCCGTGAGGCACCCTCCATCCTGGCCGCCTTCGAGAAGCTTCAGGTGGAGCCGGACCTGATCATCTTCGATGGGCAGGGCCTTGCCCACCCCCGCCGCATGGGCATCGCCTCCCACGTGGGGGTGATCCTTGATCGGCCCTCCATCGGCTGCGCCAAGTCGTGCCTCTGTGGCGTCCATGAGGAGCCAGGCCCGGAGAGGGGCTCCTACGCCTACCTCTACGATGGGGATGAGGTCATCGGCGCGGTGGTGCGCACCCGCACCGATGTCAAGCCCCTTTACGTATCTATCGGCCACAGGATCGACCTGGAGACAGCCACCGAATACGTCCTCAACTGCTGCCGTGGCCACAGGCTCCCCGAGCCGACAAGATATGCCCATCAGGCAGCGGCAGGGGAAATGCTCCTGCCAAAAGGGATTCAACCAGCCCTATTCGACCTGTAACGAAAGGGGAAAGGGACTGAAAGGGAAGAATTTTCCCCTTAGTTCCCTCAGTTCCCTTTGCTATCCTATGTCCCTTGAACAAGAGATCCGGCGAGCCGCCAAGCTCATCCTTGGCTCCAAATACGTCGTCGCTTTGACCGGGGCGGGCATCTCCACCCCTTCCGGCATCCCCGACTTCCGCAGCCCGGAGTCGGGCCTGTGGAGCAGAGTGGACCCCATGGCTGTGGCCTCCCTCCATTCCTTCCGCCTCCGCCCTCAAGCCTTCTACGAATGGGCTCGCCCCCTGGCCAAGGCGCTGCTGGAAGCCCAGCCTAACCCGGCCCATCGAGCCCTGGCCGATTTAGAAGGGATGGGGCTCCTGAAAGCGATCGTCACCCAGAACATAGACGACCTGCATCGGAAGGCCGGTTCAAAGCGGGTGTTGGAGATCCATGGCACCCTACGCGAGGCCACCTGCCTCAAGTGCCATCGTGTCGTCCCCACTCAAACGAAAACTCTCTCCGAAAACTATGAGAGTAAGCACAAACAGGAAGAGTGCAGTACTCCGTCAGCGGACGGAGAGAGTCTTCGTTTCCAGGGGTTAATCGAGCGGTTCATCGAAACGGGCGAACCGCCCATGTGCCAATGTGGGGGGATGCTGAAGCCCAACATCGTGCTCTTCGGCGAGCAGTTGCCGAAGAGGATCCTCCTAGAGGCCTGGGGGGAGGCTGAGAGGTGCGACCTGATGCTGGTTGTTGGCTCCTCCCTGGAGATGGCCCCGGCTTCGGAAATACCCCTCGTTGCCCAGCGATACGGGGCGAAGGTCGTCATCGTCAACTACCAAGAGACCTACCTAGACGACCTGGCCGACGTGGTCATTCGCGAGGATGTGGCCGAAGTATTGCCCCGCATCGTAGAGGCCTGCCGCCAAGGCCAGTAGTGAAGGCCGCACTCCGTAGTCTCACACCGAAGACTGATCTAACCCTATGCTCCTCAGCTTCTCCGCCTGTTCCCTCGTGGCCAGCTCTTCTATGAACTCGTCGAGCTCGCCCTCTAAGACCTCCTCCAAACGATAGACAGTGAGCCCGATGCGGTGGTCTGTCACCCTGTTCTGGGGGAAGTTGTAGGTGCGGATCTTCTCGCTGCGCTCCCCTGTGCCTATCTGGCTCCGCCGAGCCTCTCCCAGTTCCTTCAGCCGCTTCCGCTCCTCTATGTCGTAAAGGCGGGCGCGCAGGACAGCCATCGCTCGCGCCTTGTTCTGGAACTGTGAGCGTGTGCTCTCACAGGAGGCAGTGATGCCGGTAGGGACATGAGTGATGCGCACCGCCGAACTGGTCTTCTGCATGTGCTGCCCCCCCGGCCCGGAGGAGCGGTAAACATCAATGCGCAGGTCATCGGGGTTGATCTCCACCTCCACCTCCTCGGCCTGGGGCAGGACGGCCACGGTAGCCGTCGAGGTGTGGATGCGGCCGCTGGCCTCGGTGATGGGCACTCGCTGGACGCGGTGGACGCCGCTTTCATACTTCAAACGGGAATAGGCCCCCTTGCCCTTGACCTCAAAGACAACCTCCTTAAAGCCACCCACACCCGTCTCATGGAAGCTAAGCAGATCGGTGGCCCAGCTATGTCTCTCGGCGTACCTGGTGTATATGCGATAGAGGTCAGCAGCGAAGAGGCTCGCCTCATCGCCCCCCGTCCCAGCGCGTATCTCGACGATGACGTCCCTCTCATCCCTGGGGTCTCTGGGCAGGAGAAGAAGCCTGATCTCCTTGAGGATATCCTCCTCTCTCTCCTTCAAGGCTTCAATCTCCTCCTCCACCAACCCCCTCATCTCCGCGCTCAATTCTTCGTCCAGCATAGCCTGCGTCTTCTCCAGCTCCATCGTCGTCGCCTTGTATTCGCGGTACTTCTTGACGATGTCTTCGATCTCCGCCTGCTCTTGGGCTAACTCCTTGAGGTGAAGGTGGTCGGCGGCCACCTCAGGATCGGCCATCATTCTATTCAATTCCTCGTAACGCTTCTCGATAAGGTCTAACTTCTCCAGCATAGCAAATTTCCTCACATAAATTATAACCTTTTTTCACCAGCTTAGCAACCTCGGGTTCTGTAAACCCTTAAGAAAAAAGCCCCTCCGCCTCCCTTGGTGAGGCAAAGAGGCTTTCCACCGCCCTCCTCATCAGTGCAAAAGCTAAGCGCCGGGAGAGAAGCCCTTCATAACGACCTGTTTTTCTGCTTCCGGGTATAGGGCATCAATCTCCTCCTGCAAGACGATGGTCCGCTGAATGGCTGTCACCACACGGCAATAGGTTTTGATCTCCTCCAGGGTGAGCCGCCGGTCCCGGCGGTCCTTGAGCCACTTCGCCAGCACCTGATAGCCGCCGATCTGGTATTCCCATAGCTCCAAGGGGACTGGCTCGAAGTACTGGGTTTTGTTGACGTAGACCCGCTCCTCTCTGGGTTCGTAACGGAAGCCCTGGCTTTGGGTGCGAGCGACGCGGCTGTCGCCTTCGCCTTGGAAGCGGGCCAACGGCGGGTCGAGTTCTTCTGACCGTAGGAGATGCAGGTCCACCAGGCGTTTCCCCAGCGCGGCCAGTGCTTGAAAGAGCTCGAAATCGGCGGTGAAGGGGATGCGAGGGAAGTCAATTTTGAGGAACTCGGCGTACTTCTCCCGGTAGGTGTCCGCGTAGAGGACGGCGTAGACGTAGTGGAAGATGTCCTCGGGGGTGAAAGTACGTTCCGCTTCTGACAAAGCGGCGGCGATTGTCTCTATCACGCTATCGAAAGCGTTGTGGACTTCGTCGTTGGTGAATCGCAGAACGCGCAGTCCCAGGCTCTCTAAAAACTCCCGGCGAATGGCGTCTTCCTCTTGGGTGTATTGATGAATGGGCCCTTCGACCTCGACCACCAAGCGGGCCTCGGAGCAATAAAAGTCGACGAGGAAGCGGTCTATAGGATGCTGACGCCGGAACTTGAAGCCCAAAAGTTTACGGTTGCGCAGTCGCTGCCACAGTTCGTCCTCCTCTGGGGTAGGGTGGTGACGCATCTCGCGGGCGAGGGGTTTGAGTTTTTCCCAAAGTTGGGGCGGTGTGCGCCATTTAACCTCTCCCCCCAGCCCCCTCTCCGCTTGCGGGGATACCTCTCCCCCTTGCCCCCTCCCCGCAGGCGGGGAGAGGGTTTGAGGGTGGGGTTCAGAGTGTGGGGAGGGGGAGCGGGGGTGAGGTTGAAACCTCGCACCCCATTGCCGCTCCAACGCCGCCACGACCTCGGGATTGAGGTTCGGCTTCCTCTCTCCGCTTGGCTCAAGATCGCTGAAGAGGTCCTTTTTGGACATGTCAGGATGGAGGTAAAGAGGGAAGACTTGATTGGCTTCACGAGAAGCAGCAGAGATAGCAACGTCCACAGCCAGACAATCGGTAACAAAACAATGATGCCAAGAGACTGCTGCTCTACGAGAGATCAGTAGCGCCAAGTTGTCTTTGCCAAGGATGTGCCGCATTACCCCTTGTCGGCCGCGGTCAATGGCATGATAGTGGTAGAAGATCCAGCGGACATCAAAGGGGCGGTAGAGGCATCGCGTAATCTTATCCTCCCATGCTTCGTCCTGTTGGATCAACTTCCGCTTCTCGGACAATTTCCAGCTCGTGGTGTCTTTCAGACCAAAGGCCTGCCGCACCACGTCGTCCGGCATATTCGGGTCGCGGAGCATCCAGATCCGGCGCTTGAGGGTCTCCCGGTCAAGGTCAATGGCGAACTTATCTCTATGAGTCTGAATACCCATTATGTTAACGGGAAACAAATTCGTAACTTTTATGAAGTCATTATAGCGTTCCAGCGCTGCCTCGTCGCGGGGCACGAGGAGGTAAAACTCTGGTTTGGGGCGGATCTCCTGCCAGTCCGTGGTTTCCACATCGTGATTCAGAAGCCAGCCGTATTTGTCATGTCGCAGGCCCCAGAGGTCAGCGTGGTAGACCCCTCCCCCGGCTCCTTCCCCGCGTGCGGGGAGGGGGTTTGGGGGTGGGGTACAGCTTGCGGAGAGGGGGCCAGGAGGAGAGGTCTTGATGAAGAAGGCAACGGCCACTCCCTGCCGGATGTCGAAGACGTTCTCATCCTTGCTTCCATCGGGACAGGTCTCCCGCTTCAAGGAGTTGCCGTGCAGATCCAGCACGTAGATCTCATCGAAGCTCTGCATGAGGCTGAGGCGCATGCCCCGGAAGGTGGGGTTGTCCAGATAGGAGTGGTTGGTGATCATGCCCACCACGCCCTGGCCCGTCTGCTCGATCTTCCACTGGGCGAAGCGCAGGAACTTCACGTAATCGTCCTGAAGCCACTTGGGGTTTTTCTCGCCCAGCGGTTTCCCGTCCACCTGCTTGTAGTCCTTGATCAGCTCCCGAATCCAGGGCCCCCGGTTGGCCGAATGACCCGAATAAGGCGGATTGCCCAGGATGACCAGGATGGGGCGTTGCTTCTTGACTTCGCCCGCCAGACGGGACTCCTGGGCCAGCGAGGCCATGCCGGGCAGGCGCGTTTGTTCCAGCTCCTCCATCTCCAGGGTGTTGGTCAGGTAGAACTGAAAGCGCTCGTCGTCGCTCAGGCGGTGCCCCAGCTCCTCCAGGAAGAAGGACATCTTGAGGTGCCCCACGGCGTAGGGGGCCATCATCAGCTCGAAGGCGTAGTAGTTTTTCAGGATGTGCTGGCGGATGAACTCCTCCCGGCCGCCCGTGCCGTATCTGTCCTCGAACTCCCGCACCGCCTCCTGGCAGGCTCGGGCGACGAAGGTCATAGTCCCCGCCGCTGGATCGAGCAGGGTGACCCCCTCGGAGGCCAGGCCATCGCTGCGACCGAACTTCGTTTTGAGCAACTTGTGGAGGGAACGGACGATGTAGGAGACCACCGGCTCAGGGGTGTAGTAGACCCCGCGCTGCTCGCGCTCTTCGGGGTCGTACTCCGCCAGAAAGGTCTCGTAGAAGTGGACGATGGGATCGCTGCCCTTGCCCTCGCGGTAGAAGCGGTCGAGGATGCCGCCCGCGTCGGCCACGGCCAGCACCTCGGAGATGTCATCCACGATCCATTCGAGCTGCTTGGGGAGATCGCCCAGCGAGATGAACTGAAACACATCGCGCAGGATGCCGATGGTGCGGGGGATGTTGTAAAAGGCCATGCGGCGGTTGAATTGCCTCCCCCTGTCTACGGGGGGATTAGAGGGGGGCTTCGCCCTGAAGGGCTCTAGCCCGAAGGGTACCCGGGTGCGGGCGGCAAAGAGGCCGTAGGTGATGGTTTGGGCGTAGAGGTCAGCGAAGTCCTCCAGGGTAAGCTTGGCAATCAGGTACCTCTGGAAGGCCTCGTAGAATCCCAGCAGGACTCCCTGCTCTTTCGCCTGCTCTTTCGCCTGCTCTTCGCGAAGCTCGTCGGCCACCACGTCCCGGAGAAAGCGGGTGCGTTTGGCCAGCTCCACCGCCAGCGACTCCGCCGTGTAGGATCTTGGCAGGGAGAAGGAGAAGAACTGTTCCAGCAGGTTGAGGAGTTCGTCGCCCTTCTCCACGGGCGGGACAACGCCCAGTTGGTGGAGGACGAAGGGCCTGGCCGCCAGGACGCAATCCACCAATTGCCCGTCCCGGTAGAGGCGGAACTCGAAGAGGTTGGTGAGGACCAGGTTAGGG
>Ga0315314_1002760_pt1 | contig 14267 bp, 17 predicted proteins | sample TDP9_MG_FD_203631 | JGI IMG/M metagenome (GOLD analysis project Ga0315314, IMG submission 203631) | Freshwater sediment microbial communities from Lake Towuti, South Sulawesi, Indonesia - TDP9 | ecosystem: Environmental > Aquatic > Freshwater > Lake > Sediment | place: Indonesia: South Sulawesi...
GTTCCTCAATAAGCGATTTCTGGGATTCGTCAAAGAAGTCCATTGTCCATGGATGCCACTTGCTGAGGAAACCCCAATAGGTTGGAGGTACAACCACACCGCCAAACTTCTCTGCGGTTTTGGTGAGGATGTAATGAGCCTTGAGAGTATCGTTTCCTAGGGGTAGATGTCTTCCATGCCATTCCAACGAGCCGAAGGCACAATATGCTACAGGGAATCTTGCCACAGCCTCATCCAGCTCATGAGGTAGCATTTCCTCATAACAGACTTTCCGCTTCATCATAGATCCTTTCTTTGATGATGGTTCCCTCTTCAATCCGGAAGCCTGTTCGCTATCGCCCTTCAAGCCACTTCTTAACTTCAGAAAGCGCTTCTGGATTCTCAAAGACGTAGGGCGGATGAGTTGCCCAAGGTATCCTTCTCGCTATTGGGTAGATTGAACACTTACTCGGTTGACCCATACAGAGTTTCAGCACTTGATCGCGGGTCACAGGAGGGCTCAAGTCAGAGCCGGCACATTTCGGCCCGTACGTTTGTAGGGAGATCTGTCCCCAGATAAGGTGTGGGCAGATTGTTGGACCTTTTTTCAGACCGAAAGCTTTCAGGAAGCTTCCCATTCGAACTACCTTTCTCTCAGCCTATCTTCTCTATCAAGCTAGTGCGAATCTGTGCAGTGAAACTATTGATGTTCGCCGATCCTTTATCCACAACTTTGAGATTACCTGGGCCGTCTAGAACTATGTCTTTGTAGATTCTGTACGAGCCCGAGTCCCATCTCACAGTAGCCATGCTTCGTCCTGAATCTACGATTGTTCCTTCCTTGCCGTAGTCCACTAAGATTCCGTCAGAGGACCCTGTCTGTTGAGGACCGTATCTAGCTGGCCAGTCGCTGCGGCAATATCGCACTCTATCCCCCTTGGAGAACTTCTTTCCAAAGATCTTCCCTAGAATACTCATACGTCCCTCGCCATCACCAAGTGGGTATGATATCCACTTAACGTTTTCTGTGGCTGACATGCTGCATCTTCGTCGAAGCTTGCCTTTCCTGCGCGTTCACAATCGAAGGCGCGCCTCTTATGCCAGAAGTCTTTGATCTCGGAATCATATTACCCCTTGGAGAGTTTCCTCCTTCTGGCCGATTCGCGTTTGTCTGAATCCTAAGGGAAACCTAGGATATGTAAGTTGTTTCCTTTTCTCCCCTTTTTCTCCGCTCTAGGTCGTAGATGACCCCGCTAGGCTGGCTCATTACCTCTTTCTCGAAGATTTCGGCTCTCGTCTTGAGGTCACTTAAGTCAAGTCTGATGCTGGTGAGCTCCAGCAGCTTCCTAAGCATATCATATGCAGCTTTCGGATATGCTCCCTCAACATAGATTGGGACTGCAACCCACAGGCTGACGACATCTATCTTCTTCTCCCTAGACCTCCAAAGCAACTCGCTATATACGCTTGTGGGACCATTGTAGTCAGTGAGCTCAATGCCGGCCTTTTCCAGTTCTTTCAGAATCTTGCTGTTGTTTGTTGATGACGTTATGAGAGATTCGTCCGTGTGAGAGATGTCTGCAAGATATCCGCCTATTGTGTAGATCCGCTTTACGTCGTATCTATTGGCAAGGCCGAGCACAGTTGCTGCATACCTTGGCCAGTCGTGATGGGGCTCGAAGCCTAGAAGGAGTATCAGATCGTTTTCGCCCTTCTTGCTTCTCCAATAAAAGAGCTCGTTGCTGGGAGGAGTGTACGATTGGACTAACCCCTGCTTTATTGAGACTAGGGGTCTCTGAATGAAGTAATCGTGGAACCTCTCATGCGGGATCTCGCCGAACCTCCTTGCACCTAGCTTGTCCACAAGATACTTGACCGTGAAGGTTGAGACCTTACCAGCGTTCCCCCAACCGTCCAGGCCTATGATCATTGTAGGGTTGCGAAGTTCAACCCTTTCATCGACCCTTATTGCCGTATTCATATTCCCATCACTTTTCCGCTAGCGCCGATGATAGTAGACGCCTCGTTGTTAGAACGCTTCAAAGGAGATCTCTTCAGTAATGCTCTAGACGTGAACATGATTCTACAATCCTCGTACCCCAAAGTAGATCACAAAAACTCCTATCGCCAATGCAACTACGCCGCCTACAAGCAATGCCAGACCGATTGTAGACAATAGTGGGACCTTTGCTCCAGCAACAACAGTCAGATCCACACTAGCAGATCCATCTTCGTTCATCAACACGATCCAGTAGTTGCCAGCCTCAGGATTCCATTCCAACGTCTGAGTTCCACTTCCATGCTTCGAAGATACCCAGAAGGTTTCAGAAGTCGGGCTTGATGGTGTAGCGCGTCCTGTGTGACGAGTGTATTCCACAGTAACGGATCCTGATGTTGAGACGTCAAAGCGGGTGACCTCGTCATAGTCTACATTGCTGAGATATGGCGAGGCGTCCGACTCTCTGGCGATCCCTATGAAAATGTCTCTTGATGGATCGTTATTAGAGCCAGCTATTTTGACAGTGACGAAGTCGCTTGGAGTCGGCCTCCACAATCTCCATCCTGCCATGCTCTCTCCCCAGTCAATATCAATGTGCTGAAGAACAATAGCGTAGGAATCTGTTGCCAGCCGACTGCTCCTTGTGGCGATGAACCCACCGCTGTCTGTGAGGTTGGTGTTCAGCCAGAGCAGAGCTCCTCCTCCGACGAGCAGACCGAATGCGATTAGCAGGAATATGCCCCCTGTGACCAGTAAAACGATCTTCAAAGCACTTGGCCCCTTTTTTCCCCTCCGTACTCGGGTTTCGGAAACATGGACAGGAGTTCCGCAAGAAGTACAGTACTTCGCATCGTCTTCCAGTTTGGCACCACATTTCTGGCAATGCGGCATCTCTTCGTTCCCCCTCCAGTATGCAAGCTAGTTAGTGCATCCACCTGTAAATAACTTCTCCTAAAGCGAGAGACGGGCGTTATGTTGCCTCATTGTTTCAGTTGTTTGGAGTAAGGCGCGCGGCACTCTAGACCAATCGACCGGTGAGCTGTCAGTACCTGATGTCTCGACTTCTCCCCCAAATCTTAAATCTGTGATCCATTCCTCTATCCGACAGAGGTATGATGTAACCAGAGAAAGCTCAAAGCCATGAAAAAGACGTGAGCATAGAAACCTGATGGCATGTAGGGGATCGTGTTGAGAGCAATAGTCTATGATGGTCCGGGAAAACTCAGTGTGAGGGGGGTCCCCAAACCAAAGGTTGAGCCCCGCGATCTCCTCGTAAAGGTCAAAGCTGCGGGGATATGCGGTAGCGATCTCGAATTGGCGCGAGGCCTTCGTCCAGATGTGAGACCGCCTCGGATTCCGGGCCACGAGATTTCGGGCGAGGTTGCTGAGCATGGAGCACAAGTAACACGTTTCAAAGTAGGTGACAGGGTTGTTGTGGAGCCAATCATATCTTGCGGGAAATGCCGCAATTGTGCTGTCGGAAGGTATAACATCTGCCAAGATCTGAAATTTATGGGCGTCCACACTGATGGCGCCTTCGCTGAGTATCTGGCCATACCGGAACAGCGCGTCTACAAGATCCCCCGCAATCTGCCGTATGACGAAGCAGCTGTCTTGGAGCCTACGGCTGTAGGCGTGCATATAGTCAGCAGGGCTAGCATATCGTTAGGTGACACAGTTGTCATCCTTGGAGCTGGCCCTATAGCGTTGCAGATTGCGCAGGTAGCCAAGAAGAGGGGTGCAGGCTACATCATCATGACTGATGTCCTGGACTACAGATTAGAGTTGGCGGAGAAGTTGGCCGCAGACCGTGTAGTCAATGTTGGCAAAGAAGATCCGTTGCAGGTTGTGAAAGAAGAGACTGATTGTGAGGGAGCTGACGTGGTCATTGAGGCAGTTGGGAGATCGGAAACAATCGCGCAAGCAATGGACCTTGTGCGTAGGGGCGGAACAATACTTGTAGGCGGTCTCAATGTGGAGAGGTTTGTTTCCAAGCCGCCGACTTTCTGGATGAACTTGCTCTATAAGGAGGTGACTGTTCAGTCTTCCAGATCGTACGCCGCGGGGAACTGGAGTGCTGCAATAAGGCTAGCGTCAAGAGGGGAGATCAACCTCAAGGCGTTAGTAACCCATAGGTTCCCGCTGGAAGAAGTCTCGAGGGCTTTCGAGGTGGCTGACGGGAAGCTGGAGAACGCGGTAAAGGTTTTGTTCACGCCGCAAGATGGGAGAGGTGTTGATTGTTGATTGTTGATGCCCACACTCATCTGGGACGTGATTACGCCTACGAGGAGGATTTCAACGCTGAATTCCTTTTGATGAGCATGGAGCGGAACGGGATCGACATAAGCATCGTGCAGCCTGGCACCGCATTTGATTTGGGAGCAGTCGTGAAACAGCACAACAAGATCGCGGCTCTCGCCAAGAGGATGCCAGGCAGAATTTATGGCATGGCTAACCCGAATCCTCACCTTCCGGCTGGAAAGTATCGAAGGGAACTAGAGAGATGCGTGAAAGGTCTGGGTTTTGTTGGGGTGAAGCTTCATCCTCAAGCTCACGCCGTTAATCCTTCATCGTCTACCGGTAGAAAGGTGTTTGAGACAGCCTTGGAGCTAGAGATACCTGTTATGGTCCATACGGGAGAAGGAATCTCCTGGGCTCTACCATCCAAGTTGATACCTATAGCCATGGAATTCGGCAACCTGAAAATCATAGTGGCACATTGCGGTGGCGCCATGTTTGCGTCTGAAGCCGCTCTGGCTGCGAGACTATGTCCTAATGTATACTTGGAACCCAGCTGGTTGCCAGGACCTGCCATTCGTGGTTTCTGCAGAAACATCGGAGCTGATCGGGTTATGTTCGGCTCTGACATGCCCGAAAATGTAGCGCCCGAACTTGCCAAGTTCAGGTCGATAGGTCTCACTGACGACGAATTGAACTGGTGCCTCCGTGAGACTGCGGTAAAGGTGTTCAAGATTGCCAAAAGTTGATTTTGGCCGCAAGGCTTTGAGTTTGGTTCGAAATGTGACATAGTCGTTGAGTGACGGAGTTGATCTGATGAGGCTGGGAGTAACTAGCTATACATTCAGATGGGCCGTCGGGGGAGATTCCAGATTCGGAGATAGTTTCAAACCGAAAAGGGTTGTAGACGCCTTCGGTCTGGTAGGCCTGGTTTCGAAGTTGGGATTGGAGGTGCTTCAGATAGCCGATAACATGAACACTGAGTTGACCGCGCAGAACTACAGGAAACTACGGGAAACTGCAGAAGCGAAGGGGGTGGCTCTGCAATTGGGGGCTAGTGGGATAGACAAGGCGGTTGTGAAGAGATATGCAGAGATTGCTGAGTTGTTGGGTGTCAGCCTGCTGAATGTGTATGCGACAGAACGGCAGCCTATTGGAGAGGTCGTTGAGAGGATACGTGGCTTTCTGCCCGAGCTGAGGGACCATCAATTGGCCTTGACCTTGGAGAATGAGGATTCGGGAATCTACACATGCCATGAGCTTGCGGAGATTCTGCGGCGTGTCGACGATCGATTTGTCGGGGCCTGTGTCGATACCATGAACTCTACAGTGATTCTGGAGCATCCTTTGGACACTGTCAAGGTTCTTGCTCCTTATGCCATGTGTTTGCATCTCAAAGACTTCGTTATCAGGCGCGCGAGTGTCAGCGGATTCTCAATCGAAGGCGTCCCCGTGGGCACAGGGATGTTGGATGTGAAGGCTGTGCTTGACATGGCTAAGGAAACCGGCCGTGAGCCGGACATTCTTCTGGAGCAGTTCATGGGCAGGAGAGGCGATGAGGAGGCAACCCTCGAAGAGGAAGTAAAATGGGTGAGAACCGGCGCCAAATTCGTGAGGTCACTCTTGTCAGACGTCTAAGTCGTGTTACACTGGACGCGAAACTGCTGCTTGGAAGGAAGTTAGAGCCCGTGGCCTCCACTCGACGGCAATCTGGAAGGCTGTAGAGGGGCTGTTGGCTGTTGATAGTGTTGTTGGGCTCTATAGAGGCTTCGGACCTGCAGAGGATTCTGGAAACCTGAAATGAACCTCGCGTTAGATTCCGGACACAGGGCTTGGATTTTGTGGCTCTAGGGCGATGCACCTTGGGGCGCAGCCTAACTTGGGCGTTAGCGTGGGAGCTGTAATAATCCTCGGTAGAATAGTGGAGTCGCCTAGGATGCGTTCAGAGAAAGAGGCCTTTTCCAAGGTATCTCAACGCATAGATAGCCCCTAGCAATCCGAAGTATATGATCGCAAATATGGTTATTCCAAACGGATATGTTGGGAAAGCCTGCTCGTAGCATTGGTGTATGTCCCCGAAGGGGAAGCGGGTTGTTGCTGCAAGAACTATAGCATACACTAGGAAGAGTGACAGCAGAACGATTAGAGGAGCCCTTCTACTGATCAACTTCTGTGCATCGCCACAGCGCGCGGCATTCAATGATAGTTTTCACTGTCAGATCTCAATATTTAACCGCTTGAGAAAGAATCTTACGAAACATAGTTCTTGAACTCTTGCAGAGGTTTCCTATCTCACGTAGAGCTTTCATCTCTTCTTCTCCATTCTTTATTGGTGAGAATCCAGAAATCCCGCCTCAAGGTTTGTTTGTGAAGTCTTTGCGGCTAACCAAGTTTTGAAACATCATCTTTGTCTTCATAACCTACATAAACGGAGCTCTTCAAGAGTTAGTGGACGACGGATGTTCATTCTGTCACGAAAGGGGAGGACACGCGTTTGGAAGAGCAGCAACGGAGGTTAGTAAGTGTTCTGGTCAGTAAAGAAGGGAGTCTCCAGATTCAGGGGCTTCCTTTGGATGACCTCATAGATATGCTCGAACTGGTTAAGGATGTTGAGGTAGAGATAGAAGCCGAGCCTTGCCCTGTTAAGGTCCAGAGAGGGAAAGAGGGAAATCTCCTCGAATCTAGTGGCACTCTAACTCAGCAAACATTAAGCGTGCCTAAAGAAAAGAACCGGCAGGGAAAAGAGTGATTGCTTAGGTGTTGCAGGCTAGGGTCAGAGCGAGTTGCGGTTCAGGTGATGCTTCTTGAGGAAGCCCTGAAACAGGCTAGACATATGCCTAAGTTTCCCTTGTTCTGTGGGTTTATGCTTTTCTGCCTGGGTGTAGGGTTGTGGCAACAATGGGGTTTGATAACAGGTAGGCTAGCAATACGTAGGGCCACATGTATCCCGCGAATATGTTCCAGCCGATTAGGATTTCCGCGACTGGACGCCCTATAGCAAGGCTGCCGCCCCATTCGAATAGAAGTGTCAAGCCCAGCCACAAGATCCCGACTTGAACAGAATCTTTAGTGTCATACGCCTTAACGAATCGCAGCAGTAAGAATGCGAAAATGAAGATGTACACGATTCGGGTGGACATCCCGATTTGATGTGCCGCGAGCGCACCCCAATTCGGTTCATAAACGAGATTCATGGGGACGAAGTAGTTAAAACCCGAAACTAGGATCTCCATCAACCAGACGCGAACTGCTGTCTTCAATAAAAGCCTATTTATAGGCATCCCAGCTTCCTAAGTGACGCGAGCGCGGGTCAATCTATCGCGAATCAGAACTCGGTTCTGGGCAGCCTTTGCGACTTCTTCGGGATCGGACTGACCATCGGCGTCAAGGGTGAGAAGAACGTTTACAGAGCTAGTGGTTGATTGGGAGAAGGGTGAGTATACTATGGGGAGCATCTTTGGTGACAGATCGCTCAATATCCCCGGCTATGGTTGCGATATGTGCCTCTCCTGCTACTCCTGCCTAACGACGCTGATGGTGCAGTCCGTTGCCAGAGCTGCTATTGCACCTAAGGCTGCAAGCCACGGTGCCAATACAGCGCCCACAATCCCTGCCCAGGCGGGTATCTCTAATAAGGTTCTGCCCTTCTCGTCTTTGACGATCAGCCTGGTAATGTTTCCTTCGCGAAGCAGTCTGTTGACCTCCCTAATGAGGTTGTCCGACGAGACTCTGAACTCCTCCTTCACTGATTTGCCTACATAGGCCCCACAGTTCGAACAGAACTTCGTATCTTCAGCTAGCTCGACACCGCAGTTCTTACACTTCATCATTCTTTCACCCGCATTGTCCTAGAGGATATGGGAAACCAGTATATTTAAGTGCACTGTGGACAGTCCAGAATAGAAGCCAAGAAGGCAGGAATCCTCGTTTCCTTGGCTGCTCAATGGCATTAGATATTGCCATAATGATGATCCTCAGACCGACTAGGAACCAACACTAGAATCTGAGGGAGAAAGGTTTTAAGAAACGACAATATATGTATGAAAGTCATGATCCCAACGAAAATGTTCTTCACAAAGGGCGTAGGAGTTCATAGGGACAAGCTGGCTTCGTTTGATCTTGCGTTGAGAGAGGCCGGCGTTGAGATGTGCAATCTTGTTCGTGTGTCAAGCATTCTTCCTCCCGGCTGCAAACTGATCTCAAGGGAGGAAGGCTCGCGGCTCCTGAAGCCTGGCCAGATTACCTTTGTTGTTATGGCAAAGAATGAAACTAACGAGCCGAGTCGTCTTGTTTCTGCAGCAGTAGGACTTGCTATGCTCAAAGACGCCGATGGCTATGGTTACCTTTCAGAGTATGCTTCATCTGGGGAGACCGCTGTGGAAGCCGGAGAATATGCTGAGGATTTGGCCGAAACAATGCTGACAATGAGGCTTGGCACAAGATCTGAACCAGAAACCGCGGGAAAAATCAAGAAAGTTAGTAACGTGGATAATAAGATTTTCCGAACTCATATCTGCCAGTCCGCAGAAGGAAACAAAGACGGGTTATGGACAACAGTAGCTGCTATAGCGGTTTTTGTTGTGTAAAATGTCTTGCGGACATGTTGTAGTAGGTTCATCTATCATTTCTTGTAGATACGACGATAAAGAGCTGAAGCCACAGCTGACTACGTGAAAGGTGGAAAGCAGATGAGATGGCTAGGGTTCCTTCATGAATTCAATAAACTCGTCGAGTGATCGTTTCTCAAGCGTGTAATTTGTTCTCTTTTCTTCCCCTATTGTTGAGGATGGTTTCGAACCGTAATCGTGACCCGGGTAGACTTCGACATCGTCGTCAAGCTTCATCACTTTATTGAAAAGGCTGCTATACATGTCTACAGAACTCCCTCCAGGCAGATCGGTCCTACCACATTCCCCCACAAACAGAGTATCACCTGTCAAGAGTTTCTTGTCAATTAGAAGACATATGCTGTCGGGTGTATGTCCGGGAGTGTGAATTACTCTTATGACTAATCCACCAACCTTCAGAACGTCTCCATCGACCACCTCCACATCTTTCTCAGTCTTCGACAGCTTATGGGCGACAATGCTTGAGCTAAAGCTTGACTTGATTTTCGAATTGCCTGCAGTATGATCCATATGATGATGAGTGTTAATGACATATTTCATGCTCAATCCATTTTCCCTTGCCAATTGAATAATAGCTTCAGCGTTACAACTTGGATCAACAACAGCAGCCTCGCGCGTAGCTTTTTCTGCTATGATGTAGGAGAAGTTATCGCCAACGTGTTTGATCTGCTTGAAGAACAGTTCAGGAACAACCTTTTGTTTATCTAGCATATTCCTGTATCGAAAGGCATTCCATCTTCATGCCCAATCTGGCCAGATCCTCCAGTTTTTCAACGGACCCTATGCTTGTATCTATGGTTCCATGTATCGGGTGAACCCACATATTCTTCGGTACAAGGTTAAATTGGAGAGGAATCATTGGTGAAATCCCGTATTTTCCTAGATCCCTAATCATTGCGTCTCTAGCACATGCAAGGCGCGTTGATGTATAGCTGCTTATCAGCTGTGCCGCCCCAGACTCTCCGATCCCATGCCATATGGCCGCATCCTCCGGAGACCCTAGAGAATAAAGGACAAATTGGGGCGAAGATGGCGTATCTCTGAAATCATAGTTTACGAATCTGTCTCCTTCAATTGTGAATTGGTCTTCGGCTTTTGCGATGCTGATGTCCTTTGGATCAATATCATTCGGATATAAGGGTGTCGTTTTATAGGTTACTTGAATGCTTTTCAGTTTTGTCCCTTCGAAGTATATTTTTCCTCGGGCTGCTTTTTTTGAACCAAAGCCTTTCTTCGAATGTGGCACGGTTAGAAGCGTTGTCCGGTTCTTCATGCTTCTACCCATACAACTGTAAACACGCTCAACTGACTCGTAGTCTTTATGCGTCTCCCTTATGATGTGGTGCAATAAGTCATCGGGATTCTCCTTCTCAAGAATTCTAAGAGGCATTCGCATGATGGGAAGACCGAGGTCGATTCCAGATGATTCTGAGAGCATCTTCAGAGAATCCTGTTTGACAACATCAACCATATCCACATAGCTGTTTCCGCAATCTGCAAGATGATATCTTATCAGTTCTGCCTCTGATCTCGAGATGAGTGACCCTTCATACTTCTTCGTGAACTTCTCATCTATCTTGAGACCGTCTATCTTGACAAATGCTGAGGGAAAGGCGCTTTGGCCACTTTCTACTAACGACTCTCTCAAAGGGTTCACTGAGTACCTGTCAGGCTCCACGTCATCTGTGTTCAACAGGAAGGGGACGATCCTTCCTCTAGGGGGCTCTTCCAGCATTCTACATAATTCAGTTATGTCATCTTTGTTCTTTTCATGAAATCCGTGAAGGCAAAAGTAATTTCCACAGACTTCGATTAACCTTGCGGCGATGATGCCTTGAACTTCCTCAAGAGTTAGCTGTGGGTTTGCGTACTCGACAGAAGACCTCAGGAAGAAGTGATCCCCATCAAAAATAGTATCCTTTAGTTGATTTCCTACCACTTCCAGCAAATGGACTCTTGCTCTTCTATCTACTTTGAACCGGCGCAATGCCTCCACAATGGCATTAATGCATGGTCTTGAATTCTCAATGAAATCTTCAAGTATCATCTTGCACAGATTTGATGACAAGAGCTTCAACCTCTCTCCAAAGACTCGGCCACATAAATATGATCGCCAATGACTGGGGTTCCGCGAAACATTCTTACTAGGCGAAAGTCCTCTCTGAATCCATGTTGCGTCAATAGACTGAGAATCCCAGATTCTTTTGAAGGGGCACACAGAGAAACTTCACAATTCTTCAGTCTGTCAAGGTTTGCCTTTAGGAGATCTATGGCTATGTCATCGCGTCCATGTCTGCAGACCAGTGGTCCTATCTCAGATACTCCATCACTTACTTTTGCCACTGCAAATCCGAGGATTCGGTCACCGTCTGTGCCCACATAACACGAGTTGTCTGGGTCGAGGAGAATGGATTCTAACAACTTGCTTCTAGATCCACCAAAGCATAGATGATCCAAGTTTATTACTTCTTGCGTGTCATCCTCATCAGCTTCTCTTACACGAGCCTCAGTCGGTGCGGAGAATCCTCTTCCCTTCAGTGCTAAGAACTCTGAATCAGGTCGAAAACTATGCCTTGCATAGAAGGGGATTTGATCAAGATAACTATATAGGCCGATGGTTTCTGCGCCCTTGCTCGTCAGGTACTCGGTTGCGTATCTGACCAATAGCGATCCGCCTCCTTTTCCCCGATGCTTCTCATTGACTATGACGTTTCCCAGCCAGCCTACCTGATCATAGCTTGTCGCCGTCGCGATGCCAACTCTCTCTGAGTTCCACAGTAATACAAAACATCCATCCGGCTCAAGTCTAACCATGAATTCGAAGTCCTCTTTTGCCATATTCCAATTCATAGTGTCGGTTAGACGAACTGCGAATTCGAAGTCTTCAGATGACATCTTCTCGATATGAAAGATGCCTCATGCCCTCCACAGAGATCGTTTCATGAGAGTCCTAGGCATTCATGCTGTCATTCGTATTGGAATCGGGATGTTAGCCTGCCTCTCTTATCTAGGTTTTTGCATCTTTCAAGGGTCGCTTTGACAATAAGAGGGAAAGCAATAGTTGCGTCGCAGTAGCACGTTGCATATTTGCCTCCAGGCTTCTCCTTCCCCCAGCTAAGGCCTTCCTTAAATGTGCATCCGGATAGTCCTCCCCATTGGGGGCTGTCCGTCGTTATCTGGAAGCCGTATTCGTGTTCCGCATCCGGTATTCCGAATTGTCTTTCGAGGAAAGCGGTTTGTTGAATGTAGTTCTTCGGTACGCCTCCCCCAATGTATATTACTCCTGTCTTGGGCGCCGCCTTCTTGATCTGCAATATTTCGTAGTTGTCTTTCATCTGATCGATAACAAGTGGGCTTCGTCCTTTCTCTGCGAATTTGATATAGTGCTCGGTTACTGCCAGTCCTAATGAGCTGTCACTCAAAGCTGGAACGAAAATTGGGACCCCTTCCCTCCAGCAGTTCCAAATTGTAGAATCCTTCTTGTCTTCCGTTGCGCCTTTTTCGTCAATCAACTTTCCAAGCCTATACAGAAATAGTCTTGATGAGATGCTACCCAAGTTTTCATCCGCTAGGCTGTCCGCAAGGAACGTTATCATGTTCTCAATCACTCCAAACTTCGACTCGTCAGTGTATGTGTCATAGATCCTGTCGATTCCTTCCTTGCGTAGTATTGTGTCATCAGTGTCTGGTGAACCAACGTAGTGATGCTCCCCAAAGGCTTCCACGAAGTCATGGTACATGTTAGCTCCTGTACTCACGATAACATCAGCCATATTCCTTCTAACGATAGTCGATACCACGCCCTTCATGCCGGCTGGAACCATCGCGCCTGCCAACCCAAGAAAGATAGTCGGTCTCTCTGGATCCTCCAGCATGTCTACGTATATGTTGGCACACGTGGCTAGAGTACGAGATTGGAAGGAGGTTCGGTTGAACGCGGTCAGCAACTCTGAGATAGTCTGTATCTTTTCTAGATCCAGTGACTTGATTGTTTCTTTCAGGTATTCATGCTTCGTAGGTAATGCTCCTGCATTAGTTGTCATGCTTCAAAGGATATGATCCCGATTTTATAAATTGAACGTTTTCTGGCAGCTATCGCGAGGCCAGGTTATTCAACCATCGTCTCGGATCAATGGGCTTCAACATCAATTCAGAGTATTGTCTGGAGGTTGAACATTGAGCCAAAATATGGCCAAAGCGGAAACCATCGTAAGATAGCTGAGACCGGCATAGTTGGAAAAATTGGCCACGTTCTAGTTTCGAATCGAGAATGACGAAAGATTTTATAGAAAGCTTGGGCAATGTTCTAGCAACAAGGCGACCCTTGAACATAAGTCAGGACAAGGTTGGGAAGAATGGCAATTATGGATCCAAAACTGAATGTTGAGATAGTGCGCAACGCCAAGGTGTCCATGCACCAATTCACCGATTACTTGAAGGGGTTCGAAAAGGTTGAAGCTGTCAGGCGCATTTTCGGAGAGAAGACTGAGAGTATGCTGAATAACCTTAAGGTTGAGTTGGGTGGATGGCGAGGCTATATGGGGGTAAGCGATGTTGATGGACACCTGATAATCAGCGCGGAGTACTTGAACAAAGGTGACATCATAGACATATACCTCGATGTGATCCACGAGTTGACCCATGTTAAGCAGTTCATGGAAGGAAAGAAGCTCTTTGGCGGCCGCTACAACTACGTCGAGAGACCCACAGAGATTGAGGCGTATCGCAATGCTGTTGATGAGGCGCGTAGACTTGGGCTAAGTGACGAGAGGATCTGCGAGTATCTCCAGACTGAGTGGATGACCGATAAGGACCTACAGCTGTTAGCGAAGACTCTCAACGTGAAATGTAAGCCGACCTAAGGGTTGAGCCTATCGATCGGTCTGTGGTTCGTTTGAGGGTTCTTGTGTGGGCAACTGTGTTAGACCCCTATATTCGGATACTAATGTGATTGTTCAAGGTATAGAATAATCATAAGGGTCTGTTCAAGAGCTTTCGTGTCTCGGCAAAGATGTTGCTCCATGCTTCCCATGTGAGCTTGCGGGTCTGAGTGTTCTGTCTGCTGGGATGGTACGATGCCATGAGCAGCGGCCTCTCTCTATCTATGTTGTAAAGAGAGCCATGTTTGAATGCAAATCGGGGAGCATCTGGTAAGTGAGTCAGATGGGCATTGAAGGCCACTCTTCCAAGTGTCAAGACAAGCCTCACATCCTGAAGTACTTCTAGCTCCTCATCCAAGTATGAGGAGCAGTTCCTAATCTCCTCCCGAGTGGGCTTATTGGCTGGCGGCGCACATCGGACTGTAGCAGTGATGTAGGTGGAGTCAAGCCTCAACCCGTCATCTCGGTTGACACTTGTTGGCTGATTGGCGAATCCAGCCTCATACAGCGCCTTGAAGAGCCAGTCTCCTGAGCTGTCGCCTG
>Ga0315314_1002761_pt1 | contig 14258 bp, 13 predicted proteins | sample TDP9_MG_FD_203631 | JGI IMG/M metagenome (GOLD analysis project Ga0315314, IMG submission 203631) | Freshwater sediment microbial communities from Lake Towuti, South Sulawesi, Indonesia - TDP9 | ecosystem: Environmental > Aquatic > Freshwater > Lake > Sediment | place: Indonesia: South Sulawesi...
TCATAGCCCAGGGCCCTCGCCTCGGCGGCCACCTCTGCCGGCGACCCGAGCAAGAGGTTCACCATGTAACCCGTCGTGGCGATATCGGGCGTGCTGGCCAGCAGACTCAAATGCACAGAACGAACCTTCCACGGATCCGCAGATTACGCAGATTTCACCGGGCAGACCCTCGGAAATAGTCTGTGTAATCCGCCTGCCTGTGCGTGACCGCACGCAGACAGGCGAGGTCTGCGGTTAGTTAGGAGGTCCCCCTTCCAATCTGGGAGGCGACAGCTAGGTTCCCATGATCACGCTCCCTGAGAGGTGTCAAGGGTTACGAGGTCGCCTTAGCGCAGCACCAGCACCAGTCGCGGCAGCCAGAGCACCGTGGACGGGAAATACGAAATGACGGCGAGCGTTGCGAGGAGCGGGATGTACCAGGGCGCCAGCGCGCGCACGAGCCGATCCAGGGAAATCTCCCCGACGCGCACGAGGACGAAGAGCACGGCACCGTATGGCGGAGTCAGCACGCCGATCATGAGGTTGAAGACCATGACCACGCCGAAGTGCAGCGGGTCGATGCCCACCTTGACCACCATGGGCACCAGGAGGGGAGTCAGGATCGTGATGGCTGCCGCCACGGACATGAAGCAGCCGACGATCAGCAGGAAGATGTTGAGGATCAGCAGGACCACCTGTGGGTTCGTGGAGATTTCGGCCATGTAATCCACCAGGGCGTACGGAATGCGGTACCGGATCAAGAGCCAGCCGTACATCGAGGCGGCAGCCAGAATGAAGAGAATGATGCCCGTCTCTAGCACGGTCTCCTGGAACACCCGGAACAGGCCTTTGCAGGTGAGTTCCCGGTAACACAGGACCGTCAGGATCACCGCATACGCCGCGGCGACGGCGGAGGCCTCGGTCGGGGTGAAGAATCCCGTCCAGATCCCCCCGATGATGATGATGGGCGTGAGCAGCGAGGGAAACGTCTCCAGCGTGGACACCCAGATTTGCCCAAGTGTGGCGCGCGGGTGCCTGGGGTAGCCTCGCTTGACGGCGTAGTAGCTGCACATGGCCATCATGGCCAGGCCCATCAGGATGCCGGGCATGATCCCGCCGATGAACAGCCCTCCAACCGAGGTCGAGGCCAGCACGCCGTACAGGACCATGGGGATGCTGGGGGGAATGATCGGTCCGATGGTCGAGGAGGCTCCGGTGACGGCCACGCTGTACTCCCGATCGTATCCCGCCTTCAGCATGGCCTTGATCTCGATCTGACCCAATCCAGCGGCGTCGGCGATGGCGGAACCGGACATCCCGGCGAACAGCATGCTGCCCAGGACGTTCACGTGGCCCAATCCACCCCGGACATGCCCAACCATGGTCTGGGCGAACCGGAAGATCCGGTTGGTCACGCCGCCTTCGTTCATGATCCGGCCCGCCAGCAGGAACATGGGGATGGCCAGCAGCGGAAAGCTGTCCACCCCGTACAGCATCCGCTGGGCGATGACGCCCAGCGGGATGTTGGTCCATCCGCGCTCGATCCCCAAGATGGTCAAGACCGTGGCGGCAACGGCGTACGCGACGGGCACGCCCAGGATCATGAACGCGATGAAGCCGCCCAGGAATAGCCAGGTCATGACGCAGTCCCCTTCACGACGCCACGCGCGGCATACAGCACATCTCGCCCGTGGGAGAGGAGCATCAGGAAGGACGCGATGACCAAGGCCAGGTAGTTGTAGCCGATCCGCAACCAGTCCACCGTCTGATAGTAGTTGTCCCAGGTGAGGCGGGCCATCTGAACGCCCCCCACCAGGAGGACGACGGCGAAGATCCACATGAGGAGGGCGATGAGGAGCCGGAGGAGCCTCGCCCCCAGCGCCGGAAGGTGATCCAGCAGAAACTCCACCTGCACGTGCTGGCGCAGGTGCGCCGCGTGGGCCGCCCCCAAGAAGATCACCCACAGAAACAGGAATCCCGCCAGTTCCTCTGTCCAGATCGTCGGCACCCGCAGCACGTCCCGCGCGATGACCTCGGCCAGAAGGCATACCGACATCACGATGAGGGCGGTGGTGTTCAGGACGTGCATCCAGTGATGCACCCGGTCCAGCAGTCGCGCCATGAGCATCCGATCCCCCTCGCAGGAATGCCGGAGGCGGCCCAAGGCGGCCGCCTCCTCGCTCCACGCAGCACCCGTGGCGCCGTCAGCCCAAGAACGGCTTCACGTACTTCTCGAACACATCCGGGGCGAACGTGGGTCGCAGCCGCTCCACCGCCGGGCCGATCTTGGCGCGGAGGGACTTTCTGTCCACGTCCACGAACTTCATCCCCTTCTGCTCCAGATCTTTCTGGAGGTCGCCCTCCCACTCCTTCTCGATCCTGCGCAGGTACATGAAGGAGTCGATGGCCGCCCCGGTGAACACCTCTCGTTGTTTGGGGTTCAGGCGCTGATAGAACTTTTCGCTCACCAGGCAGGCGCGGTAGTCGTAGATGTGATCGGTCTGCATGACGAACTTCTGCACCTCGAAGTACCGGAACGCCTTGATGGCCGAGAGAGGATTCTCCTGCGCCTCCGCCGCGCCCATCTGGAGCGCGTTATAGACCTCGTGGCCGGGGATGGTTGTGGGGATCGCTCCCAGCTCTTTCCACACCTCGACGTACTCCTTGATCAGCGGGAGCCGCAGCTTCAAACCCACCACATCTTTCTGGCTGGTGATCGCCCGGTTTGCCGTCAGCTTGCGCGGCCCCCGGGCCGAATAGGCCAGCGGGCGGATCCCGGCCTTCCTCAAGAGGACGTCGCGCAGCCGGGCCCCCAGCTCCCCCTCCAGGGCCTTCATCATCGGCTCCTCGTTCGGGTGCACGAAGGGCATGGTGAATGGGAACAGGTCCGGCGCATAGGTGCTGGTGAGGACGGCCGAGACAAACTGCATCTCCGTTTCACCAATGCTCAACTGCTGGAAGGTGTCCTTTTCGCTTCCGAGGACCGCGCTCATGAACAGATTCACCTTGAACTCGCCGTTGCTCCGGGTCTCCAGGAGATCCTTCAACTTCTTGAGGGCCGCCTCCTCCGTCCCTCCCGGCGGCACGATGGTGGAGTACTTGACCTCGATGGCCTTGGCTGCGCCCTCCGCCCGGCCGGTTACCCACAGGAAGCTCGGCGCGGCGGCGGCCGCCAGTCCCAAACCCAGCACCTCACGACGGGTCAGATCCCTGCGCTTTCTTTTCATGGTTGCTCCCTCCAATTTGACTGCGCGCTCGTGCGGCAGCGTTTCAAGCCGGGGCGTGGCCCTCGAAGGGGCCGCGCACGGTCGGCTCGCCGTCCTTGACCAGAACCTTTCCGCAGCCATAGACGCGGTCCACGTCGCCCGCGCGGGACAGGAACGTGAGGTCCGCATCACACCCTTCCGCGATCCGTCCCTTGTGATGTAGGCCCAAAAGATCCGCCACATGACGCGATGCGAAGGCGACCGCTTGGCCCGACGTCATCCCATCCCGCACCAGCTCGCGCATCGTATGGAGCAGGCACTCGGGGCCAGCCATGTACTGGCCGACAACGCGGCATGAGTCGTCCAGGCGAGGATAGGCCCCCCCGCTGTCACTGCTGAGCGTGATCCGCGCAGGCGGGACCCCGGCAGCCACGGCCTCCCGGATCGCCTTTGCCGGGGGAATGGCATTGGCGTGGCCCGTTTCCGGTCGCTGCATGGCGGTGAGGTCAATGCTTCCGCCCGAGCGCGCGTACTCCAGGGCCTGCTGCCAGAGTCGGGGATTCCGGTTCACGTGGGTCGCCACCAAAAGATCAGCGGGGATGCCGGTCCGCCGCTGCACCTCTTGAAGGGGTGCCAAACCGTTGGGGTGATCCCCGATGTGGGCGTGCAGGACGGCACGCTTGCCCGCCAGCCGGCCTCCCGCGTAGGCGGCATGGGCCAGGCGACAGAGGTCCTCTATCGAGCGGGCAGGGGCCATGGGCTCAGAGATGGACACCTTGATCCCCACCACCCGGTCAATATACGCCACGTCCGCCTGGGGGTCGCCGGTCAGCGTTGGCACCGGGTCCTTCCAGCCCCCCGTGTAGCAGTAGGCGGTGATTCCCTCGGCGCCGAGGGCGGCGGCCCGGGCCAGGAGCGCCGGAATCGACCGGCTCAGGCTGTCGGCGCCCAGTGGAGACACCACGGTAGTGACGCCTACACCCGTAATCCGATCGATCTGCAGGTCGGTTGTCCGCGTCGCGGGCCCGCCCAATCCGCTCGCCCCGATGACATGAATGTGTCCGTCGATCAATCCCGGCACGATGATTCGATCGGACGCGTTGAGGACCTCCCCCTCGCCGATTCCGGTAGGAACCGGAAGGTTGGCCCCAATGGACGCGATCTGTGCGTTCAATATCAGCAGATCGGCAATCCCTCGATCGTCTGGATCAAAGAGGTGCCCGCCCCGAATCAACACCCACGACATACCCACTCCTCAGTTCGGCTGTTCCCGAACTCTCGAACAACCGAACGCCCGAACTGCCGAACGCCCTTAGTTTTCAGTCGCACACCAGGCCGCCGTTGACATCCACTGTCTCCCCATGGACAAAGCGGGCGGCATCCGACGCCAGAAAGGCCACGGCGTCGGCGATGTCCTCGGGCTCGACCAGACGGCCAAGCGGCGTGTTCTTGATGATCCCCTCGATGATGGTGCGGGGCCAGTCAACCGTCATCTCGGTCTGGCCAGTGCCCGGGTTGACGCCATTTACCACGATGCCGTACTGCCCCAACTCTTTGGCCAGCTTCTTCGTCATGGCCAGGACGCCGCCCTTGGAAGCCACGTAGTGGATCCCGGCGTAGGTCCCGCCGGTCCGGGTGGCGATGGATGCGATGTTCACGATATGGCCGCGCCGCTGCCGCTTCATGATCGGGATCACCGCCTTGCAGCAGAGGAAGACCCCCTTCATGTTTACGTCCACCATTCGATCCCAGTCCTCCTCGCTCAATTCCTCGCTGGGCACATTCGTCCAGATGGCGGCGTTGTTCACCAGGACATCCACGCGGTTGTCAAAGGTAGCCAGAGTGGTCTTGACCATGTTCTCGACGCTCGGGGCCGAGGCGACGTCCACCTTGACGGCCACGGCCTGGCTGCCGTCCTGCTTGATGAGGGATGCGGTCTCTTCCGCGCCAGGCAGATTGATGTCCGCCGCCACGACCCGGGCGCCCCCCCGTGCCAGCCGACGGCAGATGGCGCGACCAAACCCTCTGGCAGATCCGGTCACAATGGCTGTCTGTCCTGCGAATTCCATCGCAGACTCCTCTCCAATCGCGCACAACGCCCATGCGGATGCGCCGGCGGACCCCTCGCCACTTCCGGCCGTGCCTGGCTCCTGAACGGTACCGCTTGAATATCAGGATGTGGCAGGGAAGTCAATTCGGGGGATGCGGAGGCAAATGCGAAGGTGCCCTCGAGCGCACCACTCCGCCCTTGTTCATCTCTTCACGGTCTTTTCCCTCTCCCTTGGCATCCCTTCCCGCGTGGCGAGATACTCTGCGGCAGTCGGAGCGGCACGTTGAGGCCGGCGGTGGTGGCCCGGAATGGCAAGGCCGGGTCGCGGCGGGGTCGCGGGCTGGGCAGGCGGGAATCCCCGCGCGCGCCCAAAAAGCAAATTCCGGTCAGCTCCGGCGTGGCCTACCAGATGATCGGCACCAACCCAGAGTCGGTGATGGTGGAATCGGCTGTGATGAGCGGAAGACCCAAGGCCAGGGCGGTGGCGACACGATGAGCCGGTCGGAGGGGTCGGCGAGGGTCCTCAGCCCGTAAGCCGCCTTCACCACGTCGAGATCCAGCGGGAGGACGCTGTGGTTCGGCATGCCGGCCAGCCGGTCCCACCACTGAGTGAATGAAGGTTGGAGGGCGATGACTTCATCTTCGACCAGCAACGCGGTCTCCCATGCGACGACCACCGGAACCACGATCGTCGCACGGCCCGCTTCGCATTGTTGGAACACCCGGCGGACGCGCTGGGGCAGGCTTCCCCGCCCGGCGCCGCTGTAGCGGAGAAGCGCCTGCGTGTCCGTCACGTAGCGACGCATAGGACGGCGGGGTTACCGCCCGAGCCGGGCCCGGAGCTTCCGGAGGCCACGCTCGAGGTCGCCGCGGATCTCTACGGTTCCACGCAGGGTCTGCCGGGTGTTTGGGGGCCGTCCGCCGACGAGGGCCTGGCCGCGAGAGACCGCCCGCGGCCCCACCAACAGCAGGCCAATCGTCTCGCCTCGCTCGGTGATCTCGACGGCCTCGGCGGCCGCGCGGCTCCTCAGCAGCGTGCAGAACTGCTCACGGACCTGAGTGATGGACATCCGGGCGGCTCCTGTGGTCACTGCGCTCCCTCCTGCACAGAAGTTCTGTACAAAACATACCGGCGGTCGAGGCCGTTGTCAACCCCACCTCACCTTGCGGCCCGCAGTCGCGTGTCCTTCGCCACCAGGGTGGAGTCGTTCAGCGCCTGCTCAAACTACCTCAGCCAGTGGAGGACGTAGCGGTCATCCAACGTGTCCCCCTGCCGCCCAACGACCCTTAGCCGCATCCCCGTGATCGCGCAAGCGGGTCGAGACCGACTTGTAGATGATCAGATCTTCCGGGCTGCAAACGCAGATCGTCGTCCCAGGCTCCACCTCAACACTCTGCCCGCGTCGAATCGCCTGAACATCACGCGCTATATCGGCGAGTAGCAAGTCCACGCGGGTCTCAGCCAGATCCCGCACGAAGAGCATCGCCAGTTCTCTTAGCGCGCGTCGCCGGAGGCGAAATTTCAGCTCGGCCAGTGCCGACTGGCGCTCCATCCCAAAGAGCGTCGCCATGGCCCGCAATTGGGGCTCGAAAACCTGCTGCATCTGGAGCCACTGGCGCAGGCTCTCCCGGGCGGTCAACCTGTAGGGCAGGCGTGCTTCTGCCCGCTCGATCTCCTCCCACCCTTGGCGCACGACGCTCAGGCTCGCCGCGACTGGCAAACGCAAGAGGACGAGAGTCGTCCCCAGCACCGTCGTCACAGGCGGTAGATGTTCGCTTCGATGAACCTCCAAGTCTTCAGGAAGTCGCCGCCCCGGATCAAGGCGCGGAATTCCTGTCGATCCAACCCGCTCAATCGGTCCCAGATCTTTCGGGTCATCCGCGTGTTCACTTCAAAGGTGCCGCGAATGTCCCAGCGAGTTGGGGAGGTGTCCGACGTGAGGAAGTCACGATAGCCGTACTCCTGCAGATAGAAGATGAACTCGACGTAATCCAGGAGATTGTGGGAGGCCACCATGTAATCCCAGTCCCACTTGCCGTTGTTGTCGTTGATGTGGATGTAGTAGGGATGCCGGCTGTTGGCCAAGAGCGCCACCACTTCCGCTGGGTTCTCCTGTCCGTACTTGGAATGGCCATAGTCCAGCGTAATGCCTATTTGCGCGATGCCGATGTCGTTGAGCAGGCAGAGCGTCTTGGCGGCGGTGTCCAGGAAGCAGCGGCCACGCGTCTCGCTGGGTTTGTACTCGAGGAACAGTGGGATCTCCGGCTTGTACCCTCCCGCCTCGCCCAAAGTCTCGACGAGGAACCTCCACATCTGGGCATAATCGCACTGGAAGGCGAACTCATACCCATCGCCCAATGGACAGCAGGTGACCTTGTTGGCTCCGGCGGCCTGAGCAAACTCCTTGGCGTCCTTGATGAACCCCACGGCCCGCTGGCGGATCCCGGGGTCGGTGGAGGTCAACCCGCCGTTCCGAAACTCCGGCTCGGCCTTAACATTCACGTTGATGGCCGCGATCTCCAGCCTGTACTTCGCGAGCAGGGACTTCAAGAGGGTCGCATCGTTGACCTCGTATGGAAAGATCACCTCGACGCCGCCCATTCCGTCGATCGTCGACACTAGCTCCAGGCATTCCTCCAGCGTCCTTTCACGATTGTATTCGTGGAACCGGTCTTTCGTCCTACTGACAAAGGCCGTGATCAAGGCGGATTTCACTGGGTGGCTCATGCGTCTTCTCCCTCTCGGCGGATTCCGAGCGATTCGAGGCATGCCAAGCCTGCGCCATACCGGTTGTCAACCTGCGCCGCGAGACATCAGGGGATGCCGTGGCAGGTGAGGCCGATACGTCAAATGGTTGATTTGTCAATTGGTCGATTGGAAAAAACGAAACGCCGCACTAGCGCACCTGCCGTCATCCTAAATTGACCGCTCGACCAATCGATTACCTGACGACCGGTGGGTCACCCCTTCACTGCCCCCGTCATGGCGCTCACGTACTGCTCGACAAAGAACGAGTAGATGAATGCCACGGGGACTGAGCCGAGGAGGGCCCCGGCCATGAGAGGCCCCCAGAAGAAGGTGTCCCCGCGGACCAGCTCGCTCACCACGCCGACCGGGACCGTCTTCTGCGTGGCGCTGGACAGAAAGACCAGGGCGTAGATGAACTCGTTCCAGGAGAGGGTGAAGGCGAAGATCCCGGCCGACAGGATGCCGGGCGTGGCCACCGGGAAGATGATCCGCACCATGGCCTGGATGCGTGTGGCCCCGTCGATCTGGGCGCACTCTTCCAGCTCTCTGGGAATGGTGCGGAAGTACCCCATCATGAGCCAGGTGCAGAACGGGATGAGGAACGTGGGATAGGTGAGGATCAACGACCAGAGGCTGTCGCCCAGACGGAAGCTGCGGATCACTTCGCCCAGGGGCAGGAACAGCAGCGTCTGGGGCACGAGATAGGTGACGAAAATGCCGGTCCCCAGGGCTCCGCCGAGCGGGAAGCGCAGCCGCGCGAGCGCATACGCCGCGAGCAGGCCGCAGAAGAGCGAGATGGCTGTAGAGCAGGTGGCGATGATCAGGGTGTTCGCCAGCCAGCGCGCGAAGAGCGTCTCGCGGAAGAGCAGGGCGAAGTGCTCCAGTGTGGGGCGGAGCGTCCAGAACGGCGCGAAGTGCGGCCGGTTCCAGGGGATGTACATCTCCCGGTCCGGTCGGATCGCGGTCACCGCCATGTAGTAGAACGGGAAGAGGGTGACGATGACGAATAGACCCAGCGGGAGGTAGAGGTACAGCCAGCGCCTCCACCGGCCTCCACCGACCTGGGCCATCACGCACCCCCCTTGCCGCTATCGCCGCGGCGGATGTACCAGAGCTGGAACAGGACCACCAGGAACAGGAACGGGAACATGGCCAGGGAGGCCGCGGCCCCCTCGCCCAGCTTGCCGGTAGCGACGCCGATCTGGTAGGCGTAGGTGGCAAACAGATGCGTGCTGTTGGCTGGCCCGCCCCCCGTCAGGATGTACACGAGTTGGAAGTCGGCGAACGTCATGATGACCGAGAACAGGACCACTACGAGCGTCACGGGCATCAGCAGCGGCCACGTCACGCGCCAGAAACGTTGCCAGGCGTTGGCGCCGTCAATGGCGGCGGCCTCATGGATGTCGGGATTGATCGTCTGCAGTCCGGCCAGCAGGGTGATGGCGAAGAACGGCGTCCCCCGCCAGACGTTCACCAGGATGACGGAGGACATCGCCGCCATCGGCCCGCCCAGCCAGTCCACGCGAACCCGGATGAATCCTAGATGGTAAAAGATCCAGTTCACGATGGAGAAGGTGGGGTCGAACATCCACTTCCAGGCCAGGGTGGAGAGGACCGTCGGCACGATCCAGGGAAGGAGCATGGAGGCCCGGAGCAGGCGCTTGAAGGAGAGGAGGTTGTTCACCATGAGGGCGACGGCCATGCCCAGCGCCAGCTTCAGCACCGTGGCGGCGCCCGTGTAGATGAAGGTGTTGGCGGTGGTCCGCCGGAAGATGCTGTCGTACCACAGCTTCACGAAGTTCGTCACGCCGACGAATTCCCCCTCGTGCCCCACCACGGAATCCAGCAGGCTCAGCCAGATCCCCCGCACGAAGGGATACGCCACGAACACACCGAGCATGGTGAGGGCGGGAAGCAGCAGGAAGAAGGCCAGCACCCACTCGCGGCGTTCCGTTCGAGTGGCGCAGAGGAAGCGCCCGAGGCCGGGCACCCTCACCCCCGGCCGAGCCGGCCCGACGAGGTCAAGTGAAATGGTTGATCGCTGCCGTGGAGGCACGGAGAATTCCTCCGGGTGACGACGTTTCGGAGGCCTGGCGAAGCGTGCAGTCGGCCGGCCCTGCTCTCCCTCGGTTGGTCGCTCATGGCTTCGAAGCCCCTTCCATACGAGGATCCATGTGAGCTGACCGGGCCTGTCAGCGAAGAACCCTGCAATACTCTACCACACCTTGCGAACTGCACGGGCTCTCAGCCCTTCGAATTCGGCCTGAAGGTGGCCTCCATCTCGCGGCGGAATGCGACCGTGGGATCCTTGAAGTCGATTTCCACATCGTCCCAGGTTAGGCTCTGCCCCTCGGCGATCGGGTTCTTGAGCTTGACGTTGTGTGCCAAGCCCAAGGGAAGACCCTTCTTGGCGCGGCCGGTCCCTGCCGGCATGATCTTCCCCCACACCATGTAGCCCCCTTCGCCATCCAGGATCTCGCCCGCCTTGAGGTCGCCTTTGGCGGTGGCGATCACATCCGACCGCCAGCCGGTGGCCGCGCCAGTCGGCTCGCCCCGCAGAGCGGCGGAAAGGACGCTGATGCCCAGCTCCAGGCCGATGAGGTGGGTCGGCCGGTACAGGCAGGCATACTTTGCCGTCTCATCCGGCAGCAGGCGGTATTCCTTGAAGCATCGCTGGACGTACTCGTTCGCCCCCTCGAAAACCACGTATACCCCTTGCTGGATGTGGCCGGGGACCGGTGTCTTGTCTCGATTCAGGCTGGAGATGACCTCGACCGTCCCGGCGTAGGCCAGCGTTCCTCCGTCCGCCTTCGGCTTGCAGACCTTGGCGATGTCCACGCCGGCCACGGGTGGGAACCCCAGCCCGTCCGGCGGCGGCGTGAGTCCCATCGCGTTGCAGACCGCGGTCATCTCGATGCCGGACTTCGTCCCGTCGATGAAGGAGTTGAACATCTTGGGGTTGGCACCGGATCTGGCCACGGTCTCCAGATCCCACCCGAAGTTCTGCCAGACGGTATCCGGGGTGGAGCTGTGGAAGTCAGGATGATAGCGCGTCCCCTTCCCGGCGCAGACCACGGTGAAGCCGCTGGCGCGCGCCCAGTCCACCATCTCGCAGATGATCGCGGGCTGGTCGCCGTAGGCCAGGCTGTAGACCAGGCTGGCCTCCTTCGCCTTCTTGGCCAGCAGGGGCCCGGCCAGCGCATCGGCTTCGACGTTGACCATGACGATGTGGCGACGATTCTGGATGGCAGCGAGGGCGTACTGGATGCCAGCCGGTGGGTGGCCGGTGGCCTCGACTACCACGTCTAGGCCGTCCGCTTTGATGAGCGCCATTCCATCTTCGGTGAGATAGGTCTTCCCCGTCTTCAGGGCGTCGGCGAAGGAGGAGGCGGCGTACTGTTCCGCCGGCCAGTGCGTGCGCTGGCAGGCCTCGCGGGCCCGGCTCACGTTCAGGTCGGCGATGCCCAGAACGTGGAGCCCCTTGGTCAGCCGGGCCTGGGCCAGGAACATGGTCCCGAACTTCCCGGCCCCGATCAGGCCGACCCGGATGGGGCCCTTCCGCTCGGTGCGCTCCTGCAGCATGCGATACAGGTTCATGATGACCTCCCTTGTTCGACCGGAGTGACCAGGTCATACCGTCGAGAGGGCGACGCCTCGCAGTTGAGAGATGAGTGCGCGACTCCTCCCCGTGGGAGTTCTACTGAGCGGAGGCGGGATTCCTCATCCATGCCAGTAGCGCCGGGTGCGGATGTCAGTTGAAGGGCATGAATGGTGCTTGGGATCGAACGAAGTCCCCGGCCCGGACCCTGAGCAAGGCCCGGGCCGAGGGTTACAAGGCGTCAGCCGGCGTAGATCTTCTTCATCTCGGCGGTCGCCCACTTCAGGGCGTCTTCGGGCGTCGTCCCCTGGATGGCCTTGGCGAACATGTCCACGATGATGTACTTGGCCAGCACCTCGGACGCCTTCCGGCTCGGAGGACCCGCGTACCCGGTCCAGAGGGAGTCCCTGATCACGTCACGGAATACGATGTTCTTGCGATCCCGCACCCAGACGGGGTGGTCGTACCACATCTTCGTCGGCGGGACGGCGAAGGTGTCCATCACGTCGAACCACTTCTCGTACTGAGGCTTGGCCATGTAGAAGCGGATGAACTCCTTGGCCAGCTTCTGGTTCTTGGAGTACTTCATCACCGCGCTGCTCAGGGTGGGGAGCTGGTAGAAGCGGCCGGCCGGCCCCTTGGGCATGGGGGCGTGGTTCATGTCGTTGAAGATCTCCGGGAACTTGTCCCGCGCCACGAAGTAGATGCTGGGGGAGTTGCCGGTCACCGAGAGGCTCCCCGCCAGGAATGCTCGGTTGTTGCTGGCGTCATCCCAGGAGAGGCCGCCCTCGTCCCAGCCCTCTTTCCATAGGGCCGTGTTGTACTTGAGTGCCTCCAGGGTGCCCTTCTTGTCCAGGACGACGGTCTTGCCATCCTTCTCCACCTCGGCGCCGCCGAAGCACCAGATCAGCGCATAGCAGTAGTTGTTCGGGTCGTTCTCACTGTGGCCGAACGCCTGGCCGGGGGGACGCCCCTTGGCTTTGAGCTTCTTTGCCATGTCCCGGAACTCGTCCCAGGTGTCCGGGAACTTGGGGTATCCTACCTCATTCAGCCAGCTCTCGCGGTAGTTCCAGGCCCAGGAGTAGACGAACTGCGGAACCGCCACCCACCGGCCGCCGGAAAAGGCGTTGGCCCGCGGCAGGTTGTAAAAGCCGCCCTGCTCCTTCCCCATTGCCTCGCAGATGTCGCTGACGTCCGCGAGGCTGTCGGCGTACAGCTGGGGGAGGTTGTTGGGGATGAGGATGATGTCCGCCCCCGACTTGGCCTCGATCGCCGCCGTGGTGCGGGGACGCACCTCATTCATCCCGATGCGTTCAACCTGAACCTCGACCCCCATCTGCCTCCCGAACTCCGCCGCCTGCTCCAGGAACACCTTGTCCCCGGCGGGCACGAAGTTCAACCACTGGAGCAAGTGGAGCTTCGTCCCCCTGGGATAGGCCGGCGCCTGGCCCGCCGCCACGATCCCAGGGATCCCGCCCAATGAGGCCGCCCCCGCTGCTGCGGCCGCCCCCTTCAGGAACGTCCGCCGCGCCACGCTGTGTCTTGCCCTTCGATCTCGCTGCTCTCCCATGGTTCCATCCTCCTTCCTTGTGTGCATCGCTATCCGATTCGGTCAGGATGACTCACGGCCTGCTCGCCCTGTAGGTCCCACCTCCTCTCGATTCTGCGCCAAACGCGAAACATGATCACGATCACGTCCTCTGCGCTTCCTCTGCCTCTGCTTCGTGTTCCAGCCGTTCAACCGAGCGGCGGATGTGCAGCCGCATAGCGGCCTCGCTGGCGTCGGGATCTCCCCGGCGGAGCGCCTCCAGGATGGCCATGTGCTCGTCGATGGTCTCCTCGGGGAGCCGAACCAGGCCATCCTGCCAGGCGAAGAACATCATATTCACGGATTCCATGGCGTGGGCAAGCTGCTCATTCCCCGCAATCTCGACGATCCGCCAATGGAAATACCGGTCCCGCTCGACGTACCTGCGGACTGCCGCCGGCGTTGGGGTGATGTCCAGGCTGCGGAACATCTCCGCCAGCCGATCGACCTCAGTCGGCTCGATGCGCGTTGCCGCGACGCGCGCCGACAGGCCCTCCAAAGCCTCCCTGACCTCGAACAGCCGCGCCATCTGCCTTTTCGTGAAGCGCTTGACATAGATGCCCCGCCGCGAGACCCACTCGACCAGGCGCTCCTGGGCGAGCCGCTTGAGGGCGTTCACCAAGGGCGTCCGGCTGACACCCATCTCGCGGGCCAGGCGATCTTGGAGGATTCGTTCTCCGGGTAGTATCCGGCGTTCGACGATCAGGGTTCTGAGGCGAGCATAGATCTTGTCGTCTAGGCTCTCATGCTCGATGCGAAGAGAGGGAGGTGGGGCCAGTCGTGCGGTACGCCGGAAACGCGGTGCCTTGGTAGGGGACGCCATGGCCTCTCCCCGGGTCATGGAAGGTAAACTCAGGGAATCCAGTGTGTCGAATTTTGCATTTTGAATTCAAGATCCACCAAGTGCCGTGGCAATGTCAAGCGGAAATTCTAGGTCTTTCCCGAATCTGTTGCAGCCGTGAACCGCTTTACCCTTATGAATCGACACTGTACGACACTTTCCCGAGTTTGTGGCAGGAGCTGCTTCGTCCCTCATTTGTCCGGACCAGCGCGGGCGAGGGGCCCCCAAAGGCGCCCAGCCTGAGCGC
>Ga0315314_1002762_pt1 | contig 14258 bp, 11 predicted proteins | sample TDP9_MG_FD_203631 | JGI IMG/M metagenome (GOLD analysis project Ga0315314, IMG submission 203631) | Freshwater sediment microbial communities from Lake Towuti, South Sulawesi, Indonesia - TDP9 | ecosystem: Environmental > Aquatic > Freshwater > Lake > Sediment | place: Indonesia: South Sulawesi...
GTCGCATGGCATTCTGGTGGGCATCACCCGCAACTCGGTCATGGAAATGGCTCAGGAAATGGGGATGAAGGTCGAGGAAGGCTTCTACACCGTGTTTGACTTCACCAGCGCTGACGAGGTGTTCATGACCAACACCGTGGCTGGGGTCGCTCCCGTGGTCAATATCGACGGTTGGAAGATCGGCGAGGGGAAGATGGGTCCCTACACGCGCAAGTTCCAGGAAATCTACCTCAACTGGCTGGAGTCAGGTCGCCACGGGACGCAGGTCTTTCCCGAGGCCTGGTCGTAAGCCCGCAAGACTTGTGGTTTGCGACTGCGTTGCAGGGCAAGTGGTGGGGCGCCGCACAGCCAAAGGCGCCCCGTCCGCAGGAGATGCGCACGGGCTGCACAGGATGACAACAAAGCGGCATGAATCTCCACGGGGATGGCCGAAGCGAGGCCGGAGCGGAATGGAGTCGACATGGGCAATCTGAAATTCGCGGTTCTTGGAACTGGGTGGTGGTCTAGCTTCCAGATCCATGGCTGGATGGAAGTGGGTGGTGTTGATCTAGTGGCGATCTACAACCGAACGATCGCAAAAGCCGAAAAGGCGGCCGCGCAATTCAAGGTCCCCAAGGTCTACGGTGATCCGGAAGAGCTGTTCAAGAAGGAAAGGCTGGACTTCGTCGACATCATCGCGGGAAACGAAGTCCATCCCAAGCTGGTCTACCTCGCTGCCCAGTACAGGGTCCCGGTCATCTGTCAGAAACCCATGGCGCAAGATTGGGAGAGCTGCAAGAAGATGGTGCAAAGCTGCAAGGAGGCCGGGGTCTCATTCATGATCCATGAGAACCTGCGCTGGCAGGCTCCTGTGCGCGAGGTGAAGCGCATTCTGACCGAGGGAACGATAGGGAGAGTCTATCGCGCGCGCGCCTCCATCATCGGCTACTCGCCGCTCGAGTACGTCGAGCAGCCGTTCCTCAAGGAGTTGGATCGTCTCAGCCTGATGGATCTAGGGTCCCATGTCCTGGATACGGCTCGCTTCCTGTTTGGCGAGCCAGAGACCCTCTACTGCCAGCATCTTCGCAGCCGTGACGACATACGGGGGGAAGATGTGGCCACGGTCGTCATGGGCATGGGAGGGGCCATCTGCACGGTGGAGACAAGCAATGCCACGCGTACATCCTGGAATCACTACCCGGATGTGACCGTCTTCATTGAGGGAACCGAGGGATCAATCGAGTTGGCCCCGGACTACTGGGTCAAAGTGAACACGGATGATGGCACAACTGCACGCCGCGTCGATCCTCCTTTGCTGTCCTGGCTTCGTGCGGACCAGCCGCATTGGCATGCCAGCATTGTGCCCTGCAACGCTGATCTCTTGGGTCAAATCAAGACCGGCAAGCTGGCAGAAACGAATGCCGATGACAATCTGCGGACCATGAACCTGGTGTTCAAAGCGTACGAGTCTGCGGAAAAGAACCAGGTGAACCACTTGTAGAGTCTCGGCGAATTCTCAAGCGTCAAGCGAGCAACAGGAGGACGGTCGAGAGAAAACTCAGCTCACAGGTCACGGGGAAGCGTTTATTCGGCCCTTCAGCACGCAGGCGGGTCATGCGGGGCCCGAGTAGTCGGCGACGCCGGTTGGGCATCGGCCGAATCGAATTGTGCGCAGAAGCTGCCGTACCTCGAGGCGGCCGGGCTGGGTCTGATCTTGGCGTACGGGGAGGGCTATCGCGGCCCAGGTGGTCTCAGCTGAGCGCCCGGCGTAGATTGCTTCACACGCTCTGGGCGTTACCACAGATATCAGGTGCCCCGGCGATCTCCAAGGTATAGGTCCTGAATCCGCGGGGTAGCGGTCACATCCGGATTGTCCTGGCCAAACGATGGCCTTGACAGGACTGCCGGCGATGTTGCGTGCCCGGGCAGACAGTGAATGACGCTGCCTATCAACCCCGTCGCGGATGGTGGCAGATCCTTGAAGGATGGCGGATGCAGTCCATGCCTTACCACTCGCCCAATCTAGTCACAGAGATCGGCAGAACGGCACAACACCTCCGAATTGAGGTCCACAAGATGGTCTACCGCGCCCAGTCAGGGCACGTCGGAGGCGCATTCTCTGCGGCGGAGATCATCGCTGCGCTCTGCTTCCACCATCTGCGCCTTGATCCCGCCCGGCCCGGAACGGCCTGAGCGGGATCGGATGCTGGTCTCGAAAGGGCACATCTCGGCTTTGCTCTACGCAGGTCTCGCGTTTCGAGGCTTCTTCCCCGTTGAAGAATTGGCAACCTTTCGCCAGCCCGACAGCCGTCTCCAGGGCCATCCGGATCGGCTGAAACTGCCAGGCGTGGAGATGCCGGCCGGACCGCTTGGTCACGGTATTGCCGTCGGCGCTGGGATGGCCTTGGCCTTAAGGATGGCCAACAGCAAGCCCTCCTCGCAGTCGGCACCCTGTCCCAGAGCATCCCCCGGACGTGTGTATGTCCTGCCGGGGGATGGCGAGATCAACGCCGGAGTCGTGTGGGAAGGCGCGATGACTGCGGCCAAGTACCGACTTGGGAACTTGACGGCCATCCTGGATTACAACGGCATCCAGCAAACGGGCGCAACGGCGGATGTGCTTCCAACCGAACCGATCCTCGACAAGTGGGAAGCGTTTGGCTGGCATGTCCAAGAGAGACACGGCTACAATGTCGGGGAAATCCTTGTGGAGGCCGCCGAATCCGCCATCGCGGCTAAGCGCGGTTGAGGAGAAGGAAGTGTGGACGCGGGCCGGAGAGGGGGACGGCTGCGGAACGGCGTGACCGACGAAGCGTAACGAGGAGGAAAAGAGCCGAGGATGAGGTCCCGCAATGTGCTTCACTATGGGCGGGAAGAGGCTTTGCCGGAGACCGTCGCGTTGCGCGCCGGCCCTCTCGTGCTGGAGTATCGCGCAGGCGAGATCGGCAACATCGTTCTGGGAACGCACCCCGTTGTCCAGCGGATCTATGCCGCCGTTCGGGATCGCAACTGGGGAACGGTCGCCAATGTGATTACGAACGAGCGCATAAACCGGTCCCGTGACGCCTTCGACTTGTCCTTTGACGCCAGGAATCAGCAGGGGGACATTGACTTCGCCTGGCACGCGGAAATCATCGGCGATGCCTTCGGCAACATTGCCTTCCTCTTCGACGGCGAAGTCCGAAAGTCCTTCATGACGTGCCGGATCGGTTTGTGTATCCTGCATCCATTGCAGACGTGCAGGGGCAAAGCCTGCATTGTCGAGCAGGAGGGGGCTGGCGAGGTCGAGGGAGTCTTTCCGCAGTATGTCGTGTCAGGCGAGGTGCCCCCATTCATCGACATGAAGGGGATGACCTATGAGGTGATCCCCTTCACCCACGTCAGGCTGCGCTTCGAGGGCGACCTCTTTGAATTGGAGGATCAGCGCAACTGGACCGATGCCTCGTACAAGACGTTCTGTACGCCCTCTCGACTGGAGTGCCCTCGCCAAGTAACGGCGGGGACCAGGATTCGGCAGTCCGTCCGTTGTTCGCTGCTTTCATCCGGGCCGGTTCCGGTGGGCTCGGTGACGGCACGCCGGGATGAGGCTGTCCGTGTGACCATCGACAAGAAGATCACTCGACCTCTTCCACACATCGGGCTGGGTGTCGCATCCCACGGCCGGCCGCTGAGCCGGCGAGAGGTCGGTTGCCTGAGAGGCTTGCATCTCTCTCATCTGCGCGTGGATCTTTCGCGCGGCCGCCCCGATTGGCGCCCGAGGCTGGCGCAGGCGGCATCCGAGGCAAAGGATCTGGGCGTAGCCCTGGAGATTGCCTGGCACGTCGTTGAAGCCGAAACGGAAGTCGAGGACCTGGCGGGAGCCCTGGGCCATGCCGAGACCGAGTTGGCCAGGCTGCTCGTGTTTCGTGAGAACACATATGTCACCGAAGCGGGTGATCTCCGAATCGCTCGACGGCGTTTCCGCCCCTCCCATCCAGCCATGCAAATCGGTGGCGGCTCCAACGCCGACTTCTATGAACTCAATCAGTACCGCGCGCCTTTTGACCTGATGGATTTCGCGTGCTACTCGATGAATCCTCAAGTGCATGCCATTGGTGACAACGTGTTGGTGGAAAACCTCGAGGCCCAGGTGCACACTGTCGAGAGTGCCCAGCGCCTGTCGCAAGGGCTGCCTATCGTCATCAGCCCCGTAACGCTCAAGCAGCGCTTCAATCCCGTAGCCTCCGGACCGCCGGTGGCGGGTGAGGAAGACGAATTGCCGCCCGAAGTGGATGTCCGCCAGATGTCGCTTCTGGGCGCAGGCTGGACGGCAGGCAGCCTGCACTACTTGTGCTTGAGCGGGGTTGCCAGCATCACGTACTACGAAACAACCGGCTGGCGGGGGGTCATGGAGACGGATGCGGGGTCGCCGCTGCCCGGACGATTCAAGTCGTCGCCCGGCGAGCTCTTCCCGCTCTACCACATACTGGCGGATGTCGGGGAGTTCGGCGGCGGCGAGGTGTTGCGGACGCACTCGACCAATCGAGTGGCCGCGGTAGGATTGGCTCTTGTGAAGGACCGACGAAACCGGCTCATTGTGGCCAGCTTCAGCCCTAGAGATCAGCGGGTCGTTGTCGAGGGAGTTGACGCGGCGGCGACGGTGCGCATGTTGGATGAGAGCAACGCCGAGGCGGCCATGATGGGTCCGGAGTGGCGTCAGCGGCGGTCCGGCAGCCTACGCGCTCCCCACAACGGAGAACTGGACATAGGGCTCTTGCCTTACGGCGTGGCGACAATTGACTGGCCACAGACGCACACCCCGCCTCGAGTGGAGGCGGTCGGCGACGCGCGTCGGGCCCGGGGAAGGGGATCGCCTCGCATCAGGACAGCCAGGAGCGCATGATGGAGGTTCCCCGCGACACCTGTCTGGAGATGTATCGGCGCATGATGCGCATCCGCCAGTTTGAGCTGGCGGCTAGCGACTTGTTCCGGCGCGGGCAGGTCAAGGGCACGGTCCACACCTATGTCGGCATGGAGGCATCCGGTGTGGGCGTGTGCATGGCGCTTCGAGGCACCGACTTGATCGTTGGGACTCATCGCAGCCACGGACACAACATTGCCAAAGGCGCTGACACGAAGAGGATGATGGCGGAAATCCTCGGCAAGGAAACTGGTTATTGCAGGGGGCGAGGCGGTTCGATGCATATCGCCGCATTTGAGGTCGGCAGCCTGGGAGCCCTGGCAATTGTTGGATCGGGGATACCGCTGGCTGTAGGCGCAGCCCTGGCGTTCCAGATGAGGCGAGAAGACAGGGTGGCGGTGCCATTCACTGGAGATGCAGGCACAAACACAGGCAATTGGCACGAGAGCGTGAACATGGCGGCGGTCTGGAAATTACCTGTGGTCTTTGTCGTCGAAAACAACCGATACGGGGTCTCCACCAACATAGCCGAGGCGTGTGCCGTTGAGGATCTGTCGTTGCGCGCCCAAGGTTACGGCATCCCTGGGGTCCGCGTGGACGGATTTGACGTCATGGCCGTCTACGAGGCGGCCCTTGAGGCAGTCTCCCATGCGCGCAGGGGCGATGGCCCTACGCTGCTGGTGACGGAGAGCTACCGCTTGGACGGGCACTATGCCGGAGAGCCCGAGGTGTACCGCAGTCGATCTGAAGTGGATGGGTTCTGGAAACTCGAGCCTATTCGCCGATTCCGAACGTACCTTATTGAGCGCGGAGTCGCCTCCGGAGAGGCGCTGGACTCCATTGAGACTGAGATTAAGCGGGAAATCGATGAGGCCGTGCAATACGCAAAGGAAAGCCGCGAGCCGGATCCGTCTACGGCGATGGACTACATTTACGCGTGAATGGGCAATGGGGCCTGACTGATGAGTGACGAAAGAGATTCCGTAAGCCTGAGTGGTGCCCTCCCTGGGTTTTCTCCGGATATCATCGTGCAAGTCCCAGACACCTTACCGTACAAGGTGCTGACATACCAGGAAGCCATTCGCGAGGGACTGCGAGAGGAGATGCTTCGCGACCCACGTGTCTTCCTCATTGGCGAAGACATCGGGAGACACGGGGGGGCATTTGGCGTCACTCGGACGCTCATCGATCAATTCGGGCCAGAACGCGTCCGCAACACACCCATCTCGGAAAACACAATTGTCGGTACCGGAACCGGGGCGGCGTTGGTCGGCATGAGACCGGTCATCGAGATCATGTTCGCGGATTTCTCGACTCTGGCAGTGGATCAGATATGCAACCAGGCGGCCAAGCTGCGATTTATGACTGGGGGACAGTGCAAGGTCCCGTGGGTGCTGCGCATGCCCCAGGGTGGAGGAGCGGGCAAGAGCATCGCCGCCCAGCATTCGCAGAGTCTGGAAGTCCTCTACGCTCAATTCCCTGGGCTTAAGATTGTGTTTCCCTCCACCCCCTACGATGCCAAAGGTCTGATCCGGGCAGCCATCCACGACGACAACCCGGTCATCTTCCTTGAACACAAAATGCTCTACAGCGTGCGAGGCCGGGTGCCGGATGCGGAGTACGTCCTGCCCATCGGCAAATGCGATGTAAAGCGGGTCGGAGTCGACGTGACAGTGATCGCGGACGGCTCAATGGTCTGGCATGCCATGCAGGCGGCCCAAGGGCTTTCGGCCAAGGGGATCGATGTCGAGGTTGTGGACGTGCAAACGCTCGCGCCGCTCGATGAAGAGACCATCGGGGCGTCGGTCCGAAAGACGGGAAGGGCCGTCCTGGTTGCCGAAGCCTGCCGATCATATGGCCCCACGGCGGAGTGGGGGATGGTAGCCATGGAACAGGCGTTTGACTTCCTCAAGGGTCCCATTATCCGTGTGGCGGGGCGCCACAGTCCCATCCCCTTTGCTGATAGCCTCGAAAAAGGAGTATGGCCGGAAACTGAGGATGTCATCAAGGCGGTTTTGGCCGTGGCCGAATACTGACACGGGCCGCCACGTCTTGGCCCGGTGTTCACGGCTGCCAAGTTGACCGGGGGCAGAGCAGAGACGGATCGGCGCCGGGGATCAACGATCCTGAGAGGCAAAGCATGGCTGTAGAGATCTATGTCCACAAAATGACGGAACACATGGCAACTGCGAAGGTCATCCGCTGGCTTGTGAAGGAGGGGGATGCCGTGGTCTCCGGGCAAGCGATTCTGGAAGTGGAGACAGAGAAGGCTGTCGTGGAACTCGAGGCGTCAGCCAGCGGTGTGCTCAAAGGAATTCGGCCAGGCGTGCTCGAGGGTTCGGAAGTCAGGGTGGGTGAGACTATCGCGTTCATCGCCGAGCGCGACGAAAGTGTGCCCGCCTTGTCGCCGCTAGCGCCGACGCCAGCGCAGCCGGAGAGGCAAGGAGCCCCGTCAGACCGGCGGGGGACGCTGGACACAAGCCTCCGTGCCACGCCCGTCGCTCGCCGGGTTGCCAAGGAGCTTGCCGTGGAATTGCGTCTTGTTCAGGGTACCGGACGTGATGGTTGTATTCGAGAAGAAGATGTCCGTGCATTTGCCGCTCTGCAAGGACGGGGCGTCGGGGAGTCCTCAAAGGCAACGCCGAAACTGACCCCGGAGGTGGGGCCCGGGGCGACGCCCGACACGGCCGGCGCCTGGCTGGAACTGTCGCCGACGCAGCGAACGACCGGGAGACGAATGCTGGAGAGTGTTCGAACAGCGCCTCAGTTTGTCCTCTCGACAGACGTCGACATGTCCCGGGTCTTGGCGATGCGAGGGGCCTCCCAGCAGGACACCCGAACGGAGGACGCTGGGGGTGTCTCAATCACGTCAGTCGTGGTCAAGGCCACCGCCCTTACATTGAAGACCCACCCTCGTCTGAATGCTTCGTATGTGGATGGACGGATCTGGCTCCATGAGCCAATCAATGTGGGGGTCGCCGTGGGTGGCGACATGGGACTGTATGTGCCGGTGGTTCTTGCTGCAGACCAAAAGGCCCTTTCGGAAATCGAGCGCGAGATCAGAGCCCTTCAGGAGAAAGCGCGGAAGATGCACTTCTCGGAAAAGGACCTTTTGGGAGGCACATTCACGATCAGCAACCTTGGCATGCACGGCGTGGATCGGTTTGCCGCCATCATTAATCCCCCACAGAGCGCTATTCTTGCCATGGGACGAATTCGAAAGCTGCCGGTCTTCAACGGCGACGATCGCCTTGTCTGCCGCCCCATGGTCACGCTTTCGTTGACGATTGACCACCGGGTTATGGATGGCCTTCATGGAGCGCGATTCCTTGGAGACTTGAAGGCAATCCTCGAGGAGCCAGGGGCGCTTTTGGCGTAGGGCGGTATTGCCTGTGCCCAAGGGGGGCGAAAGGGATTCGCTATCTGGCTGCCAACCTGTTCTCTGTCGATTCCGGTGCCGAGACGAGAGCCAGGTAGCAGGCCATCCCCGCGTCGGGCCGCGAAGGCATAGCGGGCATAGACCTCCCGGGCGGCGCGGCGCGCCTCCTGGGTGATCTCGAGGTCGGCCTTGCCCGGAATGAAGAACGGGACGTGCTGCGCCACCCCGTAGAGCGTCTGCCCCTTCCGGAAGCCGCGGTCGAAGGAGACCGTCTTCAGCCGCTCCCCGAGGTTGGCTTGGCCCTGCAGTACCAGCGCCAGCATCCAGATCCGGTTGTCGACGTTGATCCGGTCCACGTAGAGGGCGATCGGGATGCCGCTCAGGGGGCAGAACAGCAGCCACACCTTCCAGCCCCAGACCGTGGTGGCCACCTTCGGCGCGTGCCGGTTGTGGCGGTGATCCGGCCGCTTGTGGCGCGTTACGCTGGCGACGGGCCCGCCCGACAGCATCCGGTACTTCGGGGTGGCCTCGCAGTCCGTGCAGTCGGCCACGGCATGGACGCGCCGGGGGAAGTAGCCAGCCTGGGCGAGGAGCTTCACCACCGGGTTGAAGGTCCGCGCGAGCGCGACCAGGGAGACCTGCACCAGCGTGTCCACCATGACCTCCCCGGAGAAGGCCCCGCGGACCTCCGGCAGCACATGCGCCCGGGACAGCCCTCGCCGGGTCAGGCCCGTCTTGACAAAGGCCGCCAGCTCGAAGAGCGTCATCAGCGCCGGATCGGTCAGGATCAGCCCCTCGGTCTGCGGCACCGAGGGGACCCCCAAGACGGTCCGCATCACGTAGACGCCCACCATCGCCGCCCAGCCGATCAAGGCCCGCACGCGCTTCCCCGGGTCCAAGGCTTCGAGCAAGGGCCACACCTTAAGCTGCTGGAGGAAGGTGAAGAACTCGTCGAAGAAGCGGACCTTGTCGAGCACCGCGACGTCGTCCACGACCTTGCGCGAGTGCAAGGCCTCCACCACGGCTGCGTCGTCGCGCCGGCAGAGGTGGAGCGTCGTGCCCAGTCCGGCCACGCGGGCGGCGGTCTCGGCGTCGGTGGGCTTGCGTCTCGGCACGGCCTGCTCCAGCGTTCTGGAGAGGCCTTACCACATTCCGGTCTCCGACACCAGCACTTTTCACGCCCCCCCAGGCCTCCACCTCCTCGGCTCTCACCCCGCCCACCGACCTCCGCTGCCCCGCAGACCAGCGCCCGAGCCCCCGCCTCGTGGAGCGCTCCACCTGGACACCAAACTTCGGGGACGACACGTTTCCGTTGACACTGTTTCTCAACGGGCAGTATACTCCGGGCGCTTAGGGGCGGCCGGATCCCCGGTGGGGTGGTCCGCGTCGCCTTTTTGCTCTGGGTGGCACCCGAGCAACGGAGGGAGCGGCGTGGAAAGGAACCTTGCCTTAGAGGTGGTCCGGGTGACCGAGGCGGCGGCTCTGTCCTCGGCACGATGGATGGGCATGGGGAATGAAGAAGCTGCCCACCAGGCTGCAGTGGATGCCATGCGGAAGGCCCTCGAGGCGGTGCCGTTTAGCGGAACGATTGTCATCGGCGAGGGAGAACGCGACGAGGCGCCGATGCTATTCGCGGGCGAGCGAATCGGCGGGGGAGACGGCCCGGAACTCGACGTGGCCCTGACCCCACTCGAAGGGACGGTGAGTGTTGCCGAGGGACGGGCCAACGCGATGGCGGTCGTGGCTATCGCCGACAAGGGGGGCCTCCTCAAGGTGCCCGATACCTACATGGAGAAGATCGCCGTGGGCCCAAAGGCCAAGGGGGCCGTGGATCTCAGTCTGAGCCCCGGAGAGAACCTCCAGAACATCGCCGACGCCATGAAGTGCTACGTCGAGGATCTCACAGTTGTGATCCTCGATCGGCCGCGTCATACCGAGTTGATCAAGGGCGTCCGTGAAGTGGGGGCGCGTATCAAGCTGATCCAGGCTGGAGATGTCTCTGCAGCTATTGCCACTGGTTTCCCGGACACGGGAGTGGATGTGCTGATGGGCATCGGGGGTGCCCCCGAAGGGGTCTTGGCCGCGGCGGCGCTCCGCTGCCTGGGAGGCGACATCCAGGGACGCCTGAGGCCGCGCAACGATCACGAGGTTGAGCGTGCCCGGCGAATGGGCATCAAGGACATGGACCGGATCTACCGGATCGGGGATTTCGCCGAGGGCGCCGACGCCATGTTCGCGGCAACGGGCGTGACGGACGGGGATCTGCTCCGGGGCGTGCGGTTCTTTGGTGGCGGGGCGCGGACCCACTCAGTAGTGATGCGATATCGCTCGGGGACCGTCCGGTTCATCGAGGCCACGCACCGGTTTGACCGGACACCGGACTACTAGGCCATTGCAGATTTCAGATTGCGGATCCCGCTCCGGAGCGGGATTCGAAGTTTGCGAGGTGTGACAGCGTGATCCAAGGCGTCAGGGGTGCTTCGGACATCCTTCCCGAGGATTCGAAGAAGTGGCAGGCGCTGGAGGTCGTGGCCCGCGACATCCTCGACCGCTACGGATATGCTGAGATCCGCACGCCGGCCTTCGAGCGAACTGAACTCTTCGTGCGCGGCATCGGCGAAGGGACGGACATCGTCGAGAAGGAGATGTACACCTTCCAGGATCGGGGAGGCGAAAGCCTCACACTCCGTCCCGAGGCGACCGCGGCCATCATGCGCGCCTACGTCGAGCACGGCCTGGGCGCCAAGAGCAGCCTGGTGAAGCTCTATCTCGTAGGCCCGATGTTCCGGCACGAGCGACCCCAATCCGGCCGCTTCCGCCAGTTCCACCAGGTCGATGTGGAGGCGGTCGGTTCCCCGGGTCCGGCCATAGATGCCGAGGTGGTTGCGGTGCTCCATCATCTGCTGGAGGCATGGGGGCTGCGCGGGATCCTCCTGCATCTCAACAGTATCGGCGATCCGGCGTGCCGCCCGGCATACCACCAGGCCTTCGTGGCCTATGGGGAAGCCCATCGAGCGGCGCTTTGTCCGGACTGTCACGTGCGCCTCGCGAAGAACCCTCTTCGCATCCTGGACTGCAAGCTGCCCGCCTGTCAGCAGGTGGCGGCCAGCGCGCCCACGATCTCGGCCTACCTGTGCGGGCCGTGCCGCGACCACTTCGCGGCCGTGCGCCGCCTGTTGGATGGCCTGAAGATCGAGCACACGGTGAACCAGCATCTGGTGCGAGGCCTTGACTACTACACCCGCACGACATTCGAGTTTCTGAACCCGGCGCTGGGGGCGCAGAACGCCGTAGCGGGCGGGGGCCGATACGACGGCTTGGTGGAAGAGATCGGGGGGCCTCCAACGCCGGCCATCGGTTTTGCCATTGGGGAGGAACGAATCCTCACCTCACTGGCGTTGCAGGGAACCTCGCCCGAGGCGCCGAGGTACACCGGAGTGTATGTGGCTACGGTGGTGGAGGACGCATTCTCCACAGCGTTGAATCTTGCCCAGACACTTCGGCAGCGGGGACTTCGCGCGGCCGTGGACCTCGAGGCGCGGAGCTTGAAAGGCCAGATGCGGCAGGCCAACAGGGATCGGTACCGGTACTCAGTCATCTTGGGAAGCGATGAGTTGGCCCGCGGACAGGCAACGCTGAAGGACATGTTGTCCGGAGAGCAGCACACGATTCCCCTGGGCGAGGTGGTGGATCGCCTGACCAGGCTGCCGGAGCGGGAGTACGCCTAGATGCAGGGCTGGGCACGGACCATATACTGCGGTCAGTTGCGGGCCACCCATGCGGGCCAGGTGGTGACGTTGAACGGCTGGGTAGACCGCCGACGGGATCTGGGCGGACTTATCTTCGTACATCTTCGAGATCGCGAGGGCATCGTTCAAGTCGTCTTCAATCCAGAGCGGTTTGTGGCCGCCCACGAAAGCGCCAAGGCCATGCGGTCGGAGTTCGTGGTGGCCGTCCGCGGGGAGGTTTGCCGCCGGCCCTCCGGGACCGAGAATCTGGACCTCGCCACCGGAGAGGTGGAGGTCGTCGCGCGAGAGGCGATCATCCTGAACGATGCCAAGACGCCGGCTTTTCCCATCGAGGATGAAAGCGAGGTCGCCGAGGACATCCGGTTGGCCTATCGGTACCTCGACCTGCGACGAGGGCCCCTCCAGCGGAACCTGCGCCTGCGACACCGGTTCTACCAGGTGACCCGTCGTTATCTAGATTCGCAGGGCTTCATCGAGGTGGAGACCCCCGTTCTCACCAAGAGCACGCCCGAAGGGGCCCGCGACTACCTGGTCCCGAGCCGGGTGAACCCGGGCGAATTTTTCGCCCTGCCCCAGTCGCCCCAGATCTTCAAACAACTCCTCATGATCTCGGGCTACGATCGGTACTTTCAGATCGTGAAGTGCTTCCGGGACGAAGACCTCCGGGCGGATCGCCAGCCGGAATTTACGCAGATCGATATCGAGATGTCCTTCGTGGACCGCGAGGCCGTTCTTTCCACCATGGAAGGGCTAATTGCTGAGATCTTTAGGGAGATCAAGGGAGTGGACCTGCCGCGGCCCTTCCCACGACTGACGTACGATGAGGTGATCCGGCGATTCGGTCTGGACGCGCCCGATATTCGGTTCGGACTGGAACTCCAGGATGTGGGAGATCTCTTCAAACGTTCCTCCTTCCGCGCCTTCGCCCAGCCGCTCGAGGCGGGGGGCCGGGCTGTGGCCCTCAATGCCAAGGGGTGTGGCGACCATTCGCGAAGCCAGCTCGACCAGCTCGAAGACTTCGCCAAGAGCTTTGGGGTGAAGGGATTGGCGTGGTTCAGGATCGCTCCCGACGGCATTCAGTCGCCTGTTGCCAAGTTCCTGTCTCCGGATGTCCTGCAGCGGTTCCGTGAACGAATGGGTGGCGAAGAGGGGGACCTGCTGCTCCTGTGCGTGGACAAGCCGAAGGCGGCGGCGGACGCCATGGGGCGCTTACGCCTGCGCTTCGGCCAGGAGCTGAAGCTCATCGACCCCGAGGCGCTGGCGATCACCTGGGTCACCGACTTCCCTCTCCTCGAATGGGACGAGCGGGAGGAGCGGTGGTCCGCCATGCATCACCCGTTCACGTCCCCCATGGACGAGGACATTCCGTTGTTCGACACGGATCCAGGAAAGATCCGGGCCAAGGCCTACGACCTGGTCCTGAATGGTGCCGAGATCGGCGGGGGGAGCATCCGCATCCACCGGCGCGAAGTACAGAACAAGATGTTTCAGGCGCTCGGCATTGGACCGGAAGAGGCGCGAGCGCGGTTCGGGTTCCTTTTGGATGCCCTGGAGTTCGGCACGCCGCCCCATGGTGGAATCGCCTTCGGGCTGGACCGAATGGTGATGATCCTGACAGGGGCGTCCTCCATCCGGGATGTCATCGCCTTCCCCAAGACCCAGCGGGCACAGGATTTAATGTGCCAGGCTCCCTCGCGGGTGGATCCCGCCCAGTTGCGCGAACTCCACATCAAGCTCGATCTGGCGTAACGAAGAGGGGATGGAACGAGGTCCGAAGGAGGCTTAACGATGAGCTACATCGAGGAGATGTTCAATCTCTCGGGCACCACGGCGGTAATTACCGGCGGAGCGGGCGCCATCGCCGGTGGTTTTGCCGAGGCCCTCTTGAAGGCAGGGGCCAGGGTCGCGCTCTGGGGCCACCATCAGAATACGATAGACGAGGCGGTCCAGCGCCTCACCGCTGCCATACCCGGGGCGAAAGAGAAGCTTGTCGGTGTCGAGGTGGACACAGGGAGTGAACCGAAGGTCAAGGAAGCCATCGCCGCCACCGAAAAGACCGTAGGGTGCCCGAATCTCCTGATCAACGGCGTGGGCGGGACTCGTGGCAAGTGCGCCTTCACCGATCAGGACATGGAGCTGTTTGACTTCGTACTGAAGCTGAACCTTGTGGCGGGCCTCATGGTCCCCACCAAGGTCATGGCCGCATACTGGATCGAACGGAAGATCAAAGGATCGATGATCAATCTGACCT
>Ga0315314_1002763_pt1 | contig 14258 bp, 14 predicted proteins | sample TDP9_MG_FD_203631 | JGI IMG/M metagenome (GOLD analysis project Ga0315314, IMG submission 203631) | Freshwater sediment microbial communities from Lake Towuti, South Sulawesi, Indonesia - TDP9 | ecosystem: Environmental > Aquatic > Freshwater > Lake > Sediment | place: Indonesia: South Sulawesi...
CACCGTGCCCCAGCCCGTGTCCGAAGTTTTCACTGTATCCGGCTTGCTCAATAACCGTCCGTGCCAGACTATCAGCTTCCTTACCAGACATGCCCTCTTTAACTATAGCAATCGCTGTTAACTGGGCGCCAAGCACAATATCATAGACTTTTTTGAATTTATCATCGGGCGTGCCGAGGCAGATGGTGCGAGTAAGGTCACTGGTGTAGCCCTCAACCCGGGCGCCAAAGTCCATCAAGACTGGCTCCCCGGGATTTATCGGACGCTCTGAGGGGCGGGCGTGGGGGAGGGCGGCATTGGCTCCGGTGGCAACAATCACATCAAAGGACATAGTCTGGCTGTCATGCTCACGTAGGAATTTTTCTATCTCCCAGGCGACCTGCCTTTCCGTCATCCCGGGGCGGATTATGCTTTCAATATGTTGAAAAGCCCGGTCGCCGATTACTGCCGCTTGTGAGATAAGCTCGATTTCCTCAGGCTCCTTTATAATGCGCAGAGATTCCACCAGCCCCTCCTGGGGGATGAGCTTGGTGGGAGACTTTGCCTCTTCCACGGCGCGGGTCATCTGGCGGTATAGGTCAAAGGTCACATGTCCTGCCTCGAACCCTAGTTTCCTTGGATTTAACTCGGCGATGAGTTTGGGGAACCACTCACTGACCTCGCCGGTGATACGGAAAATCTCGTAGTCGGGAGCCTGAATTTTAGCCTGCTCAACATAGCGGAAGTCGGTGGCGAGAATGGCTTCCTTCTGGGAAATGAGCAGATACCCCGCCGACCCCCAGAACCCTGAAAGGTAATAGCGGTTCTCTGGCTGGGAGATGAGGATGGCGTCAATTTCTTTTTCAGTTAGCTTCTGACGTAGTTTCTGCAGCCGGCTGACTATTCTCTGGCTCATTTTCCTTTATCTTTGCCATAGGGTGAGCGGCGAGGTAAATCTTTTTGGCTTGTGTCTTGCTGACATGGGTGTAAATCTGGGTGGTGGCAAGCTGGGCGTGCCCCAGTAATTCCTGAACGACCCTCAAATCTGCCCCACCATCCAGCATATGGGTGGCGAAGGTGTGTCGGAGGAGGTGGGGATGGACGTGTTTATCTATATGGGCTTTTTTGGCGTACTCCTCAAGGATTTTCTGGATACGCCGGGCGGGAAGCCGCTGACCGTAGCGATTTAAAAACACCGCGTTAGTTTTCCTTTTGCTTTCGGCGAGAAGCTTGGGTCTGCCTTCGCTGAGGTAGCGGGTCAAAGCATCAGCCGCCGGCTTGCCCATCAACACCATTCTTTCCTTAGAGCCTTTGCCCCATACCCGGATTTCATTGGTGTCAAGGTCAATATGGTCTAAGTCCAGTCTCTCCAGCTCACTGACACGGAGACCGGCGGCATAAAGGAGTTCCAGTAGAGCGTGGTCGCGCTGACCTTCGGGATGAGATAGGTCAGGGGCGCTTAGAAGTCGCACCGTCTCTTCTACCGCAAGGAAGTCGGGCAGGCGCTTGTCCAGCTTGGGTGAGGAGACCAGTTCTGCCGGGTTGCTCTTCGCTATTTCCTCGCGCACCAGGTAGCGGAAAAAAGAGCGGACAGCGGAGAGCTTGCGAGCAATGCTCGGCTTAGCGATGTCTTCTTTAGTCATCCAGGAAAGGTAATCGCGGATAACCGCTTTGTCCACCAGGTCCAGCGAATCTATTCTTCGGACTTTCAGGAATTGAAAAAAGCCTTTTTCTCTGCCGCGCTTGTAGTTGCCAAGCAAATCGTTGACATAGTTGCGGACGGTGTACGGTGAAGCATTTTTCTCCGCCTGGAGGTAGTTAATGTAACGATTGAAGATTTGTTGCATGAGGCTATTCCTGAATCTTCATCCTGTGCCGGCACTTTAGACACTTCGCCCACTCATCATTATAAGTGGTGAGGAGACCACCACACCGGGGGCAGGGCTGGGAGAGGGGTTTATAGCTGATGGCAAACTTGCACTTGGGGTAATTACTGCACCCGTAGAAGACCTTGTTCTTTTTGCTCATCATCTGGACCAGTTCGCCGCCGCACTCCGGGCACTTAGCACCGGTGCTGATGCGGTAGGGGCGGGTGTATTTGCATCCCGGGTAGCCACTGCAAGCCAAAAACTTACCGAAGCGACTCGTCTTGACAACGATAGGCTTACCGCACTGAGGACACGCCTCCCCGATTTGCTCATCGGTGATTTTGACTTTCTCCACTACCTGGAAGGCTTTTTCCAGGTCTTTCTGGAAAGGGACATAAAAATCGCGGATGACGCTCACCCAGTCCCTCTTGTCCTCAACAATCTCATCCAGCTCATCTTCCATATGGGCAGTGAACTGAATATCAACAACAGCGGCAAAATGCTGGTTAAGCAAGTCATTGACGATGATGCCCAGTTCGGTGGGCTGGAAGAAGCCCTTGACCTTGGTAACGTATTCTCGCTCCTGAATGGTGGAGAGAATGGGGGCATAGGTGCTGGGACGCCCAATACCATACTGCTCCAGCGTCTTGACCAGGGTGGCTTCGGTGTAGCGGGGCGGTGGCTGGGTGAAACGCTGGTCAAGGAGGACTTTGATTAAATTCAACTCGTCGCCCTTTTTCAGCGGGGGCAGGGTGACTTTTCTTTCATCTTCCTCAGCCTCATCTCTACCTTCAATATATATAATAATAAAGCCGGGGAAGACATTGACCGAGCTCAGAGTTCTCAGCAGGTAACTGGTCTTGGGTCGCTTGGCTTCAATATCAACAGTGGTGTTATTAAATATGGTGGCTGCCATCTGACTGGCAGCCATTCGCTTCCAGATGAGGTCGTAAAGTCGGTACTGGGTGGGGGTGAGGTATTTCTTGATTGCCGATGGCTCGCGGTGAATTCTGGTGGGACGGATGGCTTCATGGGCTTCCTGTGCCCCTTTAACTTTACTGGTGTAGACGCGGGCACGGGGTGGCAGATAATCGGCACCGTATTCTTCTTTGATATATTCTCTGGTCTCTGCCAGTGCTGAAGGTGCCACGTGGGTGGAATCGGTCCGCATGTAGGTAATGAGACCAACATTGCCTTCCTCACCGATGGGCAGACCTTCGTAAAGTTGCTGGGCGATTGCCATCGTCTGTTTGGCGGTGAAGTGGAGCTTGCGCCAGGCTTCCTGCTGAAGGGTGGAGGTGATGAAGGGTGGGGCGGGTGGGCGGCTCACCTTTTTGGTGGTAACCTTGAGGACGCTATAGTCTGCCGGCTCCAGTTCCACCTTGAGTTTATTGGCTTCGCTCTCACTATGAATTTCCAGCTTGGTGCCATCGGTCAGCCCGATGAGAGTGGCACGGAAGGGTACCTTTTCAGTCTTCTTGGTCAGTTCAGCTTCAATCACCCAGTATTCCACCGGGACGAAGCTCTGGATTTCTCGCTCGCGGTCAACGATGATTCTAACGGCTACCGACTGCACTCTGCCGGCGGAAAGACCGCGTTTGACTTTGCGCCAGAGCAGGGGGCTAATTTTATAACCGACCAGCCTGTCTAGGATACGGCGCGCCTGCTGAGCGTTCACCAGTTGCATATCAATGTCGCGGGGGTGCTCAAAGGCATAATCAACGGCATCTTTGGTTATCTCGTGGAAGACGACACGCTTGTAGGGGTGGCTGTTGGTCCTAGTAACCTCGGTCAGGTGCCAGGCGATCGCCTCTCCCTCACGGTCAGGGTCAGTCGCCAAGTAAATAGTTGCGGCGTCCTTGACCGCTTCCTTGAGTTCATTGACTATCTTGGTCTTATCTCTGGGGATGACGTACTTGGGAGAAAAACTTTTGTCAATATCCACGCCCAAGTAGTTTTTGGGCAAATCGCGGATGTGCCCCAGGGAAGCTTTGAGGAAGTAGCCTCTGCCCAGCAGTCGGCTCAAAGTCCTCGCCTTAGCCGGCGATTCAACAATGACCACATTTTTCATACTAGTCTACTTTCACTTTGTATTCCTGTCGGAGTTCCCGAGCCAGAACGTAGCTCATTGGTCCTACCTGCTTGACCAGACCCTTGAGTTCCATCATCGCCAGAGTGCTGCTGACCGTGGCGACAGGTAAACCGCTATGACGACAGACCTCGTCAATGTGAGCTGGTTCGGCACCAAGTTGCTTTAATAGTAGCGACTCCGTTTCCGAAGCAGGTAAGACTTCTTTCATTTCCAGTTGCTGGGCGACGGCAGTCAGGTTCAATTCTTCCAGAATATCGGTGTAATCACGGACTAACTTGGCGCCTTCCTGAATCAGATGATTTGTGCCACGACTGGCAGGTGATAAAATGCTGCCGGGAACAGCAAAGACTTCGCGGTCTTGTTCTAGAGCCAAGTGTGCCGTAATCATGGCGCCGCTGGTAACATCAGCCTCAGTAATCAGAACGCCTAGGCTCATTCCGCTCATAATACGGTTGCGCCGTGGGAAATTCTCCGCCTTGGGCTTGGTGCCGAGAGGGTATTCACTTATCAGCACGCCTTGCTGGATAATGCGCCGTGCCAGATTGAGGTTCTCGCTGGGGTAAACAGCGTCCAGCCCACAACCTGAGATGGCAATCGTCCTGCCGCCTGCGTCCAGAGCTGACTGATGGGCAATGGTATCAATCCCTTTGGCAAGCCCACTGACGATAGTGATTTTGTTGTGGACAAGGTCAGTCACAATTTCCTCGGTCACCTGCCGCCCATAGACGGTCGCCCGCCTCGTCCCGACCACGGCAATGCACCACTCATCTTCAGGGAGCAGGGTGCCGCGGACGTAAATGATGGGTGGGTAATCGTAAATCTCTTTGAGGCGGGGTGGGTATTTCTCATCGTGATAGGTGAGCACCTGAATACCAAATCGCTCTAGCTTGGTCATCTCCTCATCAAGGGAAATTTTGGGTCGCCAGGCAGCAATAGCACTTATAGTGCCGGTTTCCAGACCAGCTTTCTTTAACTCAGCGGGCGTTGCCTTCCAGGCGTCCTCCAGACTACTGAAGTAACTCTCAAGCTGGGAAAACTTGACCCGCCCAATGCCGGGGATGATATTAAAGCCGACCCAGTATTTAAGTTCGTTGTTCTTCATTATTATTTATTACGTGGTGGCGGAGAGGGTGGGATTCGAACCCACGGTCCTTCTCAGAAGGACACACGCTCTCCAGGCGTGCCTGATAGACTACTCCGGCACCTCTCCGCGTTATTGTTTTGGGTTATTTCCCAATCTTCCCTAACTTACGTCTCCAAATATCCTCTTCAATCGAGCCGGGTACGTTGGCATTTCGCCAGGTCTTTTTAACCTTTGCTGGGAGCCGAAGACCAGACCAAATCAAAGTTATGCCTGCGAATATCCAGTAAACCACATTTTCCGCTGTAGTATAGCCGAAAGAAAGTACGTCTGAAAGTAGGTAGTATCCTAATCGCAAAAGTCCCGACCACAAAACCCCCAATCCCACTGCCATACCCAGCCCCAAGAAGGCTGTTTTGCGTTCAACTTTCCCTCTTATTATTCCGATAATCCAAATGATTATACCTATGAAAGCTAGCCAACTCTGGAGGAAAAGTGTAGTAGATATTATTCCCCAAAGTGGCGAAACCACAATGACCCCCAGTACGTTCAAGTCACCTCCATCTTGCTAAAGTGGCGGAGAGGGTGGGATTCGAACCCACGGTCCTTCTTAGAAGGACACACGCTCTCCAGGCGTGCCTGATAGACCACTCCAGCACCTCTCCGCAGTAAAAGCATGTAAGTTTGCTTTTGTTAACTTGGCTCCTCTTTACCAGCCATATATGCATATCTAGCAATATCGGCGAGATACCAAATCCCAGCCCCACCCAGGGTTATCATTTTCAAAATTCCCCACCCAACTTGCCCTTGATAAAACCTGTCAATGCCAATACATCCACCCAGTAAGCTGATTAGCATCAGCATGTGTGGTCTTTGCCATTTCCACTCGCGTTTCTCCATTTTGTCTCCTTTTTACCTTTGGCGGAGAGGGTGGGATTCGAACCCACGTCCCGATTTACATCGGGAACCGCTTTTCGAGAGCGGCACCATCAACCACTCGGACACCTCTCCCAGCTAGATTTTACCCCAAATCAGCCCGACAGAAAAGCTTACCGCCTGGCTATCCCGGCTGTCAAACTAGGGCATGGCATTGCCGCCGTCCACGCTGATGTTCTGCCCGATGATATAGGATGATTCGTCCGATGCCAGGAAGAGCACCGCCGTTGCCACCTCCTCCGTTTTACCGTAGCGACCAAGCGTTATATTCCTCTTCAACTGCTCAATGAAAGCTGGGTCGGCGGTGCGGACAAACTTTTGGTGGATGGGGTCGTCAGTAGGACCGGTGCAAAGACCATTCACTCGTATATTATGGGGTGCCATTGCCACTGCCAAAGAGCGGGTGAGCGAGATAATTCCCGCCATTGCTGTGCTGTAAACGACCGACACGGGGCGCGGTTGCCTGCCAGCAATTGAGCCTACGTTCACCACAACACCTGATTTCTGCTTTATCATCTGAGGCAGGATGGCGGAGCAAAAACGAATTGCCACCACCAGATTATGCTCCAGGTCCTGGTACCAGTCGGCTTCTTTAGTATCAAGGAATGGGGCAGTGGTGGGGAGGCGGTAGTTATTTACCAGAATATCAATTCTGCCCCAGTCCTGAACGATATGGTCAACGGCGTTCTTGACATCTCTGGCGTCAGTTAGCTTCACTCTCACACCAACAAATTTGCCCGGCTCTGAAGCAGAGACTTCAGTGAAGTTTTGTTCGCTATCAGGGTTATCTATTGCTACAACCACGCTACCTTCCGAAACAAAGGCTCTGGAAATTGCTTGCCCCACCCCACTTGTCCCCCCGGTGACCAATGTTATTCTGTCTTTAAATCGCACGCCGCTCATTTGGTCTGGTGCCTCCTTTCGGTAACTGATTGCGAGTATAAGCCTCCTGACTCTGGCTGTCAATTAAGAAAGGCACATTGACAGACTGCGCCAAAGAAAATATACTATGTGCCGAGAATGCCAGCAGAACCCGCGAGAAGACCAATTCCAAAAGCAATGGAGAAGGAGGATTAGTTATGGCTGATTTACTGAAGTCCATCGCACAAAATGTGCAAAAAGGGGACGATAAACAGGTGGTGGAGCTGGTCAGCAAGGCGCTGAAGAGCAAGACGGCACCCTTGGATATTCTGGAGAAGGGGTTAGTCCCCGGCATTCAGGCTCTGGGCAAATGCTTCAAAGAAGGGACCGCCTATCTCCCTGAAGTGCTAATCGCTACCCGAGCCATGAATCGCGGCGTTGAGGTTTTGAAACCCCAGCTAGCTAATGTTGATGTCCCCAACAAGGGGAATGTGGTAATTGGCACTGTGGAAGGTGATATGCATGACATCGGCAAGAATCTGGTCAAGCTGATGCTGGAAAGCAATGGTTTCAAAGTCGATGACCTGGGTGCCGATGTGACGCCGGATGTTTTTGTGTCGGCAGTTAAGGGCCGAAAGGTAGATATTGTGGCGATGTCAGCCCTGCTCACGATGACGATGACCGCGATGCCCAAGGTGATTGATGCCTTGAAGAAGGCGGGGCTCAAACCCAAGGTGATGATTGGTGGTGCGCCCATCACTCGCGAGTTTGCCGACCAGATTGGAGCGGAGGGTTTTGCTGAGGACTGCGTTACCGCAGTTGATGAGGCAACTCGTCTGGTAAAAGGCTAAAGGGGAGGCGATAGATGGAAAAGAAAGCGTCTATGCCTAATCGTGAGCGTTTTGTGGCTTTCTGCCGCGGCGAAAGACTGGGCGAAGTCCCTCTTTTTGACTGGTTTTATCGCTACTGGGCGGATACCCCCTCTGAGTGGGTCAAGCGTGGCGCTCCAAAGGAAATCAGTACAGGGAAAGGTTTTCGGGAGTATTTCCAGTTAAGCCATCTTCACGGCTTAGAAGAGGTGGTTTCGGAAATAAACCGTGCTGATTTGAAGGCAGACACCACCGTTCAAGGTCCCGGGCTTTATCATCCCACCCCACCCATCGTCCCCGTTTTCCCCATTAGAGTCATCAAGGAAGATGAGCGACATCGGGTAGAGACAGCTTATAGCGGCGCCGTCGTTGAAGTCTCCAAGGAGTTTCCCTGGCGCATGCCGAAGTATCTTGAATATCCGGTGAAAGACTGGGCAACTTGGAAGGAATACAAAAAGCGGCTTGACCCTTATACCGCCGAGCGCTGGCCCAAGGACTGGTGGCGCTTTGTGGAGAAGAGGAATAGTGAAGATGCACCAACAATGATGCTGATGGCAGGCTTCTTCGGGGTGCTGCGAGAATGGACCGGGATGGAAAGACTACTCTACATGTTTTATGACGACCCGAAGCTGGTTGAGGATATGATGGACCAAGTGCTCTATCTAATTCTCGGAGCGGCACGGCGCGTCCTTCACGATTTGAGAATTGAAGCCGTCCGTTTCTGGGAAGATATGGCGTACAGGACCGGTCCATTGATTTCTCCTGATATGGTCAGAAAATTTATGGCGCCCCGCTATAAGCAGGTTACTGACTTCCTGCACAGCCATGGCATTGACATCATCCATATTGACAGCGACGGTAATGTTAATGAGCTGATACCAATCTGGCTGGAGTGTGGCATCAATTTCCCCTGGCCCCTGGAAGTTGCCGCCGGTAATGATGCTGTGGCGCTGAGGAAGAAATACGGGAAAAACCTGATAATGGCAGGTAACATTGACAAGCGGGCACTGATAGAGAGTAAGGAAGCGACCTATAAGGAGGTAACGTCCAAAGTCCCCTATCTGGTGAAGACGGGTGGCTTCTTTCCTGGCTGCGACCATGTTATTCCTCCGGATGTGCCGTTTGAGAACTACAAGTATTTGATTAATCTGCTCCGGGAAATCAATGGGATGGAGAAGCTACCGGAATAGGAGGTTCACGTGGCAAAGAGAATTCGTATTAAAGCGGGTTCAGTAGAAGTCACTGCCGAATTAAATGATACCAAGACCGCTGAGGCAATCTGGAAAGCCCTACCGCTCAAGGCACAGGCAAACCGCTGGGGGGACGAAGTCTACTTCTCCATTCCGGTCAGCCTCGGACCGGAGAACGCTACGGAGAACGTAAAGGTGGGCGATTTGGGCTACTGGCCCGCCGGAAAGGGCTTCTGCATTTTCTTTGGTCCCACGCCTATCAGTGAGGGAAAAGAGCCCCGTCCGGCAAGCCCCTGTAACCTCTTCGGCAAGGTGGTGGGGGATGCGACGGTTCTGCGTAAGGTAGCCTCGGGCACTGAGATTGCTATTGAGAAGGCAACCGGGAGCTAAGGAGGGGGTGTTAACCCCCTTTTTTATTGGGGAAAGTTTTGTTATAATAGCGTAGTTTTTAAGCCTGCTCTGCTTTTCTCAAGGACAAGGAAAGGAGGTTTGAATGGCAGAGTTTGAAGGGACTCCAGAACTGGAAATGGGAGCAGTGGGCACTAAAAAGCAGTTCATCATCTACATGCTCATCAATATTGCCATTGGCGTCCTCATCTGGCTCTGGGTTAAAGACACGAAGCAGACCATCGCTGGCACTATCTTTCTTGCTCTGGTCATCGGCACGCTCATGTTCTGGAAATTCAGGGTTGGCTTAGCTTTCGTTGGTATCGTTTTGCTACTCCTAACCCGGACCATTGACCTGCCCCACGCTATTGAATTCATGAGTGTAGATGTTATCGTATTCCTCGTGGGCATGATGATAATAGTGGGGCTACTGCGAAAGTCGGGTTTCTTCCGCTGGCTCCTGTCAGCGAGCCTGAGATTGACTAATTTCAAAACTAATCGCCTGTATGTGGGAATCCTTGCCCTCTCGGCGATAACGGCGGCGATGGTAGACGAGGTAACCTCAATCCTCTTTATTACGGCGCTGGTGCTCGATCTTTGTGAGTATTTTGAAGTAAAGCCAGTTAATTATGTTATCGCCGCTGTCCTGGCAACTAATATTGGCAGTTCCTGGACGGTGCTGGGAAATCCAATTGGCATCCTCATTGCCCTGCGGTCAGGGCTGACTTTTGAGGATTTCATCACCACGGCAACGCCGATTGGTCTGGTGTCACTCGTTGCGCTTACCTTTATCCTGTTGGTCTGGCAGAGGAAAGACCTGAAGTTGCTCGGGGAAAAAATCAAAGCCAAGCCGCTTGAAGAGCAGAAACGTTTCTTATCCGAATGGGCTCAAATCAAGGACCGACGGCTGTTTACCGGCAGTGCCATTATCTTTGCCCTTGTCATCATATCCCTTGCCCTGCATTACCGGTTTGAACTTCTGCTGAACCTGGAACATAACACGCTCCTTGTTGCTAGCTCCATTACCGGAGCTGGCGTAGTGATGCTGTGGCAGAGGAGAGATGCTCAGGAGTACCTGACGAAGGACGTGGACTGGTGGACGCTCGTCTTCTTTATGTTCCTCTTTGCTAAAGCCGGCACCATCAAGTATGTCGGCTTCACCGAGACGATTGCCGACGCCATGACCGCCATCACCGGTAGCGGTGCTGGCAGCGTACTGCTTCTCATTGTCATCATGGTCTGGGTCTCCGGTATCGTTTCGTCCATCATGGACAACGTTGTCCTGGTGGCGGCGTTCCTGCCGATTGTTGCCAGCCTGACGGATTCCATTGGCGGTAACACAGTCCTCTACTGGGCACTGCTTGCCGGCGGCTGCTACGGCGGTAACATAACCATGGTCGGCTCCACGGCTAACATCGTGTCACTGGGCATTCTGGAAAAGAGGGCGAAATACCATATGACCTTCCGTAAATGGATATTTATTGGTCTATGGGGCGGGTTCCTACCGATGGCGGTTGCCACCGTGATGCTGTTGTTATTTTTCGCTTAAATAGCTTTGCTTTTTAATAATCTTAAGAGTATCATTATAAATGGAAGCCCCTGTAGCTCAGGTGGATAGAGCACCAGCCCCCGGAGCTGGGTGCGGGCGTTCAAGTCGCCCCAGGGGCGTTTAGTATGCCCTAGGAGTGAAAATGACAAACACCAACAGTCTCATTGAGATTCGGTGGCATGGGCGTGGGGGGCAGGGTGCGGTAACTTCCGCAGAACTGGTTGCTGAGGCAGCTATCAGCGAGGGCAAATATGCCCAGGCTTTTCCCGCGTTTGGCCCGGAAAGGCGCGGCGCCCCGGTCCAGGCTTTCACACGAATTAACCCCAAGGAGCCGATAAAGGTAAGGGCGGAAATCCTTGAGCCGAGCGTGGTCGTTGTCTTTGACCTTACTTTGATGTCCACCGTGCCAATTACCTCCGGGCTGAAGCCGATTGGGTTGGTCATTGTCAATACCAAGAAACCAATTGACCAGCTGAAATCTGAATATGGCATTGCTGGCAAGGTGGCGGCTGTTGATGCCACCACAATTGCCCGTGAACTGCTTGGCGTCCCGATTGTGAACACAACGATGATTGGTGCTCTAATCAAGGCGACCGGCGTTATTAACCTTGAGTCAATGCGGGAGCCGCTAATGAAGCGTTTCGGCAGACTGGGTGAGGCGAACTTCAAGGCTATGGAGAGGGCTTTTAAGGAGACCATTTTAGGAGCATAATAATGGCAAGAAAAGCAGCGAAAACGGTCAAAAAAGAAGAGGAATTGACTTGGAAGGATATTGAACTCGGTTGCTTTATCACCGAGCCTGGTAGCGCCACGAGGTTCCGAACTGGCGACTGGCGCTCGCGGCGTCCGATATTTGACCGCAGTAAGTGCAATCCCAAGTGCGCGTTATGTGTTACTTATTGTCCCGAAGGCTGTATTGTCAAGGACACCGAAGGCTATCCTCAAGCTGACCTCTATTTCTGCAAGGGGTGCGGCATTTGTGCTGAGGAGTGCCGCCGGCAGGCAATCACTATGGAAGAGGAGCAGTAATGGCAAAGAGAGTTGGCATTGAAGTCTCGGTGGCGGTGGGTGAGGCAGTCAAACTGGTTAATGCTGATGTCATCGCTGCCTATCCGATTACGCCGCAGACCCATATTGTGGAACATCTAGCGGAACTGGTGGCTGACGCCGAGCTGGATGCGGAGTTTGTGCCGGTGGAATCAGAGCACTCAGCAATGAGCGTTTGCTGTGGGGCAGCGGCGGTGGGAGCGCGGACTTTTACCGCCACTGCTAGTCAGGGACTGGCATTGATGCACGAGGTGCTATTTATTGCCTCGGCAATGAGGCTCCCTGTAGTGATGACCGTGGCAAACCGCGCTTTATCGGCACCCATCAATATCTGGGGCGACCATTCTGATGCCATGGCAGTCCGTGACTCGGGCTGGATACAGATGTTTGTGGAGAATGGGCAGGAAGCGGTGGACAACGTCATCTGCTCCTTCCGTATGGGGGAGGATAACCGGGTTCTTCTGCCGGTAATGATTCACCTTGATGGCTTTGCCTTGACCCACATGATTGAGCCGATTATCTTTCCCGAGAAGAGTGAAGTTGATGCGTTCGTACCGCCTTTCAACCCGCCTTTGCCCCTGAATCCCGCCAAGCCGGTAACTATGGGAGCTCTTGGTCCCCCCTCTATCTACACTGAAGTCAAGTATGCTCAGGATGTTAACCTGAGGGAATCAAAGAAGGTCATCCTTGAAGTGTGGAAGGAGTTTGGCAAGGCGTTTGGACGCTATTACTCGCCGGTGGAGAAACATTACAGCGAGGGTGCCAGAGTTCTATTGATGACCATGGGCAGTTTCAGTGAGACGGCAATGGTCGCCGTTGATAAAATGAGGGCTGAGGGTAAAGATGTCGGGCTGATTAAGCTCAGACTATGGCGCCCCTTCCCCTTTGAGGAGCTTCGTGAAGCAGTAAAAGACGCTGACATTCTCATTGTTCTGGATAGGGCGATTTCTTTCGGCGGTCCTGGAGGACCCGTTTTCTCTGAGATTAGAGCTGCCCTGTACGGTCTGGACAAGAAACCAAAGGTGGTTGGCTTCGTAGGTGGTCTGGGGGGTCGCGATATCAGCATGTCCGGTTTTGAGGAGATGGTGGCGAAAGGGATCGAGATTGCCCGGACGGGAAGCACCAAAGAATACGAGATGTTTGGAGTGAGGGAATAAAATGACAATAACAGAGAAAACGCTGGGTCATGGTCCCGGCATACTGACAGATGAAGAAATCCTTTCTCCTGGACACCGTGCCTGCAGTGGCTGTGCTGAAGTCCTGGCAATGAGGCTCGCCTGCAAAGCCATCGGCAGGAACGCCATAATTGTTAATGCGACTGGCTGCATGGAAGTGGTCACCAGTTATTTCCCGGATACTGCCTGGCGGGTTCCTTGGATTCACACCCTCTTTGAGAATGCTGCCGCAGTAGCCTCTGGCGTTGAGTCGGGACTCAAAGTAATGAAGCGGAAGGGGAGGGGGCCGGGCGATGTTTCAGTGGCGGTCTTTGCTGGCGATGGCGGCACGAGCGATATTGGACTTCAAGCCTTATCCGGTGCCCTGGAGAGGGGGCACGACTTTGCCTATATTTGCCTTGACAATGAAGCCTATATGAACACCGGCATTCAACGTTCCTCTGCCACCCCCTTTGGGGCAGCAACGACCACCTCTCCCGCCGGTAAAGCTCAGCCGGGTCAGTTGACGTGGAAGAAAAATATGCCAGCAATTGCGGCAGCACATGACATTCCTTACGTTGCCACCGCTTGCCCCAGCTATCCGACTGACTTGATGAACAAAGTGACCAAAGCTCTGGCAGTCAAAGGACCAGCCTATATTCATGTTCTGTCAGTGTGCCCCACTGGCTGGCGGTGCCCGACTGATATCGCTGTCAAGCTGGGTCGCCTGGCAGTGAGGACTGGTATCTTCCCACTGTACGAAGTGGAAAACGGGCAATATAAGATAAACGTGGAAGTGCCGCATCTGGAACCGGTAGAGAACTATCTCAAACTGCAAGGCAGGTTCCGCCACCTCAGTGACGACACAATAAAGATGATTCAGGAGAGAGTGAACCGGGAATACGCCAAGCTGGTTGAAAAAACGAAGAAGTCGACGCCATCTGCCGCATAACTGGGGCATTTTTGTTCACGGTTCCGTTTCGTTTTAATGCGTACCTGACTACGCTAGCGTGCCTGGGTTTCTGTGTCAGTATGTGAAGGGTCAGACGGTCTGTGTGGCAGTGTGATAATTAGTAATGTGAGGTGTGAAAGGACCTAGCTTGATTCAATCTTGATGAAGGCGAAGAATGAGTAAGTCAAGTATGCTTACGCCAAATAGAGAGCGGTTTCTAGCTATGTGCCGTGGCCAAAGGCCGGGCGATGTATCAATAATAGATTGGCTTAACGAACCTTGGGTGGATACTC
>Ga0315314_1002764_pt1 | contig 14254 bp, 24 predicted proteins | sample TDP9_MG_FD_203631 | JGI IMG/M metagenome (GOLD analysis project Ga0315314, IMG submission 203631) | Freshwater sediment microbial communities from Lake Towuti, South Sulawesi, Indonesia - TDP9 | ecosystem: Environmental > Aquatic > Freshwater > Lake > Sediment | place: Indonesia: South Sulawesi...
TTCGCGGGGCACGCTGGTCGCGTGCCCTATTTTTTATGAAGAAGAAGCGCCAGGTTCTGATCATGACTAATTTTACACGCTGGGATGAGGGGTATAGCTTGTGTTATGTCGTCAGGAATCAGGTCAAGATGCTCAGGTATGGCGGATATGATGTAACTGTGGCCGTTTGCTCCTCGTTTTCTCCGGGTGATATTCAAAAGCTGGGAGAACCTCAAATTTGGACTCTTGACGCTATGCCGGTTCATGACCAATGGAGGGATAAAGGCGCTTTGCTTGCGGATTCGCAGCGGCTGTTCGATTGTCTTTCGCAGTGTTTGTCCTGTTTTGATATTGTGATCACTCATGATCTCATCTATCAGCCAGATGCGATGAAATGGAATATCGCCATTAGGCAGTATGCGAAATTTCATCCCAGGAGACCTAAGTGGCTGCACTGGATACACTCTGCTACTCCGCTTTCTGCACTTGTTGATGACATGGAACATCTTAGCATGGCATCTGAACCAGTCCAGAACAGTTGGCTTGTGTTTCCTAATGATACGGATCTTGAGAGAGTACGGAAACGGTTCGGCTTTCCGCGCGACCGATGCTGGTGTGTCTGGCATGCGGTGGACCTGGAGGAACATTACGGATTTGTCTCGGATGATGCGCTTAGGATAGCCAAGGCGAGCGGACTTTTATATCTGGATGTCGTCGGCCTGCTCCCGGTTCGACTTGACCGGGGAAAGCAAATTGAATTTGCTATTGAGATATTCGCTGAGATAATCAGGGAGGGGAGAGGCGCAGTCCTGATTGTGATAGATTTTCATTCGCGTGGGGATGAGAAGAGAGCTTATAGGGATCAACTTGTTCATCTTGGGCAAGAAATTGGATCGAATGTTCTTTTTACATCTGTGTTGAACATGGATACCGTCTCCCGTGAGACCATTCTGGCTTTGATGAGAGCGGCAAACGTCTTCATATTGCCATCCCGGAGTGAGAGCTATTCGCTTGTCACTCAGGAGGCAGCTCTTTCGCGGACAATTCTCGTCCTGAATGCAAGCTACCCGCCCATGAAGGAATTGTGGGGACCTTGCGCTATCTACGCTGATTTTGGGTCTAATATCAATGCGGATACTCTTGAGGACGGTTCAACGAACGTCGAATATACAGACCGCCGGATGTTTTGCAAATCAGTAGCCACCACAATTCTTCATCGCCTTGATAGTGAGCCAGTCCTGAGGCAGGAGATGGAGGTGCGGAGGGCGCGGGGCTTAACGGGTGTCTGGGAATCGCAGCTTCGCCCGCTTATCGAGGCGGCTTTGCATGAATAAACCTCTGGTTCAGATATCGGTTCTCAATCAAGGGAAACTGGCAACGGGATTAGTAAATTCATTGGCGATCATGACACACGACGATAGGTGCAAAGTCAGAATTGATTATCCTGCTGGTCGTCCTATCCAGCATAACAGGAATGAGATAGCGAAGCGGTTCCTCATGAGTCGGGCGGATTTCTTACTGATGATTGATAGTGATATAGTTCCAAAGAAGAGCCCTCTTGATCTCGTCCAAATGAACAAGGACGTTCTTGGCCTCCCGTGTCCGCAATGGCGGGAGGGGGATATCTTCTGGGTGGTTATGGATAGAGTGCGTGGTGGCTTCCGACCAGTCAGGCCAGAGCGGCGGTTTGGCTTAGCCGAGGTTGATGCGGTAGGAACTGGTTGCATATTGATAGCCAGGCGTGTGCTGGAGAGGCTTAAGGCCCCGTTTAATATAGAATGGACTGAGGATGGGACCTTGGAGATGGGACTTGATTTTGCGTTCTGTTTGAGGGTGAGGCAGGCAGGATTTTCGGTCTGGACGCATTGGGCGTATGTTTGCTCGCACTTCAAGACTCTCGATCTGGTGGAGGTCATAGGGCTCGCTATGCGGAAGTCAGGTGGGAAATGAACTTGTTCGCGTATCAGGTAAGGGATGTTGCGCGCTTGTTGGAGCAAAAACGATGCATCTTGGCTGAGCCTGTCGGCCACGGGAAGAGTATCATCATTTGCTCGGTGCTTCGAGCTTTATGGGAACAGGGGTGTGCTGATAAGGCTGTGATCTGTGCGCCGAAGACCATAATAGGCCAATGGGCAAGCACAATTCGGCAATGGCTGAGTGTTGAGCCGATCTGTATTGGCCAGGAATCGAGATTGTCCAGGTCGCATAAATATCGGAGTTTTATGGCGGGTCAAAATCCTGTGCTTATAGTTCCGCATCGGACATGCGGCATGGATGCTGAGGTTTTGTTCAATCTGTCGTTTGATGTCTTTGTTCTCGACGAGGCAGGGATAATTCGCAATCATCAAAGCCAGATTGCGAGAACGTTAAAACAGCATACTGGCAAGCTTCCCTATTGCTATCTCGTAGCTGCGAACCCGGGCGAGAACGATATCTTGGAGCTTCATAGTTTGATGGAGATGGCCAGGCCGGGGCTTTGGCCTTCATACTGGAAATTCAGGGCGAGGTATTGCTGCGAGGAGATCAGACTTATCCCGGTGGGTAGGGGAAGAGTGCAGACTGTGAAAAAAGTTGTTGGGGTGCAGAGGATTGAGGAACTGAGGCGCGATATTGCTACTTATTGCATTCGGGACGGGACTTATAATGGTGTGGACCTTCCGCCTCTTATAATCCGGGAGAGGCGCGTTGAGTTATCCGATAGCCAGCGGGCTGCGTATGATAAGGTCAGGAAGGAGCCGATACCGCCGTGGCCGCGGGCATATGAGGCCCGGTTGTGGAAGCTGCTGAGGATTTGTAGCGGTTTGGGGTCGGGTGAAGCTGGTGGGGCAAAAGTAGCGGAACTCGCGAGGCTGGTCGGCGACGAGCTGAAAGGTCAGCAGGTGCTTATTTATTGCGCGTACATTGATACTGCAAAGGCGGTCATGGGCCGCGTACAAGCGCTTGGGATATCCTGCTCACGAATGGAGCGCTCGATGAGTGCGGTGGAGCGGCGGAGGATTCAAGAAGGTTTTAACGCGGGAATGTTCGATATTCTGGTTATTACACCTCTTGGGGAATACGGCCTGGATCTCCAGGCGTGTAACCTGATTGTTCTGGTGGACAGGCAATTTAATCCGGCGCGGAACCAGAACACGATTGGCAGAGTGAACCGGATTGGGCAGAAGTCAACGGTTATTGTGTTCAATATAGTTGCCATGAGCACTGTAGATGAGGTCGTGCTGAAGATTCTTAGCCGGAAGATCACATCGTTAAACGAAGTCTTTTCTGTATCTCTCAATTCGCTTGGTGTGGATGTAGCGAGACAAATTGTGATAGAGGATAGGGCTGATGGCCAATCAAGGGTTACTTGGGGCCCGAGTCCGGAGAGCCAACCAGTTCGTGCCGATAGCAGACCTTGTGAACCAGTTGCGAAGCCAGACCATCCGTTATTGGGGCAGTAGGGCGAAGGTCCATTGTGTTAATCCTGACCATGTTGATCTAAATCCATCGGCCACAATCTTTGTCGCCGAGAATAGATATCATTGTTGGGTTTGCAACCAGGGCGGGGGACCTGTAGAACTGGTCTGCTGGGTGCGGGGGATTGGGGTTCAGGAAGCTGTCGAATGGCTTGAAGGAATGTTCAGTCTGCTGGCTTTCCCTCTTGGTTCCGATGAGCCGAAGGCCATACCTGTCGAGGTAATCCGGCATTGGGTTGAGTCGGATACAGAGCGTCTAATTCTGCGGGAACTGCATCGCGCGAGGCTGCGCTGCTCGCTCTTGGTTTGGTCTGTCTGGTCTGATTTTCTCTGGCAGGTCTGGGACGAGCGGCAGGAGTTGGGCATTGGTCCGATGGAATGGAAGCGCCTTGCTCGGTACACCATTCGACACTTTCTCTCCTCGTGATTGACATCCTTCTTGCTGGTATCCGGTTTTCTCACTGCTGCAATTCGGCCTGCCAGTTAAGGCTTCAGCCGGTATCTTGGGCTGTTCCCCACCACGAATAGTACTTCTTCGGACATGGTGAATGCGCGTCCCGTGCGCGTGTCCCGCCTGGCAATGTTGCTCTGGTGCAACATGTGTTTCTGCATAGTATTGTCTCCCGTCGTAAGAGGCTTGGCACGCTTCTTGCCAACCCGACGCTTGGTTTATCAAGGTTAAGAAAGCAATTTCACGGATGATATGACTCTGGGCGGGAGTGGGGAGAGATAATTGCCCGAAATATATCTGTGCGCGGTTCCGCATGGGTTGTTCGTCCCACTGACGGGCGTTACCATGTGGCGATGTCCCCACCGAGGTTGGTATGAAGCTTGCTATTTTTGGGGGTGACAATCAGGAGGAGCCAGAGCGAGAAGCCGAAAAAGGCGAACTGAGAAATAAGGCAGAGGCAAGGTACAAACCCCTTGTCCCGGAAGCTGCGGATGAGCCCGACGGCAAAAGCCGAACTCACCAAGGCAGCGAGCCGGAGGCCGGAATTGCCAACCGGTAGGAACACTGAAGGGATTGGTCGTTGAAGGTCGAATCAACGATGGAAAGATCGGAGCGCGCATGCGTGAGGGGGTCCCGAAGGAGCGGCCAGTATGGAGACGAAGGAATGCGAGCGGTATGGAAAGACAAGGAGACAGAGGCGCTGGCCTAAAGGTCGAGGGCTGGTCAGCCTGGCTGAAATCCTGGCGGATGCTATTCGCCAATTTGAGGCCGAGAGAGCGTATAGGCGGTGATGAGACCGCCGGGGGTCCCCTGGAGGTTCTAACAATGGCTTGTGTGGTGATAGACCCGAATGGATGCTCGACATGCAAGCGGGCTTATGGTGAGCGGCACAGGGCATGCACGAAAGTCCCTTCGCTGCGGACATTGGAGAAGTGGATGGATGATGGGGTAGCAAAGGCGACGGATGGGTGCCGCGTTGAGCCGGATGGAAAGTGCCCACACGGACACAATTCCTGGCTCATGGTGATGGGTTTGATCTGAAACAGAATCCGGTTCGAACCCGGATGGGGTCCTTAAGGATAAAACAATGGGGCAGACAGAGTTCGAGAGGAATAACTAAAAGAGGAGGCCAAAATATGAGCGATAGAGCATACACTAATCCGTCTGATTACAAGGTCGTGCGGATGCAAAGGGAAGGCGGTCCTGCGATAGTAGTAGCGGGCGGGGCCCATGTGAGAGGGCTCCTGATTGAATTGGGCATGAGAATTGTTGAGGAGGAGCCAATGAATTTGACGCTTGATGAGCACTTGGCATGGCTCAAGAAAGAAGGAGGAAGTAATGAACGGCTGTTCAAGGTCGGCCGAATTGAATAGGAGGTGAGCGACAATGGACCAGGTTATAGATTTCCTGACAGGCACGTGCATCGTGGTTGTTGGGCTGGGAGTGATAGCCGCCATCTGGAAAGCCATCACGAATTTTGATGGCCGATATCGGAAGGGGCGGTGGTGGTAAGCGGGGTCTCGGACCTGCAAACCGGAAACTAACCAATACGAAACCTCAACATGGAGGCTGAATACAGGCATGAGACTGCATAGCATAGCAAAAATCTGCAAGTTAGGGGCGGACCTTGGGCCCGTACTCGAACAACTTCTCGATCTGACGAATACGACTGGTGGGGCATTGGAGGCATGGGAGATCAGGGAGCTTATTGAGACTGGAAGGATCACTGAGGCTGCGCTTCCCATGATCTGGGAATTTCTCGCGGGGGCAATGGCAATCGTAGGTGTGATTGAAGATAAGGAGCTTCGGCGGGAAATGCAGGATCTTCGGAGTGAGATTGATGGAGTAACGAACGTAGTTGCCGAATCCCAGGAAGGAGAATAAGGAAATGAAATCGCTGGAGGAACGAGAAGAGGGAGTTGTCTCTGAGGATGCTGAGGAAATCAAGAGGCGGGTTGAGTTCGCCTTTGTGGCGCTTCGCAACAAGGGCTATTGGGCTGAGCAGAACTTCCAATGCTGCCAATCCTGTGCATTAGCGGTCATGCCCAAAGGGACACCGAAGTACGTGTACTATCATAGCCAGGATAATGAGGATCTCCTTGCGAGAGGCGAACTTTATCTCGGTTGGGGTACGACCAGGCAGCACGGGAAGGAGATTGTGGCTGAACTGGTGATTGCTGGACTAAGGGCAGTCTGGGATGGAAGGTCGGAGCACCGGATTTTTGTGGCCTTGGGCGAGCGGCGCGTTATGGCCGAGCAATAGAGAGAGGAGACTGCAATTATGGGGAAGATTGAAAAGGATAGGGGATATTGGCGCACCTTGCACGCAGAGCTTGGATGCGCGGGCTGCTATTGGGCGGAGGCCGATATAATGGGTCATGGTCCATGCTGCACCAAGCTTTATGGTTGTGATGTTGATGCCAATGGGCGGTGCACGGCGCGAGAGGAACGAGACCAAACAAAGAGAGGAGATTGAACATGCAGATACCAAAGCGAATAACCTGTAAGAACAAGGGTCCAGTCCGGAAAGCAGCGGAAGAATTGGCCGGTGATTCGGTAGCCTGGGATAAGGCAATAAATGATCCGGATCATTGGCTGAACATGCCGGTGTATCTCGAATTTCCACTTGGCGAATTGTGCAAGGAGGGATTGTATACTCTGGCAATTGCAGGACGGCAACAGCCAGAGATATTAGGGATCGAGGAATCCGATAGGTTTAACGCACAAGGTCTTGAGGGGAAAGGCCGGATTGTGAAAACATTGTGCTCGGCGCTTACGACAACTGACCTGATGCCGGACTGGCGGTGGCAGATTATAACAGGGATTGGGATTGTGGCGCAGATTAATAGACCCTTAGTGCAGAAGATAATAGCTGGGCTGGTGAATCTGCCACGAGAGGAGATGCAGAAGCTTGCAGGGAAGATTTGCCTGCGTGTTGAGACTGGCGAGTTGCAGTACGAGCCGGAAGTGAAGGACGCGGTGGGCCAGGAGCTGGAAGGAGGTGAATGACCATGCTTTACTATGCAGTCTGTCCTTATTGTGGGACGCGATATGAGCTGGAAGGAGATTGGCCCTCGCGAAGGAAGCCGAAATGCACCAGGATGCTTGGCGGTCCTGGGCATTCGCTGGCAGTGGGAGTGCGTCATAAGCAAAGAAGTCAGTGTGGAACAATGCTGACCTGGCACCCACTGAGGGAGACAAGATGAAGGTGACTTATTCGAATAAACTCGCGCGTGAGGTCTGGGGAGGCCGGCTCGAATATCTCAAGCGCTTTGTGGCCGCTCCGAAGAAAACGCTTGTCAAGGTTTTCTGTGGCCGAGACCGCGCTCATTATCGGAGCAATTACCGCTTTGTCCCGTATCATGGATGGTATCGGAATGAGAGGCGGTGGGTTGGCTGGGGTTATGAGCATGTAATCACGCTGCACCTAACGCCTATGATGAAGGATGCCAGGGCGCTGTATGTATTGGCGCATGAGGTCGGGCACGCTCGACATTGGCAGCGGTATCGAGGATCAAGATGGAAGTGCGCGCAGAAAAGGTGTGATGGATATGCGGACAGATGCGTTGCCCGATTCGAGGCAGCTCGGATTGCTCGCATAGGTCAGCAATATAGAGAGATCATGGGAAGATTCAAACAATATTGGTCGAAAGGAGGGAACGATGAAAAAGAGGTTTAAAGACGCGGATATGGCGTATGGCATGACCGTCGGATCGCTGCGGGATCATGTTCTGTGCATATATGATTTCAAGGGGAAGAGGCCGCTTCGGCAATACGAACTCCGGGAGATGGCGGAGTCAATGCAGGATTATCTGGATGATTCTGATTGGGTTACCGAGAGGTTGATGGACGTGATTGCGGCTGCTCTTGAAAACCGCCGAATTAAGGACAGACCGAGAGAACGGGGAGTTGATGAAATCGGTGAACTATTGGAGAGGAAAGGCTGTGAGTAAACAGGGAGGCGTTAGGAGGCAAAATGGAGATAAGATGCGCTTGGTGCGATGCAGAGGGCCTTGATGGCCATATTCGGGGTAAGCGGGGTTCCAAGGTATCGCATAGTATCTGCGAGCATCATCTCGCCAAGGTTCGTCAGGAGGCTCAGGTGGCCGAATGGCCGCGCGAAAAAGGAGGCGATAGGAAATGTTCTACAAAGTTGAGCCGGACAAGAACCTCCATCTGACAGAGGGCGAGGAGGCCGAACTCAGACAGAAACTGGAAAGGAGTGGAGTTCTGATCAGGCTCGCTTCTGGTGAGTGGTGGAGGCCGTCGGTCGGATTCCGGCGCGCCGAGAGATTTGTTGCTCGGTGTGGGTTCGTGATCCTGGAAAGGAGGTGAGGAAAAGTGAGGTTCAGAATAAGATTTCCAAGTGAATTTATCCTTGAGGCGGCGAATCCGAAAGAGGCTGAGGATTTGGCGTGGGATATCCTGCGGGAATCCAAAATCGAAATCGAGATGATAAGCCTGCCCCTGGTCACAGAGGATGAGGTGCGCAGGTTTATGAGGGAGCATGGCGGGCTGGAGTTTAATCCGGCCCAGATAAAATCCATTGTGAGGGAAGCCCGGCGCTTGCTGGATTCCGGAGAGACGGATTGCCGCGAAACTGCGCTCGATTGGGCAGTAGACCAGGCGGTTTGTGAATCGCCTGATTAGCTGGCGCGAGTTCAGCGAAACCGCGCGCCTGCGCGGTCGCGGCGGAAAGAAAGGGAGGAAACGAATATGCGTAAAGAAGAGGAAAGGATAATCCTGCGAGAACAAGACCGTATTGGCGACTCCATCGCCAATGAGTTAGATGGCTGGTCGCCTGATGGCGTACAACGCATCCTTGTCCGCGCGGTCAACAACCTGCACCACAGGGTGCTAAACGTGGACGCTTCTGACGCAGAAGGTTTTAGTCGCCTATGGAAGGCGCTCTTAAGCGCAAACCTGACCGCCTGATGAGGAAGGAGGCAGCTCTCAGGCCGGTGTGGGTTTGTGACTCTGGAAAGGAGGGCAAGAGGAATGAAATTTATGCTGACACACGAAGGATTAGCAACCCTGGATAGGACGTTTTGGGCGAAATTCCGTAGGCCGCCCATTCCCGAGGAACTGCTGATGATGGCAAAAGAAATCGAAAGTTGTGCAGAGAATTGGTTGGGAGAGAACGCCGCTGAGGTCTTCAAGGCAGCCTTTGCGGCTCGAACAGGTATACGAATACCAAGGGAAGGAGGTGAGTAGTATGACCAAGAAGATACAGATCTGTCCGCAGTGTCAGACCCCGCTCTGCTGGAAGGAGGATGGAGCAGGAAGGAGGTGGTATTGTGTCCGATGCCTCTGGTCCTCCAGGTTTGCTCCGGGCTGTAGGACGCGAAGACAGGTAGAGGATCTGATTGTTGGTGAGGCCTCCAGCAGACGAGTCTGGGTGAATGGGCGGGAACTGCTGCCGATCCGGAGTCAGAAGGCGTATAATCACAGTCCGGACGGCTTTAGTTGGGGGTATGGCGGGAGCGGACCGGCCCAACTTGCCCTCGCTCTGATGCTGCTCTTTACCGACAGGCGTACGGCTCTCGGTGTGTATCAAGCGTTCAAGACCGCGTTTGTCGCCGGCCAGATTGGCGACTTCGAGATTCCGATTGGGTCGGTAGCTGAATGGCTCGATAACCAGGGCTGTCGCTGGAGCTATCGGAGAAGATCGCAGTAAAAGCACTTGACAAAACCAAAGTACAATGCTAAAATGGAGGAGTAAGATGATTACATTAAGAGGTAGGACAAAGGATGCGTTCCAGGTCAGCCGGGAGCGGTTGCTGGAGATCCCCGTCCCGGAGCGGCTGCCAGAGCGTCTCAAGGGATGCAACAGTCGGTTCTGGCTTCCGGTTCAGCACGGGCAGCTCGCAGCAGCGGTATCAGACTGTGCTCGGTCGCGCAGCTATCCGGTGAGGGATGAGCGTTGGTATCTTTGCCGGAGGAAGCAAGGTCTGATCGGCGTAATGTACATGGGCAAGCCGCCGGAAGGGGCTAGCGCTCCAAGTGGTGTGGAACTTTGCTTCGGGATTCGGCATAGCAACGACGGATATTGGGCTATGACAGTCGTTGTAGGAGCGAACGTGATAGTGTGCGGAAATGGACTGATTACGGGAGAATACGTGGTCAGTCGGAAGCACACGACGCATGCCGACATTCCGGACCTGGTAACGCGCGGCTTCGACCTTTGGCGGGAGAAGTTGCCTGGCGTCAATCGGCTCGTTGAGAGGTTCCGGTCTATCCCGGTTGAAGATTCCGACGAGAGACGGATTGTGGTTGAGGCCGGTCGCCGGGGCATCTTTCCCTGGAAGGACATTGGCAAAATTGACGAGTTCTGGCGGAGGCCGGAGCAGAACGAGTTCGAACCGCGGACGGCTTGGTCGCTGCTGAATGCTTTTACGGCGACGGTGCGGGACTCGTCCGCTTCACTCCAGATGAAGCGCTTGGTGGCGTCGCGAGAATTGCTTGAGGAGATGCTGAAAAATTGACCAGAGCTTTCAGTGTTCCTAACCGGGTTGGCGTTTCGGTGTCGCAGTGGCAGTATTTCCCTGGTATTCCGGAACCTCTGGAAATGCCGTTCAAGGGTAGAAGGGCGTCAGATATTTCAGGAACCGTTCCGGGGTTAAGGGAAATACATCCAGTAGGATTTGGGTCGGTGGCTTTGAGAGAGGGCGGTCGCAGTGGCTGCCCTCGATCTGTTTTAGATAAGCGCGGCATACGAGGAGGCGTCGCGTGCTTACCGCAGAGGAGCTATTTACTGTTTGGAGAGCGGATATCCGGAGGTGGATCCGCGGGAGTAGAGTCCGTGAGGACGACATAGATGATGTTGAGGCAATTATTTATCGCGATTTTCTAAAGGGTGGCTGGGAGAGTAGGGTGGACGTGGACATTCCGCCCGGAAAACGTAAGGCCAGCCATCGGACGTGGCTTTTTCATTTCACCCGCAATAGGGCACGGCATTTTCTCGCCGCGTGTTCGAGGGATCCACTCCGGCTCAGGGTCGAGGCGAAGGCGGAGCCGTTTTGTATGGAATCAGGCAGAATTTGGGGGGAGCGCCGGATTGTAGAGCACAAGGAACTGGTTGAGCTTCTGCGGGCCAAGCTCGCGCCAATGCCAGTTCGTAGTGTCGTTGAGGCCACCGGCCAAGAGCGCTCGCTTCGATGCGTCTTTGAGCATCTTCGGTCTGGTTTTAATCAGGCAGAAATTTCGCGCATTTTGAGATGTAGTCAGGCATCTATCTGTATGATGGTCAAAGCTATCAGAGAGATCGCCTTTTCAATGGGCTTGAAGGAGGAACTGGATGGTTGAGGCAATCAGGTCTCTCTATGATGATGCGTTTGTTATAACGGACGTGCGAAAGGATGCGGATAGATTATTATCGTGGTTGTCGCATCCCGAGGACCGGCGTTCTGTTGTTCTTGCCTCTTCCATTCCTGGCGTTTCAGGTTTAGTGGAGAGAATTGAGAGCCTGAGGCCGGATGCTCGGATAGAAATTCTGCTCGAAACTTCATCGTGCGCGGTTGTTCCTCTCCTGGGCGGGCAATTAGCAAAGCCTGTTTATGATTATGGGCTTTGGAGATTGTTCGGCTCGAAGTTTAATGACGCTGATATCCTTGATTATATCGAGCAGGGAGACGCTGAGCAGGTCAAGCTTGAGCTTCGCACGTTGGGAATAGATGTTGAGGCTCCAATGCTCCCGGTTTTGCAGCAACTCTATTTGAAATTCGTAGCCTTATGGGGGCACAAGCGGGCAGAGCATTCTTCATTGTAGGAAGCGAGCCGATTCACAGGCGGCTCTTCTATGATTCTCTAAGAGCGAATTTCAGTATAGTGAGAGTAAGCTCTATTAGTGCAGATGAATTGTTGCAGCAGAACCTGGGTAGGCCCATTGCTTTTGTGGTCAAGGATTATGATCGCACCCTCCGTTTAGCTCCGCTTCTCAAGGAAAGCCCGAATATAGTCGTTGTTGAGCGGGATAAAGGGTTCACAATGCCGCCAGTATTTAAGAGTATTGGGCAAATAGTGCGCTGCTCGCCCATTGCGAGGGGAACAAAGAAGTTGACGGAATGGACCAGAGAGCAGGCTAAGAATCTTGGGATGATTCTGGAAGAGAATGATGCTGCGAGTTTATCTGAGAGTTGTGGCGGGGATAATACAGCAATATATAAGTTACTGGAACTTATGGCATTCTCAAGGAGCGCTGCTGCCTATGTGGGGGAGCACACAGTTTTTGATTTGATTGACGATATGATGCATTTTCGGTGGAGGCAGGCAATCTCCGATATCGTTTTGTTGGAACAGTTAGGTGAGAACTTCGTTCGAGTAGCGGTGATCATAACCCAGCATATTGACAGAGTGGTTAAGGTCAAGCTCTGTCTGGATTTGGGATTGTCATTTCAGGCAACAGTTCGTGCCTTGAAGCTTCATCCTGTAGCGGCTTCGTTTTTGTTTAGTGAAGCCCGGTATAACAGCCTTGGCCACCTTCTCTCGCTTGGTATAGAACTTTGCCAGAATGCAAGCATGCCAGGCGATATCGGCTTTGAGTGGTTATTCTGCTGGCTTGCTAAAAAGGCATCTGACGCGGAGGTACAACCTCTTGAGATGCGCAGCCTGCAATAGACTTGTCCGGCAGGGAGTAAAGATCAATGGAAGAGTTTACGGAGGGACGTGCGCTCGGCGGCGACGGAAAATTCCGTCTTCTATGGACTGGCCAGCAACTATCGCACTTGCGGAATCGAATCGGGCGCGCGGGAGTTCTAAGCTTTGATACAGAAACTACTGGCACGGATCCGCGCATAGATGAGCTGGTGGGTTTCTCGGCTGGCCTTGGTGGTGGAGAGGCTTATTTTGTTCCGGTCCGTGCAGAAGGGTTTGAGGAAATACTCAAGTTTGTCCTATCTCGTTCATTGATCCTTCAGAATGCCAAGTTTGATTGGCAGATATTGCGGTCAAGGGGCGAACTCAAGATCCTTGATGACACCATGATAATGGCATATCTAATGGATGTCAATCGCCCATCACTTAAACTCAGAGACCTCGCGCGCTCGGAATTGGGGAGGGAAGCTTATTCGTTTGAGGATATAGCCGCCGGTCATGATCCCAGGACGCTTGATGAGGGACTTTTAGCCCGGCATGGATGCGAGGATGCGGACAACACGTTCGAACTCTGGAGGCGATTTGAAGAGCCTGTTTATTCCCGATATGGGCGGGTCTATAAAATAGAGAAGGCGATGATCCCGGTGGTAGCCCGGATGGAGATGCGCGGGGTATTGTTGGATGGGGCTATTCTGGATGAGTCAAGGGAATATTGCCTGAGGGAGAGAGAGCGAAAAGCGAAAGAATTGCGGGAATTGTTAGGGCCAATAAATTTGACTTCACCTGCGCAAGTAGGACGTGTGTTCGTTCAGAAGTTCAATATCCCATTGAAGAACCGGACAAGCAAAGGCGAATATTCCCTCGATAAGAAATCCGTGCTTGCTCCCCTCCGGGGTAAATACCCGGCGGTGGACTTATATATTGAATGGAAGGAATTAGACCGGGCTGTGAACGTTGTTATAGACGCTCTCGCAGGCCACGTTCATCCCAGGACTGGAAGAATCCATTCATCATTCTTTCAGGTTGCAGTCTTCACTGGCCGAATGAATAGCACCAATCCCAATCTTCAGAATATCCCGAAGGAGAAGGGCCTCAACTTGCGTCGAGCTTTTGTGCCCTGTCCTGGCCGTGTCCTGATTGCTCTTGACTTTGAACAATTGGAGGTGCGAATTCTTTTGCTGATGTCACAGAGTCCGGCGCTAGAAAGGGTGCGGCGGGGGGGAGATGTTCATAGGGAGCTTGCTGGTCTGCTGTATTCTAAGCGGCCAGAGGATGTTACTCCGAAGGAAAGGGAAGATTCGAAGCGTCTGACGTATGCAATAATCTACGATGTCTCCGAGGCCGGGCTGGCGGAAGCTTTGGGGTGCAGTAGGATTCGGGCGGCAGCAATTATGGCGGAGTTCCATCGAAAAGTTCCAGGGATAGACAGGTTTACGGAGCATTGTAGGGAGCTTGCGGGTGAGCGCGGCTATGCTGAATCTATGTTCGGGAGACGCAGAAACCTGCCGGAGCTGAAGTCTGATAATGCCCAGGAGCGAGGATATGGGCTGAGGAGTGCAGTCAACCACGTTATAGCTGGCACAGCTTCTGATCTTTATAAACTTGCCGCAGTTCGTCTTGATGGCTTGATTCAGAGAGCGATGAAAGAGCAAGCCGACATTATGATCCCTATTCATGATGAGTTTATTATCGAGGCCGATGCCAATGGAGACTTATCAGGGCGTATTAAGAGGCTGGCGGAGGCCATGACGATTGATCTCAGGGAGATAACGCTTCC
>Ga0315314_1002765_pt1 | contig 14250 bp, 9 predicted proteins | sample TDP9_MG_FD_203631 | JGI IMG/M metagenome (GOLD analysis project Ga0315314, IMG submission 203631) | Freshwater sediment microbial communities from Lake Towuti, South Sulawesi, Indonesia - TDP9 | ecosystem: Environmental > Aquatic > Freshwater > Lake > Sediment | place: Indonesia: South Sulawesi...
TGTGCGATAGACTAAGAAAAATAGAAGAAAGAATATCAAAATAGCAACAGTAGCAAATCGGAATACCACAAATTCCTTAAAAGGAATAGAGCATATTATTTCTGGAGAGAACTTTGAAACTGAGAGAGAAATTCGGAAAGTATTGGATCGCAGGATTCATCATTTCTACGGTTGTATTGGCTACAGATGGTTTATTCAGATTGTTCGAAGATTATATGTCGTCTTTGCCAGGGCAAGATTGGCGGTTTGGGCCGATTTTTTTCAGAATGCCCGAACAAGCATGGTGGATAATAATAGCAGTCATTGTTGCCATAGTGTCCGTATTGTTCGTGCCATGGTTGTTTGGAAGGCTGATAGAAGCGCTTCACACGGAAATCATACTAAGAAAGAAACCTGAATAGCTCCGTCTGCAAAAAAACGAGGTCTGGGTCATGAGTGCGGAGGAGTTCCAAGAACACTGTAAGATGGCGGACGGCTTCGATCTATTCTACAGGCGCTGGAAAGCCATTGGAGAAATTAAGAGATCAGTCATCTGCATCCATGGCATGGGAAGTCATTCCGAATATTTCAGAGTCATGGGACAAGAATTGGCTGCAGACGGCGCTGAAGTCTATGCATTAGATCTCAGAGGATTCGGAAACTCAAAGGAGGAAGGTCTGCCCAGAGGAGATACGAGCGACTTCAAGAGACACCTGGACGATGTGAACGAAGCAGTTGATTTCGTGCGCAAGAGGCATCCGGGAAAAAAGGTCTATATGTTTGGCCACAGTATAGGAGCATGCTACGCTCTCTGGTATGCCGCAAATCATCCTGATTCTCTTGACGGAATAATACTGGCAGCACCAGCCATAGTTTTGGGATCAAAAATATCCGGAAGAGACTATATTCGATTTCTGTTTTTGCTACTCTTCGCCCCAAAGAGAATGTACGAGCCCTACAAGACGCTGCCTCCGGACCAAAAAGAGAGCAAGGAAACAAAAATCGCGCTTCAAGATCCACTGGGCACGGCAAGGTTCAGTATACGCTGGTTAAGCGGTTCAGGGAGAACCCTGCAGTATAAAGCCTTGCAGAATGCCTCACGAATAGAGAAGCCCACTCTCATAATTCAAGGGGAAGAGGACAAGATAGTTCTGCCGACCGGAGCCAAACGGCTCTTCGACAGCCTGGCAGCCAAGGACAAGTCCATTCAAACCTTCCCAGACGCAGACCATTACTTCTATCATGCCCTTTTCTTGAAGGTAACCGAGAAGCATAACCCCGCCAAAAGAAAATCGGTGACCTCAGCAGTCAGGGATTGGTTAAAGACCCACTAAGATCAACCGATAATACAATGTTAGCTGTGGACTTTATCCGTTACCAAACTTAGCTTTTCAGCATATTGCAGAAACGCCATGCGTAGGGTTTCGCTTTCGCTTTGTCCCAGTTTTCTGCAGATGCTGTCGAGTATTTCTTTGTGTTGGGGGCTTAGTACGACTCTGACAATGCATTTTTTCATTAGTTTCACGGTTTGTAATGTCTAATAAGTAAGGGTGGTTCAAAAATAAAGACTTGCTCCTACTAAGGTCACGATGTGGTGGGACGCAAAAAACGTAGGGGGGAGGGGGTATAGAAAAGATAGGGTAGAGCTTAGGCTTAGGTTTTGCCATTTGGTGAAAAACGTAGGGGGGTCTACAGAACGATAGGGGGGTATAGATAGCTTTTACTCAACAATATCGATGTGAAAGGAACAATGCATCTTGGTTATGAGGGTTCGCCTATTTCTTCAGCTTCTTCAGTTTTGCTTTCCTCAGTCGTAAGGAGTTTTGACGTTCTTTTTGTGATCTTGTTAGCCAGCTTGTCGAGGAATTGTAGCAGTGTTTCGATGTTGCCTGGAATGACGTGGAGCGTTTTCACTTCGATGCTCTGTTCTTTGACAGGGTCTTTTAGGGCCGTTTCCAGTTTTTGTGCTTGGGTTTGAGGGAGGTTTGTCACGATGAAGATGTTTTCTATGCCGGTCTTTGCGTATTTTTTGATGTGTTTGTTGGTGATGTCTCCTGTCATTCCGCCGAGTCTGTCTTTTGTCATGGGTGTTGTTGGGTCTGTTTGTGTCTTGCATTCCATGCCTATTTTGAAGTCGGGTATGTAGACGTCTATTTCGACGGTTTCTTTGTTTGGTGTTGTTTGTGTTTCGATGTGAGCGTTTGGGTAGATTCTTATTTCGCCGAAGATGGTGCTGATGCTGGTTTTTTGTTTTAGGTAGCTTGAGATGAATAGTGTTAGGTCTTGGTTTTCTGCTTTGATTTTGCTGAGTTGTCCTTTGAACATATAGATTGTCTGGGTTGCCCAGTTTTCTCCACATTTGGGACACGTAGTATTAGAGGGTGGGCATGTCGAGACTGTTAACATGTAGTTAGCACATTTTGGACATATGGAGACTTGCAGAATTGGCTGGATGATGTCTAATCGTGATAGTGCATTAACCATGCGTTCGTAATCAGTTTCTTTGATTCCGCAGCTTGTTTGGTTAGTTCTCATTTCTTCAAGAGTCTTAAAGAGCCCTGCTGCGATGAGGTCTGATATGGAAAAGGCGCCTTTTAGGAACAGTTTTGGTGTTGTTTCTTGAAGTGTTTCGAATTCTGGCATAAGGTCTGTTACTATTCTTGTCAAATCGATAGCTGGGATTTCGGAGCTTTCTGCGCTTTCTGTGGACGCACCTCTTGCAGCTTTTGAGAGTTTTAGGATGAGTGGTCTTATGAAGTCGATTGCGATAGGCAGGAGTTTGGTTTGTGATCTTCCTACGAGTAAGTCGATGCTTTCTTCTATGCCTTCTGTTGAGCCTTTTTGGCTTATGAGGCATGGTATTCCTGTGCCTTCTGGGATTTCGAGGACGGCGCCGTTTAGATAAAAGATGTTAAGTGCATGTTTCCAGTTCTTGGTGTTTGCTGCATCAATGAAAGGTGTGATTGCAGCTTCCAAACTGGAAGAATCTCTAATGATTTTGGACAATTTGACCCTCATAATAGAACTTGTTGTGACAGATTTTAAGGTTCTCTCGGACCTTTTGATGATTTGGATTTGGCTAAATATTTAAATCAAGCTATGTGGTCAACAGAAGTTGGTATGTCTAAATTTGAGTATGGTTTCAAGAGAGCGGTCTCTGAAGTAGTTGCTGGATTGATTATGTCCGTACTTTTTGCTTCCTTTGTCAATGAGGGATTGATTCCTTCCTCTTTTGTTTTGTTGTTTCATGTGGCGAATGTTCTTTCTACTGTTTTGTTGGTTTTTGCGATGCCTTTTTGGGCGACGAGTTATAGTATTGGATGGCTGGTCGGTTTAGGGGTGATGTACAGTTCAGGATTAGTAGATGTGCTTGAATTGTTAGTCTATTTAGTGCCTTTAATTATTGTAATAATAAGACTTGTTAAGTCCGAGTGAAGGTTTTATCTGTTATTTTGTTTTTGGGATCGTGTGGCTTAGTTTGCCTTGGCGGTAATATGCCTTAAATGTTTTATCGCATTTTCCGCAGTTGAATAGTTTAACGTGAAAGGCAGCATAGTTCCATTCTTTTGAGCTGTTTGGGATTTCTTTTCCGCATCTTGGACATTTTGCCATATTCTTTCCCTTTCATCTTTGAATGGTTTGAATTGCTTTAAAGATTTTATTGTTAGTTTCCGATTTTAGTTTGCGAGTTTTGTTTGAATAGTGGTGGGTTGTTTGGTTTTGGATTTTATGCATTCTAAGAGAACAGAAGCGGGTTCATCATTTGGGTCTTGAGGAACAAGTTCACCTCTGAAAGCTTTAGCCAAAATAGCCTGATCAATCCTTTCGGCTCGCTCTCTGGCTCTTCTCACCGCATCTTCGATTTTTTCTGCTATTGAAAAAGCTTCTTCGATCTTTGCTGCCACACGTTTTTGTTCTGCGACCGGAGCGAGTGGAATCCATAAGCTGCGTACTTGCGTGTAGTTTAGTCCTTCTCGTGTGACTCCTGATTCGGTTGCGAATATTTGGTCTTGGCCGTATGTTGAGTTTAGAAAGTGGCTGAGGTATGCTGGAATAATCCACCAGCCAGTTCTGATGATGCAGACATGTTGGTTGACGTTTGCTTCACCAAAACCTTCTGGGATATATGTTGATCGTCCTATTGAGGCACCTGTTATGTTCAGGAGAACGTCATTTGAGCGAACGTGTGTTCGCTTCATTTCTGCGTGCATCTCAGGTGTAACGTAGGCGATGTTCTCAAGATGGAGGCCATCAGAGTGGACGTTTTGACTGCGAATAAAAGGAATTCCTTCGATGCGGTAGACTTTCTTTCCGCCTCTTGGTGTTATGCCGCTTCCAATGAATGTTTCCAGTTCTCCAATTGTTGTCCAGATCCATGTTTCTGGGAGTTTTGGTAATTCTACTGAAGGCTCTTTTTGACTTCCAGTCAAAGAGGTTTGTTTTCCTTTGTTTCGTTCTTGTCTTATTCTTTCAAGTAGTTTTTGTGCTGGTTCGTCGCTTGGGTTGCGTTGGGTTAGTTCTCCCCTGAACGCTTTAGCCAGAACTGACTGGCGGAACGTTCGAAGCAGAACAGGAACTTTGTCAAGAGCCTCCCTTGCAGTTTTGCTCTCAGCAAACAAAGCCTCAACCCGAGCAACAATACGCCTCTGCTCTTTAGTAGGTGGAAGTGGCACTGGAAAGCCTTCAATAAACTTGCTATTGATGCCTCCTTGAGCAGTTCCCTGAAATCTTTGGAGGATTTGATTTTGCCCCTGTATCGACGACAGGAATCTGAAAACATAATATGGTTCTACCACGTCACGTATTGTTCTTAAAATAAATACGTGTTCGTTTACTGCAGCCTCTTTGAAAGGAAATTCTGGTGAGGCTATTGAAGTCTTTCCAGTAGTGGCACCATCTTTGACAACCAATATGTCAAGATTTTTGATTTTTCCCTTCGTCATGTTTTGATAATAGTCCTTTGGAATAAATCGAATATTGTCAAGTCGAAAACCACCCTTTCCATCCAAATGCTCCCCACCGATGCTGGGGATACCTTCAGAGTATTTCTTCACTCCGCCTCTTGGACGGCCCCCAGATTCCAATGTTTCAAGCAGTTCATCCAGTGAAGCCCAGGTCCAGGTATCTGGCAATTGATATGGGACTTCATCAAACATTATTGTCAGCCTTTTTGTAGCTGGAATTTCCCATTTTCAAGGCAAGTTCATTTATAGAAGCCAAAGCACTCTCTAAGCAAGTAACCGCATCACTTATCAAATCCTCTGCATCAGGTAAATTGCTGGGATCTTCAAGCGATTCATCCTTGAGCCAAAAAATGTCGAGGTTATAGTCTCTTTCTTCTATCTCTTTCTTTGTGAATCGCTTAAATCGCTCAGTTTCAACTCTTGGTTTGGCATGGAAACAAGCTTCAAAGTCTTTGAAGTAGTCGTCAGTTAATGGGTGACCCTTAGTCACCTTCTCAACATTCGTCCTCAGATCATAAATCCAAACCTCTTCAGTTGGCAAGCCATTCTTAAAAAACAAAATATTCGCCTTCACACCCGGCGAATACGGAGTAAACGTGCCAATAGGCAACCGCAAAATTGTATGTAAATCGCAATCAGTCAACAAAAGCTTCCGAACCTCTCTTCCTGCATGCTCTTCAAATAACACGTTATCTGGCAAAACAATCGCAGCTCTACCACCTGGCTTCAGAACAGTCATCAGATGCTGCAGAAAATTCAACTGCTTATTAGACGTCTTAACAGTAAAATCCTCACGCAAAGGCGCCTCACCAGCACCCTTCGTCCCAAAAGGCGGATTAGTCATAACACAATCATACCGCCTACTCAAATGCGGTCCCTCAGCCAAGGCATCACCATAATAAATATCCGCCTCAATCTCATGCAAATACAAATTCATCAAAGCCAAACGCCGAGTCTCCAAAACAATCTCCACACCAGAAAACGTCCGCTTCTGCAACCGCTCACGATCCTCACGCCTCAAATCAGCCCCCTCATGCGTCTGCTTCATCATCCACTCATAAGCCCCAATCAAAAACCCAGCCGTGCCACAAGCAGGATCATGAATACTAAAATCAGCACTCTCACGAATATCAGGCTTCATACAACGCACAACACACCGAATCGCCTCACGAGGTGTAAAATACTGCCCAGCACCCTTCTGCTCAGCCGCATACTTCTGCAACAAACCCTCATACGCATTAGCCTTCAAATCCACATCCAAAACCGTCCACTCAGTCTCATCAATCAACCCAATAAGCTTCTTCAAATTCACAGGCTCACGAAACTTACTCAAAGAACCAACAAAAATATCTCCCAAAATCCCTTGCTGCTTCGCAAGAGTTTTCAAAGTTTCAGTGTAATGTTCAGTAAGCTCGCTCCCAGACTTGGCTCTTAAACTCCTCCAGTCACAACCGCTCGGAACAGGAACACCCTTCTCATCAGCCAACTTCAAGAACAAAAGATACGTCAACTGCTCAATATAATCCCCATAATTAATCCCATCATGTCGAAGCGTATTACAAAAACCCCAAAGCTTCCCAACAACATCACTCATGACGTCATCCTCACATTAATCTCTTCCAGCACCTCTTTCAATTTTCCATCAAAAACCTTATTTGCCTTATTCCAACCACCATGCCGACTAAACGGAATCAACCTAAAATCAGCCTCATCAACCACCAAATTCTCAACCAAATGCGCACGAATAAGCTCCAACCACCTCTCCTGCTCAACCGTAAACGTCTTACCCTCACGAAAACGCAACAAAGCCCTATCTACACGCTCAGACGCATCCAACAAAGGCTCATTCAAAGCAGCATGACGCACCATACTAATAATGTCTGCTAACTCACGATGATAAGCCCGCCGCAAGTTTTCCTCAGTAAACCGTTCAGGACGAGAAGCAAGCTTCAACCTCAGCTCCCGCAACTCCGCCGTCCGAAAATCACGAGGCCTACTCAAAAGAATACTAATCGCCTCAACACGCTCAGGATTCTCCTTCACAAAACGCTCAAACGCAACCAAATAATCCTCAGGCTTCAAATCACGTCCATCAGTAGTCCTAAACAAAAACTCAGAAGAAACAACATCTTCAGTCGGCGCCACGACAAAAATCCGCTCAGCACGTGGATAGTTCTCACATAGCTTCAAAAACGAATCATTCCGCAAAATTCTCATGGCGCCATCCCAATCCTTCTCCAAACGCTCTGGTAACGAAGACGCAAAACTACCAATGCTCACATCAGGAATAAACGCAGCAAACTGCTCACGACCCTCAACAGAAACATTCTTGTCAATCCTCTGCAAACGCTTCACAAGAACACGTACGTTATACTCCCTATCCTTGTTCCCATAAATCGAAGCAACCACATCACGAACAGACCGCGTAGGCTTCTCAGGAGGCTCAACCAAAAAATCACTCGCACTCTTAAAATACTCCAACAACGTCCCATCAAAAGCATCAAAAACCGTAAAATGCGTCTTATGAATCTCATCACACTTTCGCGTACCGCGACCCAACATCTGCTCAAATAAAATCCTACTCTTAACAGGCCTCAAAAACACAAGATTCTCAATCCGCGGAACATCCACACCCGTAGTCAACATATCCACAGTAACCACAACCGCAGGCTCAGGCCTATTCCGAAACTCACGAATACGCTGCAAAGGCCTATCAACCGTAGGGCTACCCGTAATCTTCTGAACAAAAGCATCACCACGACCAAACTCATCCCGCAACATATCAACAAGTTGATCCGAATGAGAAACATGACGCAAATCATTCACCGCAAAAAACAACGTCTTCGGAAAATGCCCAAACTCTTTTTCCTGCTCAAGCGCATACTTGGCAAACTCTTTCACAATCTTACGATTCCGATCAGGCGCCGTAACCTTAGCCTCAAGATCCGTAGTGTCAAACTCCCTCTCATCCTCCAGAACCTCAAAAGTCATCCGCCCAGTAACAGTATCCTTCAACCCCACTTCTTCACCTGGCTTCAAAAACAAACCATTCATAGTAATATCAGAATGAACCTTCATAACATCATAATCAACTAAGTATCCTTCCCGAACAGCACGCTCATAATCATACCGATACACAATATCCGTAAAATACGCCTTCGTATGAGCAGCAGGCGTAGCCGTCAACCCAATCTTAACCGCGTCAAAATGATCCAAAACTTCACGCCACTTACTCTCCTCAGCAGCCGTATAACCCCGATGACACTCATCCGCAATAACACAATCAAACGCATGAATCGGAATATCCAACTTTTCAGCCTCCACATCCTCATCAACATCACCCCTCTCCGAACCAAACATGCCTTCACGCCCGAACAGGTTAATCCGCATACGCTGAATCGTGGAAACATAAACAAACACATGATGAGGCTGCGGATTCGTTAGATACTCGTTAGGCATCACATTCGGATCGAACCGAACCTCCTCATCCAAATCCTCACGCCGAAAACGCTGACTATAAACCTCATAAATCCTATCAAACTTCAAACCAAGCTCAGGCTCAAACGTCGAAAACGTCTTAACTGCTTGAGCAGCCAAAGCCCGGCGATCAACAAGAAACAGAATCCGCCTCGCAAGACCAGACTTCAACAACCTATAAACCAAAGACACAGCAACAACAGTCTTACCAGTACCAGTCGCCATCGCAATGAGCATCCTACGCTTACGCGAAAGCAACGACTTCTCAACATTCTCAATCGCCTCTTTCTGATACGGCCTCAAATAAGGATTATCAACAGAATTACCACTCAACCACTCCTCAGCCTTCACTAAATCATGCTCAAGAAACTCCCGCAAAGCAGAAGGCGTATGAAAACCAGCAACTTGACGAGACCGACTACGAGCATCACGCAAATCCTGAAACCAAAAAACCTCACCATTAGTCGAATAAACAAAAGGCACACGAAAACCACCAAAATTGAACGGACTATCCCTCAAACCCCTCGCATAACGCTGAGCCTGAACCAAAACATTCTGAGGACCCAACTCCAAACGCTTAGACTCAACAACCGCAACAGCAACCCCACCAACAAACAAAACATAATCAGCAGGCCCACTATCCGTCTCAAACTCACGAACAGCGCCGTATTCATAAGACTTACCAGTAGCGTAGTCTACTATAGGTGACCAACCTGCAGAAACCAAGGCTTTCTCCACAAGCCTTCTTCTTGTTTCCGCCTCACTCAGCATATGGGTCATCCTTTAGAGAATATTAATTGATCGAAAGAATAAACTTTCTCAAATAACGAACTGCGGCAAGTCTTTTTTTCTTTGTTTCTTCTTCATAAGATCTGAGGACTCCCTTTTGTACGGTTTAATTCTTATTAGCCAAACGAAGCAATACTCATTGAGGAATAAGTTTGGTATCCGAGGATAACCGTGGGTCGATTCATGTATCTGTGCGTTTACCATGGCATGATCGAGCATGGGACGGACATATGTGTAATGATCCAGCAAGCAACTGGTATTGCGGAGGGTTCCATTCAGTCAATGCAGAGCGCATTAGACAATATAAGTATGTCTGCAATGGACGTTGTCAGTCGTTGGAAGAAGATGGCACAATCTTCGACAATCCTCCATGCACCGAAACTATTAATGTTTTTAGCGAAAACATGGTCAAACACATACATATGCCCCCAACTTTTTTGCGCATGGCTGGAACTAAGTCTCGAGAAGAAGACTTACCGCCATTCTCATCAGGTACCTGGCCCTTCGAAGATATGTGGGATGAAAATAGTAAGCCCAGACCCGCTGCTGATCGGAAGAGATCTGCTCGCGACTTTTTTGAGGCCCTAATTGAGGGGCAAAGTCTAATCTTCTATTACTGCAACTATGACAATCCAGTTACTGTCGACACACAGCAGTATTTGCTTGTAGGAATCTCTCGCCTTAAGAAAAAAAGGTCAGATTTCATGTACTGGCGAGAAATAACACCATATCTGGCAGAGAAATATGGCGATTTTGTCTGGTCATGGGTCCTGCAAAACAGTTATCCAGAAGAAGGAGTTCGAATTCCATATCAAGAGTACTTGTCAAGCCAAAAGAAGCCAGAAGATCTTCGCGACATAGCTGTCATCATAGAAGAAGACTTGGCTCGTCGTTTCAAGTATGTGAGCCGAACCGTAACCAACGATGACGCGACTATGCTCATTGAAGAAACGATACGAGCCATTGAACAAGTCAAGAAAGATGGCATAGTGACCATCAAGAACTATGACTGGGATTATCAGATCGAATGGTTGGATAAGATTCTTCGTGAATGCTGGAAGAAACGCGGTCGCTATCCTGGATTGGCTTCTACTCTTGATTATTGCGGCTTTAGGAACTCGGGAATCTATGTTAAAACGCTTCTTTCCAAAATTGGCAGTGAAGACATTCGCGATTATGTATTCGACCGCTTGGAGAATGCCAAAGGGAAATTCATCATGGGAAAAGAGGAAGCTGAAAGCTATGGTACGGCAAGAGAACGTTTTCAAGCACTTAACTCAACAATACGGAAGCTGTGTAAAGAGCTTCTCCCAATGTTTGATTTAACGGATGCTCAAGTAAGAAACATTCTGGGTGACCATAGGCATGATTTTGGGATAACCTCAAGTCTTGAAACCATATGCGAAAATCCCTATTGTATCTGTGAAGAGTACGTAGGTTCAGACATTGAAGATCGCATTGGTTTTCACCGCATTGATAACGGAATGTTGCCACACCGTGAGCTCGGAGGTACAACTCAAGTTTCCTGTGATGATCCTCGCCGATTACGGGCAATCATGGTGAAAATGCTGGAAAAAGCTGCAAATGGAGGGCATACATTTCTCGATCGCCAAGACCTATTGTCAGAAGTTTACACTAAACATGAGGCATCTGGGAGAAAAGGACGCTTCCTGTTTGATGATGCAACTTTTATTCAGAACAAGCCTCTCTTTTCACAGAAGCTCGTTATGGATCAAGTCTCTGGTCTTAACGCAGTATTCCTCAGAAGGTTGCATGATGCTGAACGAAAAATTCGTACCGAAATCATCAACCTGATGAAAGAAGAGCCTCTCTCTCCATCTAAACGGAATTGGAGAAGGATAATCATAACAGGGTTGAAAAAGGAAGGATTGAATGTCAAGCCTATTAAAGAGGCAATTGATGAACAAGTTAAAGCACTCGAAGTGATGTATAGAACAAGATTTGCAGTTCTCACTGGTGGAGCCGGGGTAGGCAAAACAACAGTTTTGTGGGCATTTGTAAACGGAGTAAACGAGATTGAGCCAAATCACGAGTTTTTGCTTTTAGCCCCAACAGGCAAAGCTTCTGTTATCATGACCCGAAAAGTGGGCCTGGAGGCCAGGACAATTCATTCTTTCCTAATGCAACATAAATGGATCAATCCGAAAAATTGGACATTGCTACAAGAAGGAGGACGGATCGCAGGAGGCTACAAAACAGTCATAATTGACGAAGCCTCAATGCTAACCGTGGAACTTATGGCTACTCTATTTAGGGCTTTAAACTGGAATGAGGTGGAACGATTAATATTGGTAGGAGACCCAAGTCAACTTCCTCCCATAGGCCCTGGAAAGCCTTTTGATGACATTCTGAATTACTTACATGCAGATGAAAACAGGAAAGAAAAGCACCTGGCTGAGCTTAGTTTTAATTGTCGGCAAAGTCAAGGAAGCAGAATAGCCAGACTCGCTGCACATTATGCGCAATCCGAAGAGAGCCCAGATGAAGAGGTACTCTGGCTCTTGGATAAGAAGCAATCTGAAGGCGACTTAGCCATATTTTTCTGGGAAAACGAAGAAGAACTTTTCAAACTACTTGAGAAGGTTCTCCTTGATGCAGTTGCAGAAGCAGGCAAGAAAAAGAGGCTGAAGACCACCAAACTGGGATTAACAGAAAGCTTCGATTTGGTTCACGGATTAGATGACCCACTTAAAAAGACCCAAGACCTGGAAGCTGTGCAAATTATCACGCCATTCCGTCATAAACCTTCAGGCGTCGATCCTCTGAACTTCTTTTTCCAACGATTACTACGACGTGACGATGTTGTCCGTAAGCATGCAGTAAATGGCTTTGTATGGAGAGATAAGATTCTTCAGGTGCAAAACTTCCATTACAAGGCTTATGATCATGATCAAGGCAAGATTGTTCAAAATCAAGATACGTATGTCCCAAATGGTTCGATTGGATACGTATTTCCAAAAAGCGCGAGCAATAACATCATACAAGCCAAATTTCCAAAAGACTTTGTTCGATATTCTTACTACCTCAATGGATCACAGTGTGAAGCAAATATAGAGTTAGGCTACGTACTCTCTGTTCACAAATCACAAGGCAGTCAATTCATTAATACTATCCTTGTCTTACCCTCTGAAGAATCAGACTTCCTGAGTAGACAACTATTGTACACAGCCTTGACACGTGCCCAAGACAGACTTTACCTTCTGCTTGAAAAAGACGCCCATATTTTGAAGGATCGGCTATGGACGGGGCACTCAGAAACCCTCCGTCGAAACTCAGCATTGTTTAAAACCGCCAAAGGTATCCCAAAAGACGCCTTCAAAAAATACAGACCACAAGACCTGATTTATGAGGCACTACCAAACCAGTTGGTACGATCATATGGAGAAGTCTTAATCTCTCAGGCATTAGCTAAAGCCGGGATACCTTTCTATTATGAGAAAGTACTTCCTTCAAAAGATGGCAAGACTTACCGCCTACCGGACTTCACGTTTCAATACCGTAGAAAGACATACTTCTGGGAGCATCGAGGCAGATTTGGCGATCCTCAATACGCTGAAAATTGGAAACATAAAGAAAAATGGTATGCAGCAAATGGATATGAGGATAAGCTTCTTGTTACACCTATTGAGGGCATGACTCTTGAACAATCGATTCAATACGTGCTATATGATCGTCTCGGTGTAACACAAAGCTCAGAATCCTCAAATGACTAAGAATAGAACAAGAACAGCGCTCACCATTTAGACCTCACTAATAGGCTGGCACTCATTCAACATAACTCGGCAAGTCTTGTTTGGCAGACATATATACTATTTAGTAGACGTACCCTTACTTGCATTTCGACCTAAGACCCATAACTACTAATAAAAACCCACTCGAGAAAAGGGGAATGCTGTTTAAAGCGGCTTTCAAGCATGTTTGCTGATAGCGAGTCTTTATTCATCGGGGCAAGCTGGTTTATTCGGGGCATTCCCTCAAATTGTTGAGAAGAATCTCTTCAAATTGCTCGGGCTTAAGAACTATGATATTTCGGCTGTTGAACTTTATTTTCTTGGCTTCGATTGTATATGCAAGGTACTCTAATTCCTTTAGCAACGTCTCGTATTTGTCTTGGTTGTATCCGATGACGACGCCTAATCTGCCCGAGATGCTAACATTGAACATGTCACCCAACAAATGCTTACGACTTCCACTATCTTCCACCTCAATAGCCATGAAACATCTTGCATTCCAGTTGACATCTCTGGCAGTGGAAAGGAAGTCTATATAACCAATTGGTAACCTTCTTTCTTCTATTCTGAAATATCCTTCACCAAATTCCTGATAGTTCAGCCCGAATTGTTGTAGCATTTCGTCAATAAGATTGTTGGAGTAATTGACCAGAGCATCATATTCATTCCACAGGGACACGCCTCGCTCTTCTGAAAAAGGACCCACAGAAACATCGATAATTGGAGAGTAACTTCGGTATCCTATCTCCGCCCTATACTTCAGACTCTTCCTAACCCTTACAGTAGCTTCGTTATGGTGTGCAAAAAACGCGTCTAATAGAGTCCCGATAAAGTCTTCATACTCCCTGGCAGACCTCATATTGTAACAATTCTCCTTATCCTAAAACCGATGCAGCAATTAGTTATAATTATGCCTTTATGTCCCATAGGAATTCTTTCCTAATATAGTACGAATACTCCCATGTTTTGAGGAGTTTAATCGTGTCGGTGACGCAGAAAAGTCAAATAGACCAGTCACTTATTGGAGGTAAGTACCCACGAAGGTAAAGAACAGACAGGATCCATTGCCGACCCAATACAGGTTTTGTGTGCTTTTTTTGTTGTTTTGTTACAATTGTTATAAAGAGCCATTGACAACCTCACTAATCAAGAATCGGAATTAGGTGAAAATTGTGTTGGAATCGGGGAAGCGCAAAAAGAATCATGAACAGTGCCGTTTTTGTGATTGGTTAGACAATTGGGAGCAATGGAAGAAAACTGATGAAGGAAAGACGAGAGTAATCTGTGAG
>Ga0315314_1002766_pt1 | contig 14245 bp, 12 predicted proteins | sample TDP9_MG_FD_203631 | JGI IMG/M metagenome (GOLD analysis project Ga0315314, IMG submission 203631) | Freshwater sediment microbial communities from Lake Towuti, South Sulawesi, Indonesia - TDP9 | ecosystem: Environmental > Aquatic > Freshwater > Lake > Sediment | place: Indonesia: South Sulawesi...
GGTTAGGAAGAAGTTCAAGAGAGACACCTCCTTGGTCGTAGCGTCTCCAGCAGAGATAAAGTCTGTCACGCCTTTCCTCATCAATGTGGCTTTCGACGGGATCGTTCTCTACGACGAGGATGGATATGTTTCACAGATTCTCGATCGAATCAGGAGAGGGGTCGAGAAGGCTGGCTTGATTAGGTATAAAACATCAGACGGAAAGTACGGTTGGAAGACAAGTAGAACACTGAGTCCCGGAGAGAGAATCCTTGTGGAGCTGGAGGAGTAGGGCGGCTTGGATTCTGAGGTTGAGGCAAGGTACCGTCTAAGACTTGCTGAGAGGAAAGGTAAAACTTAAGTAAAACGGCTGTTTTACATTTCCTCGTGGGCGATAGCTTTGGAGGCTAAGATATCTTCAAAGGGCCAGATAGTGATACCCAAGGAAGTGAGAGATCGGCTTGGCCTTAAGCCAGGGGACACAGTGAGACTCGAGGTTCTTGAGGGCAAGAGGGCTCTAATTCAAGCAGCTGTCAAGCCTCCGGAGGAGGTCTTAATGATGGCGGGAAACGAGATTGTAGAGGCGGCTCTCAAAGAGGCAAAGAAGATCGATGAAGAGAAGATAAGGATGCTTCTCGAATCCTTGGGCGTGAAGAATTGAGCTATGTCTCACTGGACACGGGCGTAATAGTAGAGTATGTAGACCTAAACGGCGCCTTTCACAGGCAAGCTGAAGCCATAATCGAGAACGCGCTGGCTAGGAGACTGTTAGCCGTCATAGCTCACCCAATCCTAGCCGAGACCTACTATGTCTCGCTGAGGCTTTATGAGAAGTTGGGAATGGAGAAGCCAGAGGATCGAGCTGAGAAACTTGTTGAATGGCTGTACAGATCTCCAAACTTCGAAATCGCTGAACCCTCCCTAGAACTAGCCCTCCTAGCCGGCAGAATCAAGAAGAGCTTTCGCCTAGCATTGACGGATGCATACGTCATAGCGGCATCGAAGCTATATAGGGGCAGAGCGGTCTTCAGGAGGAGGGAAAGTGAGATCAGGGAGAAGCTGGCAGAGCTGACTGAGGAGTACGAGATGGTCTTCATCGAGGACTACCCCCTAGCGATGGAGAGCAAATAGCGACAGTTTACAATTGAACGGCTTCTAGACCATTGTTTCAACCGTCAAGAAACTCGCCACTTCCAACTCTGAGACGAAGTTCACAGCTATAAAGCACCTCAAGCATTGAGGAGTTGAGAAACAATACAGGCGAATGGTCAAAGCCGATTTAAAACATGCCAAATAAAAAATTCTAATGGGCATGAATTCTTGACGAGAAAGTATTTCATCCGTCTTCACCCTGAGATTCACGCTGGCTTTAAGCTTCTCCGCGATCAAGCCAAGCATCTTTGGATCATTTAGCTTGGCTCTAGTGAAGCGTCTTCCCACAAATGATATCGTTTTGGGATCGATCGTTGAAGTCGGAGGTCACAAGAACTTTCCGTGCGCCCACCCGCTGGCAACTTGAGTGAAAGGCCCTATCTCTTGGCTAACGCCTTAAGCACCCTCCAGCCTTTTGCTTCTTTCATAACCCCATATTTCTCTACGCAAGCCTCGAAAACTCTTTTCATCCTTGCATAGAAGCCATCGTCTAGGACTGGCATGCCATAGGCTATGATATCGTACGCTAGGAATCGGAGATTTTCTAGGTATCGAATGAATTCGTCTGGATAGAAGCCTATCGCCTTGACTCTTGAAGTGGAGTATAGCCCTGTTAGACACCTTCTAGCCAACTCCTCTTTCGGCAGATTCTCAGCTATTACGCACACATCTACATCGCTACTCTCAGTAAAGTTTCCTCTCGCGTACGACCCAAAAAGTATCACGCATCTAGGCGCGAGAGGTTGGATCTCCCTTAGGAAAGAATTTAGTTGTTCTTTAGCCTCGTTCCGAAGTTTGTCTCTCGGAAACAATTCTCTTCAGCTCTCCGAAAAATTCCTCCGTCGAGCGGAGGGCTTCTTCAGCCTGTTGCTCTGTATAGTGCTCCATCGCTGATCCGCTGTAGAACGCATTCGCATACCTAGTTGGGATATAATATTGATCTAGGATCTTGACCACTCCCTTGAAGGCACCCAGGTCCTGCCTGTAGATCAAGAGTTCCTTGAGAAGGTCTGATAGATCATGGCCTTTCCTCTCTAATCCAAGCGAATTTAGTGCTGCTTTCAGCGCCAATTCTATGCATTGCTGGCAATTGAAACATACCTTTGCCCAACGACCGGTCTTGAACAGATCCTTGGCGGCTCCTATGAAATCTTCCGCATCCCGTATTAAGTCAAGGGCCCTTTCCATCTTTGACCTTACCTCAGTATCGCTATCCTGTTAACAGTTTTCCATAGCTCACTGTGATGCTTCCTTATTTAAAAAGTAGATCGATCTAATGCAGGTAATGACGAATCACGGCAATCGATGATTCATGGCGAAATGTATGCCTGACATCTATGATAGATCGCTTAGTGGCTAAGACTTTCGCAGGAGAGTATTTCGAAGATACTCGAGACTGTTTGCTTGATTGTCTGTAGAATGTTTGATTTCAGACGCAAACTCAGACCTGAATGCCGACGCTCGTTACGCTCCTCTACACTTTCTTCGTGGTCAGTTCTCCGATAATCCACGGAAGGTTGTATCGCAGGGACCTCAAGGCTGTCTCAGGTGAACCTCTTCAAAGGATAATGAAATCCGCAAACTGGACATGAGAGGGCTTCTGATGCTCTGAACGATCTTACTATATATACTATCTTCGAGAACCCCTCCCACTCCTTGATAAGGATAAGTCGTCTCAGGTCCAATCATAAAGCCTCTCACCCATTTCAGCCTCCAGTCAACTCTGACGCAGGACTAGCCATAGCTTTGAGGCGATACTTCTAGGATCTTAGTAGGTGTAGCCAGATCCTCAGCTTAAGGATCTCGTTAAGGAGTTTCCTATCTTGAGAGCGTTTAATCCATTCGGTTGAGCTAGACATTTCATGTTGGAAACGGATAGTTTAAAGTTCTACCTTTACGCTTCATCTCTTTTCGGGTTTGGAAGAGCCATATGAGCGGGAACGCTGCCATAAGCGCAAGAAGGTTCTCAGGTACTTGGACATAACTTCCGGTCGACGTTGACTGGGCCAGTCCTATGGTGACTGTCTTTCCTGCGGGGGTGCTACTCGCGTATAGTTCGAGAAGGATATACAAATTGTCTGTGTCGCTCGCCGGCGCGTTTACAGTCACATCTAGCGTGACGTAACCAGTCGCCACAGGAGCACTGACAGCTGTACACATAGCGGTCGCACCAGTCATCGACTTGGCTGTATTGTAATAGAGTCTTGCTTGAAGAGTGGGGCTGCCGGTCTTAGCCGTGACATAGATTCTGATCGGCCATGTTCCATAATCAGCTGGGCCCAGCATATAGGCTGCAACAGTGGACCAATACATGTACTGGTTGGTAGTCATCGTGACCGTCGAAGTGACTCCGGTTGTATCCATATCGTAGGGGTCCGTTGAACCGCCACTTCCTGCTGTGTTCCTAAGATACCACGTTGTTCCAGCCGCGGGGTGACTAGCAGCAAGTGTCTCGGGTATCGTGGTGGACAGGGCTGTGACACCAATAAGTGAAGCCGATAGAAGAACAAGAAGCATCAGGTTCATCGTCCTTCTTCTCTTGAAAGGATTGAACCATCTTCTTTGCCAACCTATTTTTCCCGCATTTTCATCTTGGGCCGACTCCTCTATGTGCTTTGTTTTATCTTCTCCTTCTTTCTTGCTTTGCTCGGTTGTTGTTCCTCCATTAGCTTCTGTTTTCGCTGGTACTGGAACTTTCTTCTCTGCTTTCGCCTTTACTTTCCTTCTTTTCGGTAATAGTTCATGCCAAACTTTTCTCAGCTCAAGCTTCGTAATTATCTCTGTGATCTTTCCTGTTTTGAGCGTTCTTATCCATGTGCCTCTCTCCTTCTTCTCGAGCAGGCCTTTCAGCGAAGCGTATGCTATGAAGGGTACGAGAACATAGGACATGACTATGAAAGAGAATATTCCTGTAAGGTCTCTCTGAACATTCTTCTCTAGGAAGAGTCCGGTCAAACCCATCATTGGAAGCGAGAAGAAGTTGCTTAACAGGAGAGACCAACCGAAGACTTGAGTCCAGAATGGAAGGTATTGATGCATAGTCTCAGACAAGAACCAGAAGCTCGTTCCGATCAAGAAGATGAAGGTTTGGAGGTAGTAAGGCGCATAGTAGACGTACTCAAGCTTCTCCCTGAGCGAGAGCTTAGGAGACCTTATGACCTCCGAGAAGTACTTCTTCGCGTTGTATGTATGGCCTTCAGCCCATCTCATGCGCTGCTTGACAAGTTGAGGTATTGTTGAAGGGCATTCGCATGGCGCTTGAATATATGGTGTGTAGGCAACCTTGTAGCCGTCCAAGTAGAGCCTGACGGTGAGCTCCCAGTCCTCGGTCATGCTCGTTGACCATCCATGCTTCTTTAGGACGTCTGCTTTGATCATGAAGACGCTGCCGGAGATCATCTTCATCGCGTCAGTGAGCTCTTGATAGGTTCTCTCTATGACGTAGCTGGCACTGTACTCGGCGCGTATACCTTTCGTAAGCCAATTCTCACCTGAGTTCAAGTAATGCCACTGGTAACCTTGAACTACAGCGAGCTCCCTCTTCTCATACCATAACTCGAGCTTCTGTATAACGCGTTGATAGTCATTCCTGTTGACGGTCTTATGATTGTTGACAGGGTGGCCGTTAGCGTGATTATTGTTCAATTCGCCGTTGAGGTTGTTCCCGTGATTATTGTTCCATCCGCCATTTCCGTTATGATTATTATGGTTACCGTTTCTGTTGCCGTTTATGCTCACGCCGGCGAAGTACGGTAGAAACTGCTGAATGATGTCGGTCGGCGGAATGAAGTCTGCATCGAAGACCAAGACGTACTCGGTTCTAGGGTCCATCCGCTTCAAGGCTTCATTTAAGGCCCCGCCCTTCCAGCCCTTCCGAGCCTCTCGATGTATTATCTTTACTCGCGGGTTATCCTGCCATTTCTTCAGGATTTCAACAGTCTCATCTTTGGAGTCGTCGACCACGATGACCTCGTAGTTCGCGTAGCTGAGTGATGTGCAAGCTGTCAATATTCGATCTGCAACGTTCTTCTCATTATAGAAGGCTAGGTGAATAGATATGAAGGGTTGATGATTGTTATGGTTATTATTGCGATGATTATTGTTTCCGTTGTTCACCGACTTGGAAGAACCGTTCCCTCCGTTTTCCCCATTCCCATAGGAAACTCCATTACCAAGGACAACTTTTCTGGCCCAGTTGGCAACTCTGGTAAGAATAGTCTCTGCGGGTCCTTCAGCATTTCCGTTGTGAAAGAGCTTGAGGTGTGTTCCTCCGTTATGGAGCGTCTTGCCGCCATTGTTGTTGGTGCCGTTATGCGACCCCCCGTTGTGGAGCGTTTTGCCGTTATTGTTGTTGTTGGCGCCGTTATGGAACGTCCCGTTGTTGCCATTTTTGTTGTTAAGCCAATTATTCCTGTTCTCTATCCTGTTCTTCCGAGCCATGACGAAAGCTACCGAGAAGTAGTATCTCGCAGCGAAGATGAAGAAGAAGAGGCCAGCGGCTAGGCTGACTAGGGAGAACAATTCACCTATCAGCATACCAATGACCCCTGCCAGCCTAGCATCAACATCCCACCAGCACCTGTATACCTGTTCAACGCATATACAATATATCCTAAATCGGATATATCCTTTTATAATCTAAGATGTCGATATCTCCTATTTAAGAGTTTACATATTCGCACCGTACGTCGCGCACTCGGCAAAACCTCTAAACGATCCATACGATAAGAAACCAATATATCTAACTTTGCATCTATCAGTAGTCGGACATCATCCGTCGTGAGAGCTTGAACGATAGCAACGCCATTACAGACTTGGAGCGCCGCTTCGCAAGGCGGTTCCTCGACATGCTTCTTCTTAAACTACTTTTAGATCGCCCAAGATGGGGCTACGAGCTGATGACTGAGATAAATAGGAAGTTCAGCATGAAGATAGGACCAGGCAAAACCTACCCAATGATGAAAAGTCTAGAGGCCGAAGGCTTCGTAAGGAGCAAATTGGCGTATGAAGGGAGGAGGAAGAGAAAAGTTTACCACGTCACGCATGAAGGGCGGGAAATCCTAGAGGCGTTTCGACGCTTCCTATACGCGCAAGCCTCATCATAAGGAATCGGCAAGGAAATCTATGCAGTTGGTTCAGCTAAACCTACATGCGTTCGAGTACATCAGCCACCTTTACGACATCCTTCGTGAATGGATGGTCAGCGTTCTGGAAGGCGAAGATGAAAGTGCGGCTTGTGCGTAGGACGTCGCAGTAGCAAGGGATCATGCCAAAGATCGGGATGTCAAATGTTTCTTTCAGCTGCTTTAGAAGAGCGTCCTTCTCTGGGTCCGTTAAGGGCAGGAAGGTAGGTGGCCCAACGGGAAGCATCACCTTGTTCAGCAAAATGCCTGTCTTCTTTCCAAAAGCATCGTAAAGCTCTTTGATCATGCTTCGAGTTCCTTGAATGTCAAGCGCATCCATAGTCGTCACGACTGTGACAACGTCTGAACTGACCACGGCGTTGACTGAAGCATACTGGATTCCAGGGCTCGTGTCAAAGATGAAGTAGTCTATCTTGCCTCCTGACGCGGTTAGATCCTTCAACGAGAGCAAACGTTGAAGCGCCTTCATCTCCCATTTCCTATCCTTCATCGACATGTCCCTGATCCCCAACACTGAGGGGTCTGCGAAACCAACCATAAACTTTCCTCGCGTCCCATATTTGGAAGTAAGGTCCTGAACTACATTCTCTATCTCGGTCTCTCGATTCAAGAAATCGTTCAGCCAATATTCAGGAGACATCTTGAATACGACGTGAAGGCTCGGAGCTCTGAAATCTAAGTCGAGTAAACAGACATTTTTGCCCCGACTAGCGAGAACAGCTCCAACGTTCACCGAGATCAATGACTTACCGGTTCCGCCTCTGCTAGAATGTATCGTCACTATCTTTCCCATCTTACCACCTATCTTTCCACTTGGAAGTATACCTTCCTTCCCTGCCTCTCCCTTTTAAGTAAACCCATCATTACAAGTTGATTTAGATAGTTACTCTCAACAGCTCTTGCCCTATCGGTTTCCCCTGCGATATCATGCGCTGTCGACCTACCAAGTTTGCATATGGCGACCGCTGTCTTCCTCAAGTGGTCTGGAAGCGAAAGCAACGTCATAGCATCTAATGAGTCAAGAGCGGTAGCCTTCTCTTGAACCAGAAACTGAGCCGACCTCTTGTCAGACCTCTTCCGCATCTCGATGATAGAGTCAACCTTTCTTGAAAGAGTCTCCAAGTCTCTACATATCTTGACCAATGTTCTGCCAACATCTGTCTTACTGTTGTTCATCAGCGCGGTTCTCCATGTGTACGACAGGGGGGATTATGGCGATATGTTCTACTTCCAACCTTTTATTTTTTGCGGAAACCTCCACGTTCAGCCTAAAGCTCGGCTTCTACTGTAGGAGCAGCACGTGAGAAGGGGGCAGGCTTCACATGATGGATTATCTGTGGTGCAAACCTCCTTGCCAAATCTTAGGATGACGTGATGCGCGGAGCGCCTTCTCCTCTTCGGCAAGTTCGCCTCCATAGTTTCCTCCAACTGCTCATAATCAGAGTCGATCCTCCCTAAGCCGAGCCTGTAGAGTACCCTTGAGACATGCGCACCGGTAGTCTGCAACTTCGCTGTGACACGACCAACAAACAGGATCATAGCCGTTGATATTAACAGAATCCCCAGCAGCGACGCAATGATGAAGGGAGAATGAAGGATCAATGCGGCAATGGTCCCGGCGATCCAGACGTAAGCCCCGATAATCAACGATGTTCTATTTGCGAAGCTATCGAGCGACCTGCGGCGCATCCTCAATCGAGTAACCTTCGAAACACGACGCCAGTAAGTGTTGTACAGTTAGTAATTTTGCCACGGTAATAACGTTTTTGGCTGAAGGCTCTATGGCGACCACGGAATTGTAGCGTCACCCCGTTAGGCGGGCATCAGACTATTCTCGAAATCTTGAAACAATATGAAGCTGTTAAATAACAGCGCAACTGATATCATTCTTTGTCAGATCTAGACTTCGATACAAGCCGAGCCAGCCGGGAGTTCAGCGTAACGTATGTCGAGATTGGAGTCCACTGTAACATACGTGAAAGATCCGAGAGTCTTGAAGCTTCTAGAGCGGATACTCGACGGCGCGATCGACGAGATCAAACCGATACTCGACCCAACCAGCAAGACTGCTTTCCGTTACCCGAACGTTGACGACATATTGGAAGCTAGAAGCGAAGATACCGTTGAGATCCTATGGAAGCTAGCGGATGAAGGCATACTTACCAAACGCTTCTACGACAAACTCTTGGCATGCCCTAAATGCAAGTCGTTCCAATTGCGCCCCAGTACACGATGCCCTAAATGCAGCTCCGCCAACATTACGAGAGGTAAAGTCATCGAGCACTATGTATGTGGCTACGTGGGTTTGGAGAGAGAATTCGAGACTGAGAAGGGGTACATCTGTCCTAAGTGCAAGAAGGAATTGAAGCTGATCGGGACGGATTATAGAAGCCCCGAGATCGCACTATACAAGTGCGAGAACTGTGGCGAAATCTTTAACGACCCTGTGGAGAGTTGGCACTGCCTCGACTGCCTAGAATACTTCCTGAAGAACGAAGCCATCGAGACGAAAGTCTACTCGTACCGATTGAACGAGGCTAAGAGAGATTGGCTCCGGATTCAACTCAAGCCCAAACGAAGAATAGAGGAGTATCTAACAAACGAAGGCTACAGCGTTCAGAGCTCGATCAAGATTAGAGGCACCTCAGGAGTTGAACATGAAATAGACACGTTCGCAGTTAAGAAGTCAGGCATATTCGAGCACAAGATAGTGATAGGGATCAGCACCGGAACTGCTGGAAAAGAAGTGGGCCCAGAAGACGTATTGAAACTATTCGCTAAGGCCTATGATGTAGGAGCCCACGAGATAATCTTGATAGCCGTACCGAAACTTAGTGAAGATGGCAAACATTTCGCTCAATACTATAGGATTAGAACATTGGAAGCTGAAGACCTCGAGAAGGCTGTTGAACAGCTGAAGCCTAGCAGTTAGGCTTCTGTACGACACGAGCCGAAAGAGACGTCGCGCGTAATCTTCGCGATCCAATGGATATTGCTCGGTCGAAATAAACTTGCGATTAAGATCCTATCTTTTGCGGTAGCGCACCGTATCTCTCCGGCCTGGTCCATCCGAGCTTGCCGCGATATATGTTGTAGAGGCTCCTCATCCTGACGATGTCGCTTAAGTAGCGGTACAGGAGCACATAGGCCGGCGTATACAAGACCAACCTTGGATCTTCATTGTCTATGAAGATTGAGATGATTGAGCATACCAACTCAACACCCATGGCCGCCAGAAAGGCGAGAGCGATGCCGGCGCCTAAACCTACCGCTGCATAGACAACTCCGACAGCCAGCGCGGTCAACTCTACGACTGGAACGAAGAGCATGCTCAGCATGAGATAGGGTAGGCCGACGAGGCTTAGCGCCCCATGACGCCACCAAGCGATATGGTGCTTCAGGACGACCTGCATTGAGCCTCCGAACCACCTCATCCTCTGCCTGAACCAGTCTCGAAGGTTCTCAGGAGCCTCCGTATGAGCGATGGCATCAGCCTCATAAAGTACGAGATGCCCAGTCTTAACGAACTTTATGGTCGCATCCATGTCTTCTGTAACCGTATCCTTGTCATAAGATCCCACGCCTCGATACACGCTCTTCCGGAACGAGCCAATCGCTCCCGGAACAACATATACAGTATTCAAGAGATCGAACGCTCGACGTCTAAGGTTGATCTCACGGATGTATTCCAGCGCTTGAAGCCTCGTTATAAGATTAACTCTATTCCCAACCTTGACATTCCCAGCGACAGCTGCAACATCAGGGTCATGGAAATGAGCTACCAAACGCTTCAAGGAGCCCCTCTCAACTAGGCTATCCGCGTCTACCGTCACTATTATCTCGCCATTTGCAGCAGCGATACCTGTGTTCAATGCAACAGCCTTCCCTCCATTGGGCCTATTGATCAACCGAACGAGCCTCCGCTCAGCATAGGGTTCAACGACCTCTCTCGTCCGATCGACGCTACCGTCATTCACCACAATTATCTCTTTCCTAGCATAATCAACCTCCAGAAGTGTGCGAATCGCTTGTTCGATCACCTTCTCCTCATTATATGCTGGAACGATTATCGACATCAGTGGAACGCCAAGTCGATTCTTCACACTCTCCAACCTGCCTCTGGCTACATGCTTGTGCAAAACCCCTAGCAGAATATAGGAGACCTCATTCAAGAAGACAAGAATCAGAAAGAGGCTGAAGAAGTATATTAGTGCAGGCCCTGATCTGAAAGCAGCATATAAGAAGAGAAGATAGTTCGGCATCGAAGGCCCCGCAGGACCCTCGACTGGCTGCGAGCTCACGGGCAGGCTTAGTTGAGGCTCTAGAATAGAGTAAATGCCGTAGAAGAGAACTGCCGTTAACCCATACGAAGCCAGTGCGGTGACGTAGATCAGCAAGTTGCGCCTGCGGAGGCGTAGTGGGTTCAACGGTCGCCTTTCCACGTTAATAACGTTTGGAGAGCCCAAATAAGCTTGCCGTGCGAAGATACTTCGGCTCTAGGCTTTGCGCGAACCCAGCCTTCTTCATATCGGTTGACGACTAAATGCGGAATCTTGATCTCGACGATCCAAAGGGTTTTTCACGGAGTTCTTCTGAACTCTACCTTGCGACTGAAAAAGTAAATTGATTCCCCTTCGTTGTGACTGTCTTTATCATGTAGGAGTGGCCTCCAACCCAAGAGAAGCCGCCTCCTGGTGTGATAGAAACCTTAACCATAGATCCTACTGGAATAGGATTCTGATCAATCTCAGGAACGCCGGAATATTTGGCTTGACCAGCCTCCTCAATATAGAAGACATCTATCTTGACATCAACACTGCCAACATTCCGAATATACATGATCAACTTTTCTCCTTCCCATTCGTAGCTATCCATCAGAAGCGCCTCCTTAACAGCGGGCGTCTCGCCCATCAGGCGGCCTAGAATACCTGCATACCAAGCGTACACCAATGTCGAGGCGATCACGACCACAGCCACAAGCAGCAAGGCTGCCACGATAGTCGATATGCCTTTGTCATTCTTTTGGAAAACCGTCAACCTCTGCCGTCCCGACTCTTTATGCATACGGGAGACTAAAGCCCTTCCCAGATTCAAAGCTTTAGCTACCTCTTCCACGCCTTCTAACTACTTTGAGCCTCCAGACCAATATCAAGATTGGCAAAGCGCCTGTTACCGTAAGCGTGTACACCATAGGAAACTCCGGGATAGGTGTGGCTGTCTCTCTTAGATTCGTAGCGAGCTCACTTTCCGAAGCCGATGTGACAACGATCGTCAAAGTTTCAGGGGAATAAACGTGGTATGGAGGCATATCGACCGTAATTGTGTAGGTTCCCGCAGGTAACCATAGATCGAAGTCGCCGTCCAGCGAGTACGTCACCGCGACGACCGAACCTGACGCTTTGACCTCAGCCCATGAAAGCGGATAGACCTCACCAAACATGTTGAACCAGCCAACCCCTGAACCAGGCCATCTACCGTACACATGAGCCATCCTATGAAGGTCAAAGACGACCCATGCTTCACCAGAAAGAGCGATGGTAGCGGTTACGACAGCTGGCTGTAAGTAGCCGGGAACCCAAGCCTTGATCGTATACGATCCAGCGGGAAGCCCGTAGTCAAGTAGAAGCACCCCGTCGGTCGTGTCATAATAGTTCACCCAGTTCCCATAGTTTCTACTACAGGGGTTTCCAGCATAAGAGTTGAAGCCGATTATTCTGGTGAAGCTGAATGTTGGCCAAGAGACTTGATCTAAGCCGGGAGGCACATAGCCTATAGTGGCTCCTACGAACTTGCCCGTAGCGTCGTAAACCTCTATCCTTATCGGCGTATAGTTCGTCAAGCTTATAGGCGCAAGAAGGTCCTCCGTCTTGAAGTTTATCGTCGCGTATATGACCCCTCCCTTCACGAGGTTGAAAGAGATGTCCGACGTACTGTTCGCCGTAACAGCTACCTCAGGGAAATCCAACTGCACATAACCTGGTGTGAAAGCTTTCAATGTGTATACTCCTGTCGTAAGCGTCGTCACTTGGAAGGTTATCCGATCCACAGCGGACGGGACCTTGAAGATGTAGGTCTTTACATGGGCACCGGCGATCGTGTAGACATGAACCCTGATGAACATGCTTGGATAGGCCCAAGGTATTCTTTGCGGAGGGCTCTGCCAATCGACTGAGTAGATAGTAACGTTCAACTTTCCATAATATGTCGGCTTCGCCGGGGGCTTGTATGGTGCCTTATACTTCCATAGGTCCATGTCCACATGGACCGCCCCAGTATATTGGGCGCTCGGCACAACCGCTGTGAAGATGTACATCTGAATGTAGCCGCTTACAGTCGCGTTCACGTAGTAGATCCCAGCCTCCAAGCCTGAGACGTAGTCAGCGTAGTCTTGAGGAATATGGCCAGTGAAATCCGTGTTCACCAGCCAGTAAGGTGAAACACCAAATGTGAAGTTATAGTTATCCTTGCTCGCATCGACAGTTCCACTCACTGTCGACAAGAGCCCCCAGTTCAAATCGTAAAGGTTGATCGAGATTGCGTAGGCAGCGCCCCAAGCAACCTTCGAGAGGCCCCCGTAATCCTTAGACCAAACGGTTCCACTAACCTGCGCACCCGGATAGACATATATGTTGACGCCGTCAAGGGACTGGCCGGCTAGAACTGTTATCTGCTTGCCAAGGGTGACAGGTGGGAAGCCAGCAGCAGAAGCGGTTAGGTTGTATGTGCCAGGAGCCAAGCCATATATGGTGTACCTTCCCTTGGCCGTGGAGTTGAAGTAAGCCATCCCTCTAACGATCCTGCCGTCAGGCGTTATACCTGTAGCCACAACCTTCCCAGGCACATCGATGGGCCGACCGAAATAGTACTCATAGTAGTACACGTAAGATCCGCCGTAAAGTACGGTGCCAGAGATATAGGCTGGATCAACCTCTCCCTTGACAACGAGAGTTGGGGACTTTCCAGAGCCTACGGAGGTGTACACCGTGCTTCCGCTCTGGTGCAGCATGAAGATCTTGAAGAAGTATCTCCCAGCGATGGTTGGCGCCTTGATCCCGAAGATCTTCACGTAGAAAGTGTATGGAAATGGGTTCGGGTTGCCTGAGCTTAGAGCTGGAATCGGTATGCCGATACGCGTCCTGTTCACAGGGTTGTCGACGGGCTCTATCGTGACAAGCCGCCAGCTAGGAGCTATAAGATCCGACGAGCCTAGTGTGGAAGTTGATATTGAGTTATAGTCGTTCGTCGCACTCGTCCAAACATTACCGACAGTGAATGCCCCAAACTCCGACGGAATATAGATCCTAATGCCATAGCGAGGATTCACAATCGTAACCTTGAAACACAAATCACCAGTGGTATCGACCAAGATAGTGCTCCTAGGATAGTCCATCTTCACAATACTCTCAGGCATGCTCAGGTTGTAGTCCCATCCCGGATGGGTCCCAGGCCATAACTCCACGGTATCTTTGGCAAATGGGTTCTGAGCATAACTATCCACATAGACGTAATCGATCACAACTTTTGAGACATCATCCTTCGAGCTACCCAACGTCAACGAATCAAGATCATAGTATTTGATCCGCAGCCTCGGCAGACTCGTGCCGTCGATCGTGATCTGCTGGTAGTCAAAACCGTAGTCCAGAACTATAACATGATCGACGCCGGTCGTGAATGTATAATCTAGCACAACTAGAGAACCATTGTAGAATTGAAGTTTGTAGCTGGTCATGGTAGAGTTCTTGAAGATCCCGATCGTGCGTCGATGGCTTCCAGCACTCTTGAACGTGTCCAAGCCGAAGAACGTTTGATTTCCAACATAGGTTGGGATGGTCCTAAACCCTATCTGGACCCTGAAAGGCTTCAGAATATCTGTTAGCTTACTCTGCAGACATACTGGAGGTGCCACGCCCGCGGTATCTATCGTGAGGAGACTACTGGCGACCGCTATGGTCCCAGCGTTTGGATTTGTG
>Ga0315314_1002767_pt1 | contig 14244 bp, 12 predicted proteins | sample TDP9_MG_FD_203631 | JGI IMG/M metagenome (GOLD analysis project Ga0315314, IMG submission 203631) | Freshwater sediment microbial communities from Lake Towuti, South Sulawesi, Indonesia - TDP9 | ecosystem: Environmental > Aquatic > Freshwater > Lake > Sediment | place: Indonesia: South Sulawesi...
TGGGTCTGGAGAAGGATTGGATCGCGAACGCGAGAGAGGACTTGTCCCGGCGCGCGCCGGCTATCGACCGCGATTTCGCTTTGACCCCTCGGAAGGCTTCAGATCCAGGATGAACAGGATGGGATCAACCAGGAAATAGGCGAGCGTCCCGCCCAGAACCAGCAAGGCCCCCAGCGTCATGTAGCCGCTCAAGCCGATGCCGATGCCCAGCGGAATGGCCAAGAGGGACGCCCAACTGAGCATCCCTCGGATCACCCCACCGAGTGCCTGCTTCACCCACTGCCACACGTGCGGCTCATCCTCTGGCAGCGCGCGTCACACCGCCGACCTCGGACGTCCTCGCTGCTCAGGCACCCAAGAACTCACTCGGCTTGCCACGGAATGACAGGCCTCAGCCCAAACGTTTCAGCCTTGCCGCAGAGCTCGCAGAAAGGGGTCTACTGACTTCTTACCACGGACTGCTGATCACTGACCCCAGACCGCAGTCTCAGAGTCCTGTGGTCCCGTGGTGTAACTCTGCGATCTCGGCGATCTCCGCGGTGAAAAGTCTGGGCTCAGTCGGGTTGATTAATCGCCGATAGCCTCCAGGGATTCGGCCCGACCGGGCGCACCCACGTCCAGTACTCTTCGAACTTCACCGGCTCGCTGTCGCTGCCACTCACGATCTTCCCCGTGGTCTCATCCACGGTGTAATCCAGCAAATTGGCAAGGAAATAGATGGTGATGTAATCCAGTCCCCGCTCCTGCCAGGCCTCGGTCAACTCCACCGAGCGCACCGCGATGTTCTCAAGCTTGTTGATCTGCCGCTTGCCCCTCAAATCCTCGATCTGTTTGCGGAAGACCTCCTGCATCTCCTCGGCCAGCAGCGGGCGGAGTTTCTCCAGGTCGCGATGCATCCACGCCGCCTGGATCCGAAAGAACGTGTCGCTCGTCCACTCCTTGAACCCCACCTCATCGAAGCCAGGATCCATCTGTCGGATGTGACCGAGTCCACGCTTCAAGTCCTCGGATCCCTCCGGGGGCTCCAGGGTGGCTGCCGGGGTGCCCGTCGAGCCGTACGAATCGGCCGGCGCCCGGCTGTAGTAGCTGCCTGCGGTCGCCTCTTCGGTCCGCCGGCCGCGCCGAACGACCCAATAGATCAGGTACCCGATCCCGGCCAAGAGCAAGAGGTCAAACAGGCCAAAGCCGCCGCCAAATCCGCCGAAACCGCCGGCAAAGCCCAGGCTGCGGAACAGCATACCGCCCAGGATGCCCCCCAGCACCCCCCCCGCCAGGGAGCGCCAGAAGCCACCCATCGGAGAAGGCTGCGGCACCGGTTGCGGAACCGGCCGCGGCTGCGTCAAGGGCTGTGTACTCGGGCTCGTTGGCCGTGAGGGCGCACTGTAGCTCCGACTCGGGCTCGAGAAACTGCGCGAGCCCCGGCTGCCTGAACTCCTACCGCCTCCGGCTCGTGCCCACGCATCGTCAGGCATGGTGAGGGCGAGAAGCCCCACAACCAGCACGAGAGTTCCCAGGAACCTGCACACACTCGTCATGCCCATCCTCCTTTTGACGCTCCCATTCCCCCATACCAGTATGAGATCGCTGCCTATTATGCAAGATGTATCCTGCGATGCAAAGTCAAAACTGCGGACGCCTGTCGCGCCCCCGCTACGCTGCCTGCCCGGCAACATCATACGGCGCGTTCGAGGACCGCCACGGTTTCCAGGTGAAAGGTCTGAGGGAAGAGGTCCACCGGGGTGAGTGCCACGCACCGGAAGCCCGAAGGGATGAGGATACCGAGATCGCGCGCCAGCGTGCTGGGGTCGCACGAGACATAGACAATGCGCGGAACAGCCATGGCCAGAATGGTCTCTAGAACCCGCCGGCTGGCGCCCTGGCGAGGAGGATCCAGGACGATGAGATCCCAGGATCCTTCCTTCGCCAACGTCGGCAAGACCTGCTCCACCTGGGCCTGAAGGACCCGCGCCTTAGGGCAGTCGTTACTGCGCAGATTGTGAGCGGCGTCGCCAGCCGCGGCCGGGCTCGATTCGATCCCCACGACCTCGCGGGACAGGCGTGCCAGGGGAATCGTGAACGTCCCCACCCCGCTGTACAGGTCCAAGACCCGCTCGGCCCGGGTCAGGGTCGCTCCTTCCATGACCAGCCGCGTCAGCGTCTCCGCGGCCGACCCGCTCACCTGGAAGAAGGCGGTGGCATCCACTCGAAGGCGGTGCTCCCCCACCTGCTCCATGAACGCTCCATGGCCGTGCCGGTCCACGAACCGGGGATGCTGTCGCGGATCACCATCCAGCAGGACCACACCCCGGAGTGCAGGAACCTCGGCCTGAATCCGATGAAACAGCAGCCGGATCGCCGCACGCTCTTGCCCGCGGGCAAAGAGACACACAATCACCTCGCCCGTCCCGGTGCCGACTGCGACCCACACCTCCCGCAGGCGCGGGAAGAGACGTTGGAGGGCGGGATCCCGCATGGACCGTAGGATCCGCAGGACATCATTCAGGCGCGGATGGAGCAGCGGGCACCGATCAATATCCACGACCCGGTGCGTTTCCTGCTGGTGGAAGCCAACGTGAAGGCGGCCGGCGACAAAGACTTTGAATTGCGCCCTTGCCCGGTATCCCCACTGGGAAGCGGGAGCGATCGGATCTGCCACCGGCATCGAGTGTGCCGCCTCGCCGAGCTTCCCAACTCTCTCCAGCAGTTCCCGCAGGATTTCCCGCTTCCACTCCAGTTGGAAAGGATACCCGACATGCTGCCACTGGCATCCACCGCAATTGCCAAAATACCGACAGGCAGGCGTCGTCCGGGAGGAAGCGGGGCTGAGCACGCGCACCAGGTCCCCCCGAACGAAGTCATCCCGAACCTGGGTGACCTTGATCTCCACCTCATCGCCCGGCACGGTATAGGGCACGAAGATGACGCGCCCATCCGGGAGCCGCCCCAGTCCGTGTCCCTGGAAGACGAGCCGCTCGATCCCTACCTCGAGCTGCTGGCCCACGGTCACGCTTGCAGGATCGCTCATGCCTCAACAGTAGAGCCTTCGGTTGTCCTGCCATTCGGCTCTTCGGCAGTTCCAGCGCTTCGAAAGTCAGTGAACAGCCGAATCCGCCAGAAGCGGAAACGATCGAACTGTCGAACCCATCTCGATTGGGAGCACGACGAGATCACGGGGCAAATCGGTCAGCTCCTAGCGCTATGCCAGGCCGGACCAACGCCCGGGCAGCCTCGTATGCATCGCGCACGGCGCGGTAAGCTTGCCCTACCCTCGCCGACGCTTCCCCAGGCACATACGTGCGGGTGAGATCGGACAGGAAGAGCAGCATGGCCTCCATGCCCTCTTGCTGCATGCGGCTACGGGCACGCGTTCGCCGAGAGGCAAAGTCGAACACCGTGTCTCCTTCCTCACGTCCAGGGTGCCTGGCGCCGCTGGCGGACCAGGTCGAAAACCAACCAGAACATCTTGCGACATTCGGGAACATACACCCGGAAGAACGTATCCAGCCTCAGCTTCGGAAAATCCGGCCGGACGTGGTCGAAAGCCCTGAGCAGCGCCAGATGAACATTCCCCTGTGATCCCAGCGCTGCTGCCAGCCTGAGACTTTCCGTCTTGGGCAGGAAATCGTCCGGATCGCTGTGGACAACGAACAATCGTCCTCGGAAATCCCCGATGACCCGCGAGGGTGAGAGGAACCGGATCTGTTCGCGGATATCCGGGCTCAATGCCTGCACCAGACTGGGGACCCGTGCGGGATCGCGATTGGTGAGGAGCTCGTAGGTCGCCTGCCCCTCGGGGCCAAGGGTCGCCGCCAGCGGTCCTGCCTCCACCGCGGGATTCCTGGTCTTGGCCTCGGCGATCTCCTTCAGGATCTCTCGGTCGCGGGCGCTCGGGATCAATTCGAGGTTGTAGCGAAGAAAGATCCAGCGGCTGTATTCGTTGGGAACCGTTCGGCCTCGCACATCGCCGAACTCGTAATAGCCGGTGGTGACGAAGGTGATCACGTTTAAGAGGTCATAGTAGCCGCCGAAGGAAACGACGAACCGCACACGATCCCGCACTCGCCGATCGGAGGCTGCGATGATCGTGGGCCCTGCCCCATAGCTGAACCCGATCAGGCCCACCTGACCAGAGGCAAGATCCCTGGAACGGTCGGCGAGATATTGGATGCTCGCCACTAGCTCTTCCACGTCGGATGTCCTCAGGGTGAGCGACTTGAATCCAAGGAAGTCCGGCGTGAGGACCGTGAATCCCGATCGCGCCAGAAGGTCGGCCAGCCAGATAATTCGCTCGTCGTCCTTCCCGGTGTCGTTGACCCCGTGGACCAAGATGACTCCCGCCTCAGGCCCAGCGCGGGAAGGCCGGTAGAGCGTGGCAACCATTTCCCGCCCCCCACCGGGAAACGTGACGGCCTGGCGCACAGGCGCATGGGTGACGCGATTGAGGGGGCCTGGCGCGAGCGGATTCGTCACCTCGACGAGGAGGAGTATGCTCAGGATCCCATCCGACACGAATGGCCAGGCCACCGCGACCAGCACGGCCAACGCAAGCGTCGCCTCCAGGATCCGCCGACCTCTCTTTGTCATGTAGGCATGCTATCAGAAATGCCCGGGGTCGCGAAGGAATTTTCGATTGGGAAAAACGCCCTTCGGCTTTTCGGGAGTGCAGGTCTTCGCAGGAATTCAGTCCGGACAGCGAAAGAAAGGGCCGGGCTTCGCGAAGGGGGGCTTGACTCTGACTCGCCTCCGCGCGCCCGGCCTTTGACACGGCGGCCTACTTCTTCCGCCGCTGGTGCCGCATCCGCTTCCGGAGCTTCTTGTACTTGTGCTTGCGAATCTTCTTGCGCCGCTTCTTGACTACGCTACCCATGCCATCCCCCCTTTCGCATTGACGGTCGCCTTCCGGATTGTTGAGGATGCTAAACGGTGCCTACTCGACCTCCCGCACCCCATTCTGGGTCATCCCCTCGCCTCCCTCCCGGCGGATCTGAAACTTCTCCAGCCGGTACTGAAGCGTCCGATAACTCAACCCTAAGAGTTTGGCAGCTTTGGCGATGACGCCGCCCGACACCTCCATCGCCTGAAGGATGAATTCCTTTTCGACCTCCTCGAGATTGATCCCTTCTAGTGGAAGGGGAAAGCGATGCTTCCCATGGGGCAGGCCGAGGCCCGCGACGCCCGCCTCGCGGGGCGGGAGCGAGGAGAATCGCACCTCAATGGGCAAGTCCGTGTAGTCAATGGCACGTCCATGCGAGAGCAGGACCGCACGCTGCAACACCGTGTCGAGTTGCCGAACGTTTCCCGGCCAGTGGTAGCTCAGCAGCAGGCGCATGGCCTCGGTCGTGACGGACATCGGCGGACGCCCCGCCTCCGCGCAGGCGCGGGCCACGAAGTATTCCGTCAACTGCGGAATATCGGTACTCCGCTCGCGAAGGGCCGGCAGGGTGACGGTCACTACGTTCAACCGATAGTACAGATCCTCGCGGAAGGTTCCGCGCTTTACCTCGTGTTCTAGATCCTTGTTGGTGGCAGCGATGATGCGAACGTCCACCTTCACGCCCTCGCGAGCGCCCACGCGGCGGATCTCCCGCTCTTGCAAAGCCCGCAGGACCTTGGCCTGCATATTGACATTCAGCTCGCCAATCTCGTCCAACAACAGCGTGCTCTTGTCGGCCGCCTCAAACAGCCCTTGCCGGCGGCTGAGAGCACCGGTGAAGGCCCCCTTTTCGTATCCGAACAGCTCGCTTTCGATCAGGGTTTCGGGGATGGCAGCACAGCTCACGGCCACGAATGGCCGGTCCTTCCTGGGGCTGTGCCGATGGATGGCACGGGCGATCAGCTCCTTGCCTGTTCCGCTCTCGCCAGTGATGAGGACCGTCGAGTTACTAGCGGATACCTTGTGGATCTTGTCGAACACCTCCAGCATGCGGTAGTGGCTACCCACGATGCCCTCGACCCGAAACCGTTGGCCCAGTTGCTGCCGCAGCAGCCGGTTCTCCTGAATGATTCGGATCCGTTCGAAGGCACGCCCCACCGTGAGGAGCAGATCCTGGCGTTCCAGTGGTTTGGTAAGGTAATCGAAGGCGCCTTGCTTGACCGCCTGCTCGGCCGAACCCATCGAGCCGTACGCCGTCATGAGGACCACCAGGGTCGGGGGGTCCTCCTTCGTAAGCTGCCCTACCAGCGAGAGGCCATCCGCCCCAGGCATCCTGAGGTCCGTCAGAACCAGGTCGAAGCGCATCCGGCTGCTCTTCACGAGCGCTTCGGCCGCGCTGGCAGCCGTCTCGACCCGGTAGCCTTCGGCACTGAGAATGGTCCGCAGAATGTCGCGCTGGGTCCCCTCGTCGTCCACCACGAGGATTTGCCCCTTGCTCATGCCTCAGGCGCTCCCGTCGGAAGGCGGATCCGAGCAACCGTGCCCTTGCCTGGCTCGCTGGCGAGATCGATGTGCCCGCCGTGCTGCTCCAGGATCTTCTTGGTCAGGGCCAGACCCAGCCCGATGCCCACCTCCTTGGTGGTGAAGTACGGTTCGAAAACCCGCGGAAGATCCTCCGGCACAATTCCCACACCTGTGTCCTGGAAGCGGACCTCCAGCCACCCGTTGGAACTGTCAATTGGTCGAGCGGTCAATTCGTCAATTGGTCGAGCGCCAAGGTCGCCGTCCGCTTCCGGCTTCCCGTCCTTTCCCAATTGACCTATCGACGAATCGACTAATTGACTACCATCACCACACGCGACGCGCGTGGTGATGGATAGGGTGCCGCCGCCCTGGCTCATAGCCTGTAACCCGTTCAGCACCAAGTTCAGAAAGCACGTCTTGATGTGTGCTGCATCCACCCACACCAGTGGCAAAGCGTCTGCGTAGTTCCGCTCCAGCCGGATCTGCTGGGTTTGGGACTTCTGTTCGGCCACCTCCAGCACCTCATCCAACAGCTTTCGGATGTCGGTCGGCTCTCGCCTCAGCTCTAACGGCTTCCCGTACTTCAGGAACGTCTCGATCATAGCGTTGAGCCGGTGGATCTCTTGCTTAATGATCAAGGTCAGACGCGAGAACTCTTCCCGCTCTGGCCGCGCCTGGGGGGCGAACTGGGCGCCCAGGTGGTCAATGATCAGGCTAATGGAGTTCAGGGGATTCCGAACCTCATGCGCGATCCCGGATGCCAGGTGGGCGATGGCCGACAACCGCTCTGCCTGGTGCAGGCGCGCCTCCAGTTCGGCCTTCTCCCGAAGACGCTCCACCATCTCGTTGAAGCTGCGATTCAGCTCTCCGATCTCGTCGTGGCGGTTCGTTGGCAAACGTTCGTCCAGGTTGCCCTTGGCAACCCGGCGAGCAGCCTGCACCACGCGAGAGATTGGCTTGGCATAGGTCCAGGCCAGCACCACCGATCCTCCGATGCCGAGGGCAAACATGAGGATCGTGGCAATGAGCCGCTTGATGAAATTGATGCGGACCAGTTCCGTGAAATCATCCAGGATCATACTGATCAGGATGTAACCGCTCCGCTGGTTACCCACCACGATGGGAACGAACAGGTTGTAGGTCTTCTGGCCGCGACCGCTAATACTTTCCTCGCCCAGTCGCGCCGTGATGAGCAGATCCTTGCGCTTGGGGTCCACGCGGGCGCCCACCCGACGCGGGTTGGACGAGGCAATGACCTCTTCCTCGTTGCTCACGATGGAGATCTCGCGCACCCCGCGCCGCTGGAGGCGCTGCACGTAGTCTTGGAGGCGGGCCTCGCTCGTCCTCCCCTTGGAGGTGAGCCGCTCCACGCTGATCTGAATCGCTGTGGAAAGATCAGTGGTGTGCCGCTCGACTTGGGCGATGAGCCGCCGTTCCGCCCCCCAGTACATCAGGAACAGCGTGGCCAGAACAAGCATCAGCAGCCCGAACATCATCGCGAGGAGCTTCCCTCGCAGGCTCAACGTGAAGCGACCCCTAGGCCACATCCTCCGTTCGACCTCCAATTTAACCTAGTGTATCTAAGCTGGGGAGCGGCTGTAAAGGGGGAAACAAGCCTTGGAGGAGCGTTCGAGGGTTTCCGCCGTTGGCGAATTCGGCCGTTCGAGGGCCGGAAGGTCCGAGCACGACTGGGCAATCAAACAGCCGAAGGCTTATAGGGTCCAACGACAGGGAAGCTACCGGTCGTTTCGCCTCTCAACGACAAAGGCCCATGCCGATCCCGAACGAGGTCATATCTCCCGCAGGCGGACAGGCCCGATCCAGACGCCGTAGTCACTCGGATACCCGGCACGGGCTTGCCGATCCTTCACTCGGTCCAGGATGCTGGCTACACGCTCACCGGAAAGCGCTGCTTGCCGGGTTAGACGCTCGGCCACAGCAATGACCTTGTCTTGCGGCTCGGTCGGCGCGCTGGCCGGGACCCCCTCGTAACCGCTGCCCGCCTCAAGCAGGCAGCTCTCCAGCATATGCTGGGAGACGACGCGACCGTGTTTGAGTGACGCCAGAATGTTCCCCTTGCCAGTGGCGCCGCGTTCCCAATGGCGAATACGCCCTCCACGCCCTCCGCCTCTCCAGCCCGCTGGTCCTTGAGCCGGTACACCTCACCCTCCATTGGGCAATCCAGGGACTACCTCGGGCATGCTTTCTATCAAGCTGAGAACTAGCCGAGACGCCACACCCTGCTCCCTCCCCTTCAGTGTCATCACGTGGGTATTTTTCACCTCGGTCCTCGCCCGGATGAGTGCGGCCAAGCGACCGCTCTCCGTGAAATAGCCCACGGGGACGCGGTGATCCTGAATGGTGAAGAGATACTTCCGCACAAAGCTCCCTAGGAAGGGGTCAGGCTTTGATAATTTGCTTATTGACTTCCTGAGGAATCCCTGATTAGAGAAAGCCATGGCTTGCCCTACGCGCATCGATTTCCCCAGCGCGCTCGACGACGTAATCGCTCGGGGCAACCAGCGGCGGACCATCTTCTGGGACGCCACAGACTCTCGCCGCTATGCTGACCTGCTGGCGCGCTACCAGCAGCGACACGGGTTCACCCTGTACGCCTACGTCCTGATGCCGAATCATGTCCGCCTCCTCCTCTCGCCTGAACAGGTTTCTCTCGCCAAGACCCTGCAAGCGCCGGAACAGACCTAGACACGGCATTTCAATCAGCGGCACCGTTTGGTGGGGCATTGCTTCCAGGGGTCGCACAAGGCCAGCCTGCGTCAGTCGGATGCCTACCTCTTGGAGATGCTTGCGCGGTCTGAAAAGGCTGATCCAGCGAGGTGCCGATTCAAGGAGCCGAAAGCAAATTACGAAAGCCTGACCCCTAGCACTGCGAAATGTCAAATCGCCGAGGCCGAATCCTCTCGCACCCAGCGAAATGCGGGACGAACGAGGAAAAGGCAGACGGCCCCGGCAATCCCGATCGCGGCCGCCAGATAGCACCCCCAGGTGAACGATCCCGAGACATCCTTGATCCACCCCGTGGCGATCGGGGCGACCAGCGAGCCGATGAAGTTCATCGTGTTGTTCAGCCCGAAGGACGTTCCCCGGATCCGAGCCGGCGTCAGCTCCACCAGGAGCGCGAAGACCGGCCCCCACACGCCCCAGATACAGAAGCCCGCCGCGAAGACCAGAACGGCCAGGGTCATAGGATGAGCCCGGGCTGCGACGGCGGCGCCCATACCAAGCATCGCGGCTGCCATGGCCAGCAGGATGAGGGCGGCAAGGCCCTTGCGACCTTTCCCATGCCTGGCCAGGCGGTCGCTAGCACTCCCCATGAGGAGCAGGCCCGGGATGGCCGAGAGCCCCAGCAGGCTGGAGAGCAGGGACGAGCGGCCAAGCTCCTGAACGCCGATCTCGATGAACATGGCTGGCGACCAGATCCCCACGACCCACAGGCAGTAGATGGGCGCGATCCCGCCGAGGTAGATGAACCACAGATCGCTCCTTCGCAGAGCAGGCTGCCGCCGGACAAGGCACAGGAGGAACGCCGCCGGGAATGCCAGGGCCAGCCATCTGAGAACCGGCCAATCCGCCGTCAGTCCAAGAAGGAGCACTGGAGGAAACGGAAAGAGTAGAAGCCATATCCAACCTGGCAGCGTGACGGGTTCCTCTCTTGGCGGTTCCTGGACATTTCGCCACACAACCAACCCCGCGACAAGCGAGGGAATCGCGAACAGCCCAAAGACCATCCGCCAGCCCCACCGGTCAGCAATAAGGCCAGCGAGGAAGATCCCGATGGCCATTCCCATCCCGAGGCCCGTGAACGAGACGCCCTGGCCGAAGCCCATCTTTTGCGGCGGAGTGTAGGCGGCGATCACAGGTCGGTCGTTGCCGAAGTAGGTCCCCTGCCCCACACCCGTGAGAAAACGCGCCAAAAACAAGAGACTGAAAGTCGGCGCCAAGGCTGTGCAAAGCGACATCAGCCCCCACCATATGGGCGCCAACACGAGGATGGTTTTCTTTCCGATCCAATCGCCCAGAGACCCTGAGGGCAACTGCATGAAGGTGTACGCATAGAAGAAGGCCGTGGCAAGAAGGCCGGCCTGGGCATAGCTCAAATGGAACTCGCCCATGATGGGGACCAGGACGGGCGAGAGCCCCATGCGCACGAGGTAGTTCGTGATCCAGGCGAAGACCAGCACCGCCCAGACGGTGTGGTAGTACTGCCAGCTTTTCGACTCCCCCACGCCATTCCTCACGTGCGCACCCGCCGGCCAGCCCACGAGAGCGGTTCTCCCTCTCGGCTCCCTGCCTCCCGCGCTTGCGCCGCAAGCAGGTCGGCCACCCCGGCTCCTGGCGGGGTACCCGGCTCTCGGCTCTTCGTGGAGCGCCGCATTCTATCCAGCGAGCGCCGGGCCGTCACGTGGAAAGTCGGGAAGGGCCTTCGGGGCGCCCACGCCACGGCGGTGGGAATCCACTGTTGTGCCGTGGGTCCCGGCAGTTCGATTGTTCCCAACCGAAAAAATGCCCCCGGTCCGATCGCTCGGGCCGGGGGCTTGGTCGCGGGACCGGGGAGGGGGGGAGTCGGCCCCGCGGCATTAGCGCATGAATCCCGGGCCTCGGAATCATCCTGATACCGAGTTGCCCGGGACGATGGTGTTGGATACAACCCTTTGGTGGTCTCTCGGAAAAATGGCAAGCCGCGTGCCACATGATAGCCCCAGCGTCAGCCCCAGTGTCCTTAGGTCACGAAGGTTGAACTCACCAATTTTCCTGCTCCTCAGGTAGGCGGCAGATGTTCGGGAGAAGTCCGACCGTGAAGGTGCGAGTTAGGCGAGTGAGCCACTTTGTCTCTATGGCAAGAATGGGAATGAGTCAATCCGGACCACTGTTCGGATCATGAAGACCTCCGCCCGACGCTGCATGCGTCCCGGAACCTTTGTGTACTTCTACGGTACGATCTTTCCCCTCCCATTTCGCAGGACACGCTTGAGGAACTGTCCAGTATACGATTCCTTGATCCGGGCAACTTCTTCCGGTGTGCCCGTGGCGACGACCCGCCCACCGTCCTCGCCCCCTTCAGGGCCAAGGTCAATCACGTGGTCGGCCGTCTTGATCACATCCATGTTGTGTTCGATAACCAATACCGTATTCCCCGCATCGCGCAGGCGGTGCAGCACGTCCAAAAGCTGCTGGATGTCCGCAAAGTGGAGTCCAGTCGTAGGCTCGTCCAGGATGTACACCGTGCGGCCCGTGCTCCGGCGAGAAAGCTCGCGGCTGAGCTTCACCCGCTGCGCCTCGCCGCCGGACAGCGTTGTGGCCGATTGCCCTAGCTTGATGTATCCCAGGCCCACGTCGTACAGCGTCTGGAGCTTCTCCCTGATCCTCGGAACATTCTCGAAGAAGCGCAGGGCCTCCTCCACCGCCATGTTCAGCACCTCGGCGACGCTGACACCCTTGTACTTGATCTCCAGCGTCTCGCGGTTGTAGCGCTTTCCCTTGCAGACATCGCAGGTCACGTAGACGTCCGGCAAGAAATGCATCTCGATCTGAATCAGGCCGTCCCCCTGGCATGCCTCGCACCGTCCTCCCTTGACGTTGAAGCTGAACCGACCCGGCTGATAGCCGCGCAGCCGGGCCTCGGGAGTCAGGGCGAACAGCTCGCGGATGAAAGTGAAGACGCCGGTGTAGGTCGCCGGATTGCTGCGGGGCGTTCGGCCGATGGGCGCCTGGTCGATGTCGATGACCTTGTCGATGTATTCGATCCCCAGGACCTTGTCATGGTCTCCTGGGTGCTCGCGTCCGCCATAGAGTTTGGCGTCCAGGGCCTTCCGCAGGATGTCCGTCACCAGCGTGCTCTTGCCCGAGCCGGACACGCCCGTCACGCAGGTGAAAAGCCCCAGGGGGATTTCTACGTCGATGTTCTTCAGGTTGTGCTCTCGGGCCCCAACAATGGTAAGGTATTCTCCGGTAAGCGGCCTTCGCACCCGCGGCACCGGAATGGAGAGTTCCCCTGACAGATACCGCCCGGTCAACGACTGCCGGCACGCGATGATCTCTGGCGGTGTTCCCGAGGCAACCACACGCCCGCCCGAGATGCCCGCCCCGGGGCCGAGGTCGATAACGTAATCTGCCGACCGGATGGTTTCCTCGTCGTGCTCTACCACGAGCACGGTGTTGCCCAGATCGCGCAGGCGCTTTAGCGTATTGAGCAACCGAACGTTGTCCCGCTGGTGCAGGCCGATACTCGGCTCGTCCAGAATGTACAGGACGCCGACCAGGGAACTCCCGATCTGGGTCGCCAAGCGGATGCGCTGTCCCTCGCCGCCCGCCAGCGTTGCCGCGGTCCGATCCAGCGTGAGATAGTCCAGCCCCACGTTGACCAGGAAGCCCAGACGCTCGCGGATCTCTTTCAGGATCCGGCGGGCGATCTCGCGCTCTTTCTCGGTGAGGGCCATCTCGCCGTCCTCGGAACCGGTGCCGCCCACGGCGCCACCCGATGCAGGCCCACCCGAGGCGGATCCGCCGAGGGCAGCGAAAAAGGCCGCGGCCTCCTTCACCGACTTCCGGGTCAGATCCCCGATGTTCAGGCCGCCCACGCGGATGGCCAGCGACTCTTTCCGAAGCCGGGCCCCCTTGCACTCGGGGCAGGGGCGGACGCTGGCCAGGCGCTCGACATACTCTTCGATCTCCTCTCGAACCCGCGACGACTGGGTGTCCTTGTAGCGACGGTCGAGGCTCCCCAGGCTGGTCCCGAAGAACTCCTCGGAGAGGACGCGCAGGCCGGGGTCCAGCCCCATCATGGATCCATCCACCTTCATCCCCAGCCCATCGCACGCCGGACAGGCCCCGTGGGGATTGTTGAAGGAGAAGATCCGTGGGCTGATTTCGGGATAGCTTACCCCGCACTCGATGCACGCCATCCGTTCGGAGAAGGTCAAGTCTTTCCCGGCGTCCGGCAGGTTGATGGTGACGATCCCCTCCGCCAGCTTGAGGGCCGTTTCCACCGAGTCGGCCAGGCGCCGGGCGATGTCCTGCGAGACCACCAACCGGTCCACCATGACCTCGATCGTATGTTTCTTGTTCTTGTCCAGCTCGATCTGTTCATCCAGGTCGCGCAGCTTTCCATTCACTCGCACCCGGACAAACCCCTCCTTCCGCATCTGGGTGAAGATCTGGCGGTACTCGCCCTTCCGACCGCGTACGACAGGCCCCAGAACCTGGATCCTGGTCCCCTCGGGCAGTGCCAGGACCTGGTCCACGATCTGGCTAACCGTTTGGGAAGTAATGGGCTTGCCGCAGCTGTAACAGGAGGGCCGACCGATCCTGGCGTACAGAAGGCGGAGGTAATCGTAGATCTCAGTGACGGTGGCCACCGTGGAGCGGGGATTCTTGCTGGTGGTCTTTTGCTCGATGGAGATGGCCGGGGACAGGCCCTCGATCAAGTCCACGTCTGGCTTGTCCATCTGCTCCAGGAACTGTCGGGCGTACGCCGAGAGGGATTCCACGTACCGGCGCTGTCCCTCGGCATAGACGGTGTCGAAGGCCAGCGAGGATTTGCCCGAGCCCGAGACCCCGGTGATGACGACCAGCTTCCCCCGGGGGATCTCCAGGTCGATGGATTTCAGGTTGTGTTCCCGCGCCCCGCGAATGCGGATGCTCTCGATGGACACCCTTGCAGACTCCCCCTGCACGGTTCCGAAGTTGTGCAACATCTCTTATTATATCCCGCCCGGCCTAACCCGCAAACAGAGTTCCAGCCTCCGTCATGCACAGCGCAGAACGCGAGCCGGGGCGGACCGCTTTGCACCCGGAGAAAAAATCGGGCAGGCCCCGTGGCCTGCCCG
>Ga0315314_1002768_pt1 | contig 14241 bp, 14 predicted proteins | sample TDP9_MG_FD_203631 | JGI IMG/M metagenome (GOLD analysis project Ga0315314, IMG submission 203631) | Freshwater sediment microbial communities from Lake Towuti, South Sulawesi, Indonesia - TDP9 | ecosystem: Environmental > Aquatic > Freshwater > Lake > Sediment | place: Indonesia: South Sulawesi...
GAGGGTCCCGATGAATCGGGACGAACGGAGTAGCGGAACTTTGCGTTCTGGCACTCTGAAGAGTGCCCGACCAGATTAGGTCGGTCGCCCTTTAGGGTGACGGGAGTGAAGCGAAGCGAAAGGAGGTGAAACATGCGCAAAATTGGACAAATTTTCAGGTTTTTAGTCCCCGTCATTGCTCTGGTTGCCTTAGTGGTATTACTGGCTGGAGCAGGGAATCGGAGAATGACAAAAAAGGCATTCAAGGCCGCGTATGACCTAATGGTAGAAGCCTGGAACACGGGCAACGTGGACGCAATTGACGAATTCATGGCTCCCGACTGTGTCACCCACGAGGCTCCCAATCCGGATATGGAAGGCCGCGAGGCCTACAAAAAATACATTAGAGACACCCGCAGCGCCTTCCCCGAGATTCAAATCACGGAAGACGAATATATCCTCGATGGGAACATAGGTGCTACACAGTGGACCTTCCGGGCCACACAAAAAGACACTGGCAAGCAGGTGGCAATAAAAGGAGCCTGCGTAACTAAATGGGAGGACGGCAAATGTGTCGAACATTGGGTATATTCAGATCCCCTAGGGTTTATGCTACAGCTCGGCTTTAAGCTCGTTCCTCCAGAGAAGTAGGGCGGGAAGTAATCGCTGTAGCCCACCTTTCCGTTGAGCTAGGTTACGAATCGTCAAAGCTGGTTGTCACCAAATGGTCTAACACGGGGTTGCTGACTTTCCCTGGCCAGGTTGGAATCACCTCCTTTTGGCCGGCGACTTCGGCAACCCTGAAACCATTGGGTGAAATTCGAGTCGGATGGGAGGGGCTCATACTGGATGACTCAAAGGAGAAGGACAAGAGGTTTCGGCAAGACAGCAAGTTAATAGAAGGAGGATGTTTATGTGTGAATTCTGTACGCAACACGGCGAGGGCCAGAAATGGTATCTGGTCATGCGCAACTACTCCCGCGAACTGCTTGCCCAGAAAGGGCGGGTGGAGTTGGTAGAAGACTTCTTTGCCCACATGGAAGAGAAAAATGGGAAAGCGGTGGCGCAACTGGATGCCATCAGAAACAATCCCGTGATCTACGGCTTGGTCCGGCGCATGGCTACCCGCAAGCAAAAGGCTGAGCACTGGGGTCAGGTGGTGCCCATTGAGGATGTGGAGCGAATTGTGGACCTGCAGGATTCCATCGTCCGGCTGCCCTGTGTCTGCCGCAGCCTGACTACGGGCCGCGAAGCTCGCTATTGCTTCGGTTTCGGTTTCGACCCGACGGGCCTCTTGGGCAGGTATCCTGACTACTCCCATAGCCTGGAGGTGCTGGAGAAGCAGGAGGCCAAGAAACTCCTGCGCTCCTTCGACAAGGAAGGCATGATGCACTCCCTCTGGACCTTCAAGGCACCCTACATCTACGGACTCTGCAACTGCGATCAGGATTGCATGGCCTACCGTATCCAAGTGAAGACAAAGCTGATGCAGACTATGTTCCGCGCTGAGTACGTGGGAATGGTCAACTGGGAACTCTGTGACGGCTGCAAAAAGTGCCTATCGCAATGCCAGTTCGGGGCGATCCGGTATTCCAATAGCATGAAGAGGGCTACCATCGAGATGATGCAGTGCTATGGCTGCGGCGTCTGTCGGGCGGTCTGCGAGAAGGATGCTATCACCCTCAAGCCCAGAACCGAGTTCGCCAAGTTGTCATGGTAGAAAGAGAGGGAACAATGAAGATAAAAATCAACACCCAGGCTTGTGGCAACCCACTGGAATGTCGGCTGTGTCTGGATCGGTGCCCGGAGAAAGTGTTTGGAACATATCCTCGTGGGCGTAGGGAGCCCGGCGTGGCGGCTAGGGACTGGGTCATCATTCCTATATTCGCTTCTCAATGTACGGACTGCCGGGAATGCTTGGCCTTCTGTCCTCGGCAGGCCATCTCGCTGCGGTGACCATCGGCTCTCCAGGAGATGCTATCGTCTGGACTAACAAAGGATTTGGTTTAGGCAACTAGGGGAAGTCTGACCAGGCAATAGAATGATTTGATAAAGCGCTTGAGATTAATCCAAGAGATGCCGAGGTCTGGACTAGCAAACGAATTGTTTTATGAGAAAAAGGGGGTCTGGCCCTATTTTTCATCACTCATTTTTTAAAACTCAAAAATCAAGATAAATAGTTGTTATCTCTATCATAGGAAATTCTTAATGAAAATACTTGTGGCATTTTATTCAAGAACTGGAAATACAAGAAGAGTTGGAGAAGAGATAGCTAAAAACTTGAATGCCGACATCGATGAGATTATTGATAAGAAAAAGAGGAGCGGAATAATTTTCCCCTGCAATCCGAACCTATCTCTCACAAAATAAATTCAATAAAACAGCTTTTTTCTGCCTCTGTGGGACCGATAAAGGTAAAACCTTTAATGAAATAGAGAAATTAAGCACAAAACCGCAAGCAGTATTAGAGATAAGAGATAGAGAAATAGAAAAATCTAAAGAAAAGATTAAGTTCTTCTGTCAAACTTTTAAATAGGGCCTGCAAAAAATAGCAACTGTCTTTGTTTTCTTCCGAGTACCCGACTCATAATTTCTAATCCCGTCTTTTTCTTCCCCATTGTTCTTTACAGCATTAGATACACACCTCGTAAATGGCTACATTCATATAAGGAAGGCAAGAGGTGGGAAAAGGAGGGATATTCCCCTAAATTATGGGTTGACAAGGCTATTGAAATATGGTATTAAATTACCGAATACCAAATATGTATTTTGCAATGATACCGGAAAGCTCTTCAGGAACATAAACAGGTCCTGTGAGACTGCAAAAAGAAGGCGGTTGCTATAAATGCTGGCGTAGCTCAGTTGGTAGAGCGGGGGTTTTGTAATTCAGAGAGTGCGCCTGGCAATTCTCAGTCGAAAACCGACGCTGTCGACGATAAAAGCGAGAAAAGGGCAGTTGATACTTTAATCAATTTTAGTCAATTTTATGCCTGTTCGGATATAATAATAGACACTTTTTGTTCACCACCCTCTAAATAGAAAGGGTAATTTTTTTTCTTCGCTCGAAGTATAGATTTCAGTTTTACATCTCGGACTGATAGTTTTTCAGTTTTACCCACGTTTTGACATACCAACAAAGACTCTCGCATTTACTTTTTGAAATAGGGTAATGGCTTCCCATAGACAACTGAATAAGCGTTTTTAAAGCGGGGTCTCTTATGGGAAGTCACCCGGGTTTTTTGTTTGTCTGATTCTCCTCTTAAGAAAGGAGGAAAAATGGCAGAAAGAATTGACATTACGGAAGCAAAAGTGCTTCTAGTGGCACTTGTAAGCTTGACTTTGGGAGTAAGTCGAAGTCTCGCGCAGGTGAAAGCACCGAAAAAAATTATAAGAGAGCCCATATTTAGTGACGATTTTAGTAGTGGGCTTTCTAAGTGGTCTATAAAGGGTTCACCGTTGCCCAGCATTGTATCTGCAGAAGGTAATCCTTCGCCTGCTTTTTGTAATAATGATGATCTTAACTATGGTGGCTATGCTGTCAGTAAACAGACATTCAAATATTTAAACTGCGATTTTGAAGTATCCATAGATGTCAAACAAGGCAACGCATCTTTTCCCGACCAGCGATTCAGTTCTGTATATTTGGTTAAAAGCAATGTACTTGGCGGCACAAATGCACAACCAAGGCCAGCGGAATTCTTTCTTACGATAACGTTAACGGGCAACTCGTACGGTCAAACTCCTGGTTGGGGTCCACCTCCTGCCAATGGACCGTGGTTCCGTGCCCAAATTGTTTATGATGAAGGTAGCGGAGAACTGTGGGAAGATAGTGGTATTATACCAGTTCCGGATGGGGATGGTTGGCATAACATAAGATTCAAGGTAAGAATAAAGGATAGAAAAGTGGAGTTCTATCTTGACAAGGATTTGCTCTATACAAGTAGTCATCAAATAGTCAGTAGTTATGATGGTATTGCCGCTATAGCCCTCGGTCATCGTTTATGTTATCACGATAATGTAATTGTAATCAGCCGTGGTGTAGCTCCAGTGGAGGTGAAAGCACCGAAAAAAATTATAAGAGAGCCCATATTTAGTGACGATTTTAAAATTACAAGTAGTGAGAGTCTATTAGATAGAATCAAGAGAAAAGTAAAAGAAACTTACGAAGTATGGGCCGGTTCTGGAAAACGTGAAGAATATTATGTAAAATCAGGGAGAGCCAATATAAGGAAAGATCCTACTATAAAATCTACAATTATAGCCTCTGTTCCCCAAAATACTAAAGTTCTAGTCGTAAAAGCTGAAGGACAATGGTTGAAAGTTAAAACGCTAAAGGAAAATATAACAGGGTGGATGCACAAAGAAACGTTATCAAAATATCCAATGGAACCTCCAAAGATAACTGAAGAACATATGGAACCTCGAAAGATAACTGAAGTACATACGGAAGGGAAAAAACAGATAACAATTGAAACAGACATAGCCCCAGCAATTGATAGAAAAACTGAGTATGAACGTTCCAAAGATGAGTCAAGAGAGCAGGTGGCAAAACAAAGCGCTGAATATGCGGTTGGAGAGGCTCGAAGTAGATATGAGAAAGTACAAGGATATCGCAATAGAGGTATTTATCAAGAAACAAGGAATATTCTGAATGAAGCAAAAATAAATTTGGACGATGCTCAAAATTATTTAGATATTGGGAATTATTCGGAAGCTTCTCGCTATGCAGAATTAGCAAGAGGAAAGTTTTATGAAGTTGAAAAAATTGCTAAAGATATCGACCGATTGTGGACTTCATTAGAAGAAAAACTTCCTTATTTGAATACTAAGATTTGTCAGCAACCAAGTGTTTTTTCCGATGAACAGAATCGTTTGCTTGATGAAGCTAGTCATCTTTACTATGATGCTAAGAATATTTTAAGAACTGGCACATTCCTTCAAGGAGGATTTCCTTCGAAGGGGAATCTTAGGATAGCCGAAAAGAAGATTAATAGAGCGTTTGAACTTGCAGAAAAAGCTGCACGGATAGCTCGCGATGCTCTACAAAAAAAGTGAGTAAAAATTTGTTTAGTAGGAATATACTCATAATAAATCTAATTTTGAGTATATCTTTTTATCATATTTGTGCTTTTGGAGAAAATAAACCTGGGACAAAAACTCCTCAGCTTGGGCCCCTTACGGCGACTCAGGCAACACACATAGAATTTCCCTCAACATAAGATTTTAGCTTGCTGATTTCCGGTATTCTTCAAAAACATACTCGACTTTGATGCTAAACTCTAATATCCGAACACGCTAAGTTGGATTAAAAACCTGAGAAAGGCGATGCCCTGCCAGGTAACACAAAGGCACGGTCTGGGGGAGCCAATGACGGCTGGCCTGCCGAAGAGAGCATACGGCAGAATTCTGGCTGACTTGCTATCTATAAGGTAGCAGGTCGTTTTTTTTACCCAAAAGCATAGATGCATTTGCCTTTCAGAGCTTGGAATTCGGCACAGGAACGAAAATGCTAAGGAAATACCTAATAATTTTCGCATTAAATTTTTTGTTAAGGACTTGTCTTGTGTCTACAGCCTATTCAGACGATTTAACTCATACAATCGGAATAGGTTCAGGATATCCTTATTTTTCACTAAAGTATGGCCTTAGTCCAAGATGGTCTTTTGAATTGAGAGGAGCTTTCGGCTCAGGAATAAGCGTTTATGGAGCTAGGTTATATCATAATCTGAATCCAGAAAAGAGGACTGTCATTTACTTCGGTGGAGAAGTGGATTATGTAGGTTTTGATGTTGATGAAGTAGCGGGTAACGGATTCATAGGACTTGTTTTTGTTGGTGGTGAACACTTTATCACCAAAAAACTTACGCTCAATTTAGATATCGGCCCTGTCTATACTAATCTCATGGATACGGATTCTGACATTAGTGTTAGCGGCATGGACTGGGTTGTGAACATTGGTGTTAATTTTTATTTTAAAAGGTTTTGAAAATGCTTGGAATCAAAAATTTCAAATGGCTAATAATGTTTATAACAGCGTTGTTCGTTATGTCAGCTTTAATATACCCAGTAGCCTATGCCGGAGGACTAAAGTTTGGGATAATCTCGGTTGTAAAAGACAAAATAGAAGAACTAAAGGAAAAGAAACGAGAAAAAATAGCCAAGGAAATAGCAAGAATAAGACATTTTGAAGCGGAAACAAACACACAAGGAACTGCCTCATTCACCCTTCCAGATGGTAAGAATATATCGTGCTATGTGTACGACGAAGAAATCGAAAATTTGCCCATTTCAGGCGTTAAAGTATACTTGATAACCGATGGGGAAGGGAGTAAAGGAGCTTATTTTATCGTTGACCCGCAAGGAGAATACTGTCCCCAAATAGTAAATGCACTTGAATATGGAGAAAGGCAGAGCATTTCAAGGTCAGAGGCTGAATATCAGGCGCAATTTATAGGACTGGGTAAAAAGATCTGGCTTACGTTCAAAAAGGGCTCGCTGGGAGGAAATGCACCGGACCCACTTCAGGCGGACATAATCGATCAGGACCTGTTGGATTATATTTTAGGTAATCTGCTTGTATACATGTATAGCTGCACATTGTACGATTTGATGCCTTATTCAAGTTACACGGATTTTTTAAAAAGTCAACTCAGAGAGCACGGCGCAGAATTTCTTGTAACAACACTTGTCCTTCCAGTGGGGCTACCTGTGGCTATTGCCTCCGCTGTTGTTGACCTAGCCATTTTTGGGCAGGATGCCTATTGGTATAAATACTATGGAGACAGGGGTTATACTGACCAAGACTGGTTTGATATATATCAAAAAATAAATATGGGAAATATTGGGATGTATGTGGTTTACCCTAGAAAAAGCATTCCTCCTTCTGAAAGCAAGGGAGCCGTAGGGGGAAAGATAATAGACAGTTCAGGAAATCCTATTAAGTGTGTTTTTGTCCAGCTCATTCCTCCTCCGGGAATCGCAAAGACAGGTCTCACAGGGCTATTTTATTTCGAGGATGTTTCTGCCGGGACATATAAAGTAAGGGCCTTCGGTGAAGGGTATCGGGAAAATTGGGTGGACGACGTAAATCCAGGAGATATCAATCTTGTAATTATACTTTCTCCTGCAAACCAAATTCCAGTAATATCCAGCCTTTCAGTTCCTTCTTCGGTTTCTGTTAACTCCTCATCCTTGGTTACCTGCACTGCCTCTGACCTAGATGGAGACCCATTGACCTACACGTGGAATTGTAATGGAGGTTCTATCTCTGGAAGTGGATATCAGGTGACCTGGAACGCTCCCGGTAGTGAAGGGACCTATCAGGTGCAAGTTATAGTATCTGATCCGGATGAAAGGAAAGCCATAAAGACCGTGGATATCTATATTTCAGCTAGTGATGGAGCAGGATTAGAAATTATCGCGAGCTATGATTGCCCAGGTAGCATTATTGGCGGTATAACCTTTGATGGTAGTAATTTATGGAGTTGTGATATTGGGACTGAGAAAATCTACAAACATAATATGGATGCTATCTTATCTGTTGCCTCTACCTATAATGCTCCAGGGTCAGAGCCAGATGGATTAGCATGGGACGGAACGAATTTATGGTCTTGTGACCCAGTTGAAAATAGAATTTATAGACATAACATGGATTCTAGTCTATCTGTACAAAACTCTTTTGGCGCTCCTGGCTCCTCTGTTGAGGGCCTAACTTGGGATGGCAGTAATTTATGGTCTTGCGACCATTATACTAAGAAGATATACAAACATAAATCTATTTTCTCCTCTGTTGGAGCATTATCATATAATAGTCCAGGGCCATCGCCACAAGATTTAGCATGGGATGGGACAAATATATGGTCCTGTGATCAAGAAACTGGAAAGATTTACAAACATAAGTTGGATTACAAATTATCTGTAGAGATAAGTTATGATGCTCCAGGTAAGCATCCAGAAGGTTTAACTTGGGATGGAACTTATTTATGGTGCTGTGACCCCGATATGGATAAAATCTATAAGCTTCGCGTCCCATAAACACCTAAATTTCATATAGCCCATTTTGTAACTGCAAGATTATTTGAGCAGTACTACTTATTAAAAATTTTAGCTAAGTAACTTTAAGTTCAGTAACGTCTATAACATTAGCTTTGTAATATTTTCAAATACCCAAAATCCATGTCCTGATTATTCTGCATAAACCTTTTCTTGATTTTGAATCTTTCAGATATTCATCTTCTTTCTCAGAATTTTACTTTCATTAGTTATATGCCTTATATTGTGCACACATGTTCCATACATCTATAACTTTCCTTGCACTAGAAATCCACAAAACAATCCATACACACCTCGCTACCTTGGGCGCAAATTTGCTTCCCTTCTTCACATCCTTCGCACGACTTAGTATAATCTCATGACTACCTGGCCAGCCAGAAGAATAAGAATGCTCATAGAACCGCCGCCAATAGTCAGATACCTGGGAGCAGATGAGCTGGAAAAATTATTGAAAGCCTGCGAAATGTCGGAGGCGAAACACCTATATGCGATAGTCTTTGTTGCCTTAAATACAGGAATGAGGCTTGATGAGATTTTGAAACTGAAATGGCGGGATGTAGACCTTGCAAATGGTTATATTCATATAGATAAGGCAAAGGGCGGGAAAAGGAGGGAGATCCCCTAAATTATGGGTTGACAGGGCTATTGAAATATGGTATTAAATTACCGAATACGGAATATCTCTTCTGCAACGATAACGAAAAGCCCTTCAGAGACATAAAGAGACCATGGAAGACGGCAAAAAGAAGGGCCGCTGCGATAAATGCTGGCGTAGCTCAGTTGGTAGAGCAGGGTTTTTGTAAGCCGCTTTAATCCCGACGAGAAATTTCCACATCGACGAAAAACGTGTTCACCATTCATCACCAATAGTCATGGATTTGTGCCTTTAGTTGACACAAATTTGGCACAGTCTAAAAAATTTTCTTTCAGAGAACAATCTCTTGTAGTACAGTGAGATGGGCGAACCTTATGGGAGAGATTTACGTATATAAGTTAGTCAAAAAAGAACATACTAACTTCCTTATTGTGGAGATGGGGACGGTATGACGGCCGAAGTTGCAATAATGAATAAGGATGCAGTGGCTCTTGCAGCCGATAGTGCTGTTACAATGACCCGGAAAGGCGAGCAAGAAAAAATCTTTACTTCAGTAAATAAGCTTTTTGCGCTCTCTAAGTATTGTCCTGTTGGGATTATGGTCTTCGGAAGAGCCGATTTTATGGATGTCCCTTGGGAGACTATAATAAAGATTTATAGGGAGAAATTGGGCAAACAGAAGTTTGACACATTAGAAAAATATGCCAAAAATTTTATAGCCTTCTTGGGTAATCGTAATCCGTTGTTCCCAGAGAAGCAACAAGAACGGCGTGTCTATGGCAGTGTCAGAGGTTACTTTGAGCACCAAATCAAGGACAGCATCAATGAAAAAGTAAACTCAATTATACGCGAAAAAGGGAAAATTACAGAGAGGGAATCTAAACAAATTATATCAGATGTTATAAAGCAATATTACGATCATTTAGAGGGACTTGATATGCTACCATCGATTCCCCGACATCATATTGGCGACATATTAAAAAAATATGGCAATATTATCAATAAAGCAAAGGAAGAAATTTTTGAGAAACTACCCATATCTAAAACTTGCGTGAATCAATTGAGAAAGATCGCAGCAGATCTATTTTCAAAAGATGTTTTTCCGCTTAATACTCCTGGAGTAGTAATTGCTGGCTTTGGAGAGGATGAGACGTTCCCGGCGCTTAAATCATTCAATGTTGAGGGGATATTTGGTAACATATTAAAATATAAAGAGACTAATTCACACAAGATTAGTTTTGATACCATATCCTTAATTATCCCGTTTGCTCAAAGAGAGATGGTATATGGATTCATGGAAGGCATTGATCCTACTTTGGAAAGGTACATGCAACTTGGGTTATTATCGCTTTTAGATGGATATCCGGAAGTCATTGTTGGAAGTATTAAAAAACTCAGCGAGAAGGAAAAGCGTGCGCTTTTGAAAAAATTAAAAAAGGCGAGTCGCGGGATATTTAGAAATTATCAAGATAGAATAAAACAATTTAGAGCAAAGAGGTACTCAAATCCCGTTACGGAAGTCGTGGCAATGCTCCCGAAGGATGAACTGGCTAAGATGGCAGAATCACTTGTGAGTTTGACATCATTTAAACGAAAAGTTACACCGGAAGCGGAGACGGTTGCGGGTCCTATTGACGTCGCTGTAATTTCTAAGGGTGATGGATTTATCTGGATTAAGAGAAAACACTATTTTAAAGGAGAATTGAACCCTCAATTCTTCGGTAGGTACTCCTTGAAAGGAGAATGATGAGAAAAAGTAAGCAAAAAGAACAAGTGTACAAGTCAATGAAAGAGTTCGAGAAGAGGTTCTTCCCAATTTCCTTCAAGAAACGATTAGTACGTTCTATGGACCTTGAAACTTTGGCAGCCAATTTGTCGATAGAATCCTTGAAGGATGTCGGACGGCAATTAATGAAGTAGCTAAATTTTTTGTGGGTTAAAAAACTAGCTACCTTTCTTGATTTATGAGTTCTTTTCAGATTCCCGGAGGCCTTGAAGTCCAGAATTGACACAAAGTTGTCACAAATTTGACACAGGGGCCATCTGTTGACAGCGAAAAATAGCGGGTTAAGAAAAACCCTTTAAAAATATAAGTCTGACAAATGCTGGCGTAGCTCAGTTGGTAGAGCAGGGGTTTTGTAAACCTCAGGTCGTAGGTTCGAATCCTATCGCCAGCTTTTCACCCTTGCTTATAAAAGGTTTTAAAGCATTTTAGAAAAATGGGCAGTCAAAAAAAGCAAGAGGGGAATAAGAGGGGAAAAAGAAGGATAATTTATTGTGTCATTACTCCCTACATATTGGCATAAACTTGGAAATGCATTACTTAATTTTCAGTATATAGAGGAAGCATTAAGAACATACCTTTGGTGTGTATATAATATTGTGAAATTAAAATTGGGAAATCAGATACCATTTAAGTTTTCTCGCAAAGATGTCAAAACCGATTCATTAGGGGTGTTGATAGCAAAATTTGAGAAAGTCAGCTCCAATAAGCAATTAATCGACCAACTCAACGGATTAGTCAAAGTTCGAAATCATTGTGCACATCAGGCATATCTTATGACTTTTGAGGAAATGAAGGATGATAAATATTTATCTTCTGAGATTAAAAAGATGGAATGGGTTATTACTCATTCAGACAAATGTGTTAAAGACTTACACAAAGAATTATTTAAGATAGATAAAATTAGGAAATCATTAGAAGTGAAAAAATAAACAATCGTAGAAAAATAGAGATGTAAAAACAAGAGTAGGCTCTTTGAAAATCTAAAATTGGGAAGGAAAAAAATGAATAAAAATACTGGAAACTCAGAAATCTCTGCATCCGATGAAGTGTTACTGTATAACGTTAAACTTGCAAATGAACTAGAAATAGATATTCAAAAACTTCTTATTACACTATCTACAGGTTCTGTAGTGTTAAGTATATCTTTATTAAAAATATTTCCATTGAGTAAAATTGCTATCTTTTCTTTTAATTTAATTTGGGGCTGGTTTTGCCTTGGATTTTCTATAATAAGTGGGATAATAAGTTTAATTACAAAAAGCTGGTGGTTTGGTAACAAACTTATGACCGATAGAGCTAAAAATGAAAAGTACCAAAAAGAATCATTTAAGAGATTAACACGTGTTTATAAAGTATTAGGAACCATTTTTTCTAGGGTACAATTAGTTACATTTTTTATTGCCATCATTTTGATGATAATTTTTGCTGTAAAAGCAATAAGAATGTGAAGTCAATAAAAGAAAAGGAGTGAACACAATTATTAATTATAGATAAAGCTGTCTAAGAATTTAAATAACGAAGGTAATCAAAGAAAGGAGACAAACTCAAAATGAGTAGTCTCCTTTTTTATTTTAAGTAGAGATTCTGAAATGGAAACAGTAAACAAAGTTTGTCAAAAATGTAGAAAGAGATGCAAGCAGAGACCTGATTGTGAAATCATATACTGCCCTATGTTTGAACGAGCAAGGCAGAAACCAGATACAGCCAGAAAAGTGGCTGATGTAAGAGAAGTGGTGATGAAAGGGAAATAGAACGGGTTGGAAAGAAGAGGAAATCAATAGAGAAATAAAGGAGAACAAAGCAAAGACAGAGTGTTTAGGTGTGTGATGTGGTGATTAGATAGTGTCTGTAATTAAGTATTTGTGGAAAGAGATGAAAAAGGGTCGCAAGAGCCTTCATCTCCGACACCAAAAAACAGCCAGACTGGAGGTTTGCGAAACCTCAGGTGGCTTTTCACGATAATTTATTCTCGGATAGAGCTAAGATATTCATGAGGTTAATGCAAAGAGAAGGAACCCTGAATAGAAAAAATTTGGGAAAGACGGAACTTTTAGGAAAATTAAAAAACCTTGCGTTTACTTTTTCTGATTAGTATAATAAAAGCAGCGTTGGCTAAACCTCAGGTCGTAGGTTCGAATCCTATCGCCAGCTTATTTTTTATAAGGGTTTTAAAAGGGTTTGGTTTTTTTAAATTCCCCGAGGTGAATAAGAGGTAAAACGAGAGCGAAGCGAGATAGGAAATGGGATGAGGATATGAAAAAACCTGGAAAAACTGTTTCGATATTTTTAGTCTTCCTGTTTTTTTCTAATTTGGCGATTATAACACCGGCAAAATCGTATGGGGGAAGCAAAGGAAGTTTGTGGAAGCTTATGGGGGGAATTGTCTTAATTGTTGGTGGCACATTGTGGGCAGTAGATTCGTTCAAACAGGGCGATATATCTAACCCAAAATTAGATTTAAGCGACTGGACCTGGTCACCGGTAGATAGCGACAGCAGTTGGCAGGTTAATGCGTCCGGGACGGTAAGAAATACAGGGAATGTGCCCCTTGAGGATATAAAAATATATGTTAATTATTATGACACCTCGAACCATCTTCTCGAAAGGGGCTGGAGCTATCTGGATACATATTGGCGCCAGCCATTCCCGGTGGGTGCGGTCAGTTCCTGGCACAAATCTACTTATAATCTTTCGATTGAGCCGACGAGAGCGGAAATCTCAGCAACTTATAATGTCTATGTGAAAAAATATGAAACTAAAAGTGCAATTCAAGGGACTGCTGGAATAGCCGTAGGTTTGGTTGGAGTCTATCTTGTCTATGATTACTTCCGAGATTTGGGATTTTTTGGTAAATTGGAGGAAAAAGGAATTGATATCAGACTTGTAAATAATCCTGGCAGTATTTATATTCTTGCTTCAGCCAGGGTATTTTAGAGAAAGTTGTTTAAGAGTTAAACAACGAAGATAATTAAAGATAAGGAGATGGACTCACATAAGTGGGTGGTCTCCTTTTTTGTTAATAGAAGTGTGGAAGCGAAGGGAGAATGGAATGGTGAGAGAAAGGCCCGCAAAGGTTAGTTCTTTGGAAGACAAAAAAAACACTTGCCAATCCTTTATTCCATTGGTATAATAAAACCAGCGTTTTTAGACTTGTAAAGCTCAGGTCATAGGTTCGAATCGTATCGCCAGCTCGAGAAGAAATGAAATGTACAAGTTGATTTAAGCAGACGATTGGCACTCTAAAGAGTGCCCGACCCAATTGGTCGGTCGCCCTTTAGGGTGACGATAATAGCACTCTAAAGAGTGCCCGACCCAATTGCTCGGTCACCCTTTAGGGTGACGATAATGGCACTCTAAAGAGTGCCCGACCACGAGAGATATTTAGGGACAGGTGGCGGAGTGGTTAATCGCACTGGACTGTAAATCCAGCGGACGTAGTCCTTCGGAGGTTCGAATCCTCCCCTGTCCATATTGTTTTCTTGGAGGAAGGTTGGAGGCGGGAGTAATTCAATGGTAGAATATCAGCCTTCCAAGCTGAATGTGCGGGTTCGATCCCCGTCTCCCGCTCCAAAGGTCGGGATTGTCTATGCCCATGTAGCTCAGTTGGTAGAGCACATCCTTGGTAAGGATGAGGTCACCGGTTCAATCCCGGTCGTGGGCTCCAGGGGATAAAAGAAAGGTTGAGAAGTAGAAGGAGGTTGTTATGGCGAAAGAGAAATTTGTGCGAACCAAGCCACACGTAAATGTGGGCACAATTGGGCACGTAGACCACGGGAAGACGACATTGAGTGCGGCAATTCTATTGTGTCTATCGAAGCAAGGGAAGGCA
>Ga0315314_1002769_pt1 | contig 14239 bp, 17 predicted proteins | sample TDP9_MG_FD_203631 | JGI IMG/M metagenome (GOLD analysis project Ga0315314, IMG submission 203631) | Freshwater sediment microbial communities from Lake Towuti, South Sulawesi, Indonesia - TDP9 | ecosystem: Environmental > Aquatic > Freshwater > Lake > Sediment | place: Indonesia: South Sulawesi...
AACGTATGAGAGCGAGGATATCATAGAAAGACATCGAAGTACTTGGCGACGAAAAGTTATCTCTCATACGCAACTCTTCGGGCTCTTACTGAGATGAACTCGATTTCCTTATTTTTCTCGTTGATGCGATAAATCACTCTGACATCTCCGACTCGGCTGCACCAAAGCCCCTCATATTCCCCGACTAGTGGATAGCCACTATAAGGACTCTCAAGAAGCCTCTGCATTTCTTCACCTACCCTTCGTCTATCTGTTTGACTGAGACTTCTAAAATTCTTCTTGAAGCGATTGGAGATTCTCAGTGTATACATCAGTCGATGGGCTCCACATCAGCCAGAAATTCATCCACAGACCTGTAACCTTTCGCTCTTCCCTTCTTAAAATCTTCCAACCCCGCCTGTATGTCTTCCCTCGCTTCGACATCCTCCATGATCTCCAGGGTCTCCAATATACCACCTAGCACCTGGTAAGCTTCTCTAAGTACCTTAAGCCTCTTCTCGTCAATGGTCAAGACCACCAAATAGGAGCCCTCTAATACTCCATAGTCGCTAAGATAGGCTTATAAACATTAAAAATTGTAGGGAGGAATCTTAATGAGCAGAGAACAGAACTTCTGTCAAAAAATTCTGTGATCATCTCAAAACTGGTCTCTGCCGGCCACCAGTATTGTCTCCCAAAATGCTTCAGCAACTTGTAATAAATTCTAAGAACCTTCATCTCAGATCCGCTATAACCATCTTTTTCATCCGATAGGGCGCGTCTCACAACCTCCTGCTGCTGGTTCGAGCTAAGAGGGCTAATTTTCCCGCGTCATCACCCATGTAGACGTTGTTGAAGAGATAGTAGACCTTGAGCCCTCTCGTTTCTAGGCTTTCGGCCTTTTCCATGAGCCACTTTAAGTCCTCATCCGTGTACTTGTAATAGTACATCCTCTTCCCCGGAGGAGATCCGTGGAGCCTGAAGTAGGCTATTCCCCTCGAGAAGAAAACAGAATCTCTGGCGAACGGGTCCACGCAATGAGTTAGGCCGAGCTCTTCACACAAGCGCCTAACCCTCTCATCGGTCCAGGACTTCCCCCGGGGCTCCCACGCGATGGTCAAGCCTTCCCTATCGATCTTCGTGAAGAACTCCCTCATGTTCATAACGTTTTGTTCCACCGCGACAAAACTGGCGGGACACTGGATTAGGCAGATCTTGGCTTTTAGAGTGTTACAGATCTCCCGCGTCCTCTCCCACGCCTCGAAGACCTCATCTGTGGGCCTGAAAAACCCGTAATGATCCTCCTTCTCGGGGCTGATCTTGATTTTTCCTCTCCTCCAGGTGGGGCTTGTCAAGGGATGAGTGATGGCTTGCCACGCCTTCACGGTGAACTCGAAACCCTCTCCGGCGGCGCTCCTCCAACCCTCAACGGTTTCAACCCTTGGAATATGGTAGAATGTACTCTGAACCTCAACCAGATCGAACTTTTTGAAGTATCTCTTCATCCCGTCTGGAAACCCGCAGCAACCAACCCTTATCATCAACTAGTCCCCAAGTCATTTCTTCTGTCATCTCTACCCTAATAATAAATTCTACCAACAGCAATCTATGATTTGAGGGAATACGAGCTAATCGATTGGTTTGAGAAATCGCAGAAAGTCTAGAAGAGCTTTTTTCTCTCTCCAAACCCTCTCTTCAGCCCTCTTTTATAGGCTTCATGGCCCACTATGAGGTCGTGGATAGCCATGCCCGCGTGCGAGAAAAGGATACGCTCCTCTGGCAGTTCTCTTCCCGCCTTCTTGCCTGCAACGATTTCGCCTAGAGTGGCGTAGATGTCCTTCTCGGAAACAACACCCTTTCTCAGGAGATCCGCAAATCCTCCACTAGTGTGTGTTCCTATACTATCGACAATGATCTTGTCAGCTCTTCTAGGGAAGATGTCATCCACTTCCTGGTGTGACCCTAGAGTAACAACTAGGATTCCTGGCTTTGCGGAACTATCCCTAACGAAGGGGGTCTGGGCTGGGGTTGCTGTCACAACGACGTCGGAGCCTTCAACGACTTCGTCAGCATTGTCCAAAGATTGAACATCCAACCCAAGCTTCTCCGACATTTCCCCTGCAAATTTCACACATGATTCCTTTCGTCTACTTGTGACTTTAACTTTCTCTATTTTTAGGATGTGGCTTAAAGCCTCTAGATTTCCTCTAGCTTGAGCCCCAGCCCCAACGATTCCAACAACCCTTGAGTCTTTCAGTGCCAAATACTTTGCACCAACAGCCGTAACGGCTCCAGTGCGAACTTGCGTGATCCACATGGCGCCTATCACAGCAAAGGGAACACCCGTAGTTGAGTCGGTCAAAATTATCATAGGTACGTGACCTGGCAACCCATATTTTTCCACATTGTATCTGAAAGCGCCGCCCCACTTGACGCCGACCAAGTTCAAGGCTTTAATGTAAGCCGTCATGGCGTGCACACGACTGTCTTCCCCAACCGTTATAGTGGAAGAGGGAGCGACCACCGTCTCCCTCAGTCCATGTAACCTGAATGACTCCTCAACCAACCTAACAATGTCGGAGACTCTCAGTAGAGATTTAACATCCTTCTCCGATATCAGTAAAAGCTCACTTATCTCATTCAACAGACATCCCACTCAACATGGTCTTTATTGTATTTAATTTACTAATGGACAATTATAAGAGTTCCACCTCTCCATAAAAGAGCTAGGAACGTGGCTGTCATTTGAATAGGTCTTCCATGTCTAGGATTTGGAGTGGAACAGGGGAATAGGCTTTGCTGATTGTAGCTTCTGGAGAGTGGCGCTCATATTCCCATCCTCAACGCGTCAGAGACATATCTACAAACTGGTAAAACTCAAAATTATCGGGGAATCATTTGGTTACTCAAACAGTCTATTCATAATTTTGAAGGCCTCCCGTCAAATTTATTAGTTACTAGGGCAAGTGTATGTAGTATGCCTACTACTAAGGTGACTCGAGGTTACCAAGTGACGATCCCCGAGGAAGTGAGGTCAAAGGCGAACATAAAAGTGGGTGACAGGCTGATCGTAGAGTACAATGATGCCACTAATACTATCAACATACGCGTTCCTGTCAGGGAGAGGAAGACCATGAGGCTGGGGAGGAACATCACCATCGAAGAGGTCGAGGAGTCGATCGAGAAGGGGCTGAAGGATTGTCTGCGGTCTTAGACACGAACGTTCTCATCTATGACACGTTTGAAGATAGCTCCCACCACGGCGAGGCAAAGGTCAAGCTGGATGAGCTGAAGAAGTGGTATATTCCCGCAATAGCAATGCATGAGTACGTCTGGTTCATGAAAGGCGAGGAGATAGATCTGTCATTCACCAAAAGTAAGGTTGTCGAGTACGTTACCCACGAAAAGGTGGAGATCATTCCCGACGAGGTGGATGGAATTCTTTTCTCCGCAGAGAGAATGGATACGTATCACGACTACAATGACTACGTTATCCTAGCTGTAGCAAGGAAGTTAGGGGAGCCTATCCTCACATTCGATCACCGGCTGAGAGGCATTGCTTCGAAAATCGGTGTCAGCATCACCTAGACCCCGCTTAGATGTGTCGGCCGTAACCCATCTTTTCTTAGATAAAACGTGTCTTAATCAAACAGTGATATTTGCTGGATTCTGATTGAACTGGATGTTCAGAGTTTTGTTTTTTGTTTAAGTTGATGTTTCCCCAATTCCTATGTGTGGATGACGAAACAAGTTTATTAATGTGCTACGGTATCCAACCATCAAGGGAAACGGATTATGAGCAAGACCTCGCAGCTACTTAAAGACATTCAGGGAGAACTCATGCTCATACGCCGCAGGCTGGAGGCCATAGAGGAGGCGCTGTCTGAAGAGATGTCGGCAGACGATGCGGAGGCCCTGAGGCAGGCGATGGAGGAGCACAAGAGGGGAGATACGATAGGCCTAGAAGAGGCTGCTAGGAGGCTGACTTAAATCAAGGTTGAGCTCTCCCTGAGAGCATACAAGGCTCTCGAAGGTATGGATGTCAGTTTTCGTAGAAGAATCATTGAAAGGATCAGGGAGCTTGAAGACAACCCGTTTCCAAGGGGTTCGATAAAGCTGCGTGGAGAAAAGGACGCCTACAGACTTAGGATCGGCGATTATAGGGTTCTATACAAAATACTCTGGGATGAAGAGATTACGCTCATATTCAAGATCGAGCATAGAAGAACTGTCTATCGCTGAGTTTAAGGGAAGCCCTTAGATTTACGGTTGTGGGCTTCTCCCTTGGCTCGTGGAATGGTGCTTCTATGAAAATAGCCTTCGCTAATTAACTAGACCCGGATCTTCTTGGATCCGCTGTTGAGTTCGCGGAGAATGGCATCGTTCTCGATTATTTTTTTGGTATAATTTTATACGCCCTGTAGTTTTACTTCGGTTTATGGAATTCCAGAAACTCTCGTATAGCTTGTCGTACAACCTTAGCAACTGAAACATATTTTCCCTGAGATTTCTCCCACGGATTCCTCTAACTCAATGAACAAGGTCTGGAATTGAGAGGTTTCTGTATCCCTTGCGTACTATTAGTGTCTCATCTAGCATAGTTTAAGCTTTCACCATAAGTTAGTTTTCGAGCACCTGTCCAGTACAATCATAATATGGGATGGAGAAAATACATAAATAGGAAAGTGATTATCATCCCAGAACGAGCTGGCAATAATTAAGCCAGACACTTAAACTGGAGCGCTTATGCTTGGTGGTGGGAGTTGAGGAAAGGACTTCTATACTTATCTATTGTCCTCCTTTTACTGGTAAATTTCTTACCCCATGTAGAGCCAACGATGGCCCTTAATACATCTCAAGAGCTATTAGACCAAGCTCCCTATGTCCTGACCGGATATGTGACCAAAATCGAGTCTCAATGGGATACTCAAAAGACAAACATCTGCTCGGACGTTACAATTATCGTGGAAGAAGCACTAAGAGGCACTGAAATTGACAATCAAATTGTTATCAGGCATCTAGGAGGGGAAGTCGAGGGTCTTGGCCAAATAGTATCCCATGAGCCCCGCTTCATGTTGGGGGAAAGGGTAAAAGTCTACCTTACACAGTGGGAGGACGGTAAATTCTCTGTCGTGGCAGGAGATAGAGGAAAGACCTCACTATCTGTTCGTCAGAATAGTGGGAGTGAAGTGATGAATGAAAAACAGATTATTTGTCAGAAAACAATGTCTTCGCTTGATTCTTCCCCAGTGTATTTTTCTTATTCTGGGATTCATTGGAGTAACTCTATTATGCCTATACGATACTACATTAACCAAAACGGCACTGCCGACTGTACAGGCGAATTTGAAGCGGTCCAAAACTCTTTTCAAACATGGGAAGATGATACAGGTTCGTATATTGACTATACCTATATGGGGACGACGACTCGACAGGGAGATACATATGATGGATACAATGTTGTTTCTTGGGGTTCTCTAAACCCCGGCACTGGAGCACAATGCACAATTTGGTATAATGAATCAACTCTTCTTATTATAGAATGTGACCTTGTTTTTAATGATTATTATACATGGTCTTCCACCGGAGAGACAGGGAAACTCGATATTCAAGATATAGGTACCCATGAAGCTGGGCATTCCCTAATGTTGGATGATCTGTATTCCCCTGAATGTAGTGAACTGACAATGTATGGGTATGCAGAGTTCGGTGAAACCAAGAAAAGAACTTTAGAAGCAGGCGACATCGCAGGAATCAGATTCATATATCCTGTATCAAGTTCCTCAGCTACAATCTATCCTGAAGCAGATTCCTACGTTGATTCTGAATATCCAACCTTAAACTACGGCGGAAGTAGCTATCTATACGTAAGAAACACCTATGACTCAGTATATAGGATTTCATATATCAGATTCAATTTTACTTCAATTCCGTCTGGAGCGGTGATTCAGTCAGCTGTACTCCAAGTCTATAACTTGTACTTATGTTCGGCTTCAACTAAGATAGGCGTTCATCAGTCTTCTAATACGACTTGGTCTGAGTTCGGAATAATATGGAATAATAAGCCTACATATGAATCCTTATCTGTGAGCAATCAAACGGTCGTGACTGCAAACTGCTCGTACACGTGGGATATCACGTCGATTGTGCAATCCTCTATTAGTAGCGGCAAGCTAACTGCTGTTTTGAAAACTGAGGCTACTGGAAACCTCAACATATCTTTTTACTCTGGGGACCATGGCAGCGCTACGGAGAGACCCCGACTCAGCGTGATGTATGTTGTGCCTTACCGCGCTATTAACCTTAGAACTAGAGATTGGTCAGGGAATATTCTTCCTTCAGTTACGGTTGAGGTAGGCGCAAATAGCAAGATAAGCGATTCTAACGGTTGGGCAAATTTCATGGTGCTCTCCGGTCAAACATATTCGGTCACGGCTAGATGGGGAGGAATAAAAGTTAACCAGACTTCGATCGCTCTGGGTTCTTCAAACATAACAGAAAATCTACGCTGTCACGTTTGGAACTTGACAGTCAATGTAAAGGACAGCTCCGGTACTCTTCTACCAGCCAAAGGGACAAGGCTGCTAATCACTCTTCCCAACAGCACGCATATCAATTTGACTGACGTGAACTCAGCATCATATAAGGTTATGAATGGAACATTCTATTTCGCAATCAAGTGGCAGAACAGCTGGGTATACGGGAATTTATCAGTCCCCCTTGACACGGTAAACTCAACGCAGAATCTGTTATCCAAAGTGTATAGGGTGAGCTTGTCCAGTTTTAGAGATAGTGACGGCAATGCGTTATATTATAATCCTTCATCTTTTAAAGTGACTTTTCCCAACGGAACGACCTCTGTTCCTTTGAGTGTTGGTTCTTACTTAATCCAGAACGGAACCACCACGTGGCATTCTATCATATGGCAGGGAAGTAACATTGTACCGTCTGCACCAACTTCCTTTGACGCAACAAATGGAAATCCTTCTGTAAATACACGAGTTTATCCCTTGAAACTCAAAAACAAGGAACACCTAGGAAACTTATTCACTCAAAATGTAATTCTGACCTTTCCCAATACGACCAGCCTTACCAAGACGCCTTCTTCGGGCTGGATTAATCTTACTCAAGTGCAGAATGGCACGATTATTCTAGGAAGTCCAGCAGTAATCTCCAACACAGAGCGCTGTGTGTGACTTCCCTCGAGCATCCTAACTAGCGAATATTTCCCTTTCAAGAACGAGTTGGAAGAGGGCGATCATTCTTGTTAAGAGCCCGTCAGATTAATACCTATGGCAGTATATTAGCTGAGCATCTCTAATCGATGATGCTATGTTTCATGTTCGCATCCGTATTCGTCACCGCTGGAAAGCTAAGCGACTAGGCTCAGCGAGCTGGTTCAGAAGTGTGGGTTGAAAGAGGAGGAAGAGGGTCATAATGTCAAATTTTGTGGTTGTGGAGGTGACTAATGATGGGAAATATTGTTATTCGAAAAGCAGAGCCCAAAGATGTGGAGAGTATCGCAGACTTTAACATGAAGATGGCTGAAGAAACTGAGGGTAAAAAACTTAACAAAGATGTTGTCCTCAGAGGTGTGAAGGCCGTAGTAGAGGATTCTCACAAGGGGTTTTATCTTATTGCTGAGAGAAGAGATATCACCGCAAGACTAGTTGGCCAACTGTTGATTACTTTTGAGTGGAGTGACTGGAGAGATAAATACTTCTGGTGGATACAGAGCGTTTACGTTCAGAAAGAGTATAGAAATCAAAAGATATTTTCCCAGCTTTATAGATGCGTCATCGAGATGGCAAAGAAGAGGAAAGACGTTTCTGGACTGAGACTTTATGTTGAAAAGCGCAACGAACTCGCAAAAAGAGTATATGAATCTCTAGGCATGACAAAAACTTCTTATGAGGTCTACGAGATAGAGTTCTAACCCGATCTGCAAAAGCGGAAGTGTGCCTTGGTTAATATATGATTGATGCCTTCATTTTATGCCGGATTTAATGATGTAAGAGCCACGAAAACCAACAAAGATCTCGGAAATATGTTAAACTATCCATAGTCAAGAGAAGAGCCTTAGATCCTGTTCCACACCCTCGCTAAACACTATTTATCGAGAATCGAACATGGTTTCCCTTGATAGAAATGAGATACTCATAGAAACTTCTATGTCTAATGATCGAAAATATTTACACAAGAATGATTAAGACATTTTCCCATGATAATGATAGCTTCTTCAACCCACTCTCTCTTCGTTCGTGGACTGTGTCTCGCGATGAGGTCGAACTCCCCTTCGCTGTATATGTGGGGTTCGACTCCCCGGAGGTGTAGGGTTTCTGAAGCTATTTTGTAGGCGTCTTCTCTCCTCGGCCCCTCGTAGACAACGAGGACATCGATGTCGCTAGAGGCTGTTGCTCTACCCTTAGCCCACGATCCGAAGAGAGTTACAAGCTTAAGGGGAAGTCTCTCTCCCAACCTCTGAGAGTCCTTTCTGAGTATTTGGAGAATCTCTTCTAGGCTATACCTAGGATACCTTATCCTCACAGAACTTGATGATACTCTCCGCATATTTGATCAGCCTCAGCCTCCGTGTAGAGTTGAAACGGGGCCCGACTCTGATGGGCGTTGGGATAGCGGGTTGGTATGTACGCTTTATCAAGCTCTCTCCCAAGATCCATAAGTTGCCTCGACGGCTTAAACCTCTTGGGGAGGCTTTCCAGCAGATCTGTCACCGAGTGCCCCCAAGCGTCGATGCCGAGTTTCTGGAAGAGGGCCTTAACAGAAAGCTCAGAGGCCTGTTGGGCGATGAAACATGACCACTCATAGGCTTCAAGCTCCCGCAGCCTCTTGGCTAATTCGAGATTACGCCTCGCTTGAGCCATCCAGTCTCTACTTCTCTCCACCATCTAGAATCTACGATTCATCTATTCAGATCTTGAGTGATAAATTTTCCGCTCTCACAACGTATACTTAGACCAGCCTAGACTCATCAAAGCTAGGAATCACAGACAGTTGCTTCAGCTCTCGTCTCAATCGAACCATCAGGCAGCGCGTGTCGTTGACGATTCCAGTCGAGGGTACTTCTCGTTGACAGAGCCGCCTAGACGATAAAAGAGTCTAGAAACTTAAAGGTGATAGAGATTATAGACTTTCACCATCTGAAACACATTAATTCGAAGAAAATAAAGCTGTTGAAGACTTAAAGCTATGAGAGATTTTTCGTTTTCTTAGTTCAGATTCTTCCCCATGTAGGGGCCTACTCGTCTGTAACCCAACCGTCTGAAGTACTCTCTAACGCCAAGCGCGCTGGTGACAAGCATTCTAGTCCGACCGTTTTCCAGTGAGATCTTCTCCGCCTCCTTGAGGAGTGCTCTGCCATAGCCGCGGTGCTGCCAGGCGTTGGCCATCCTAGCCCCCAGAGGGGCGAGGGGACCGTAGATGTGGAGTTCTCTAACGATCGACGTTTCCTCTATCTTGGCCTCTGGTCTGTGAGCCCTGGGCGAGGGAAATCGGAGCCTAGCGTAGCCGATTAGGACATCGTTCTCCTCATCCTCGGCGGAGATGAATAGCTCCGAACCACCCGATGCGTCGTACCTCTGCTTAACAATCTTGATATTCTCCGGATCTGGGGTTACGCCGTCGAGTAGCATTCTGTGGCCTACTTCCCTGCACCTGATACAGCGGCACCTGAGGCCGAGACTCCTCAGCTCCTCCCGGACGATCTCGCGAAGATTCCCACTCTTAACCCCTGCCACGACGAGTTGGGCGGGGATGTCCCTCTGAACCCGCATCACCCGAACCCAGGGTGGAAGAACCTTCTTAACCTCAACTATTAGGTCGGCGGCCTCCTCAGTCGTGTAGGGCCTGTACTTTCCTTCCCTCCACCAGTCGTAGATCTTTGCGCTCCGCAGCACCAGGCATGGATAGATCTTCAACATGTCTGGCCTGAAGCGTGGATCGGCGAAGAGGGTCTTGAAGGACTCCAGATCCCTTCCAGCATCGGAGCCGGGGAGTCCTGGCATCATGTGGTAGCAGACCTTCAGCCCCGAGTCCTTCAAGGCCCTTGTTGCGGCGACTACGTCTTGTACTGTGTGTCCCCTCTCAACTAGGCGGTAGACATCGTCGTAGATGTTCTGAACGCCAAGCTCAACCCTTGTCACGCCCAGCTCAAGCATCCTATCAACGTGCGCTTCCCTGCAGTAGTCAGGTCTGGTCTCGAAGGTTATCCCGACGTTCCTCACCTCACTCCTCTCAGCGTTACGCTGTGCCTCTTCAAGGCTGTGGGAATAAACCCCAGTTATGGCGTCAAGGCAACCCTTGACGAAGTACTCCTGATAACTAGTGGCCGTTGCTGGGAAGGTGCCTCCCATGACGATCAACTCCACCTTGCTCACGGCATGGCCGATGGTTCTCAACTGCTCCATCCTGTTTCTTACTTGAAGATAGGGATCAAACCCGTTCTGGATACCACGCATAGTCGCAGGCTCGCGGCCAGTATACGATGAGGGAACATTATATTCGGGTCCGCCTGGGCAGTATGCGCATCTGCCTTGGGGGCAATTGGAGGGCGTGGTCATCACGGCGACGACGTTCACTCCGCTCATCGTCCTGATAGGTTTAGGTCTTAGTATTCGAAGGAGATCGGCCCTTTCCTCAGCCTGCAGGAAGCTCAGAACCTCAGAGTCTTTAGGCATCGAGATATGGAACTCTCGGCAGGCATCCACTTTTATCCTGTTCAGGTCGTCTTTAGTGGGGTTTTGCATATCTCTTAAGCGATCTATGATCTGTCGGAAAACGATCTCGCTATCAGTGTGCACCTGCCTTTTCGCGGCGTCCATGCCCTCCTCGCCTTCCTCCCCGTTTCTTGTCTACACAAGAGATATTAGTATCTATCTGAACCTCATGGCTTGCTGGAGATCGTCTAGGAGAGAGCCCATGTTAGTGGACGGCTATGAGAAATGCCCAGCCTGTGGAAGACCTTTAAAGGACAGAGTCTTGGTCAGGCTTGTAGATGAGAAGTCTAGGGAGATAGACTTCATCTGCTTCTCCGAGGAGAGTTGGAACTGGCTCCAGAAGACGGCTAAGAACTTCGGACTGGACGAGGGACAGGTCATAAGGCTTTTCGCGGAGCTGTACCTCGAGTCCGTCAGGATACGCATGATGGGAAGGAAGTACCACATATACTATGATGAACTTACGAAGATGCTGAACCTATTCCACGGATAGCCAGCAATGGATGACTCCATCAACACTTTTAATGAGTTCCTCAAGACCGTAGTGGGATATGGACAGCCATCCGCATGGGCTCACTCGATAACGGGCTTCGCTCGAGCCCATATCTTAAATTTAGAGACAAGGAAATAACGTTCCATGAAGAACAAATATTGAGGAGCGACCTATGGAGATATACTCGTTTAGGACCGCTAAAAAGATCCTGTTTGGTAGGGGTGCTGTGAGAAAGGTCGGTGAGGAAGCGAGAGGTATAGGCGCTAAGAAAATAGCCATCATAACCGATCAAGGGGTCAGAAAGGCCGGTATCGTTAAAGAAGTTGAGGAGGCCCTGGACAAGGAGAATCTAGATCACGGGATCTGGGATGGAGTGGAGCCGGAGCCATCTTTGGAGGTCGGTGAGGACGCGATGCGTTTCGTAAGAGAGGAAAAATATGATAGCGTTATAGGGGTGGGTGGTGGTAGCACACTAGACACCGCCAAATTGGCCGCTGTATCAATCGCTAATCCCGGAACCTTTGAGGAGTGGATCAGGGTAGCCTTCGAAAAACAGCCAGCTCCATTTATTCTTATACCAACCACGGCTGGGACTGGGAGCGAGGTCTCGAACGTAGCGATTTTTGCCACATCAGAAGTCAAACATGCGTTATATAGTCCACTCATGTATCCAGATGTGGCACTCGTTGATCCTGAGTTGACTAGAACGTTATCACCTTCTTTAACGGCCCACACGGGCGTAGATGCCTTATGCCACGCTGTCGAGGCGTATACATCGTTGGAAGCAAACCCAATAACGGATTCCTTAGCGTTAGGGTCAATACGCCTCATCGCCGAAAACCTTGGAGCGGCCTACGCAAACGGAGGGAACATGGAGGCCAGAACGGGCATGTCTTTCGCAGCTTTAATCGCAGGTCTAGCCTTTGGGAACGCTGGAACCGCGCTTGGCCATGCATGCGGTTACGCATATACATATCCAGCAACAAAGTTTCATTTCCCACACGGTTTTGCTGTAGGAATCACGATGCCTTACGTACTAGAATACAACGCAGTATCAAACTTGAGAAAACACGCCACCATCGCAGAACTGCTAGGAGGATCTACTGCGGGATTATCTCTGAGGGACGCGGCGCTCAGATGTGCCGCGGATTTCAGGAAGCTTTTAATAGACTTAGATATGCCCACATCGCTTAAAGAGGTTGGCATAACAAAAGATATGATCCCATCGATAGCTCAGAACGTGTTTAAAAGCGCTAAACACGTATCACGCAATCCACGAAAAGTCGCAGAGAAAGATATGATTAAACTGTTCATGAGAGCGTATGAAGGAAGAATATATCTCGCGAAATAACTCGGCTCTTTTTGAGTCATATCATAAAAGGTTAAAAAGGTCTATTTCTATGAGGTTGTAAGAATACGAAGTCTCGGGGAGATATTCTTGTACAGGGTTTCCATTGTTGGGACAGGATACGTTGGTCTATGTAGTGGAGTTGGATTTGCGAGTAAAGGATTCAAAGTCATTACATCAACTAGCGATGCTGAGAAAGCTGATATGATTAATCGGGGGATCCCCCCATTTTACGAGCCAGGCCTAGAAGATGTGCTGAAGGCTGTCGTCGAGAAGGGAAATCTTAAGTGTACTACAGACCGTGAAGAAGCGATTTTGGACACGGATATGACGTTCATCGCTAGTGGAACACCAAGCCAGCCTGACGGCAGCATTAACTTAGAATACATTGAAGCCTCTTCAAGAGAGATTGGAAAAGCTTTACGCAAGAAAGCCTCCTACCACTTGGTAGTTGTGAAGAGCACAGTCGTACCAGGCACAACTCAAAACTTAGTTAAGCCTACGATCGAAGAAGTTTCAGGTAAGAAATGTGGAGCGGGTTTTGGGCTCTGCATGAATCCTGAGTTTCTGCGAGAAGGATCAGCTGTTCAAGACACGCTTCACACTGACCGTGTGGTCATAGGCGAGTTTGACAAGAGGTCCGGAGACATGTTAGAAAGTTTTTTCAAGAGCTTCCACAGCGATAACCTTCCTCCAATAATTAGAGTGAACCTTCCAACAGCTGAACTTATAAAATATGCCAATAACAGCCTTTTGGCAACGAAGATAAGCTTCATCAATGAGATTGCGAGCATATGCCAGAAGATTCCAGGCACAGATGTCACGAAGGTTGCGGAGGCTGTGGGGTTAGATCATCGAATCAACCCTCGCTTCCTTAACGCTGGCCTCGGTTATGGAGGGAGTTGTTTCCCCAAGGATGTGAAGGCGCTGATAGCCAAATCTGAAGAGCTTGGATACAGTCCAGTCTTGTTAAAGGCCGTCGAAGCCATAAACGAGAATCAACCCCTCCAAGCAGTCACTATGGCTAAGAAATTACTCGGCAACCTCAAGGGGAAGCGTATTGCGATTTTAGGTCTGTCCTTCAAACCCAACACAGACGACATCCGAGAGGCAGTTTCCATGAAGTTGATAACGCGGCTACTCAAAGAAGGGGCTCAGATTGTTGCGTATGATCCACAGGCGATGGACAACGTTAAGGATGTTATAGGGGAAAAGATTGAGTGTGCTGCCTCACCGCTAGAGTGTATAAGGGGTGCTGACTGCGCGATCCTCGTAACAGAATGGGATGAATTCAAGAAGCTGAAACCCGAAGACTTCGTGAAGAACATGGCCACGCCTATACTGATCGACGGCAGGAGAATATATGATCCAAAAGAGTTTGGTGGAAAACTGAAATTTATGGCAATCGGCTTGGGTTAAGAGTGGCTGCAACTCTTAAATTACTTTTATATGGATAAAGTCGTGGAATAATCAGCGAGAATAGCCAGATATAAAGCGGATTTTGGGAGGGGTACACACTTCCCAGTCTCATTTAATGTCTAGTCTCCCATGTTATAGTGGGGATTAAGGTGTCGAAGGGGATTTGGATACAGTGAGGTATCCCATGGCTGCGATTTTGGGAAAAAATGACAGCTGTAGTCATTGTGGTGTTGAGGTGTTCATACCCTGGCTGGGCCTCTTTTG
>Ga0315314_1002770_pt1 | contig 14239 bp, 17 predicted proteins | sample TDP9_MG_FD_203631 | JGI IMG/M metagenome (GOLD analysis project Ga0315314, IMG submission 203631) | Freshwater sediment microbial communities from Lake Towuti, South Sulawesi, Indonesia - TDP9 | ecosystem: Environmental > Aquatic > Freshwater > Lake > Sediment | place: Indonesia: South Sulawesi...
ATTAGTTTGTCTCTCATTTTGTAACCTTTGGTGTAAGGGTCTTCATAGGGAAGCAACAGTACTGAATGAATTTTCAGGGGGTTGAACCTGACAAGTTGCCGATAATCTGTTCTTAGCAATAAATAATTCCATTTGAAACCTCTAATCTTTACGCAGAACAGTTCCTCATCTATCGCTGTCAGGGCATTCTTCACATCAGTCTTGCTGAAACCAGTCCACCATACGATGTCTTCTTCTGTGACTGGACCGAAAGTTCTGATGTAACGCTTAACCAATCTTGCCTTTGCCTCTTCGTTTCTCACTGATTCAAGGTTGAGTTTCGGGTAGATTTCTTCAAAAAGCACGTAGCGGTTGGCTTTGGTTATGCGAAGAGTTCCTGCGTCCTTTTCGCTGATTACGTTTCCCTTGAGCATCATTGCGCTTAAAGCTAGCTTTACGTTAGTCCTCCTGTAAACGGTTTTGCCAACTCTCAACTTTAGTGATCTAATCATTTCTTTTGGTAGGGCTTTCCTAATCTCTAGCAGAGTTTTTCCTCCACCCTTCAGAACATTGTGCAGTTTTTCAGTGAGTTCGTGATATTCTGACTGTGTTATTCCCCATTTATTGATCCATTTTAAGAATTGGTGTTCTGACATCTTTGTCGCTTGATACAGCATGGGGGCTAACTCTGTGGAAGTTATGAAAAGGGTACCTCTCATGGCTCTTAGGCGCACTAGGTTTCTTTTCACATGAAGTTCTTCGTCTAAGTGTTTTCTCTGGAAGTTTTTCATTCTATTGAACAATGAAATGTAAGGGGTTCCTACGCTGGTAGCGTGTAAAGCGATGATATCGTTCACTACTTGTAGGACGTTTTCCGCCTGAGAACCCTCTAACAGATGATGCTTGTGAAGAATATATTGTGTGATAGGGCGTTCTTCCAAGCTTTTCATAAAATCCACAACACTGCCATCCACGCTATACTTTCTTGTTTTGTATTCAAGCCTATAAAAGAGTCGATATTTGAACCCGAAACCTTGATAAATAGGTGTTGTCGATAAGACTCTGCACTTAAAAATGAAAGGGTGAGGCAAATTGTCCAAACCATTCTTTGTAAAATTTAGCGTTCCGAAAGAGGTCGCGGACGCCGCCTATGAAGCCCTACAATTGGCCAATCAAACAGGCTCGGTTCGCAAGGGCACCAATGAAACAACCAAGGCTATTGAGCGAGCGCAAGCCAAGCTTGTGGTCATTGCCGAAGACGTTGACCCGCCTGAGGTTGTGGCGCATTTGCCACTCATCTGCGAAGAACGCAAGATTCCATACGTTTTCGTGCCTAACAAGCAAAAAATTGGTTCTGCTACGGGAATAGATGTTCCCGCAGCTGCAGCTTGTATCGTTGAGTTGGGCGACGCTGCGTCTCTCGTGAGAGAAATCAACAAGAGGCTCGATGAGGTTAAGAAGGCTGGCATCAAATGAGCAAGGAAGGTGCCGCTGCTGAGAAGCGAACCAGCGAAAGAGAAGAGGCTGAGGAAGCCCTAACGCCGGCTGAGGTCATTCAGGTAATTGGGCGAACAGGAGTCACAGGTGAAATCAGCCAGGTTAGGGTGCGGGTCTTAGAGGGAAGAGACAAGGGTCGCATCATTACAAGAAATGTTAAGGGGCCAGTTCGAGAAAGCGACATGCTCATGCTAAGGGAGACAGAGCGCGAAGCCAAGAAAGTCAGATAAACCCGCTAAAATAGGAGGACCACCTACGCCTAAACCTCGTCGCTGCTCCTTTTGTGGAAAAGACTTTCCGCCTGGAACGGGCATGATGTTCGTGCGCAACGATGGCGCCCTGTTTTGGTTCTGTTCCAGCAAATGCCGAAAAAACAGCCTCAGCCTAGGACGAGACGCCCGCAGACTAAGATGGACAAAATACTACGGAAAGGAAGAGAAAGGGCGAGCCTAATCGCATGGCAATACACGCAACTCTCTGTTGCATTGTTAATGAAAATAAAACCCTCATGCTCAAGAAATCCGCAGGGCTTTTTGGCGCGGGAAAATGGCATAGTTTAGGAGGCAAAATCGACTTAGGCGAAAGTCCGAAACAAGCTTGTATTCGAGAAGTTTATGGAGAGTTTCATTTTGATGTAGAAGGAATTAAACTCTTAGACCATAAAATTGAAGTCGCGAAACCGATTACCCATGACGAACCGCCCCTCATCGTGAGAGATTAGTAAATGAACTTCATAATTTTTGGTCCACCAGGCGCTGGAAAGGGTACATACACATCTAGATTGGCGGCTAAGCTTAAAATTGCCAGCATAGCCACTGGGGATATATTCCGACAGGAGATAAAGGAAAAAACAGCTCTAGGAAAGAGAGTAACCGATTTCGTGGAAAAGGGCTTGCTTGTTCCCGATGAAATCGTGATAGAGGTTCTGAAGAACAGAGTCACTCAGCCCAACAGTCAGACTGGCTTCATTTTGGATGGATACCCTAGGACAGTAGAGCAGGCGAAAGCCTTAGAAAAATTTGCAAAAATCGACGCAGTTATCCGCCTCATCGTTCCAGAATGGATCATAGTCGAGCGGCTTTCAAGCAGAAGAATATGCCGTAACTGCGGCGAAGTTTATAACCTAAGATATCTCAAACCTAAAGTCGAAGGCGTCTGCGACAAATGTGGCGGTCAGCTTTACCAACGTGAAGACGATAGACCAGAGGTTATTAGGGAAAGGTTGAAGGTTTATGAGAAACAGACTCAACCACTAATCAATTACTACCAAGGAAAAGTACCTGTCTTAAACATCGAGAACAATCAAATTGAAACGCCACCAGAGACAGTGGTGGAAAAGATAGTAGTGGAACTTAGAAGAGCCAACTTTATACGACGCTGAGAAGAAGTTGTTACTAAAGCGCTTAGCCAACAACAACTTCTGAAACTAGTCGGGCGCTAAACCTTATTAGACGTTGACAACTTTGCGACAAACATTGGAAGAAGAGCCGCACATCAAAATCAAGTCGCCTACACACAAACAGTTATAATGTGAAACTCCAATCTGAAGAAGATTAAGGAGATTAGACCTTCAGCTATGGAGCAATGTGGAAATGCCTGTTCGGCAACCTATCGTGTGTGTTCTTGGTCACATAGATAGTGGAAAAACTTCTCTTTTGGACAAGATTAGGAAGAGCAGTGTTCAAGCTCGGGAAGTTGGCGGAATAACTCAGCACATTGGCGCAAGCTTCTTTCCAGTAGCAACTCTCAAAGAACTCACTGGCCCATTGTTGAAGCAGTTGAAGCGTAAGATACTCATTCCAGGCCTGCTTGTCATCGACACGCCTGGGCATGAAGCATTTGCAAACCTGCGCAAGCGAGGTGGCGCCGTAGCCGACATCGCCATACTTGTAATCGACATTCTACGGGGTTTCGAGGCTCAGACTTACGAATGCGTTGACATTTTGAAGTCGAGGAAAACGCCGTTTCTGGTTGCGGCCAACAAGATTGACAGGTTGCCAGGCTGGGTGTCCAAGCCTAACGAGCCGTTTTTGAAGTCCTATAACAGTCAAGACACTTACGTGCGCCAAGATTTTGATGAACACCTCTATACAATTATGGGTTCGTTTTCTCAGCTAGGATTTCGAGCTGACAGATTTGAAAAAATTACCGATTTCACCAAGACCATTGCCATTGTGCCCGTGAGCGCCAAGACAGGCGAAGGCGTCCCAGAACTATTAACCATTCTCATTGGTTTAACCCAACAGTACTTGCGGGAACAACTACAAACCACGAAGGGTGCTGCACGCGGCACAGTGTTGGAAGTCAAGGAAGAACCTGGACTGGGAGTTACGGTAAACGCAATCATTTACGATGGCGTGCTTCAGAAAGGCGACACCATCGTCGTAGGCGGCAAAGAGAAACCAATCGTAACGAAGGTGCGAGCGGTTCTGTTGCCCAAGCCTTTAGATGAGATTCGTGATCCACGGGACAAATTTTCTTCGGTGGACGCTGTTTCAGCAGCGAGCGGAGTTAAGGTAGCAGCGCCTAACTTGGACGACGCCATTGCAGGTGCGCCCATTTACGCTGTTCCTTCAGAAGACCGTTTGGACGAGTTTGTCAATATGGTTTCGGAAGAGATCGAGAAACTCCGCATAGCCACGGATGTGGAGGGTGTGGTTCTGAAAACCGATGCCTTGGGTTCACTGGAGGCCATAGCTGAGATTTTGCGGCGCGAAGGCGTGCCAATCAGATTGGCTGATGTCGGGGATGTTTCCAAACGAGACATAACTGAGGCAGCGGTGGTCAGGGAGCATGAACCGCTTTACGGCGCTGTTTTAGTCTTTAACGTGAAGGTTTTGCCAGATGCGCAAGAAGAAGCCAGAAACAAGAATTTGCCAGTTTTTCAGGCTAACATAATCTATCATCTCATAGAAAATTACACGAGTTGGATGAGGATCGAGCAGGAGGCGCGCGTAGCTAAAGAGTTTGAGAAGTTCACAAGACCTGCCAAACTGAAGATTCTGTCTGGTTACGTGTTTCGGAGGGCGAACCCAGCCATATTTGGGGTTGAAGTTGTGGCTGGAACAATTAAACCCAAGTATCCGCTCATAGGCTCTGAGGGACAAGACCTAGGCGAAATCCTGCAGATTCAAGACAAAGGGAAGGCTGTTTCCGAAGCCAAGACTGGTATGCAGGTGGCGGTTTCGTTGGAGAAGCCTATTTTTGGACGACACATCAATGAAGGCGACACATTATACGTGAAAGTCCCCGAGCCACACGCAAAAACCATGTTAACAAAGTTTCAAACCCGCCTCACACCCGAAGAACTCGACGCATTAAATGAACTCGTAAACGTTATGCGGACTAAGGTTCCATTCTGGGCAGCAGCCTAGCATGCTATAGTTGGGCTCTTGCTTTTTGTGTGAACGTGAAGCCTACCTCTTCGGTCTACTATATGAGCCAAATATGCAGTCGAGGGGTCGATGCTACCGAAAAATTGGAATTTTATGGCTTCTAACAAATCAAAGTGGCGAGGTCTCCTGACGACTTCTCATTTTCTTGTTTTCCGAAAGGAATTATGTACCATTCGATTAGTTTAAAGTCTTGACAAGCTCAGCAAGGTCTTTAATTGTCGAGATTGAGGCGCTTTCCATGTCCTCCTTGCTGCTGAACCCTGTCAAAACACCTATGGCCCTTATTCCCAGTTTCTTTGCTGGTTCTATTTCTCCGACTGCATCGGCTACGCATACCATTTCCTTAGGGTCTATTTGAATCAATTCAATCGCACATTTGTACAGCTTTGTTCTTTGCTCCTGAAAAGGAAGCAGCGGTATGTCTTTTACTCCGTAATGCCTTGCGGCAACCTCTCTGGTAACAATCAACGTGAAGAATGCTTTGATGTTAAACCACCCCAGTTCCTCCTCTGTAGATGAGAGCGAGTTCCTAGATGTAACGAGAACCAGTTTGTATTTTTTCGAAAGAGTAGAGAGCGCATCGTATGCACCAGCGTGGGCTTTCGTCAAGTTCAAAGCATTCTCTCTGTTTGTGAAATGAGCAAAGCTTGCTTCAATGTACTCTTTTTCCTGTTTTTCAGTGAATTTTATTCCAAGCTCCTTAACTATGCCCATTGTTCCTATACCATGACGATAGTGTTTTTTCACATCATCAAGAGTAACATCATAGCCGAGGTCATTTAAAGCCTGATATCGAGCGAAGGCATCTCTCTCAGTGATGTCGAAAATTGTTCCATCTAGGTCAAGGAGAATAGCTTTCACTTGCGCCTTCTTATCTTTCAAAGCGTATCTCTCTTCTTAGTTGATTTTGTAGTAGGCGACCTAACAGAAACAATTTATGGTTCATGCGGGCGCGACGCTGGATATTGGACATTCGGGCATCACTATCGTTTGCTCGCGGGTTCCGTAAGTGATGGTTTTTCCTTCTAGGAAGAGTTTTCCTACAAGAGCACAGGTTACGGCGTCCAGCTCATGGTCATTCATCCTGTCGTTGAGTCCTTTTATTCCTGATTTTTCCAGCCCCGCTCTCAGTCTTCTGAGTCCCTGTTGTTTTCTGGGGATTTTTAGAATGTCTTGAGCACCGCCGGGATAGACTTCTATCACCTTGAATTGTTTGCTTTCGAAGATTCTTTTTAGAGTTATGCCCCTTGTTGTTAGTTTTCTCATGGGTCCGAGTGTGACTGGAAAGAATTTTATTCCTCTCTTTAGGAGTTCTTTGTCGCATTCCCTCAAATGAACTTTAGTCCTTTGTTCTATGGACTTTCTCCCAGCTGGAAGACTCAAAGGTGCATCAATGGCGATAATCTTGGGCTTGCTTTCCTCGGTTTTCATCACTATTTCCTCATTCGTGTAGACTAGAAAAGTTTCTGCCATCAAACCCTTAAGGATACAAAGACCAGTGGGTCTGCTTTCGACGCCTGCCAGGTCTAAACCAACTACCGACATTCAGCCTCAACTTTCTGGTTTCGCAGCTAGTCTTTTATGGCTTCTAGTATGCTCATTACGTTCCACAGTTTAACCCTAGTGTAAGGCGGCATGTTTGGGTCCTGCAAAATCTCATCTAAAAGCGAAATGGCGTTGGAAGCCTGCACAGCATGGGAGTGCTGCGACATCCGCAGAGCGTCTATCGCGTTTTTTGCCGCTCGCCTAATGTTGCGCGGGGTGGTGTTGTCCTCTGAAACCAAACCGAGCACACCGACTGCTTGCTCGATTCTTTCTTCGTATTCCTTCAATTTTTTCTTGCCCACCATGAGGCTGAGCCCCCATAAACTCGCACCGCAGCGATAATCAAATAATCCACCAGTCATAAAACCTTTTTGTAAGAGGCTAAGCAATTGTCAACGAAATCAAAGGACCTCCAAACAATGGCTGACCTGTTACGGCAGGGAGCCACACTCACAGAGCTCTCATGCCCAGCCTGTGCCTCACCCATCTTCAAACTCCAAAGCGGCGAGTTATGGTGCGCTAAATGCCAAAAAAGAGTGATAGTGGTCAAAGAGGGAGAAACCCCCGAAGAAGCAACCAAACCAATTGTACTCAGCACGCTGGAGTCAACCGTGCTCACTAAGATTCAAGAAGTGGAAAGAAAAATCAAAGACGAGCAAGACCCGGTACAGCTTGAAAAACTCAGCGCCACACTGGCTACACTGTTAGAAAACTTGGAAAGAATCAAAAAAATGAAACGCTAAACCAAGCTCAAGAAGGCGGGTGTTTCCAAGATGCTTGGACAATACGACAACTTCCCAACAAACATACAAGGCATAGCCCAGTTCACCTACCCAATGTCAGCCCAAACACTACAGCGGATAATAGCCCAAGTCTTGCACTCACTCAACAAACAAACCATAGACATGAAAACGTTGACCAAGGCTTCACCAAACAACTGCGTCGTCAACTTCGAATTCGGCGTTGCAGACGCAGACACGTTCAACTTTCTCAACGAAGAAGAACTCCAAAAGCTAGAAGTCACCTTGAAGCAACAAGCGCTTCCAATTCTTGATGTTTTCTGTGCAGCGCGTTACTACGTTACCGAGGAGAGTGGAAAACGCAAATCGCTCAAGTTTGATTATAGCATGCTTCGCTTCGCATTCTACACAAAAGCCATGGAGCTATTGGTTTATCATGAACGAGGAAACCAACGCATCCCATTAGAGGATTTGGTTCTTTTCATCCAAAACCAAATCAACAAACAACTCACAGAAAAACAGCACAAAACATTAACTCTAAACCGCCTGATTAAAACACAATTAGCGTCGAGTTTTCAACAATCTAAGAACAATCTTTGAGATGTTTTTGGCAACTTCGCGGATGGGTTTTTCGCCGTCTTCAAGTGTTAAGCGTTGTTCTTGTACAAGCTTCATGTAGACATCTCGCACTTTCTGCAGATTGCGTTTGGTTTCCATCACGGTTTTCTTCTTCTTAATCCTCTTAACCACAACCTCAGGCCGAACATCAACCAGCAAGGCTAAATTAGGCTTCAAAGCGAACCGATTAATGTGCTCTATCCAATCGAGGTCGAGCCCAGCAGCCCCCTGATAGGCCAGAGTCGAGTATACATAGCGGTCACACACCACAACTTTGCCCTCTCTCAACAACGGCTTGATCTCTGTTTCCACATGGTCAACTCTGTCAGCGGCAAACAATAGGGCTTCAAGAGCAATCGACACGCGCTTTTCACGGTCTAAAACAAAACTGCGTATGAGTTTGCCTACCTTTCCAGTGCTGGGCTCTGTTGTGTAAACCGCGTCGAAGCCTCTTCGGCGCAAACTCTTGACTAAGATTTTGGCTTGGGTTGTTTTTCCGCTGCCATCCAACCCCTCAACACAGATGAACATTCCCTGCTCTATATGTTTGACCATGGGTCTCTACACGCTTTCGACATCATCTGAAAAATCGTTCAGCATAAATGACTTTCCATTCGCATAAAGCCAAAATCGATTGCTTTAATAACATTGAAAAATGAAACCTTCAGAAGAAGAGGGCGCTGTTATGAGACAGTATTGGGGTGAAATCAAAGACCCAGTTCACGGCTACGTGTACATAACCGAGGCAGAGAAACAAATCATTGATTCGTTTCCAGTTCAACGCCTGAGAAGGTTGAGGCAACTAGCCGGGGCTGAATTCGTATATCCAGGCGCCAACCACACACGGTTTGAACACTGCGTAGGCGTAATGCACTTAGCGGGGTTGATGGCTGAAAACCCCTGCTTATCAAAGCATTTCAGTGAAGGAGAGTACCAATTGATTCGTATCGCCGCTCTGCTACATGATGTGGGGCACGGTCCCTTCTCACACATTTTCGAACACCTACTCGTCAAGTTTCTTGGCAAAACACATGAAGACATCAACGTCTGGGTAGTGCAAAAGTCCGAACTGAAAGACATAATCAAAAAAATTGGCTTCAACGTGGACGAGGTGGCTAAGCTTTCCGTGGGATGGCTGCACAAGCCCAAACGAGCCTTCATGGACCAGATAATCCGTAGCGCCGTGGATGTGGACAAACTCGACTTTGTGGTCCGCGACACGTATCACACGGGCGCTCAGTATGGTTACGTTGACGTTTTTCGCCTCATCCAAACCCTAGACGTGCTTGACCAAAACTTGGCTGTTGACTTGGGCGCCTTGTCAGCCCTAGAATCGTTCATCCTAGCCAGAGTCGAATCATTCAAGAGCATATACTTCCACCGAGTGGGACGAGCCGCTCAGCTTATGCTGGCTATGGCCATGGAAGAGGCAAAAGACGAACTTGGACTAATCGCTTTCAAAACACCTGAAGAATACTTGGCATACGACGACTACACAGTTTGGACCATGCTCAAAAAATCAAAGAAATCAAAGAAAACCATCGAAAACCTCGAAAAACGAAGGCTACTGAAGTGCGCCTACGACCGAACCTTCTACGTGCGCGACAAAACGGTTTCAAGCATCTTCAGCGTGGAAGAGATACGCAATCAACTGCGCGACCAAATCGCCAATGAAGCGGAGGTAAACTCCAAAGAGGTGGTTATTGACGTGCCCACGCTGCCCTCTGTTCCCTACAGTCATTCTGTGTTGCTTGAACCCATGGAAATCCCAGTGTTCACGCGGGCGCGTGGAGGTGAGAAGGTTCCGCAGCGGCTCAGCGACATATCGGGCATATTCGATGTCTTAAAGGGATTCATAAACATTTTACGTGTGTACACTGATGAAGAGCATCGGGAAAAGGTAGGCACCGCAGCAACAAAACTGTTAGGCGACCTTCCATCTTCGGCAAAAATATCATTCTAAAAAGTGGCTGTAGGCGAAGCATTTGAAGGCGACTAAAAAAACCCTTCAAGGAAGAGGCATAACCTCTGGTTGCTGTAAGGGAACAGCCGTCGTTTCAGAAAAACCTCTCAGTTTTTTGGGTGGAGTAGACTACAACTCTGGTGTGGTCATCGAGAAAAACCATGACTTAAAAGGCGAATCCCTCAAGGACAAGGTTCTGTGTTTTCCATCTGGACACGGCTCAACCGTCGGCAGCTACGTGTTGTATTCCCTTGTTAAGAAAGGGCTAGGTCCAAAGGCGATTGTTAATCAAGTAGCAGACACCGTTGTGGTTGTAGGCGCCATCATCGCTGAGATTCCAATGGTTGACCAAATCGACATAAAACAAATCAAAACAGGCGCCATCATTGAAGTTGACGGAGACAAAGGAACAGTGAAAGTGAAAGGCGAGGTGGAGTAACCTGCATTTAACTAAACAAGAAGAGCACATGTTAGACGGCGAAAACGGCTGGGCCAATCAAGTTGCCATGAAAATTCTCGTCCGCCTCGGCGACCTATACGGCGCCACAAAGCTCATCCCAGTTCAATCAGCGCATCTTTCAGGCGTGTCTTACAAGCATCTGGGCGACGCCGCCATCGACTTCCTCAACGAGTTAGCAGATAAAGGCGGTAGGGCTCAGACGCAGGCTAGTCTTAATCCATCAAGCCTCGACCAAAAATTTTTAGGGAAACGCTACTCAAAAGAACGGTTTGCCAAGCAAGCGCGTATAATTGAACTCTATGAGAAAATGTGTATTCAGCCTACTTTGACGTGCACGCCGTACTACCTTCAAAAGCCTAGGCCTGGTCAACACTTGGCTTGGGCTGAGTCTTCTGCTGTGGTCTACGCCAACTCGGTTTTGAACGCGTGGACAAACCGTGAGGGTGCTCCAAGCGCTTTGGCCGCAGCCTTGGTGGGTAAAACCCCAAATTACGGTGTACATCAGCCTGAGAATCGTCGACCTAATGTGCTGGTAAAATTGGAGACGCAACTATCAACCGAAGCGGATTATGGGACACTTGGAATCCATTTGGGCAAATTGTTGAAAGACAAGATTCCAACATTCAAAGGGCTGCGCGATTCAGAAGACGATTTAAAACAGTTGGGCGCTGCGATGGCGTCAAGTGGCATGACCGCCCTGTTCTACACTAGACCGCCAAATAAAAAGGAGAGACTTGAGTTCATGTCAGTTAAAGCGAGAGATATTGAAGAGGCAGCGTCTAGTCTTTGCACCACCGACCAACCTCCAGACCTAGTCTTCATCGGATGTCCTCACTGCTCCATAAATGAGATGAAAAGCGTCGCCAACGTTCTTGAAGGTAAGAAGGTGCGCAAAGACGCCGAGCTGTGGGTTTGCACATCGAGATACGTGAAAGAAAGAGCGAAAAAATATGTTGGCGTCATTGAGTGTGCTGGTGGACGCGTGCTGTGCGATACTTGTGTTCTCGTTACGTGGATAAAGGACATAGGTGTGCACAAGCTTATGACCAACTCGGCGAAAACGGCGTTCTACGCGCCCACTTTGAACGATGTTGACGTAGCCTTGAAACAGTGCCTAAAAACTGTTTGCCGAAACTAGTCTTTCTAAACATTCATTTTTTCTTTCCCCAGTCTGTTCGATTCCAAATTCTTTCATGGAAATAGTATGCTACAGTCGTGTAGATGTTGCTGACAATCATGAAACCAAGAGCAATTTCAACTCTTCCTGTAAGAAGGTATACTGCAGTAAAATCTAATATTAAAATCACAATTCGATAGGTAATTGCTTTAGTTAATGACCTAGTCCAATATTCTTTGAAATCATGCCTTCTAACATTCATTCTCTCAAAACCTCCTACTGAACGCTATTATGATTGTTTCCGTTCGATGCGCTTCATCAATTCACCGATCGACTCAGTGACTTTCTTACTGACTGGGATAGTGGCTTGTTCAAACTTTTCTTTAGGCTTGGTTAACGGGCGAGTGGCATCTATGCCTACTTTAGTCGTGAGTCCCGTTTCTTGGTCTGCTGAGGGGTCAAGTGTTGAACCTCGGGCTTGAGGAATAACGAGTAGGTCTTCACTGGCTTGAAAGCGTGTGGCTATCGCCCACTCCACCATCTCTGAATTGTAAACATCAATGTCAGTGTCAACCACAATCGCGTGTTTGAGGCTTGGGTGTGCGCTGAAGACTGCTGCTAAAGCGTTTTTGGCGTCTCCGTCAACGAGTTTGTCGATTGAGATTATGGCGTGGAGCCATCCACATCCTCCGATTGACAGGTTGACGGCCTTGACTGTTGGTACAACTTTTGACACAGCTTCCCAAATCATGGTTTCGTGCGGCAAACCCATCAATAATTTGTGTTCGGCGCCAGAAGGCAACAACGCTTGATAGATGTAGTCTCGACGGTGCATCATGCTTACGAGTTCAATTACAGGCTGTTTACGCTGGATGTCGTAGGTGCCAGTTATATCAACCAGCGGTCCCTCCAGAATCTCTCTGTCTGTCAGGATTCTACCCTCCAAGACGATTTCAGCCTCGGCAGGAGCGTAAGCATTAACGTGCTCACATTTCACAAGTGGCATTTTGTTGTTGAGAAACGTGTTTGCTACACCGAACTCGCTCACGCCGAAAGGAACAGGCGAAGCAGCAGCCAACATAACTGCGGGGTGCGTGCCAATTGCAATAGCCACATCTAAATTTTCTTTTTGTTCCTTCGCTGTTTTCCACATTTTGTAGAGGTGCCGCGGCACCAGCCGAATGGCTAAATGATGGTCATCTAAGACCTGAAGACGATGAATAGATACATTCTCGATTTTTCCATCTGGGCTGCGGGCGGCAACGACCGACGCGGTTATGTAGGCGCCTGCGTCGTGTTCGAAATGGGTTAAGATGGGCAGTTTGGATAATCGTGCCCTTTCCACTACTTCGTTTACTGGTCCGCCTCGCACCACTTTGGGCGGTGTCGGCTTGCGCCAGGCTTCGATGATTTTTTGGTATAGGTTTTCTTGACTCACTCCTAGGGCAAGGCATAAGCGTTGGTGGGTTCCACAAACTCCTGCCACAATCTTGGTAGAGGTCCCTTTCACGCTGTCGAAGTAGAGGATTGGTCCGCAGTCGAATTCTTTCATGAAAGCTGAAACATCGAAGCGAGGCGAAACTTCATCGTCAACTTGTACTAGCTGGTTTTTCTTTTGCATTTCCGCCAAAAAACTGCGCAGACTCATTTCTTCTTTTCTCCTTCCTCTTTGACTTTTAGAGTCTTATCAAACAGCTTGAGAAAAATGGGGCCGATGTCTTTTTCGGTCATTGTTTTTGCAAAGACTGAGGCTAAGGCTATTTTGCCCGTTTTCTGAGCGAGGCGTTCAGCGAGAAGACGCGTCACAATCATGTTTCGGTCGCCTAACAGAACTGAGGACATGGGTGGACCAAGCATCTTCTCTTTTTGAGGAATGGCCACTGCTAAAGTGCCAAGCTGGTCTTCTCCCTCGCTCAGCAGGATGATGTTAGCGTTTTTGGTTTCCAAACGCAACCCCAAGAAAAGGATTTCGTTTTCCTTTATCTCTTCTTGAACCACTCTTACCCGTTGCATTCACTTGACCTCCTAACCAATTTTCTACTTTAGCATATTTACTGTTTTAGTGCTTTTTGAGCTTTTGAAAGTCTCAGGTTCAAAAAGAATTCTTTTTGATTATTTGGAAGAGGCTTTGTGAGCTATCATGCGTTCATCTTGAGTTATTGCCTCAAATATTTTATCGACGAATTGCTCTTGCTTCCTAATTCTGCCGACCTCATGATGGCTCCCGTTTGTGATTTTTGCTATCATTTTTGTCACTAAAAAACCAGAGCTTTGCCACCCCGCTAGGGTCGGATTCGTGTTAACAACCACGGTGCAAATTCCTTCTTTCTTGATCATTCCAGAAACCGACATAACATCGTTTATAGCCAAGTCCTCGTATTTGAAGAAGGCTGCGTCAAGAAGGTCAAATGTGCGAACTTCACCCGTCTGCTGGCTCCTCTTCAATGGAATGTTGGCGTTTCCATCTGTAACAATAACCATAACTGGAATAGTTGACCTATCTCTGCGTTTGGCTTCTTTAAGGACCTCCCACGCTTTCAGCATTCCCGCGGCTAAGGGAGTCTGGCCACTGACGTGAAGCTTCAGAAGTTTGTTTGCCACAACTCGCAGGTTGGTTACTGGGTGTTGAACAACAACTGCGTTTGTGCCTTTAAGAGCCACTATGCCCACTTTGTCCCTATACCGGTAGGCGTCACCGTGCAGTTTCAGTACTGCTTCTCTAACCTGCTCAATGTTGTACATCATGGATTTGCTTACGTCGATGACCAAGACTATTGTCATTGGCGCCTTGTAGACTCTGGACTTTTCACGAACATCTTTTGGAAGAATCTGAAGCGCGGTCATTAAAGGTTTATCTCTATGTCTCTGCTCCAACGCAGCCGCTCTTATCGTAGCTGGCAAATGGATATCCTGAGGCTGCCCGTG
>Ga0315314_1002772_pt1 | contig 14231 bp, 11 predicted proteins | sample TDP9_MG_FD_203631 | JGI IMG/M metagenome (GOLD analysis project Ga0315314, IMG submission 203631) | Freshwater sediment microbial communities from Lake Towuti, South Sulawesi, Indonesia - TDP9 | ecosystem: Environmental > Aquatic > Freshwater > Lake > Sediment | place: Indonesia: South Sulawesi...
ATTCGGCGAAGGTAGGATTCAAATGGCATCACCCCCTTGAGAGCGATTCAATTCATAAGCTCTCAAAGAGGGTATGCCAAGCTGGAGCTATGTCAAACTCGAATTATGCACACCCCTCATTTAAATGCAACGTCTTGAAGGTATAGAGGGAATGAGATGGGAAAGGTGATAGAAAAGGTAAAGTTAATAAGCTTGTTTGATCCAACGAGGATGAAGGAAATCAACGCTGTCATTGATACTGGTGCTACGATGCTCGTTTTACCTCAAAACATTATTAAAGAACTTAATCTGAAGAAGATGCGAGAAGCAAAAGTAAGATATGCAAATAATAAAACAGAGGTTAAATCAATCTATGGTGTGGTAACTGTAGAGATAAAGGGGAGGGCAGGCGAATTCAATGTTTTGGCAGAACCTGAAGGCTCTCAACCTCTCGTAGGACAAATAGTGCTTGAGCAGTTAGACCTTATAGTTGATCCAAGCACGAGAAAAGTCATTCCCAATCCAAGATCGCCGGAGATGCCTATGGTAGAGATACTCATGGCAACGGCGTATAACAGCGGACATACGGCTAAGCTTCGCTCTGCCCAAGTTCGCCCTATTGGGCGAACTTCGTATTCCGCGGACGTTAACCGCAATGCTCTGCACACGGTGGACGACGGAGCAAGCCAATGGAATTTGAACCTTCTGGACATGCAAGGGACATGCTTCAAGAACGCCAAATTCCTGAAGAATGGATGTGGCGTACTCTGACTTCTCCCGATCGTCAAGAAGTTGGTGCAGATGGCAACATTCATTACATCAAATCTATTCCTGAACATGGCGGGCGTTTCTTACGCGTGGTGGTGAACCCAACAGCGACACCCAACCACATTGTGACGGTTTTCTTTGACCGTCGCTTGGGGAGGCAGCGATGAGACTTAAGATTGATAAGGAAAACGACGCTTTGTACTTCCGCTTAGACGAATCAACCATTATAGAATCCGAAGAAGTCCAACCAGGCGTTATTCTGGACTTTAATGCGGACAATCAAGTGGTTGGGGTGGAGATACTGAACTTGACGGCCAGAGTTGCGCCTGAAAGGTTACGGGTACTTCAGTTTGAAACGGCTTGACTTGCAAGAATGGGCACTGCGGTTAACACACGCCTCACGCCATTGGCGGATGGGAAGTTGATTCCCCAAAGAGGCGCGGTGATTCCGCCAACGGCGCAAGGCTTGAGCGTTATCTGACATTCGGCTTGGCAAACGGGTGCGTTGTCTGTACAATAGTGACTGGAGGTGTCAAAATGACGAGACAAATCTTAACCGCAATTCTTCACAAAGAGGAAGACCTATACGTAGCAGAATGTCCTGAGGTTGGAACAGTCAGTCAGGGCTATTCGGTCGAGGAAGCCGTTGCCAATCTCAAAGAGGCAACAGAACTCTATCTTGAAGAATTCCCTCTACCTGAAATCACGCGCCCTTTGCTGACGACTTTTGAGGTAGCCGCCTATGCCTAAATTGCGCCGAGTGTCAGGACAAGAAGCCATTCGCGCATTGGAGCGACTCGGCTTTGTACAAGTCAGGCAAAGAGGCAGTCACGTCGTATTGAAAAGACAGACACCCGAAATCATGAACTGGCTATCGGCACATTGCGCGGTATTCTGAAGCAGGCTCGTGTTACGCTTGACGAGTTTGTGAGGAATCTATAGCGATTGAACACTGAACGTCAGAGAACGGCGTTAGACGCAATGTCTCACCTTATTGGAGCAATTGATCCAGGATTGCGAGGAAAGGGGGTGATTGACGGAAACCTTCAAGGCTTAATCCCGTCCAACCATGAAGGTTGGACCTATGCTTTCACAAAGGAGTGTGAGAGATGAACGCGATCTTTACCTTGCTCCTCGGGGCTGCGGCCATAGCCGTCGGCTACGGTGTCTACGCCAGGGGCATCGACCGGAACATCGTCCAGCCCGACCCAAAGAAGGCTACGCCGGCCAAGATGTACATGGACGGGGTGGACTTCACCCCGGCCAGCCGCAATGTGCTCTTCGGCTACCAGTTCAAGTCCATCGCCGCCCTAGGCCCCATCACCGGCCCCATCGTCGCTGTGGCATGGGGCTGGCTGCCGGCGTTGCTGTGGATCCTGCTGGGCGTCTTCTTCATCGGCTGGGTGCAGGACTACGGCGCCATGATCATGAGCGCGCGCCGCGAGGGGGACACGATGGGCGCGCTGAGTTACAAGCTCATCTCGCCCCGCGCGCGCAGTATCCTCATGATCTTCATCTACTTCTACCTGCTGCTGATCATGGGCTCCTTTGGCAACCTGATAGGGAAGAGCCTGATGGTCAATCCCAGGGTGCCCTTCGGCATACTCGCTGTGACATTGATGGGCATCCTGGCCGGCCAGATGACCTACAAGTGGAAGCAGGACATCGTCCTCACCACCGTCATCACCGTCGTGCTCTCCTTCGTCGGCATCTGGCTGAGCACACTGCCGGCCGTGTCCAACATCTTCTCGTCTATCTATGCCCTCCGGGTGGTTGAGGGCAAGACGGTTTCCCCCACGGTCTTCCTGGGCAATACACAGGCGCAGGTCATTGGCACCCTGCTGGTGGTGATCTTCTGCTACCTGGGCTCGGTGCTGCCCATCTGGGCCTGGGCACAGCCGGTCAACTACGTCTCCTTCTGGATCGTCTCGCTGGGGGTGTTGGGCGGCATCATTGGCATGCTCATCTGGCGCCCTGGGATGGGTGACTTCCCCGCTTACACCAAGTTCACCATCGGTACCGGGCCGTTGTGGCCCATGCTCTTCGTCACCATCGCCTGCGGTGCCATCTCCGGCTGGCACAGCCTGGTCTCCACCTCCGGCACGGCCCGCCAGTTAGAGAAGGAGACCGATGCCCTTCCCGTGGGCGGCGGGGCCATGTTCATGGAGATGGCGTTCGCCATCATGGCCTTCCTCACCGCGACGGTCGCCTTTGGGAGCTTCAAGGCCTATCAAGACGCGGTGAAGCCGGGTGCGTTGGGGGTCTTCGCTGAAGGGTTGGCCCGCTTCCTCGACCACATCGGCGTGCCCCACAACTTCGGCGTGGCCTACGGCTCCGTCTTCCTGGTCATCATGGGCCTGACCATCATGCAGTTGGTGGTGCGCTTCATGAGGGTGGCCAGTGCCGAACTGTTGGGCGACGCAGTGCCAGTGATGAAGAACGTGCATGTGGGCACTATCGTAGCCCTGCTCCTGACCGTGCTCTTCGTCTGGATCATCCCCTGGCTGACCATCTGGGTGGCCTTCGGCGCTTCCAACCAATTGATGGCCGGCCTGGCCCTGATGCTCGTCTCGCTGTGGCTGATGTCAGAGGGCAGGAGACACACCTGGGCGCTCTACCCCTCGATCTTCATGATCATCACCACCATCGCTGCGCTGCTCTACGTCGCCTACACCAACCTCTTTAAAGCGCTGCCGGCCGCCAAGACGGTTCAGGCGTCCATCGCCTCTGCCATCGTCGGCATCATCTGTCTGGTGCTGGTGGGGGCGGCGGTCTTGCTCATTGCGGATGGCCGGCAGGCTATCCAGAGGTTCAGGGAGAAGAGGGCGGCGTAAGCAGAGGCTACGGCCAACAAAGGTGGGAGAGCCCACTAAGGCTCTCCCATCTTTTTTCGGCTCTTTGCCTTTTCGAGTTAAATGTGATATAATCTCAGGCGAGGGGGAAAGGTGGAGATGGTGGTCCTCAGGGAATTGGAGAGGAGGGGGATCGGGCCTCGCACATGGCGCCGCATCGCCAGGACGGTGGGCGAGGTCATCTACGGAGCCACTATCTACGACATGGTGCGCGACCTCAGGAAGGGGCGGGCCCGCCTGGAAAATCTCTTCGTCCTGGCTGTCTTCGGCGACCTCCTGGGTTTGCCCATCATGCCCCCCTACTACACCTTGCGCCTCCTGCCCTACATTGTGCCCGTGCTGGAGACCTGGAAGAGGCATATGCTCAGGGAGAGGGATTTGACCGACCTATCGGAGCTGATCGAGGGGGTCGGTTAGAGAAAGACCATAGTAGGAGGAAGTGGAATGGCGGAAGTGATGGAAAAGCAGAGTTTCTTGGAGAAGCTTAAAGGGCTGGGAAGTGCCACTAGAGAGCTCCTCTACGGCATGGCTGGGCATGATATGACCCGCTTCGCCCTGAAGACGAGGGGCAGCATGGAGCACCTCTTCATCCTCATCACCATGGGCGACATGCTGGGGGTGCCCATCCTGCCGCCCTATTACTCCCTAAGGCTATTGCCCTACGTCGTGCCCCAGATCTCAACCTGGAAGAGGCGCATGCTGAGGGAGCGCGACCTTACGGATGCGCTGGCGTGAAGGGGAGGGAGAATATTGTCGCTAGCAAGGCTTTTCGAGGAGCATCCTGAACGGCGTTACATCGAGTTCGGCGGCAAGGGTGGTCTGGGCAAGACCAGCTTCTCCGCCGCCACTGCCTACTGGCTGGCCAAGAAAGGCTACAAAACGCTGGTCTTCTCCGTTGACCCGCAAGCCTCCCTCACCGACATCTTCCAGCAGGACATCTTCGGCAAGGGGGCGGTGGAGATCATCCCCGGCCTCTTCGCCCAAGAGATAGACGCCGACCAGCACATAAGGGAGTACCAGGACGAGATCCGCCAGAAGATACTCGACATGTACGGCCTGGACGAGGTGCCCAAGGAGATCGAGGACTACATCCGCGCCACCTCGGCCGAGCCGGCCATGGAGGAGAGCGCCATCTTCGACCAGGTGGTGGACATCGTGGTCGCCGGTGACTATGACTACTACATCTATGACCTCGTCCCTCTGGGCCACGCCCTCTACTACCTCAGCATGGCCTCGGTCTACGACCAGTGGATCGGCAAGATCACCAAGCTGCGCGAGGAGATGGAGGAGTACAGCAAGGTGGCGGCGGTGATGCAGCGCAAGAAGGAGTGGGAGGAGGACAAGATCCTTGGGGAGCTGCAGTACATCAGGGAGCGCATCCACACCTCCTCCGGTATCCTCACCGACCGCGAGAAGACGGCCTTCTTCTTCGTCATCATCCCCGAGGAGATGGCCATCCTGGACACCGTGAAGGCGGCCAAGCTCTTCGCCAAATACGGTGTGCCCATCTCCGGCTACATCGTCAACCGTGTGCTGCCCCGCGAGCTGGCGGAGCAGAGCATCCCTCCATACCTGCGCCACCGCCTGGAGATGCAGGAGGGCTACCTCGAGAAGATCAATAAAACCTTTGGCCAGGAGGTCCTGGCCTACGTCCCTGAGTTCGAGCGGGACATCACTGGCTTGGACATGATCGAGAAGATGGCCAAGGCAATGTTTGGAGAGTTCTAATGGAGGAAAGGATGATTGAGAAAAGCATGTGCCAATTTCTGGCCGAGCACCCCCAGATGAAATACGTCTTCTTTGGCGGCAAGGGCGGGGTGGGCAAGACGGTCATGGCTGGGGCAGCAGCCCTCTGTTTCGCCCGCCAAGGCAAGAACACCCTGCTGGCCTCCACCAACCCCGTCCACTCCCTCACCAGCCTCCTTGATCAAGATGTCTTCGGGAAGCCGACGCCCGTCGAAGGGGTGGATAACCTCATCGCCTACGAAATTGACACCAAGGACACCATCGAGCGCTCCAAGCGGGAGATCAAGGAGAAGATCGAGTGGTTCCTCAGATTCGCCGAGGTCAAGGCCAGGGCCGACGAGTTTGTGGAATCGGCCACCATGAACCCTGCCTTCGAGGAATCGGCCATGTTCGAGAGCATGATTGACCTCATGTTCAAGGACGAGTACGAGATCTACGTCTTCGACACCGCCCCCACGGCCAACGCCCGAAGGCTCCTGGGGATGTCCAGCGTCTATTCCCTGTGGGTGAATAAGATGCTGAAGAGCCGTGAGGAGGCCAGGTCGCTGCGGGAGCTTCTCTCCTACAGCAAGAAGGAGGAGAAGGACCCCCTATTGGAGTACCTCGTCTCCTTCCGCGGGAGGGTAAAGCACGCCAAGGAGCTCCTCACCAATGAGGAGAGGACGGCCTTCTTCTTCATCACCATGCCTGAGGCCCTGCCCATCGCCGTCATCCGCCGTTTCATCAACTGGTTCACCGACTTCGGCATACCCATCGGGGGGGTGGTGGTCAACAACGTCATGGAGAAGGAGGAGATAGGCGCAGACGCCCCGGAGTTCGTCCTCAATCGCATCCGCATGCAGGAGGAGTACATGGGGGAGATCTGGCGCACCTTCGACGGCATGGTACGGGCCATTGTTCCCCTCTTCGAGACGGAGGTAAGGGGGGTGAAGATGCTGGAGCGGGTGGCGGAGAGGTTGTTCATCTGAGGGAGGATCCAGAGACCTCTCTTAATCGCTATCCCCTTATTGTAGAAGGACGAAGCAGTGAACCCTATTCTAATCCTCCTTTTGGAGGGCCTGCTATTTATCCTCATCTTCGGCGGTCTCTCTTGGCTGCGGGGCGAGGGGCTGCCCAATCAGTTCGCCGTAGAGGGGCTGGGCGTTACCGCCCTCTGCGTCGTGGTCGCCATAGCCACCGATTTTATCATCGACCCCATCCTCTTCCTGGCATCCATCTACCTTGTCACCATGCGGGCTAGATGGCTCGTAGACCTGGGGAATTTCCTCCTGGTCCGTGGACACCCCAATAGAGCCCTTTCCTTTTATCGCCTCGCGATGGGGCTCAAACCCGACTCCACCGGTCGCGCCATCGCCCTCATCAACTCTGGGGTCGCTCAACTGCGGCAGGGCAAGGCGGAGGAGGCTATCTCCAGCCTACGGGCGGCCCTGGAAGCCAAGCCAGAGGGCCGGCTCAGCCCCAAATGCGAGGCCGCTTGCCATTACAACCTGGGCCTAGCCTGCCGTCGGGTGGGGAAGGAGGCAGAGGCTACCCGCCAATTCAACGAGGCCATTGATGTTTTGCCCAGCTCGATCTACGCCCTACAGGCCCAGGCAGCCCTGGAGAAGAGGCAAAGGGCCGCTGGAGAGAAGGGCGACAACTGGCGTGCCCTTCGCTGACCGGCTTTGACCAGGAGGCTGCAGAGGCCTACTGAGAGGCTTTAATCAAGGAAGATTCGTCAGGTGACGAACCTTCTCTCGTTTGGCGGGAACCTTGAAGGCGTTCACAGCGTCTTACAATCGAAAGCTGGCGTAGGAGCTGTACCTGCGCCTGCTGGAAGACATCGCAGGCACAAATTGTCACGCCGAAAAATCCCTGCAGATGTCGGACTAAGCTGTATGGAGGTGAAAATGCGCAAACTGATGTTATGCTTACTGCTGATGGCCCTTCTTTCAGCCTGCGCCCCTCCTCCGCAGCCGACGGTGAGCGCCTACATGGCCCTTTTCCCCGCCCACATGTACGCCAGGGAAAAGCAAGCGGTCAGCCTCTCCCTCTGGGCAGGCAACCGCCCGGCCCCGGGCTGGGTGGAGGTCAGCCTGTGGGAGGGGCACTCCCGCGTCGTGCGCGAAAAGCGGCTCATCCGCGGCAAGGGCACGGTCGAGTTCCAGGTGCCCTCCCGGCCCGGCGAATACCGCTTGATGGTGGCCGGCCCCGGCTTCGAGGACCAGGCCACAGTAGAGGTCACCAGCGGCTTCCTCATCTTCCTGGAGACCGACAAGCCCATCTACAAACCCGGCCAAACCATCGAGGTGAGGGTAGTCACCCTGGATTCGGAGCTTCGCCCGCTGCCGACCGCGGTCACCCTAGAGGTTCTGGACGCCAAGGGCATCAAAGTGGCCAGGGAGGTCGTGGAGAGCGACGAGTACGGCATGGCCACCTTCTCCCTCCCCCTCTCGGCCGAGCCAAACCTGGGCGCCTGGAAGATCACCGCTTCGGCCGAGGAGAACTCCGCGCAATTGGACGTCAGGGTGGAGAAGTATGTCCTCCCCAAATATGAGGTCAAGGTGGAGCTGCCCCGCGAGTGGTTCCGCCCCGAAGAGCCCATCGCAGGGACGGTGGCCGCCGAGTACAGCTTCGGCAAGAGGGTCGTGGGGGAGCTGATGGTGAGCGCCCTGCGCTACGTGGGCGAGTGGGAGAGGTTCGCCACCTTCTCCACGGAGATCGATGGCGAAGCCTCCTTCGAGATCCCTCCCGTGGGCTATGTGGCCGGCGTCCCCGCAGCACGCGGCATGGGGAACGTCCAGCTCGAGGTGACCGTGCGGGAGAAAGGCACGGGCTATGAGGAGAAAACAACCCGGCTTCTCACCATAGCCCAGAGCGAGCTCTCGCTCCAGCTCATCCCCGAGAGCTCTTCCTTCAAGCCGGGCCTCCCCTTCAACTTCCTCTTGGTGACCGAAACGCCGGATAACCAGCCGACGGATGCTGAGGTAGAACTCTCCATCTCTTACCTGGATGAGGACTTCCAGCAGTTCGGTCAGGAGACGGAGACAATCTCGACAGAGAACGGGAAGGCCCTGGTCAAGATTACCCCTCCTAGCGGCGCCATCGCCATGGAGGCCCACGCCCAAGCTGGCGATGCCTACGCCTGGAAGATGGTCCAAGCGGGCTACTCCCCCTCCGGGAACTTCATCCACGTGGAGCAAGTCAGCACAGGCCCCCTCAGGGTGGGGGAGAGCGCCCAGTTCAAGGTCCACTCCACCAAAGAAGCCACCAATTTCTACTACGAGGTCCTATCCCGCGGCCGGGTGGTCTTCACCGAATTCACTCCCTCCGACACCATCTCCTTCCCGCTCACCCCGCTCATGGCCCCCTCCTCCAGGCTTCTCGTCTACCAGATACTGCCCACGAGCGAGGTGGCAGCCGACTATATCCCCTTCCAGGTGGAAGGGGACTACCCCCACCACGTCTCGGCCTCCTTCAGCCGGGATGAGGTGGCCCCCGCTGAGGAACTGGAAATCCAAATCCAGGCCGAGGGCCAGTCCAGGGTGGGGCTGGCGGCGGTGGACCGCTCGGTCTACATCCTGGCGGAGAACAGGCTCAACCTGGCGCAGGTATTCGAGGAGCTGGAGAGGCTCTACCTGGAGCCCCAGGTTGAGCTTCACGAGGCGCACCTCCTCCCGAAGGTCCTCACCCCAGGGGCGGCGGAGACCTTCCAGGAGGCCGGCGTGGTGGTCCTTACCAACAGGCGGCTCCCCAAGGGGAAGGGGTATGAGCAGCCCGGGCCTCCCCTCTGGCAGCAGTTCTTCGATGCCGTCATGCCGATGGTGGGGATAAGGAAAGGAATGGAGGAGATAGCGCCCGAGGGGGAAATCGGCGCCTTAGTGCCAGGTGCTCCTCCGATGCCGGCTGCGGCGCTCGCCGAGGTGAAGAGGGTGAGGCAGTTCTTCCCCGAGACCTGGATATGGACCTCCCTCACCACCAGGCCTGATGGCAGGGGCTCCCTGGCCGTGGTGGCCCCGGACACCATCACCACTTGGCATCTGCGTGCCGTGGCCATCTCGAAGGAGAAGGGACTGGGCTTGGCAGAGGACCAGCTCAGGGTCTTCCAGCCCTTCTTTCTAAGCATTGACCTCCCCTACTCCTGCGTGCGAGGGGAGGAGTTCCCTGTTAGGGTGGCCCTCTACAACTACCTGGAGGAGCCCCAGGATATCCTGGTGGAGATCGAAGAGGCCGGCTGGTTTGAACTCCTCGATGAGCCCGCGTGTACGGTCAGTGTTGCCGGAGGAGACATAGGTGGCTGCGCCTTCAACATCCGCCCCGCGGCCCTGGGCACCCAGAAGGTCAGGGTCACTGCCAGAAGCCGCCAGGCGGCTGATGCGGTCATCAAGGACCTCATCGTCGAGCCCGAAGGCCTCCCCAGGGAGGAGGTGGAGAACCTGGTGCTGTCCGCCCCGTCCTCCAGGCTGCTGTCCACCGCGGTGCCAGAGGGTATCGTGGAGGGATCAGCCCGCGCCTACCTGGCAGTGACCGCTAGCTACCTGGCTCAGACCATCGAGGGCCTGGAGGGGCTGCTGGCCATGCCCTTCGGCTGCGGCGAGCAGAACATGATCATGCTGGCCCCCGATGTCTTCATCACCAGATACCTCAAGGAGACCGGCCAGCTCAAGCCGGAGGCCATGGCCAAAGCGGAGATGCTCATGACCACCGGCTATCAGCGCCAGCTCACCTTCAGGAGGAGCGATGGCAGCTTCTCCGCTTTCGGGGAAGAGGATCGCGAGGGGAGCCTGTGGCTGACCGCCTTCGTCCTCAAGACCTTCTCCCAGGCGAAGGACGTGATGTACATCGACCCGGATGTATTGAGCTCTGCCCAGAAGTGGACCGTCGAGCACCAGAGGGCGGACGGCTCCTTCGACCTCGTGGGTTTCGTGCACCACGAGGACATGATGGGAGGGCTTCGGGGGAAGACGGCCCTCACCGCCTACGTTGCCATCTCCCTCATGGAGGCGGGGGAGAAGGAGGCGTCACAGGCGGCGCTCCGTTACCTGGAGGGCGAGCTATCTGGAATCAACGACCCCTACACCATGGCACTCGTTGCCTATGCCCTGGAGCTGGGCGGGAGTCCCAAGAGGGACGAAGCCTATGACCGGCTGATGGCCATGGCCCTCGACGAAGAGGGCCTCCACTGGGGCGACATGGCCGGCGAGGGGACGAGGAGTGTGGCGGTCGAGGCCACCGCCTACGCCCTCCTGGCTCTCTTGGAGCACGGCGATCACCTCAACGCCTCGAGGGCCGCCCGCTGGCTGGTCGCCCAGAGGAACGCCTTCGGAGGGTTCGGTTCCACCCAGGATACGGTGGTGGGCCTCCAGGCCCTCACCGCCATGGCAGCGGGGGCCCGGGCCGATGTGGACCTCACTGTGTTAATAGAGCTGAGGGGGAGCATGCAAGAACTCCGCATCACCCCTGAAAACTACGATGTCCTCCAGATGGTGGAGCTCCCCATCGAAGAAGAGGTGACGATCACCGTCGAGGGCAAGGGGGAAGCCATAGCCCAGCGGGTCCTGCGCTATAACATCGCCGCGGCGGAGGAAGAGGGCGAGTTCTTCCACATCAACGTCGACTACGACACCCACCAGGTGGAGGTCAACGACCGCATTGGAATCAGGGTCTCCCTTCAGTTCGACCCGCCTATCCCCATCGAGGCCGGGATGGTCGTCCTGGACATCGCTGTGCCCACCGGCTTTGTGCCCGTGGAGGAAACCCTCCAGGAGGTCGTGGAGGCCGAGGCCCGCATCAAGCGATACGACATCGCCGCCCGCAAGGTCGTCTTCTATATCGAGGACATGGCCCCGGGGGATGAGGTCGAGTTTGAATTCCAGGCCCTGGCGTGCTACCCGGTGAAGGCAAAGGGGGTGACTTCCCAAGCTTATGCTTACTATAAGCCGGAATGGAAAGGGGAGACGCTCAGCCGGGAAATCGTGGTGGTCGAATAGACCTTCCCTTCATAAGCGGAACAGGGGGGCTGCCATTTGGCAGCTCCCCTGTTCATCTTTCGCCTTTGTATTTAGCCCAGTCCTTAACTTCTTGCCATCCTGGAGGTAATGTGATATAATATGAAAAGTGCGATTTGCGATGACGAAGGATGTGCAGCGACTCATAAGCTAGATGAGGAGGGTCAGATGAAGTATAGGATCGAACAATTGAGGAACGTCGTCCTCATGTCCCATAACAGCGCGGGCAAGACCTCCCTCACCGAGGCCATGCTCTACAACACGGGCGCCATCCCCCGGCTGGGCAGGGTGGATGAGGGCACTACGGTTTCCGATTACGACCCAGAGGAGATAAAACGCAAGATTTCGATCAACTGTTCCGTCGTCCCCTGCGAGTGGGAGGGCCATAAGATCAACGTACTTGATACGCCGGGCTACACCGACTTTGTGGGCGAGGTCAAAGGTGCCATCCGGGTGGCCAACGGGGCGCTCATCGTCATCTGCGCCGCCTCCGGGGTGGAGGTGGGCACGGAGCTGGTCTGGGGGTACGCCGGTGAGAATAAACTGCCCCGATTAGCTTTCATCAATAAAATGGACAGGGAGAATGCCGACTTTCGACGGACCCTGGCTCAGATGGAGGAGAGGTTCGAGGCCACCCTCGTCCCCCTCCAACTCCCCATCGGCTCCCAGGATGAATTCCGAGGGGTGGTGGACCTAGTGGAGATGAGGACCTACCTTGGAGAAAAGGGCGAGGAAGGTGAGGTCCCAAGCGATTTGCGGGATGAGGCCGAGGGCTATCACCAGCGTCTGGTCGAGGCGGCAGCGGAGAACAGCGACGAGTTGATCATGAAATACCTCGATGGGGAGGAGCTAACCGGTGACGAGATCCGAAACGGCCTCAAACTGGGGGTGATGGCGGGCAATATCGTGCCCGTCCTATGCGGCTCAGCCCTGAGGAACACGGGCATCCAGCCTCTTTTGAGGGCCATCATCGAGTATTTGCCTTCCCCAGGCGAGGTGGCAAAGGTGGTGGGCATCAACCCGGCCACGGGCGAGGAGGAGACCTTGGAAGCCAGCGAGCTGGCTCCTCTCTCGGTTTTGGCCTTCAAGACCATGGCCGACCCTTACGTGGGCAAATTGACCTACTTGCGGATCTACTCCGGGGCGATGGAGTCCGACTCGCGGGCCTTCAACCCCAGGACCGGCGAAGAGGAGAGGATCGGACAGCCCTATTTCCTGCGGGGCAAGGAACAGCAACCGGTGGATAGGATAGGGGCGGGAGACATCGGGGCAGTGGCGAAGCTCTCAGGGACAGGCACAGGCGATACCCTCTGCGACAAGGGGCATCCCATCGTCTTGCCATCCATCACCTTCCCCAAGCCGCTATTCTCCGCGGCTGTTCATCCCAAGACCAAAGCCGATATGGACAAGCTGGGGAGCGCTCTGACACGGTTAGTGGAGGAGGATCCAACCCTGGGGGTGCGCCGCGAGGCAAATACGGGGGAGACCATCCTCTCGGGGATGGGCGAGTCCCACATCGCCATCGCCGCCCAACGGTTGCGGCAGAAGTTTGGGGTCGAGATCACCACCACCATTCCCAAGGTCCCTTACCAGGAGACCATCACCAAGGTGGCTACGGCCCAATACCGACATAAGAAGCAGACGGGTGGGGCAGGCCAATTCGCTGAGGTCCATTTGCGGGTGGAGCCTCTGGAGCGCGGCCAGGGGTTCGACTATGTAAACGAAGTCAAATATGGCCATATCTCTGACTCCTTCATACCATCCATCGAAAAGGGCATCAAGGAGGCGCTCAAACAGGGGGTCCTAGCCGGCTACCCGGTGATGGACGTCAGAGCGGTGCCCTATGACGGCAAGGAACACCCTGTCGACTCCAAGGACATCGCCTTCTACATCGCTGGACGGGAGGCCTTCAAAGTAGCGATAAAAAATGCTGACCCGGTGCTGCTGGAGCCCATCATGGACCTGACCGTCACCGTCCCCGAGGAGTTCATGGGCGACATACTGGGGGACCTTAATACCAAACGGGCTCGGGTGATGGGGATGGATCACCAAAGAGGCATGGCCGTCATCACAGCCCAAGCACCCCTGGCGGAGATACAACGCTACGCCACCGACCTGCGCTCGATCACCCAGGGGCGGGGGGTTTTCACCATGGAGTTTTCCCACTACGAGGAGGTGCCTAGCCACATCGCCCAAGGGATAATCGAGAAGGCGAGGCGGGAGGCGAAGTAGGGATGACCCAGGCATCTTATGCCTCTTTAAGGAAATGCCAACAAAGCCCAGCCAAAACCACACTTTTATCATCCCCCTGAGAGAAGAACGATGAAGATCTCCCCGGATTGTGTGGTCTGCACGGCGCGCCAAACGATGCGCGCCATCGCCCTGAGTTCCCGTAATGACGAGTGGCTTAGATATGCACCACTGGCTCTGCGCCAATTGGCCGATTGCCTGCGCCTCGACATCTCCCCTGCCTATCTAGGGGCCCTGATGCACCGCTATGTGCAGCAGATCACCGGCATCATTGACCCCTATCGAGAACTGAAGCGGAGGAGCAACATCGCCGCCCGCGAGTTGCTAGAACAGCTTTGCCTAGATGAGATCAGTTTCTATCAAGCGGTCACCCTGGCTGTGGTGGGCAATGCCATTGATTTCGGCGTCAGCCACAAGCTGGAGGTGATGCTGGAGGGATTGCTGGAGCAGGGATTGGCCATTGATGATGTGGCCAAACTGGAAACAGCCCTAGACGAGACGGAGGAGGCGCTCTATCTCCTGGACAATGCGGGCGAGGCCCTCTTCGACGAGGTGTTGATCAAAGCGATAAGGGAACGAGGGGTGAGGGTGGTCGCCGTGGCCAAGAGCGAGCCTGTCCTGAACGACATCACCGTGGATGAGTTCACCG
>Ga0315314_1002773_pt1 | contig 14231 bp, 12 predicted proteins | sample TDP9_MG_FD_203631 | JGI IMG/M metagenome (GOLD analysis project Ga0315314, IMG submission 203631) | Freshwater sediment microbial communities from Lake Towuti, South Sulawesi, Indonesia - TDP9 | ecosystem: Environmental > Aquatic > Freshwater > Lake > Sediment | place: Indonesia: South Sulawesi...
CTGAAGCTTCCAGTGGGCTCGTATGCAGCGGCGTCGACTCTCCCAGTGTCGTCGCTTATACTGAAGATTACATGCCTGCCAGTCACCGTCTTCGGCCTTGCAGCTACTCTACCTTGAATAACGACCGGTCTAAATGGTCTCGCTTGGCTTACGGACTCTATTCTACGAAGATGAGAATCCGTCCCATGATTGGTTCGGAATATCACCCACCGCTCAACCTCTTCATCGACGGCGAGCATACTTTGAGCTTGCAAGAGAGCTTCTGGACTCTCTCCGCGAACTCCATAGAGAATCGGGTCAAGCCCATGCGGCGTCACCAGTACCCGTTTACTCTCGTAGTCATAATTGTTAAACGTTAGAGGGTTAGTTTCCGAATCCATCTGGATCACCGATCGCTCATCAACTCTACGCTTGCTGCCTCTGTTTTCCAGCGTTCTGTATGCAATAATCTCGTAAGTGTGATCGCCCTGTAAGGTCTCGCCGATCGCCGCCAAAGCACCTATTAGACCTCTTTCACCTCGAATCAAATTGAACTCGACATTGAATCTCGCTGCCAGGCGTTTCGCTTCAGCAACTGAAGCGATATCCTGTATAACCTTCTTCGAGAAGTCTGAAAGCTCAGCGGGTACATTCCCTTTTAAGAATGCTACAGCGGGATCGGTCTTATCGTATGTTAGATCAGAATTCTCTTTCACTACGCTCAAAGCGGCTTCCTTAACGGAATCCATGCTCCTTTCTTGGCAGAGAAGACGCAGACATACAGCGGCGTTCCCACGAGTTTTCCAAGGGATGTTTGGGTTCAACCTTACAATATTTGGGTAGTCAGTAAACCTGCACCCCAAATCTTCAAGTCTTCTGACTAGAAGCGCGGCTACATATGTAGTACAGCCCATTCTAGGAGAGTCTGTATCATCTATGCCTATGTGAAAGGCTACATCCATCCTCTACACCTGGAGACGATCCGTAGCGCCCTGGCTAGTTTGGGAAGACACTTTATCGAGGGCGCCTTTGTCGAATCTCTCTCTGACTAGGTTGAAAATAAAGTGTAGGCTTTCGTTAGAAAGAGGTGTGGAAGGTTAGGTTGGTATAGGAACTGTGGAGGAGCCGTTCGGGAGTATCAGTACGTCCGTTAACAGCTCGGGTTTCAAACTTTTGAGAGCATCATCGAGTTCTTCGTAGAAAGTAACTCCAACACTGTTCCAGAACGCTTTCAGGTCTGAAGGAGCTTCAGGTGATACGACCAGATAGTCCCTCAGCGGCTCATCGATTGCAAGTCTATTGATTTTCTCAAGCGTCTCATTGAAGTCGTCCGCTGCCGCTCGTTCTTTCAGTTTCTTAAGCACCTCCTGCGGCTCCATGTTTGAGAATGTTCTCATCTCCTTCTCGAACGTTTTGCTTCCGATCCCATTCTTCATCGATGCGACAAGAATAGTCACAGGTTTCGGATGATTGTTCAGCTTCACTATATTGGTTGCGTGCGAGCATGCTTTGAGAGCTTGATAGAAGTTCTGGCCCAGAGGCATCTCAGCGACAGCGATCACTAATGGTGCTGGTTGCGCCTTTATAGCGTAGACGCTCCGGCTGTAGTCTGCGAGAGTTTGATGGGCCACCTTGGGTTCCCCATAGCCTATCAGTACTGGAACATCGTCTTTGTTCGGAACGAAGTCTATGATTCTATGTTCTATGCCCCTTTCTTTCTTGAGCAGCGAAGGCACTTCATTCATATCTTCTCTAACAGGATTCCCCTTGATAATCAATTCCTTGGAATCCATCTTCCCAACTGAAAGTGAATGATTCTTAGATACCGTTTTGAGGCTTGCGCATCCTGGAACAAGAGCTTTCGCCCCTCCTTCCCATCCGGCGAAGTAGTGAGGTCGAACGCACAGTGAAGAGAGGATGAAGTCGCATTCCAAAATTTCCTTGTAAAGTTCGACTTCTGTCCCTCTCGAGGTCACTCCGACAAATTCGTATTTGCTCAACGGATTCTGTGTTGAAGAATTCGTTATCTTATACCAGAACTTGGTCAGAAGCTCTCGACCAGCAACCTTTTCAACAAAGTCTATCTCGGGGACAACATGTGTTCCAGAAGCAATAACGATCTTAATGTCATCGGTCTTCGTCTCCATTTTCCTAACCAGTAACGGTAGATAGGGTGTATGGATCCTGGTGTTGTCTGAGACTATTATCGCTGCGCTCTCGATCTTCTCGTCGTCCAGCTTCTTTGAGTTCATCGGGTTATTGAAAGCCTCTTCCACTAGCTTTTCGATAGGTTTTGTAGCGGGAACTTCTTTAGGAAAAACCCAGCGGATATTCTTAGGTGGCAAGATTTTAGAGTGAACGAATTTATCTTTGTCGTACGGTATTGATACTGTTTCTTTCTTCATACGCATAAACCTGCATGATGCGATATTCTGACTTTTATTTAAAGATACTCATTTGATTTAGCGACTACGATTTTGAGAAATCTCAGGCATTGTTATCTCATTTCTTTGAAAAAGAAAGGAGGAGAGTTACGCTCCTTCCACTACAATCATCGTGAGCGTCGATCTGACCTTATCGAGCCTGCGTATCTTCCAGGTTACAACTTCCTTAAGTTTGTCCATAGTCTCCGCTTCAACTTTCGCAACTATATCGTACACTCCGTATACGACGTAGCATTCCTTCACGTTCGCCAGCTTCTTCAGTTCCTTTAAGACTTCATCCTCAGATCCTATCTCAGCGTTTATCAACACGAATGACAGAGGCATTTTCAAGCGACCTCCAGATGACCAAGTTTGGTCTCAAGAATGTTAAAAAGGTTACCCCGATAGCTCTGCGTATCTCTTAGAGAAACTCTGACAATGCTTAGTCGAAACAACCGTGATCCCTAAGAGGGAGACGAGAATCACTTGCAGCAAGAAATCTGGGATAGGTGTTAGATACGGTTACTGAACCAAAAGCCTCACTATACCCGGGTGCCAAGGCTCTAACCGCAATCGAGTAGGTCGATGTCTACGCAGTAATAGCGTATGAAAGTGAGGCAATCTCGACCATTCGTTGGAGTACGAGCCTTAACTGGACTAGGGAGAAGCGCGTTCCGGCTTAACTCAAGATAATATTAACTTCTGTCTCCGACGACCTTGTGACTATAATTGCGTACGACTCGTTCACTATACCAAGGGACAGTAAATATACATCCCTCTACTTCCGCCTATGATAACTCTTGACGAGATATTTCAGCCACCACTGAATTCAACGAAGAGATGAAGAAGAAAGTTCTAAGTAAACTCAAAGGCATCTTGGCTGACCTCTCAGACGGTTGCTCACCGAGCCTTATTCTGGCGTTCGCATCCGTGCCAACTCAAACAGAAACGGCGAAGATTTAAAAGTTAGAGTACTCTAAGAAAACTTCGGATGCCTATGAAGGAGAATGTTTTGGTAAAGATTATCTCGGCGCTGGAAGAGAGGCCTGAGCCGATCGGGGAGTTAGCGAAGAAGGTTGGGGTCGGCTGGAAGACCTGTGAACGCTATCTGGAGAGCTTGAAGAAGGCCGGTATAGTGGCTGAAGTTCGCACACCAAAGGAAAGGCTTTTCCTCATTCGGCAGCGTTCTGGACCAAGGTTGTTGGTTGTGCCGCGGGCGAAAGTAGGGTTGACCTTCAAGTTTCTGGATGAGGCTGGGCCGAGGCCTAGCGATGTGGAGGACCTAACTTGAAATGCGCCCTGACCCTTAGTGAGTCACACCGTTATTCAAGGACGAGGGCTGTTGAACCATATCCGGTTCTCGAGTTGAAGATTCATAGACGGAAGTTCCAAGGCCCAATTCTGGTCGAGGCTCTATTGGACACGGGTTCGACGACGCGTTAATTCTGTCGAGAGCGTTGGGTAGTGTCTTGAGAGAGAGGGTTAGGGTGGCTGACGGTTACGCTGAGATTGATGTTGCAGGCATAGGGATTCCATGCGACATCTATCATCTCGACGCATCGTTGGCTGGCAGATGGTTTAGGATTAATAGTTACTTGCCTCATATGGGCGATCTAGGAACAATAGTCGGTAGGAGGTTGATCAATAGATCTGTCCTATGCTTGCGAGGCCCCAGTTCTAAGCTATATATAGCCGATAGAAGCCACTTCACCGCTTTGAGGTCCGCAAGCTAATAGATGGACTGTTCCAACCCTGAAGGTGTCGGTTTCTCGCTCAATTTCTGCCCAAATCTTCTAGTTGTTTTCAACTTCGCCGGTTCAAGATCATGGGGTGGATCGTTCCTCCTCCAAAGAAGTCGGTTAAGACCAGAGAAGAGTTCGAAGCAGAGAGAATAGAGAAGGTCAAATGGCTGATTGAGGAGAAGCTTCTGAGATCTGAACGAATAGCGAAAGCCATGATCAAGGTGCCACGAGAAGAGTTCATCCCAGAAGACTATAGAGATTATGCGTACTTCGAGGTTCCCCTACCCATTCCAGGCGAGGAGGCCACGATCTCTTGTCCACATAGCTACCCTCTCTTCTATGAAGCGTTGGAGCTCAGAGAGAATGACAGGTTTCTCGAGGTTGGAACTGGATCCGGGTACGGTGCGGCTCTAGCTAGAGAGATAGTGGGCGAGAAAGGAAGAGTGGTTAGCATCGAGATCGACGAGCGAACATATGAATTCGCTACGGATAATCTGAAGAGAAACCGGTATTGTGATGTGCTTGTAATTTTAGCCGATGGATCTCTAGGATATCCGCTGGAGGCTCCTTACGACAAGATCTGTATAGCAGCAGCTTGCCCAAGAATTCCAGAGCCATTAGTCAGCCAGATAGATTTTGGAGGAAAGCTTGTGGCTCCCGTAGGCTACCGGAACTTCCCGCAAGACCTGATTCTCTTGGAGAAAGAACCGAGTGGAAAACTGAGAGAAAGAGTCCTCGATAAGGTTCTGTACGTCCCTCTAAGAGGTAGATTCGGTTTCTAGCAAGAGAAGTTGGGCTTCGCAGCCTTCGAAGCATAAAGACCAAGAGAACGGCTATCGTCGCTGCCATTAATAGCAGGTTGGGATTGAACTCGGGAATAGGAGTCAACTCTACCGTTACAGAGCTCTTCGCTCTTCCATATCCATAAGCGGATGCAACGACGGTTATTGTATATCTTGAAGCTAAAGCGGATTCTGGAGGGGCCCATTTAACGCTTCGCCCAGACGTTGAGTTTAATGTTCCTCCGTTGCAACTCCAGAAGTAATCCACGATAAGATTGTTCATACCCTTCACCGTAACGTGAGCTGTAATTACATAAGCGCTTTCAGCTTCACCACCGCCCAGCTGATCTATGACGACCATGATCGAGACAGGATAGAAGGGCTCACCTGATTGAGTCAAGACGATGTTCCCCATGTCGCTTAGAGAAGAACCGTAGACAATGACCTGCTGCGAGTATTCCAAGTAGCCTGGTGACATGAAAGTTATCGTGTATGTTCCTTCGGGCAGATGAAGAGTGAAGGCTCCATCCTGTGAGACGACCAATTCAGAGTTGGAGCTGACTGTTCCCCATGAAAGCCTTACTGGTGAGCCGGTATAGTTCTTTCCCATCAAGACGCCGAAGACTTTCCCCAGCTTGTGAACGTCGAAGAGAACCTCGATAACGAAATCTATAGACGGTAGGTTAACAGCGACAGTTACCCTTTGAGTATACCTTCTCGTATAGCCGAAGTCGAGAACGCGTACTGTGTAGCTTCCGGCGTCCAATCCATAGTCCTTCAAGCGATAGCCTTCCGGAGTCACGTAGAAGAAGTGCCTGAGACCTCCCGTGTAGCCGTAGATTTCGAATGCGAACCATACTGACCCTGCTGGAACAGCCAGTATTTGAGCCCCCCTCAAAGCCGCCGCGGCGTCAGGAACCTCCATCCTAATGAAGACGTTCTCCGGTAGGTTTGACGCGTAATAGTTGTCTTCCTTAAAAGACACTTTGCCCTTTATGCTGGCGCTCTTCAGCAAATTCACATGGGCTAAGCCCAGCTTTCCAGCTTCAACCCATACAAGCGATTGCCTCTTATGGAGATATCCGTAGAGGTAGGCTTTCACCTTGTAATCGCCCTCCGCGAGGGCTGTTGGAAGCCAGCCGTAGAGGATTATCTTGTCCGTAGGCCAGTTGGTTCCAGTGTAGGCTATCTCGGCTGTTGTGGAGGTGACACCAGGATCGCCGAGGTTCAGCTGCTTCTCTGAGTAACCTATCTCGACCTCTGTGGAAGCGTTACAGTAGTAGAGCCTCAGGAAGTAGCCGAAGAACCGCCATGGGATAGCGTCAAGGGTTCCTGTACTAGGGTTCAGGGTCATTGAGGCGACTGTAGTCTTAATAGCGCCTCCTCTAAGAAGCGAGACGCTTACAGTCATGCTTGCTCCTTTCGCTAGAGTCACGAATTCGATCTGTTCTTGGAAGTATCCTCTCACCCATACCTTCACATAGTATGAGCCTTCATCTAGGCCGTAGTCTTTCTCACGCCATACACCTGAATAGCTTTTATAGTAGAACTCGCTGAAACCGAGGACGTAGAACCTTAGAGTTAAGGAGTCCGCATAGGTAACCGTTCCGTCTGGAGCTGTCCTGTCAAGAACCGTGACGCCCTTTAAGGCTCCTGTTGAGTCGAAAAGCTCAGCCAATACATTCCCTCCGTAAAGAGTCCCTGAAGTCGATCCCAAGACCAAACTTTCGCTTTCCCTAGGGGACTCTGGAAAGATAATGGTCCCAGAGACCAAGCCGCCGACAACCATTGTGATGTTTGCAGTCACAACCATCCCAGGTGAGTATAGAGGGGGAGCAGAAACCTTCGCTCCTTGCGTGTAACCGAACACCCAAGCTTTGAGCGTGTACTCTCCAGGGCCGAACCCTGAATACTGGGTTCCAAGCGAGGGATAGCCGACATACTTCATCTCGCTCCTAGTGATAAGCCTGAAGGGGTCTGTTGGTCGATTCCTAGAGACGCCGAAGTAAGTGGCGACGAGGATGCCGTTCGGATCGTAAGCCTCAACCGCGTAGTTCAGGATTGTGAAACCTAGAGAGTTCAGCCAAGGGTTGTCAAGCGAGTTTATTATGTTGCCCAGAGGAGTCGTGTAGGTCAAGGTTCCATCGATGATGCATCCTCGATCCAGAGTTATATTCACCCCATACATTCGCTGCCCTTTGGTCAAGGTTATCTCTCTACTGTATGTCGTCAAGGTGTAGGCGTAGCCTGAATCTGGGAAGTATCCAGCAGAAGCCTCAAGCATATACGTTCCAGGAGCCCAAAGGCCTGTGAGATTGTAGAAGCCTGTTGAAGGATTTACGAAGGCTCTCGCTCTAGCTCCAGTGTTCACTTCAGTCGCATAAACGATTCCGTTCGCCTTGATGGGCATTCCTGCTCTGTATGCGTAATACGTGATGGATGGATCGATTATGTAGCCTGATATGCTTGAAGGATCCTCCCTCATACTCACCGGTACAGAGAGATACTCGTCTGGAGTGTCTAGGAATACGGGCAAGCCGTCTGGGCCGAGGCCTGCGGCCACATAGATCGTGAAGTTGTAGATTCCTGCGAATGTTGGGGCTTGGAGATCTTTGAGGAAGATGTATTGGGGTAGGCTGAAGGAGGATGAAGGGTCCGGTTTGTGAACCTCTATCCTGTAGGGCGCCTCCGGATCGTATGGTGAGTAATCAGATTCATCAAGCAAGAGATAGTAGAAGTAGTCGTTCGTGATCGTTGATGATATGAATGACGTATCATTCTCCACGCGACTGAATGTGAAGTCTCTAGGCATCCTTACTCTAACAGCAATCCCTGCCTTGTTGACGGTTATAGTGACATCTCCTGTTGTTCCAAAGAATACTCCCCACTCCTTGGAAGGCGTGATCGAGGCTAACGGTTGACCTTCAGCTTCAGGCATGTATGCGAGGCTGAAGATCGAGGCCAGAAGCAGCATCATGGTGAGCGTAGGGGCGATCCGCTCAAGGTTGATGACCTTCCGTCCCCACGCTTCACCCCGCAAAACGGTGCCTCCCTTAAAACTACACGAAAAAGTTGAATACTATAAAACTTATCACTGTCAGGAATGTCGCATGCTTAAGCCCATTCTTCAAGAAGCCTGTGCTCATCTTCCCCCCTGCAAGCCCCCCAAAGAAGGCTTCGACCACAGCCATGTAGAGGAAAATCTGGATGTAGACCTCTATAGGCGTAGGGTTGACCACGAAGCCAGCTGTGCCAGGCTTGGATAGCATTCCGAAGAAAGAGGTGACTAGGATGTAGACTGTTATCAAGAAGACAAAGAAGGAGATGTAGATTATCCCTATGTAAGGGCGCATCTGGGACTTTCTACTCTGATCCAAGTTCTGGATCTCTTGGATGTGGCGGTTCACCGTTTCAATGCTCGCTTGGATATCTCCACCCGTCCGGCTTGCTTCCAAGATAAGCATACCGGCCCGCCGTGCCAGAAGTGTGTCACATCTATCAGCGAAAGACTGCAACGCCTTATCCAAAGGCACCTTCCATGTGAGCTGGGTCGTCATCTTCCTCAACTCGTCCGTTAATGGACCATAGTCTTGCTCAGATGAAACCTCTATTGCCCGTGTTAGAGTCATACCGGTACGCCCTGCTTCTGCTATATCTCGCATAAGGTTGGGCAGATGCTTGTCTATGGCATCCTTCCTCCTACCTTCGAAATAGTACACTATGGACGGCCCCAAAAGGGAGGCCACCAACCCTAGAATAATGAATTCATCCCAAGTGAAGATCGCGAGGCTCGGATAGACGAATAATCGATCGATATGGACAGCGACCTCACCGGATGAGAATGATTCAGGATAATCCTCCGCTATCAGCACGATCTCCTCAATGGTGTTGTTCGTGTACTTCCTCAGGTTAATAGTCTCCGTCACTGTGGTGGGTGTGTTACCGCCTGAAAGCACTTGCATGTAGCTGCCGGAGGAGTCCTTAACGGACAGCCCTAGAAGAGCATTTGAAGCGGTGCGGTACTCTATACCTAGGTAAGGATACTTCTTCGGGTCGATCGATGCTGAACGTTTGAAGCTTGCGTATTCGCGTCCCGTATCGTTGGCTATTATGGAGAGATCTGCTCCACCGACGGGGATGTAGGTGTAGTTGCCGTAGGTGATCGTCGTGTAGTTTCCAACGGTCTGCGTCGTGTAGTTGCCATATATCTTTACTGTTGAGTTACTTGCCTTAAAGACTGTCGAGTCTCCGCTACTGTTGGTGGAGTAGTTTCCATAGATCGTTATGGAGTTGCTCTCGTAAGTTGTCACGACGCTCCTCGCCATCTTGTAGTCGCCTATCCCGGTTCCTCCGGCGACGTTGAACTGCCATTTCGAAGTGTCTGTGAAGTCGTCGATCAAGACCGGCGTAGACCGATTGATGATCTCGAAAGGCCTAGAGGGGAATGTGTAGAGTATGCCTAAAGCCACGATGAGGAGACCTATGGTGATCGAGAGAGCCCACGTAATCTTGATGATCCTCTTCGTGATCGTCAACCACGCTCACCATCATGCCTTTGGTTGGATGGCATCGAGAAGAAAGAGGAAGAGGATTCCGCAGATCGGGATCATGCCGAAGGCTATGAAGTACATCAATTGAAAGACATCTATCCCTCCGATGGTGCTTCCTACAGCAGCCATTATCGAGAACATCAAGACGAGCATAAGTGGAAAAGCGATCAGCATTATGACGTAGCTCTCAGCCAACATCCCAAGAGTGTCTAGGAAGCCCTGAAGCCTTAGGCTCTTCTCGTTCATAAGCTGCCTAGTCGTGTTCAGGAAGAACTCCTTCAAGTCCCCGCCTGTCCTTACGGTAGCTGCGAACCCTCTCAGTAGATTCGAGTAGGATGTTGAAGGGGACCTACCTATCTCAGAGTCTAGAGCGGTGAGAGTGTCATAGCCGAAGAGGTCGATCTTCCCGACGATAGACTTAGCCTCATCCGACAGAAGGAATATGGGATCTTTAGTGGCTGTGGAGCGAAGTATCCTCTCAGGAGGTACGCCGGCGCAAGCGAGAACTGTCATGAAGCTTGCTGTATGTGGGAGGAAATGCTCCATCCTCTCTTTCCTAACGTTCGTCTTGTAAGAAGGATAGAGGTATAATACTAGAAATGCGAGGGCTGCAGCGGCAAGCGATGCGACGAAGGACAGTACTATCGAAGATGAATAGGACGAGAGCAGCCCAGTGAAGACGAGCTTGTAAAGTATCGTAGCTCGAAGGGGATAGTAGATGAGGGTGAACGTAGTCGATAACAAAGTGAAGGTTATGACCAGAGAGAGGATGGAGGCGAAGCACATCAGGCTAACATAAGCTCTGAACCCGATCTTCGAGCCTGCCTTCTCCAGAGCTGCTCTCAGCCCCTTCAAGAGAGGATATAGCCTCTCAACCCGTCTTCCAAGTAGGCCGTAAGAGATGTAGGAGAGTCTACGCGCAGCCCTTACCCGTTCAGCGCCTTCAGCCTTCATCAGGTTCCCGCCTTGATCTTCTCGAGGAGCTGGGTTGGATTGAGGTAGTAGGACCTGATGACCTCCACGACATCCTTGTAGTCGCGAATATCCTTCTTAATCATCCATTCTAGAACGAGCCTTCTATTGTTCAACTCGCGGGCTGCTTCCTCATAGCTTATCCCATGTCTCCTCATAATCTTCTCAAGGACGTAGCTCCGCCCATAGTAAGTGTATGAATCCGCCTTGGGGTCCCACTTGAAGATATCATTCGTCAAGATGTCTTTCGTGGCTGGATCTAGGCCGACGATCTCGCATACAGTGGCTATCCTTCTCACAGACTTCTCCCTAAGGCGAACCCGAAGCTGAACAGTTATCACATCGATCGTGGTTATCAGAGGCCTAGGGATATTCATAGGCTCGCTCTCAAGCCTATGGATAGAAGCTTCAACCGAATCGGCATGAAGTGTTGCTAATCCTCCGTGTCCGGTAGCGATAGCTTGCACCAGAGTGTAGGCCTCGTCGCCTCTAACCTCGCCTACGATTATGTACTCAGGCCTCTGCCTCATAGCGTTCTTCAAGAGATCAAATAGCGTAATCTCAGCGATCTTGCCGCTTACGCCGAATCCTGTTCTAACCACTGAAGGAAGCCAATTCTCATGGGGCAGCTGGAGTTCAGCTGTATCTTCTATACTCACTATCTTGGCCGTTGGCTTGATGAACATGGATAGCATGTTCACCGTCGTTGTCTTGCCACAGGCTGTGCCGCCGACCACTAGCATCGAGGCTTGCTTCTCGATGATATACCAGAACCATGCAGCTATCTCCGGCGATAGTGTGTTGAACATCATCAGCTCTGTAATCGTGAGCGGACGCTCTCTGAACTTACGGATGGTGAAAGAAGAGCCTTTTCTAGTCACTTCCTTCTCGTAGGTGAGTTGGATACGAGATTGATCAGGTAGGCTTGCGTCCACTACAGGTTGAGCGATGGAAATGGCTCTACCGGTCATGTACGTGAGCTTGACGATGAACTTGTCAAGTTCCTCAGGCGTCTCGAAGACGACGTTCGTTGGGATCGACTCGTACTCTCTATGCCAAACATATAGTGGTAGGCTTGAGCTGTTACATGAGATATCCTCGATTCTAGGATCTCTCATCAAGGGATCAATCTTGTCGAAGTAGACGAAGTCACGGATTATGTAGTACGTTATCTTCTTGAGGCTTTCCTCACCGATCTTGATCTTGTAGTTCTTGATTATGCTCCCAACAAGCTTCCTCAAGTACTCCTCGATCGTCCTGTCTGAGCCCAGCCTCTTCACGTCTACATCAAGCTCATCGGTCATAAGCTCCCTAATCTCTTCAAGCCTTCTCTTCTCCTCGGTTGAGAGCGGCGCCTCCGTCACCATATACCTAAGCTGTCCAGACCCTTCCTTGACGATCGTTGCAAACGCGAGAGGCTCATTCAAGAAATATTGATCTACAACAGAAGCTCGTGTTAGGTCCGGAACGAGGCTTCTCGACTTTCTCTGCTCTGCCAGAATGCCGTTGTATAGAATGGTTAGGCCTTCGTTCCACTTTGATAGTAGGCTTTTGCTACCGGTCTTCTTTACATCTTCTTTAAGCTTCTTCTCAGCGTCCTTGCCAAACCTTCTTCCATAGTAGGACGCCAGCTCCAGAGTGATAAGCTTCAGCTCTTCCTTGCCATACTTCTCCTTGACTGGAACGACCTCGTTCAGCTTGATCTCTTCAGTCAAAATCAGCCATCTCTAGACCACATGGGTGAATGTCTCAGCGATAATTCCCCTGTCCGTTATCGAGAAAGGCAGGAAGAGCGGCTCCGATCTTGCCCTACGCATCTTCCAGAACCTGATCTTGCCTTCGAAATGCACTTCGCCAATCACAAGCTCAACGATCACGTCGGCAAGATGAGAGATAATCGCTACGTCCCGCTTATCATGCATCTCCGCATACATGGGCAGGAAGACGAGGCCGTTCGTCTTCATTATCTGAGCCGAGATTATCTCCAAGAGTTCCACGGTTGAGATTAAGCTCTGGGTTAAGAGAAGATCGGAGAGGGAATCGATGACTATCACTTCATCCTTCTCAATCCTAGAAAGTATCTCTGACCGAATTAAGACCGAAAGATCGAACTTCAACGTTTGTTCCTGTTGCATAAGGAGTGCATTGACCTTGGGCGTATAGGCGTCCACGAAGCCCCATGTGCCCTTCTCTTCTAGGGCTTGTATCCTCCAATCGTAGAGCTCCATCTCTTCCCTGATGTATTTGGGTTCCTTTATCATCGTCACATAGAAGACCTTACGGCCTAAAGCAGCCATATTGTAAGGAACCTGCTGAGAGAACATGCGGAGGCACGTCTCAGAGTTACTCAATAGAAGGACTAGGCTACCGGTCGGTAAGCCTCCTCCCAGCCTCTCGTCTAGGCCGCTTATGCCGGTCTTCACCCTAGCCTCCTTCAAGGTCTTGAGCTTAGGATTTAGCTCCAACCCCAACCTTCCTCATCGTCTTCTCCAATTCAGACTCACTCAAAACAGCTATCCCATTCTCGCCAATCTGGAAAGGCACAGTCCTTGAGGAGTGTTCTGTACCCCGCATCTTCAGAACCTCAATCTTCCTGACACGCCTATCATCTTCAAGCACATAGTACAAGCAGATGATGCCGTCGGAAACGAACTCAGAAACTCCACGACGGCTGATCTTCTTCTCAGGAGCCTCGATCACAAGGAAGGATGTGCAGTTGAACGACTTTAAGATAGAGATCAACTTCAATAATGATGCCCGAAAGTCTTCAGGGCTCTTGGTCTGCAACTCCATAGCATCTAGACAGTCGATCACGACACGCTTCGCGCCTATCCTCTGGATGGTCTTGTAAATCTCGAACAGAATGGAATCAAGGGTTACAGGCCTAGGAATGACGAACTTCTCCTTGCTACCCAATCCAACTCTAGCTGAAGTGGCATCTATCAGAGCGAGCTTCCCCGCCTCTTCTAGAGGCCTAAGCTCCCACTTCAACGCTGACATATCCCGGCGAAGCTGCTCAGGCGTCTCCTCAAAAGTGACGTACACACCATTCTCCTTGAATTGAGTGATACCGTTGTAGATGAACTGCATAGAGAAAATAGTTTTGCCAGACCCTGAGGAGCCTGAGACCAAGTAGACCCGATCCTTTATCAAGCCTCCCTCCACAAGCTCATCGAAACCCTGAATGCCAGAAGATATCCTATCCATATCGATCGTGCGAGTCAGAGTATCCTTTGACTCCCTTCCAGAAAGCTTCGATTCCATACTGTTCACCTTATCATCTATCATCAAACAAGAACTAAGTTACCCGGATTGCAACAAAAGGTATAGTCTGCCCGAAGATATATCCTTTATACCGATAGACAAGTCCGATGAAACACAAGTATTGATCAACGGTATTATCGAATTTAACAGAGTGATCATCTGGAGACAAGTTGTTGGCGCCAAACTTTACGATTACAGATGGTCCGCCAGTATACGGATCTGACAGATTTGGTTTAAGAACATAGGGCTTATTGACTTCATCGTAGGTGAAACCTAAATTGAATTTGGAATTGTCCGGATATGTCGCCGAAGAATCCAATATGAAGAACGTTGTTTTGCTTCCCGTGCCAGTTCTCGTATAGCTCATGAAAGTAAGGATGGATTCTTTCTTCAGATATACCTCCTCGGTCCCTACATTGATGAGAATTATATAGAAGAAAAGAGGGGTGTTTTTCGGCACGCTCCATCCTGACGCTGGCAGCTGCTGATCCAGTGAAGTGTAGTTGATTGCACGGTATT
>Ga0315314_1002774_pt1 | contig 14228 bp, 15 predicted proteins | sample TDP9_MG_FD_203631 | JGI IMG/M metagenome (GOLD analysis project Ga0315314, IMG submission 203631) | Freshwater sediment microbial communities from Lake Towuti, South Sulawesi, Indonesia - TDP9 | ecosystem: Environmental > Aquatic > Freshwater > Lake > Sediment | place: Indonesia: South Sulawesi...
TACTTCTTCACGAGCCTTGACCCACAGAGGGGGCACGCATCAAAACTCGTCCTGCATTCAACAACTTGCCGTTCCATAATCTAAAAGCGAATTACACCTATATAGGAGTTTCTATTGAACATATGGATTAGGAGTTGGATCAGCTCTCATAAGTAAAGGCACTCCAGAGGAAATAGAAAACTACATTAAAAATAAAATAAAGATACTTGCTCCCGGAGGCGGCGGCGTTTTGATAAGCGACCCTGTTCCAATAGACACCCCAGCCGGAAACTTCGAAACATTCATCAACTCGATGAAGAAATACGGAAAATACCCCATATCAATCAAATAAACCTCATTCCCATTTTTCCCAAAAATTAAGTTGCTCAAATCAGCAGAATCCGCTACTTTACAGAATTGTATAACCAAATAGTTAACCATCAAAAAGCTAATATCCAAGAAGTTTCGTAATGATAAACCAAGTATATTCCTTTTTAGGAGGTTGTGGTTTTTTTGGGTGGAAGCCGTGTTAAGCAAGCTCGAAGACTCCACACCAATAAATGAACTCAAGACTAAATGAAGAAAGCATATTTTAGAAAGAATAAGAGGGAAAAAAATGGCTAAACTTACCGGAGCTAATATTGATGCTGAAATAGATAGGCTGGCTGAGCAGTACAAAGAAATCCTCTCAAAGGAGCCCCATAGCATGGCCGAGCGGTTCGCGCAGGTCATGATGTTCAAAGAGCCCGATAGAATGCCGGTATTCATGCAGATACACGACCACGCAGCAAAGATAGCAGGTATAAAATTAAAGGAGATGTGTATCGATCCTAAGATGGCTTTGTATGCTGCGCTATACGCTGGGGTAAGGTATGAGCTTGATTTCGTATCTAATGCCGCTGATGCTTACAATTTTGAAGCCGAAGCCCTTGGAGCAAAAATGCTTTACCCCGAAGACAGTTTCCCTGTAATCCTCGAACCCCTAATTAAGGAGCCAAGCGACCTAGAAAAAGTGGAAATACCCGACCTGAGTGAAGCTGGAAGAGTACCTTACCTCATTAAGGGAAATAAACTCAAACAGGAGAAATTAGGAGAGGCTGGTGGACTACCATTCGCAGTGGGGTGCGCACCCTGGTCTCTAGCAGTCCAATTAAGAGGCTTTAATAACCTGATAAAAGACATTAGAAAAAACCCCCAGTTTGCCCACAGACTCCTCGATTTCAGCAACGACGTTATAGAAGAGTTCATTAAAACCCAGAAAAGAGAAATGGGATCAGAATCACTCTTCCCAGTACTAGCGGACGCATTCTCCTGTATACCACCAACAAGCCCCCAAATCGTATACGACTACGTAATACCGCACACGGCAGATCTCATAAAGAGACTGGGTATGGCCTGGTGGGCAGGAGGCTTCCCTATAGTGCAGATTCCGGGCTGGGAGCAAATCGTTGAGGACGTTATAATGAAGTCCGGAACATTTGTGGGCACAATTGGGATGCTGGAGTCAGACTGGATGCCTCCCGAAAAAATCAAGGAAATTTCTAACAGACTTCACAAACCATGGTTATTCGGAATAAGAGCGGGTCTCATAAGTGGGGGCACACCATCTGAGATAGAGAACTATGTTAAGAGAACAATAAAGATTCTGGGTCCCGGCGGCGGTTGCATGTTGTTAGGTGACCAGATTCCGAGGGACACTCCACCAGAGAACTTGCAAACATTCGTCAAATCCATAAAGAAGTATGGGAAATACCCCATATCAATCAAATAAACCTCATTCTTTTTTTTCCAAAAATTTTTTTAAATTTGTTTAACTCAGCGGAATCCCTTTCTAAAAATTATGTAACAGAATAATTAGCCGTCAAAAGATTAATATCAAAGAAGTTTCTTAATGATAAACCAAGTATATTAATTTTTAGGAGGTTGTGGTTTTTTGGTGGAAACTGCATTAAGCAAGCTTAAAGACGCTATTATAAATGGTGAGCCTGACGCCGCAAAAACTGAAACACAAAAACTTTTGAAAGACGGCGCAAAACCCGTCGATATAATAAAGGGCATGGGCAAAGCAATGGATGCGGTGGGGAAAAAATATGAGGCTAAGGAATACTTCGTCCCCGACCTCGTTATGTCCGCGGAAGCTATGAACGAGGGACTGAAGTTAATTTTGCCTAAGCTCCAGACGGTTGGTAAGGAGTTCGTGGGAAAAATTGTTATGGGGGTTTGTCAGGGAGATGTTCACGACATCGGAAAAAACATTGTAGTGGCAATGCTTCGGGGTGCCGGATTCTACGTGGTTGACTTGGGCATAGATGTTTCACCTCAAAAGTTCATCGAAGCCATAAAGAAGGAGAAACCCCAAATAGTCGGGGCCTCATCATACATATCAACAACGATAGATGAACTCCGGAAGCTCAACGAGGAGTTGAAGAAGGCAGGCGTCAGAAAAAATGTAAAATACCTGATAGGAGGAGCGTCGGTCTATCCCAAACATGTGCAGGATGTGGGTGCCGACGCATTCGCCAACGACGCCATAGAGGCGATCGATGTGGCAAAAAAACTAGTAGGAAAATAGAAGGGAGAAAAGATGGCTAAACTAACCGAAGCTAATATTGATGTCGAGATAGATAAGCTGGTTGAGCAGTTCACGGATATGGCTTCAAAGGAACCCCAATCTATGATGGAACGATTCACAAAGGTTATGATGTTTCAGGAGCCCGACAGACTACCGGTTTTTATGCAGATACACGACCATGCCGCGAGAGTAGCAGGGGTAACTGTTAGAGATATATGCACGAATGCTAAGAAAATGTTGTACGCTCAGCTATTTGCGGCAGTAAAGTACAAGTTCGACACCCCTGGATTTTTTGCTGATGCCTACAACTATGAGGCCGAAGCTCTAGGAGCAAAAATGCTATTTCCGGAAGATAGTTTTCCAGTTATTCTTGAACCCTTAGTTAAGGAGCCAAAGGACTTGGAAAAACTGGATATACCAGACTTCACTAAGGCGGGTCGTGGCCCTTATATTATTGAGGGTTCTAAATTATGCTTGGAAAAGTTAGGGAAGTACGGTTTTGCCTTCTTGGTGGCTTCTGCTCCTTGGTCTATGGCAGTGCAGATTAGAGGTTTTAATAACTTAGTTAGGGATACTAGGAAAAACCCGGAATTCGCTCATAAACTACTTGATTTCTGCAACGATGTCATTGAGGCATTTGTAAAAGCCCAGAAAGAAGCATTAGGAGGCGTGGTAGCCTTTCCAGCACTAGCAGATGCCTTCTCGTGCATCCCACCAACAAGCCCCCAACTCGTCTATGACTATGTAATTCCTCATACAGCAGAAATCATGAAGAGACTGGGGCCTATGATGTGGGCTGGAGGCTTCCCCATAATGGAGATTCCGGACTGGGAGCAAATCGTAGAAGATGTTGTGGTTAAAACTGGATCATTGGTAGGCATGGTGGTCATGCTGGAGTCCGACTGGCTGCCGCCAGAGAAGATAAAGGAAATTTCCAATAGGCTAAAGAAACCTTGGTTCTTCGGAGTAAGAGCAGGCATCATAAGCAAATGGACTCCAACGGAAATAGAGAAACACGTTAAGAATTTAATAAAGGTCTTGTGTCCAGGCGGCGGCTGCGCGGTCTTCGGCGACCAAGTTCCAAGGGACACCCCACCCGAAAACGTTCAAGCACTAGTCAACTCGATTAAAAGGTATGGAAAATTTCCAATATCCATTAAGTAACTATCCTTTCTTCTTTTCCTTTTTTTTATAATGCTAAACGCTCTATTCACTTTAAAATGAGCCTTTAGAACTCAATTCCCCTGCTAAAAGCGGTTCTATTTCAGTTTCCCGAGGAGTTCTTTTAGTTGCTTGTGTACATTTTCTTGCTCTGCTTGCTGGTTCAGGTACTCGAAGTCAATTTTATCTCTAAGATTTAGCATTATGGATAATGCGTCCTCGATGTCTTGAGGGGAGCCGTAAATGAGCTTGGCAATAACCGTATCCTCCGGTGAAGCTACCCACACATCTGAGCCCAACATTTTCGTCTTTCTACGGTTTTCCAATGTCTTTGAATCAAGATTAGTGTAGACTCCTTTCGCATCTACTCTGAGCGGGGATTTCGTGTCAAACACCGAAAAATGGCTTCTCTCTTTCAGAGAGGAAATGATTTCATTTTCTAACACATCTAAGCCCTGCCTCTTGAAAGCTGAAACCAGTTTTGCTATGGAATCCGTCTCTGAGGGTTGGAGGTTAATCACGACATCCAAGTCAGCAGTTGATCTGAGTCTACCATAGGTTATCGCAACAAAGCCGCCTACGATAACGTATTCCACGCCTGCTTCTCTTAGCGCTGAAGTGGCTCTTTTCACAAAATTCTCAAAGCTCATTTCGATCACGCTCTGATAGAATATGTCTCAGAATATCCATAAGCTCCTCATGCGTCTTATCAGGAAACTTCTCTTTTAGACGTTTAAGCTGAACCTTGATAACAAAATCTGTGAGCCAACCAGCTATCCTAACCGGATCCGCTCCTAACTCCTTGGTTCTCTTTATATCCTTTTTAATCTTCTCAATCCGACGCTCGTCAGGAAACCACATTCCACAAACTTCCTGTCCACCGCTAACTATCTAAATAGCAAATCAAAAGCTTTTATACCTTTCAATCCCCAAGCATTCCGTTCCCTTGAAAAAAATTGAACTTTATGAACAGACAAGGAAAGGAATGCTGATAGGCAGATGGGGGCAACCCGAAAACATCACAAACCCAATATTATACTTAGCCAGCAACGAGTCAAGTTTCATAACGGGATAATGCATAGTAATAGATGGTGTTTTCACGGTGCAATAGTTATTTCAATAGTCATCACCCCTATCAGATAGTGTAACACGACACTTCAGTTAAGAGTTAAGTAAGGCTACTCGATTGCACTTGATCCAGCTTAATCATCAAACAGATAATGTCCACAAATACCGAAATAGTGGACTTGTCGAAAGCTTCAGCTTACTTCATTACCGGCCTTTGGTCTAGAATCCTTGTTGCTTTTAGAGATTGTCTTGGGTCGAAGATTTCGAATGGTGAGGAGACGAATTGTATCTCGGGTCTCATCTCAGCAGCCTTAAGCACAGCTTCTGTGATACTAGCCTTAAGCTTCTCTGATGGTATCTCTCCTGTTGGAGCTACTCTTATTACGAGTTTGTCTAACGAGTATGGGTCGCTAGGGTCAACCTTGGTGAAAACAACCTGGTACTCCACGATTCCTCCTATGTTCTCTATTGCGTCCATTAAGAGGCCTGGGTTTATCAGTGTGCCTTTAAGCTTAACCAGCTCCTTTGTTCGAGTGGAATAAATACTGCCGGAAATAGGCATCATCCTCTCGCTCGTCCTGCCACAGTAGGGACACGGTTCATAGGTAACTTTTCCAATATCTCCCAGGAGGTATCTTAATAGTACAGTGCCTCTTCTATTGATGTGTGTCACCGCTACGTGGCCCTGTTCACCCTCAGCTAAGCGTTCACCAGTTTCAGGGTTAACGACCTCGATGAAATAGAGGCTAGGATCAGGGTTATGGCAACCAGCAAGTTCGGCGCATTCTGGAAACGCACCCTGACACTCGGTGAAGCCGTAGGCGTTACCTATGGTTGGAGAATCAGCGCCTAGCTCCTCCAGCCTTCTGGTCATGTCGTCTCTCATACCCTTGGGGCAAGGCTCACCCAAAGCATGAATTCCTCTTACATGTGAGAAATCTGCTCCTATTTCTTGCGCCCTCATTACGAATCTTCGCATATAACTCGCTATACCTAAGGCAGCCGTGCACTTGTAGGCTTCCATGAGCTTTATGGCGTCGTCCAGCCTTCTGTGGATTGGAAAATCGGGGTGGGGCATACCGGTATGCCCAGCAACGACAGCACACCCAGCAGCCAAAGAGGCCGTTAAGGTTCTAATATATGCCATATGGGGAATCGGACCTAGGGGGAAAGCATTAAATGTTATGTCTTCCCCAGGCACAGCCCATGATATCTTTGAGCTTCTTATAAAGAAGAGGGTTTGGGCGTAAAAGTCGTGTGTTGTGTTCCAAAATATTGAAGGGATTCCCGTCGTTGTTCCCGTTGTCATTGTTAGATCCCAGAGGATTAGCTCATAGAATGGCCTTGTGAGGTCTAGCTTGAGCTTAAAGGCCTCCGGGTTCTTCATGTAGTCTAATTTGGTGGTTAACGGAAGCTTTTCCAAGTCATCAATTGTTTTTATTGACGGCGCGTCTATGCCGCACTCCTTAAACAACTCATGGTAGTAAGGGCTGTACTTCGCGCACAACTCCATCTGAACTCTGAGGTTCCTGTTCCTAACCTCATCCAGCTCCTTCCCTGTGAGAAAGGCTGGGTCGTTCTTATCCTCCTGGTATGGGGGAACCATATCAATGAATTTTTTTACTTTTTCAGGGGTGACTTCACCATCTCTCAACATTTCCTTTAGTTTCTCTATTATCCCCATACTTCCTCTCTCCGAGAACTATTTATTTTTTCTATATATTATTTAAAACTTATATAATTTTTGTCTGTTGAGGTCATATCAGTACTTTAGTTGCCTACTAGATAGATAATGGCTGAGTTAATCGCTCCTCTTTGGAGCTTTTGAGCAAACTTGCAGCATAACGATCTTTGGGGGTTTCATCAGACCACCGCTTCGGAAACAATATAAACATCCAGTGTAGGAACGTTAATTTTATTAAATAATTAAATGAATACTTAACAACTCTCTTACGAATCGCGAACTGTAGGAGGGATATTTTGTGAAAAGTTCAAAAGAAGAAGTTATTCCGGTAAAGGGACTTCCAGTTTCTGCAGCCTACGGCTGGTCAGTGGGTGAACTGATGGAGAAGTTCATCAAGGAACTCAGAAACAAGAAGATCTTGGCAACTAAATGTCCCAAGTGCAATTATACCTATGTTCCTCCAAGGCTGACGTGCGGTAAGTGCTTTGCAAAGATGGATGCAAATAACTTGACTGAACTTTCGGGTAAAGGAGTTCTAGTAGGCTACACTACGGCTTACGTTGAGCTTGACGGTAACGGAAACTTCCGAGACTTGAATAAGCCTAAACTAATTGGAGCTATAAAACTTGACGGCGCAGACTCAACAATCTTTATGCCACTCCTCGACGTCGAACCGGAGAAGGTTAAAGAGGTTTTGAAAGTCGGGGTGGTCTGGCGTGAAGAAACGAAAGGAGAATTAGCAGACATTAAGGGCTTCAGGCCCATAAAGTGAGGTGAACACAATGAGAGGGAAAGTTGCTATTATTGGATACGCGCAATCCTACCATCAGGGGAATATGCCAATGACTAGGGAAGACATGGTCTTCGAGGTAGCTAAGGGGGCTGCCGAGATGGCCGGTATTACGAGAGAGGACCTAGATACTGTAATTAATGCATCAAACGATTACTTGGATGGAAGAACAATCTCGGAGCTTTTCCTAGTAATGCCCATGGGAGCTTACCTTAGGGACTATACTAAGGTGGAGATGGATGGAGCATTCGCTATGTTTTACGGTATGCTTAAAATTCTCTCAGGCACTCATGACATAGCACTTATAGTGGCTAATACTCAGGGTTCAACCTTTAACCCTCACCAAATCTCTACCTATATGCTTGATCCTACCTTCGATAGGCAGATAGGGGTTTTGAACGACGTATCAATGGCAGCTATTCAGGCGAGGATGTACATGAACAAGTACAGTGTATCGGAGGATGAAGTTGCAATTGTTTCTTTAAAGAATCTGGGTAATGCCGCTAAGAACCCTCATGCACATAGGAGAATGCCAGGCATAACCATAGAAGAAGTGCTAAACTCTAAACTTCTCTACGACCCCATAAGGGAACTTACAATGTCTCCCATAAGTGATGGTGCCTGCGCTGTTGTACTTGCAACGGAGAAAAAGGCTAGGGAGCTATCAGATAATCCCGTGTGGATAGAAGGGGTGGGCAGTAGCCAAGACTCATATATTAGAAATAGGAACCTTTACCATCTTGAAGGTCTTGAAAAGGCGGCGAAGAGAGCATACCAAATGGCGGACATAAAGAACCAGTTCGCTGAGCTGGACTTAGCTGAGGTGTCGGAGAGGTACGCCTACGAGGAGCTCATGATCTACGAGGCTTTAGGCTTCTGTGAGAAGGGCAAGGGTGGAACTCTAATAGACAGCTGTGCGACCTTTAAGGATGGACAGTTACCGGTCAACCCGAGTGGTGGAGCTCTCTCAGCGGATCCCATAACTGCCACTGGGCTGATAAGAGTGGTTGAAGCCGTCATGCAGATTAGGGGCGAAGCTGGGGCTTGCCAACTGCCCGGTGTGTGGAGGGCTCTGGCTCACGGTCAGACGGGTGTATGTGCCCAGTCTAATATAGTTTACATTTTGGGAGGTGAGTATTAATGTGGAGAAATGTTGCAGTGATAGGTGTTGGGCAGACGAAGCACGGAATAAGGAGAGAGGTTAATGTTGCGGAGATGATAGGAGAGGCTGCATGGAAAGCTATAGAGGACGCAGAACTAGCTCCTGAGGAAATTGATGCAATTGCCATTGGAAACATGCAGGGCTTTGGCGGTATTTGTCAAGCGGAGTTGTGGAGCGGGGACTGGTTTGGTGCTCCGGGAAAACCTTTGCTTAGAATTGCTACTGGTGGTACCACGGGAGGGTCGGTTGCTCAGTGTGCAATCTACCAAGTAGCCTCTGGAATGTTCGACGTAGCTTTAGCCATCGGTTTTGAGAAACACTCAGACAGTAAGGAGCCTGGGGCCACTATGGGATTAGCCCACGTCGGTCTGGCTAACTTTTTCCACCTACTTGCGTGTGGACTTGATTTTAAAACCTCATTAGCTTGGGGTGGAGGAGTAGGTGCGGCTGCAGGAGTTTCTGGTTATCAGGCAGCGAACTATATGCACCGGTCCGGATGCAAGATAGAGCATTTAGATATGGTTGCTGCCAAATCCAGGAGTAATGCCGCGAAGAATGAATACGCACACCTTCAGTGGCCTAACTGCACGGTCGACTATATAGCCAACCACCCTAGGTTTGGTGAGATAGTTGCTTATCCCCTAAGGCTCGGCCACATTTGTCCCGCGAGTGATGGAGCTTCAGCCATAATAGTTGCCGCAGAGGAGAGAGCTAGGAGTGCTGAGAGGCCTGCCTGGGTTAGAGGGCTTGCATCTTGTGCCGACGAGGAGAACCAGATGGCTGAAAACGCTCAAGGTGTGGCGGTGACAGATAGTTCAGAGCAGATTCAGTGTAAGATTGCAGCAACGAAGGCTTATAGCATGGCTGGGATAAAGAATCCTAGGGAGGAGATTGATGTAGCTGAGATTTATCAGCCTTTTCCCCATCAAGAATTGATTTACTCTGAGAGGCTACAACTTTTCGATGATGGTAAGGCATGGATTCCCCTTGAAGAAGGAGAAACACAGATTGATGGCAGACTTCCTATTGACCCTTCTGGCGGCGTGCTCTCCACTAACGCTATAGGCTCCTCAGCTATGCAAAGGGTGGCTGAATGCGCTCTTCAAATAATGGGTAAGGCGGGTCAACACCAAGTTCCTAAAGACGTAAAAAATGCGGTTGCCCATGGATGGGGCGGCTCAACCAACTTCACAGTCGTAACAATTCTCGGAGATACTCCTAGGTTAAGGAGGTAAAAAGATGGCTAAGAAAGAAAGAAAAGAAACGATAGCCGTGGATGGTATCTGGCCTGTTGGCTCCTACTCTTACAAGGCTCCAGAACTCTATAAGGAATTGTTAGAGGGCTTCAAACAGAAGAGGATAATCGGTTCTTTGTGTACTGGTTGCGGGATGGTGTATGTTCCACCGAGAAATATTTGCGGTAGATGCTGGAGGAAGATAGACACTAGGGCTAGTGTGAGCGATGTAGGTACCGTAAGAACCTTCACTATAAGTCCGGAGATGAAAAGAGGCCGAACTAAGATTTTAGGCGTAGACCCTGTAGAGGCAGGTTGGCTAAAAGAGGGAGAAAGACTCATCATGGTGTACGTTAATTTCGACGGAACCAATTCTAACTACACCACGATTCTAATGAACTCGAAACCCGAAGATGTTCACATCGGAATGAGGGTTCGAGCAGTCTGGAAGGAACAACCCGAAGGAAAACTAAGCGACCTAGTAGGAGTTGAACCAATAAAATAACCTGCATCCACGAAATCCCAAAAATTCCCTCATCCCCTTTTTTGGAAAACCATTACCTAAAATTCATTTATGGACAAAAATGAAACTTACTCTTATACTAAGCGGCTGCAAGCGGCTTCATCAATTACATCCATTTCTTCTAACGTGAATAAGGTTTCATTTTCTAATCGTTTTTTCAACTCTTCTACAAGTTTACTAATTCCCTCTAAAATTCAATTCTCAATCTATTCTGATTCGGCGGTAACTGTGTAAATTGTGCCTTTCTTACCGCAATTCGGACAAACCGCATTCTTGATTTCCTTTACCGACATCAAATATCTTCTACCACACCACGTGCAGTAGACTTTACTTGTTCCCAAACCTGACACCTCAGCTATCAGAAAATCTAAACCAAGGTTTAGCTCCTCATCCACTTATTCAGGTTAAGCCGAACTTTCTCAACACAGTAAAATTATTAAATTAACTCTCTCCCCTTCTATAAATTTATCCTACAAGTCAGGATAAAAAGTCATCTCTATGTGTACGACCCGTTCATTTTTTTAAACATGAAAATGTTTTCTCTCGTTGCTAATATCATTCGTTTACCAGTTAGGCTTTAATTATTCGGATGATAAGTTTTCCAGCTCCTTTTCTAAGGCCTTTTTATCGAAACCCAATATTATCTTTCCATTTATTTCAGTCTGGGGAACATCGAAACGCCCCGATTTTTGGAACAGTTCTTTCACCGCTTCTTCATCGCATGAGATGTCTATGTCCTCAAACTCGACGCTCTTCTTCCTCAAGAACTCCTTTACCATCTTACAGTAGGGACATGTTGGCGTCGAATAAACTTTAACTTTTGCCATGCAATCATATCCTAAATTCTTACTGATTCTCTTCCAGAATAATAACCCTAATCTATTTTTATATTTAGAGCTAATAATACCACCGCAAATAAACCTGAAACCTAGGAATACTCTAGACCTGTTTTATGCGATAAAATTCTGTGAGGCACTAGAAATAGCGTTTGTAAGAACGGATCCGACGGGGGGATGCGAGGAACTCTAGGAAAAGTTTGGGTATGTCTACTTATGGAAATTTCAACAAACTCAAAATAGTTAGTCATAAGCAACATACTTGCACTAATTTAATCTTTGTTCTAGCTAAAATAACATAATTCCGTAGAAAAAAAGAAAAAGAAAAAAAGAGGATAGTGGGCTATGGGATTGCTTCTCCACAGCTCCAGCAAAACTTCGCGTTTCCCTCAACTTCTTTCCCGCAGTTAGGACACATTTTACTCTGGAACTCTTCGGGCGCAATAATTATGAACGCGGACATCAAGACTGCCAGAATACCTCCGATTAGTGCAACCATGCTCGTCAAACTGAATCCACCTATAGCGGGAAGAGCGTTAAAGGTCTTAAGCAAAAGTAACCCTGCTATGAATGCTGGATTAAAGCTCCCAATCAGTATACTTCCGGGTACAACGAGATCCAGAATGCTTGTTGAACCTATGGCTGGAAAGGCAATGTAAAGCCCAAGCAAGAATAACTCTGCTACAACCACAACGTAGACCAGCCAGAGGCCAACAACGTCTATTCTCCTGTTCTCAAATCTTCGCCCTATTGTGCGCCCCCAGAATTCTGCTATTCCCAAAGCGGAGAAGGAACACACAAAGAGGGGAACTGTAAAGATGTACCCGCGTCCAAGGACGGTTTCTAAGACAAATACACCCAAGCAAACGATGGCTATAACGATCCAAGGTGCTAACTTTTCAGCGAAGCGCTCCGTTTTAGGTACTCCAAGGTCTTTTATTGCGCTTTTGACAATCTTGGTTTCTGGCATTTTTCCTTTCTGGTCCTCTAGGGCGTCCAGTATGTGCGACCTGAGGGTTTTTAGTATCTCCTGCTTCCGCGACTTGCTTGCGCCAGTCATGCTCTTATCAACTTTTTTCAGGTATTCCTCTATCATGGTTTCGGCTTCTTTGCTCACCATTCTATTTCACCTCTTTCTCTTTCAGAATTGAATTTATTAGGTTCGTAAAGTTTCTCCATTCTTCCCTCAGCCCCGCGAGCACATGTCTTCCAGTATCCGTGATTGCGTAGTACTTTCTGGGATGCCCCTGTTCGAACTCCGCCCATCTCGACTCTATCAGGTTGTTATCCGCAAGTCTCTGCAGTATGGGATATATAGTACTTGAGGTGACTGGAATGCTGCTCTCTTTGAGGCGGTTTATCAGAGCGTAGCCGTGAACTTCATTTTCCTCAACACTTGCAAGGACGGCGAGTTCGAGTATTCCTTTCCTTAGTTGCCTTTTCCAGTTTTCGACTAGGTCTTGAGGGATGGATTTTTTAGACATTTTCTAACACCTTTCGACATATTATGTATTACGATATATTATAAGAATATGTCGCATTACGTAGTATTTAAATCTTTCGCCCAAAAAACAACACGCCACAGAAGCACAATTCTCAAAGTTTCAAGAAAAAGAGTAACTTAAAAGAAACAAATATGAGGAAATAGTTTGATGACAGGAATAAAAAATACCCGGAGAGGTTACTTTTACTGAAGCCCCTTTTCCCTGAGTAAATTAGTTACGTACGTTTTTCTATCCGGAATTTCAACTGTTTTCTCCTCGGGCTTCCTCACAAGCGTTATAGCTTCGTTTGGACAGGTGGAGTAGCAGACGCCGCATCCAACGCACCTTTTCTCGTCCACCATTGCGAACTCATCCACATTTATTGCCTGCATAGGGCAACGCTCGGCACAGGTTCCGCAGGCTGCGCACTGGTCGGGGTTCACTTTGCTCAGGTAGTTTGACTTCGCTACTGCTCTGGGGAGTTTCATTTCTTTAAGCATCCTGAAGAAGATGCAGCAGCAACCGCAGCAGTTGCATATCGTCGTTATTTTTCCCTGATGGTTGTCGGTCATGTGGACCAGGCCTTCCTCGTTCGCCTTTCTCAGGATTTCAATTGTTTCTTCCCGGGTTATCTCTCTCCCCATGCCGTGCTCAACCATGTATTGACCCATGCTGTCGAAGTGGAGGCAGACCTCAAGAGAGTGATCGCAGCCCTCGCCGGTGTAGCGGGCTATCTGCCTACAGGGACAATGGGCCACGGCGAAGTACTCTATAGGCTTGAGAAGCTCAATAACATTCTCATAGGGGGTTACCCTAGAGTCCCCTGTTATAGCGATGTTTACCGGTATGATTCTAAAGATGTTCTGCTTCTTATCGCCCACCTCGTAAGCGAACTTTTCCTCAAAGTAGCTCCGCCAGAGTGACGCGAGCTTCATTGTCCTCTCGTCTTTCCTTCCGGGCCAGAAGGGTGTCTCCCAAAAGCCCACCACAGATGGGAGGAGACGATAGAATCGTTTTCCCTCCTTCTCAACAGCTAAAACGGTTCCCCTATCAGCCATACTGTCGAGCTTCTCCCTGAGGGTCTCGGGTTCTTCACCAAGCTCGGCGGCTAACTCCTCAAGAGTCTTCGTAAGCATAGACAGCCTAACCGCTAGCTCAGCTTCCTCAGGGGTGAAAAGGTTTCTAAGTATCTCAATGGCTTTCTCACTCTCAGGAAGTCCTATGGGGACCCGGTCAAGCTTCTCTCTCAACCTTCTGTAAACATCTTCCATGAATAAACCTCCAATAACCAAATCGACATAACACCACGCCCTATTATAAGTTTCTTGAGAAAATCTGATTCTTTCCTTACCATCTCTAACGAGAGGTATGATATGCGGAAAAGAGAAGCTTGTCGTACCTGGATCAGGGTGTCTTCAATGTTGTGTTTTTTGACAATTATGTACATAAACATAGGGAGGCGAGTGGAGATTTTTTCTGATGATTGTCGGCTATGTAAACTAGGATTTCCTAGAAAAAGGCCCATAAAAATAACCTGATTAGTGGCTTTCGGAACGTAAAAATTGTATATTAATATTAATTAAAATTTATAAATTTTTATATTAATTTGCCTTGTTGCATAATTATTTCTTTTTCCTTTTGTTTTTTCTGCCTCTGCCCCGCCTCGGTTTTTCCGAGGGGCGGTTTAGCAGAGCTGGTTGTACACCGCGACCTTTAAGCCTACTTCCAGCTGGG